>OBLT010001815.1_pt1 | contig 13466 bp, 14 predicted proteins | sample 1518721 | NCBI WGS metagenome assembly OBLT01 (sample SAMEA3539307, study PRJEB22396) | soil metagenome | biome: tundra; feature: field; material: soil | place: USA | collected 2010-05 | depth 0.15 m | reverse complement strand
AGCGGGATTTGGATCAGCGATGCGCCCGATGATGGCGCGTGCATTTGCCGGAACCTTGTTGCCGCTCACCGTGATGCCGCCGATTTGGTAGGTAGCGGTGGCTCCGCCACTGAGATGCTGGCCAGCGTAGGTGTTGCCGCTGCCGGTGATGGTATTGACAAAACGCGAGGAAGAGGCAAAGGCCGTCAACGCGCCTGCGGTAGTCGAATCGGCCAGTCTGCAATAAGGCACTGATCCGCCCGCGGCATACCAAAGACTCGAGTTATTTGCACCACGATAGACATCGCCCAGTTTGCCCCCCGTCACTCCGGCATTAGGATCGGCAACCACGCCGGACCCTTTTGACAACGCCAATGCGGCTCGCTGACCAGCAAAAGATCCGCCCACGCTGCCGGTTGCGTTCGCGATGCCGCTCACCCCAACCGCATTCGCATTGTCAGCAAGACCAGCGACACCAATGCCGCCGGAGTCAGCATTCGAATACCCGTGAACGCCAACGTTGGCGCCTCCTGGCCCGCTTGTTGGCGCAAATCCCACGAGCACTGCGCTATAAAAGCTATCGACAGGCGAAAACCCGGTGCCATCCTCAAAAAGAAACAACGCTCCATTTACGGTCGGGCCATTGTAAACAAAGCTAGCCGCACTGTCAGAGCGTCTGGTTGTCGACGCCCTCCAAAATCGGGCCTTGGATACCTCTGGCAATGCGTCTTTGAAAGATTGCCCGACGAAAAGCATTTCGTCCGGCTTCAGCTTGGCACCTGGCAAGGGATCCTCCTATTCGAGCATCGGCGCTCCCCCCGCCTACGGCGCGTGATCGTGAACGTTCTGGGAAAATAGCCGCTCCGAATGCCTTCTTTGGATGATAGTCGCTAAGCGGATGTGCGACGGCATGTCGTCGGCGCAAAAAAGTTGAAAATTTATTTTGATCCCATCGAACCCCCGAAGAATTCGCTTCGCTTTTCGGCAAACATAAGAATTGGGCTTACCGCCTCATTTGGGCCGGCAAAGTGAAAGTGACCAAGCCCTATTGACGAGGGGAGCCGGGCAGCGGCAGAGAATTGATAACGAATTTATTTGACACGAACAGACCGGTCGGTCTAATAACTGCACAGTGAGCAAGTGGAACATTACGTGTCTGACGACGGTGGGCCTTCTGTGGATTGGTGCAATATGCACGACCTCAGTAGCGCAATCGACCGGCGGCGCTCATACCGAAAAACTCATGAACAGCGTAAACCATTTGGCGGATTATCAGGTGATTGAGTTTCGGCGTTACACAATCAAAGCCGGGGAGCGGGAGCACTTCATCCAATATTTCGAAGCATTTTTTCCGGAAGCCATCGAGCAATTAGGTGCGCTGGTGCTGGGCCAATTCGCGGAGCGAGAAGACGCGTCGCACTTTCTTTGGTTGCGAGGCTTTCACAGCACGTATGACCGACCGGTCGTGAACAGCGCGTTCTATTTTGGCCCGCTCTGGCGTGAACATCGAACGACGTTGAATGACCTGATGGTTGACAGCGACAATGTCCTTCTCCTTCGGCCGCTCCACGCTGATCGCGGCCCCCTCGTGCTTCCGGTTGTCGATCCCGTGAGCGAGGCCGCTGGCGCCACGGGGATTGTTGTCACTCAGATATTCCCGATCAAAAAACAAACCGACGAACACTACGTCAGCAAGGTTGACGAGATCCTTGCGTCGTATCGCGCTCCGGGCGTGCGCGAAGCGGGTATTCTCATAACATTAGAGGTTCCGAACAATTTCCCGCAGCTCCCCGTGCGCACCGACGGACCTTACCTTATCTGGATCGGTGTGGTGAAGGATGATGCCACTCTCACAAAAACGCTCAGTCCGTTGATGCAGCGCGGGGCAGATTCTCTCAAATCTCAGGAGATCCTCACTGGTGCTCCCGAAATCATCGTTTCGAATCCCACGCACAGATCGCGATTGCGTTGGCTGTCTTCTTGGAACCAATGACGAAACGCACCTCTCCCTCTGTCGCCGCGTTTGGCACACGGCAAAGGATCGTCAACGCCGCAGCCGAGCTCTTCCATGACAATGGCTACACCGCTACAGGCTTGGATGATATTTTGACTAAAGCACGAGCGACGAAAGGGTCGTTCTACCATCACTTTGGCTCCAAAAAGGAGATCGCTCTGGCGGTGGTGCGAGAAGTTGTTTCGGTGCGGTTCGCCCGCAGAATGATCGAGCCGGTCGTAAACGCGCCACAACCGGTGGCGGCGATTCGCGGAGTGATCCGGCGCCTTCGGACAACAGTCGCCACCGAGGACCTGCTAACCGGCTGCCCGATCAACAACCTGGCGAGCGAGCTTGCTCTACAGGATCGCGATATTCAGGCGGCGCTGGCGGCGTTGTTCGAACAATGGCAAGTCGCGTGGACTGAAGCTTTACGCGATGAGCCGCGCCTTTCGCGTTCCGCTGGCATGAAGGATCCGCGTCAACTCAGTCTCTACCTGGTCGCCGCGATCGAGGGGGGGCAAGCGATGGCGAAGGCCCAGCAGTCACGTGAGCCGCTCGACGCAGTTCTAAAGCACCTCGAACAGACCTTGAGCAGTTAAGGCGATGTCCAAACTCAAAGCACCACCTATCGCAACAGCCTGCTGCGCAAAATCCCCCATCGCATGTGCCACGTATTCCTGGCGAGCGCAGTGGTAGCGATAGAACACCAACCTATGCAAACAACAACCACACATCGAGACCTCGCTGACGAGAGCACCGACGGGCGACGCGATTTCGATTTTCTCGTGGGCCGGTGGCACGTGCGGAATCGCCGACTCGTTCGGCGGCTCGAAGCCAATAACGAATGGCAGGAGTTCGCAGCTACTAACGAGATGCAATCGCTGCTTGGCGGACTATGCAATCTGGACACGTACGACGCGACGTTTCCCAATGGCAGTCAGATTCAAGGGCTTACTCTACGCTGCTTCAACCCTCAGACACGGAAGTGGAGCATTTACTGGAACGACTCTGTGCAATGCGAACTGCAACCGCCGGTAGTTGGAGCGTTTCAAGCTGACCGAGGGGAGTTTTACGGTGACGATACGTTCAAGGGCGCTGCGATAAGAGTGCGTTACGTGTGGCTCAAACTTGGTCCGGATTCAGCGCAGTGGGAGCAGGCCTTCTCGCAAGATAACGGGAAAAACTGGGAGACGAACTGGGTCATGGAACTCAGACGCGCTTCTGCGGGAATGCCGTGATCCAGAAGAATGCGTCGTGTGCAGGATTGACGTGGCCCGAGCAAACAACACTGTTTAACATCGATGTGCGCCTTTACCGACACGCTTGCGCGCACCACCGGAGAATGGCGCGGTTTAGCCGTCGATAGCTCAGGCAACGTTTACGTCTCGGATAACGGTGCCATTCGTGTAATCACGGCCGGCGGTGTTGTAACCACTCTCGCCGGATATCAGGAAAAGCATTCGTCGCTTTCTCCAAGGCATCGCGACCGACATGCGAATAATGCTGACTCATTGCAACGGAATCGTGGCCGATTAACGCCATGATGGCCGAATGCCTTCTTTGGTTGATAGTCGCTAAGTGATATCCGGATATGTTGCGAAGCGGGGGCTTACTCAAGACGTGCTGGCCGCACGATGCGGCGCTTTGGGATGGGACGTAAGCCGCTCAACGCTCTCAAAAGTAGAAGCCCAACTTCGATGCGTAACCGACCATGAGTTATGGTATCTGGCGCGCGCTCTACATGTACCTCTGGAATCGTTGTATCCGCCCCGAATGCGTTTTCCCCAGAAGCGTCGCTCTTAGCGACAAGTTGGTCAGTAGCTCGGCTGATCGTAGCCGTCGCTTTCCGTCCTCAACGGGCTGACGCAGTACTTCTAATGTCGATCTTTTGAACTCGGGTAGTTCGTCGAGAAAAAGCACGCCGTTATGCGCCAGGCTCACTTCTCCCGGGCTGGGAAAGGCGCCACCGCCGAGCAAACCGATATCGCTGATGGTGTGATGCGGCGAACGAAACGGGCGCGAAGCCACGAAAGATCTTTGGCTGTCGAGCAGTCCGGCGATGCTGTGGATTTTCGTCGTCTCGATCGCTTCTTCGAGCGACATCGGTGGAATGATCGTGCCAATGCGTTTTGACAGCATCGATTTCCCGGAACCCGGCGGACCGATCATCAGGATGTTGTGACCGCCCGCGACCGCGACTTCGAGCGCGCGTTTAACGTGGCTCTGGCCTTTCACGTCGCTGAAATCGACATCGTAATCCTGGTGGGCGGAAAAGAATCCGGTGAGATCGCCGCGCGTGGGCAGAAGCGCAAGCTCGCCGCGGAGAAATTGGAACGTCTGCCGCAAGTTCTGGACGCCGTAGATGTCGATCTTGTCCACCATGGCGGCTTCGCGTGCGTTCGCCTCCGGCACAAAAAGAGCGCGCTTTCCCCGGCGCCTCGCCTCCAGCGCAATCGGCAAGACGCCTTTGACCGGGCGCACCGCGCCGTTCAAAGCCAGCTCACCGACAAAACTGAAGTTCTCGAATGGCGTGCTGTCGATCTCTTCGCAAACCGAAATCATCCCGAGCGCAATCGGCAAATCGAAACTCGGCCCTTCCTTTTTGATGTCGGCGGGTGCGAGATTGATGGTGGTGCGGCCGCGCGGCCAATGATAAGCGCTGTTGCTGATCGCGGTCGTCACCCGATCGCGGCTCTCTTTCACCGCCGTGTCGGGCAATCCAACGATGATGACTTTCGGGTCGCCTCCCGCGCCGTTGACCTCAATTTCAATTTCGTAGGCATCAACGCCATAAACAGCGGCGGAATAAATCTTGGCCAACATGGGGGGCACATAAGTTGTCAAAGATAATGAAGGAGGAAAAGGCAATTAGAAGGCGCCCGGCATCCTGGCCTTGAAGCCATAAAGGCCGGACCACCAAAAAAACTTATTGACACCCCTATGAGAAGCTAGTTGAACCAACGTATCTATGAAAAGATTTTTTGCCTTAACTATTGTTTTCTTAGGCCTCATCGGCCTCACTCAAATTGCTTGCGCTGGTCCGGAACGGATGGACAAAAACGTTGTTCCGGCTCCGGCGCCCTGTGATTGGAGCGGCTTTTACATCGGTCTGAACGTGGGCGTAGCCGGCTTGAATACCACCATCACCGACATCGACGATTGGTGGTCGGCCGCTTCGCACACTCCTGAAGACACGAACTTCACTGGCGGTGGGCAAGTCGGCTACAACTGGCAGAAGGGAGCTTTTGTCTTCGGATTGGAGGCTGACGCCGACTATCTCAACACCGAAAACACGCAGACTGATAATAGAACCGAGAGCTCTTTGAAGCCGCTTTGGAGAGCCAACGTTGACTTCCAGGGAAGCCTTCGCGCACGCGCGGGTATCTCTGTTGATAAAGCCCTGATTTACGCTACCGGGGGTGTGGCCCTCTCGCATGGAAAATCCGGTTTTCTAAGCGAGGAAGAGGGTTTCAATGCGTATCAGGATGAGTGGCAGCCTGGCTTTGTGGGCGGCGTGGGCGTCGAGTATGCGCTGAATTGCCACTGGAGCGCACGGATGGAGGCTCTCTACTCCCACTATCCGACAACCAACACCACCATCAGCGGCGACAACTCTTATCACTTCGACATCCAAAACAACGTCTATAGTGTGCGTTTCGGTATCAACTACCTGTTCGGCGGCGGTCGCTAAACTCAGTTAAAAAATCAATTGTGAGCGGCCGAGCCTTGCGCTCGGCTGCTTCTTTTTAAGGAGGCTCGCCACCGAACGGCGTCAAAAAGGAATGGATAAATTCACCAATTGCACGGCATGAGCAGATAAGACCGAAGGCGCACCCGGATGAGTTTCCCTGGAATCGCTAAACTATCTGACCCATCCCGATTTGCGCAGTGGGTGCTGATACTTTGCGTCCCGATCGCGTCGTTGCTCATTCTCGGACGACACATCTATCTCACCAGCAAGCACGACCTGTCGACGTGGAAAGGAGGCGGCATGGGGATGTTTGCCGATGCCGATGGGCTGCAAAACCGTTACGCGAAAGTGTTCGTAGTTGAACCTGGAGGTAGACGTAACCCGCTGACTCAGTTCTCACCTGAACAGGTGGATTTGCTGAACCGCGCCCTCGAGTATCCAGTTCGAAAAAATTTCCTTCGAGCTGCGAGACGGATCGCACAAGAAAACTGGACCGCTACCCACCAGCGAACGCCGGTAATGTTGTTCGACGTCAAAGGCGAGCCCCTCGGGCCTGCCGCGGAGTCGTTTTACATAATGGTGCCGTACGGACGGCCGTCCGGCGACGACGAACGGAAATGGGATATGCAGATCCAATTCTGGAAGATTGCCTACGACCCGACGACGAAGCGCGCCCACGTTGTGCTGGGTGAAACCTTTGTCTTTCGGCCGGAAGAGCTCTGGCCGAAGGCAAACCAAACAAAGTCATGACCAGCAGGACGGGAAACGATGCAGCGGTTAGCGCAGCAGAGCCCCATGCTTCATCACTCCGAAGCGCCGAACGCTTTCCCGGCGTGTCGCAATTTCGCGCGCTCGTAGAATTCACCCACGGTCTCGATCTGCTTCAAGCCGTCAGCGTGCTCACGCTGGTGCTGGCGGTGATTTTCGGTTTTGAACATTGGCTGTTCGAGACGGTGGCGCGAATCTGTTTCCTCATTTTTGCGCTGCATCCTCGCTCCCTCCGCAGAGCGGAATTCTGGCTGGCTCTTTCGCTTGCCGGAACCATCATCATCGTTCTCGACTGGGAAGGTGCCGATAATCACAAGTATCTGCTGGCTTACTGGCTGTGGGTTGTGTTTATCGCCCATCTTTTTGCTCAGCCTACCCATCAGCAACGGATGGTTCGGTTCAATGCGCGGTTCTTTCTCTGTTTTATTTTTCTCGCGGCAAGCGCACAAAAAATCTCTTCGCCCGCTTATCGCTCCGGCGAGATGTTTGAGCACTACCTCTACGTGGACTCACGCTTCACCGCGTTTGGCAAATTGATGGGCATCAGCCCGGAAGTGCCGGACGCAGTAAAGAAGAGAATCGCGTTGCTCCGGAGCCCGTTTGCGCAGGTGGAGGGTAACGAGCTGGAGATTCCCGGCTCCGATCGCGCTCGCGTCGCGGCGCTGGTGCTCACCTGGTGGGACGTGTCACTTCAATTGCTAATCGGGTCGCTGCTGCTCATCCGGCGGCCGGTGACGGACAAGTTCGCACACATTCTCCTGCTGTTCTTTATCCTCACCACTTATCTTCCTGCGCCTGTTTTCGGCTTCGGCTGGATCCTGGGTATCATGGGTTTCACGTTAGCAAAGGAGAGATTTCCCAGAATCGCGGTCGTTTATATGATTTGCTTTGGGATGATACTTCTCTACCAAGTGCCGTGGCGAGAATGGGTGCTGGCAATGTGACGCTTAAAGATTACCGCATCGCCGATATCAGCGGTCCCCACATCGCAAATCCAGCGGTTCCGTCACGAAATCCGAAATTTCCCAAAGATAACTGTGGAGGAAAAGGCAATTAGAGGGGAACAGAAGAGAACCGCCGTGACGGCGGACTGAGTATTTATATATATGAGAGCGCGTTGCCTGCTTATTCACGGAGCAACGAGTCTGAAAATTCTGAAATTAATCGTGTTCTAAAGTGTTCGTATTGAAGATCCAAAAAGATTGAACAAGACACGTCCAAAAGCGGTCAGAGATTCGAATATTTAACCTTGTTAACTAGTTTATAAATGTTACTAAATATGACCGACAAGGCGCCGGCCAAGAACAACGGTAAGAACTTGTCGATCCAACACTTAAGCCCCTCGGATGAGAACTTATATGGCCGCTGAAGATAGCGATACTGGAATAAAGATTTACCTGCGCGAGATCGGGCAAATCCCGCTTTTGACCCCGCTGCAGGAGATCGAACTTGCTGCGAAAATCAAGAAGGGGGATCGCGAGGCGCGAGCCCTGATGATCCGCTCGAATTTGCGTCTCGTCGTGAAGATTGCGCACGATTACGCCAATCTTGGACTGCCGTTGCTCGACCTGATTTCGGAAGGCAACATCGGACTGATGAAAGCGGTCGAGCGGTTCGACCCGGCCAAGGGTGGAAAGCTTAGCACCTACGCCGCCTGGTGGATCAAGCAATCGATCAAGCGCGCGTTGGCTAACCAGAGCAAAACGATCCGGCTTCCAGTCCATCTCGTGGACAAGATTTCCAAGATGCGCCGCGTCTCGCTGCAGATGAGCGAAGAACTCGGCCGCGAACCGACCGACGACGAACTGGGCGAGGAAATCGGCATCGCCAGCGGCAAAGTTTCGCAATTAAAAACGGTTTCGATCCGGCCAGCGTCGCTCGATGCGCCGATCAGCGACGACGATTCGACCGAATTCGGCGAGATCGTGGGCGACGAAGAGGCGCAAACGCCGTTTGAATTGTTGCGCGACAAGAACCTTCGCAACGAAGTCGGCGGATTGCTCGACGTGCTCGACGATCGCGAGAAGAAAATCATTTTTCAGCGCTTCGGCCTCGACGGTGGCAAACCGAAAACTTTGGAAGAAGTCGGCAAAAAATTCGGTGTGACGCGCGAACGCATTCGCCAATTGCAGAACATTGCGCTGTCGAAACTGCGGCGCGCCCTGAGCAAGAAAGAACGCCCAGTCGACGTCGAACTTCCGGTCGAGGTTTAACTCGGTATCTTCATTTGAAAACGCGCGGATGGAAACGTCCGCGCGTTTTTTATTTCACTGTGCGCAGCTGCACGCAGTCGACCAGGGTTTCGCCCGCGCGCAAATCACTAACAATCACGAGTTGGTCGCCGCGAGCAGCCAGCTTGTTCTTGCGAAGAAATTCCTCGGCCGCCTGGATGGTTATATTCGGATCTTTGGTGAAAGTGGTCTTCAGCGAATAGGTGCCCCAACAAAGAGCAAGCTGCCGACAAACTTCATCGTTCGGTGCAAACGCAAAAATGGGCGCGCGCAGGGGGCGCATGTTTGATACATAACGCGCCATTATGCCGTGGTGCGTGAAGACAATCAGTTTGGAACCGGGCAGCGAACTCGCGAGAAAAACAGCAGACGCCACCATTTTCTGCCGGGCATCTTCCAGCAAAACGTCTTCGGCGTAATCTGCGCCCCCACTGCGCTCGATCCGCAAAGCGACGCGATGCATGACTTTCACGCATTCGACTGGATAACGCCCAATTGTTGTCTCGCCGCTCAACATAATAGCGTCAGCTTGTTCGAAAACGGCGTTGGCCACATCGGTAATTTCCGCGCGAGTGGGGACTGGATTGACGATCATCGATTCCAAAAGTTGCGTGGCGACGATTACCGGCTTGCCCACACGGATGCAACGCTTGACGATCCGCCGCTGAATAATCGGTAATTCTTCCATCGGACATTCGATGCCAAGGTCGCCGCGCGCGACCATGACCACGTCCGCGGCCGCGATCACTTCATCGATTTTCTTTACTGCTGATTGGCCTTCGATCTTCGCCACAATCAGGGCGTGGCTCTTCTTTTTTCTCAGAAAACTGCGCAACTCTTCCAGATCGCGCCCCCGACGCACAAAGCTCAATGCGACAAAATCCACTCCCAGCTCAACACCGAGCGTAAGATCGACAATGTCCTTCTTGGTCAGGGCCGGAAGGTTCACATGCACGCCCGGAAGATTGATGTGGCGGCGCGAGCCGAGATGGCCGGGAGTGATTACTTTGCATCGGACGCGGTCCGTTCCTTTTCCGATCACCTCCGTTTTGATTAGGCCGTTATCGACCAGAACCGTGTCGCCGACCGATACATCGCCAGCGAACCCGCTGTAGTTCACGTCGACCGAGTATTTTTCCTTCGGCTTCGCGCCGCGAACAGTGAACTCCAACACATCTCCCTGTTTTAATTGCAAGTCCGCTTTCAAATCCCCGGTCCGAATGGCCGGGCCCTGGGTATCAAGAAGGATGGCGACGGGACGACCAACCTTGCTCGCCAGTTCGCGAATACGGCCGACCATTTGGCGAACCCAATCATGGGGCGCGTGACTCATGTTGAAGCGAAACACATCCGCTCCTGTTTGAATCAATTGCCGCAATGTCTCGATTTTCTCCGTAGCCGGGCCGAGCGTGCAGATGATTTTTGTTTTGCGCATCCGAATCAGGATTGAAGCTCGTGCGTTAAAAGCAAGACGGTTTTCATGGCGCTCGGCGCGGCGCCCATACCAAACTCGAGAGCCCCCACCCGTTTTTGTGCGGGTTTTCGAGATATGGAGTCGATCGTGAAAAATGCCCGGTGTGCAAAATCGGACGGTGTCATGTCCGGCATGGCCGTGTGCCGAATATTCCTGTTAGTTCGGCCACTAGAAGCGCAAATGGGTCTGAATGCTGCTCTATAGCAATTATGGTTTCTGTAATTCTTTGGCGAAGATGCTTTCCCATCCTAATCGTTATTGGTTGGCTGTGTGTGAATACTGCCCTCGCTAGTCTCGTGGTAACCAACACGAACAGCCAGGGTGGCGGTTCACTATTTGATGCCCTCGCCACTGCCAACCTGACCTCGGCGTCCAAAACGATCACCTTTAATCTTCCCGGGAATGGCCCTTGGACAATTACAACCACCACCACGCTTTGGGTCACCGCCCCAGTCGTAATTGACGGCACTTCGCAACCCGGCTACGACGGGGCCTTCAATCGAGTCTACGTCGAGGGCTCGACGGGAGTTTCCAGTGTTTTCTTTCTCACGCAACACGGCGGAACGACGATTAAGGGACTCGGCATCTACAATTACGACAACAACGGCGTGACGATCTGGAAGGACGCGGACTGGAACTTTGTCGACGACTGCTACATCGGCTTCAAGAAAACCGCGACCGGAATCCTGCACAATACAGCGCGCGCTCAATTTTGCGCCGGGATCGGGATTCAGGGCAACTACAATAAGGTCCGTCGAACGACAATCTCCGGTGTTTATAATGGCATCAACATGGGTGAGGCAATCGAACAACCCACAACTGGCCTGGTAACCCACGACAATCTTTTAGAATATAACCGCATCGGAACTGATCCGACTGGCCAAACTACCGTCGGTTATGGAAATACCTCGACCGGGATTTTCATGGGCGCCGGAGTTCAAAGCAGCTGGGTCGGCGGTTACAACGTCGTTGCCGGAAATGGTGGTTCCGGGGTAGAAATTCTTCACCCCAGCGACGTCGGCAATCGCATCTATTACAATTACCTCGGGGTCAACGACGGTGGCACCAAAGTGATCGACGGTCCCACCAACAATCAGGGGATCTTGATTGGCAATGTCGCCAAAAATAACGGTGCGTGGGGAAATGTCGCCTCGGGGAACCGCTTGGCCGGCATCATCGTTTCCTCCGGAGATGGGAACTGGATCTGGAACAACACAATCGGGTTGAACCAATCGCAGACACAAGCTATCGGCGGCCAAAACTCAGGTATTGTGGTCAATGTCGACACGGACCGCGCGCCAGGTGTCTCGGCAGTTCGAAACTCCATCCAGGGAAATATGGTCTGCAACCACTATCTGAATGCAATTGAGATCTACAGCGGAGTCGGAAACGGAGTTTATAACAATTGGATTGGAATGAATAGCGCCGGACAGCCGTTCGCCAACGTCAACTGGGGCGTATATTTGCAGGATTCGAGCTACAACACCGGAACCGGGAACGCGTGGGGTTCAAACGGATCGGGAAGAGTCGGGCAGGTCAACGGCACCGGGAACTCGATCAACTAATAGCTGCTGCTTCTAAGTGAACTGCAGCGAACCGGAATTCCGGTAACAGTTTGCGCTCAACCTGCCTTAGTCGGCCGCAATCCAATAGGCGAAAAATTACAGAAAGCCTTAGGATTTTTAGACTTCGGCAATGCTCTTGACTCGGATCGCTTTTTTCCCTTAAACGTTTGGCGTGTTCCCGTCCCGATTTAGGCGCGGCCACAGCGACACCGCACCGAGGACGCCGGAAACAACCAGAAATGTTTCCGGAGGGATGCCATATCGAAAGTCGTACGAGATGGTGAGAACCGGAAACAGGTAAAGACCACACGCGCTGAAACCGAACAGACATAGGCCAAGCCGAATTGGGCCCCTGGCTTTGAAAATTCCGACGACAGAAAAAAATAGTAGCGCGCAAAGAGCCGGGCCGCCGACGCGAAATATGTTCTGATAAAAGGCTAGGATCCGTTGCCCGTGCAGATGAACGGCTGCTCCGCGATATCCGCGTGACATTGCTCGGACCACTTGTTGTTCCACGGTTACGTCTCGCCAGCCGAAGGAGACAATTTCGCGCGGCTGGCCGCCATAGGGACGTGGATTGATTGACGGATCGACATACTTCGCGAGATCGGTCAAGACGGCGCCTAAGTAATCAGCGGGCTGATGCAAGATGGCTTGCTTGGCGAACGCGGCCAATTTGCGACCACTCTCCGGCCCAAGCTCAAAGTTTACGCGCGGCACCGAGCTCAAATCCCAAACGTAACCGAATGGTCCCGGCCGGTCCGCAGGTGCTCTTTGTTCGCATAGAACCGTTGTGCCTTCGGGCGGATCGAATTTTCGACAGTCGGCGAACGGCGCGACGCGAGAATACAAATTCCAGCCGCTCATATCGCACAGCCCAAGATATTGCCCGTGAACTAAGACAAAGACGCCAACGTAAAGACTAAATACTCCGACCCCCGGTAAAAGTGCCGCGGCCAAAGCCGAGGCGCGTCGATTCAGCGGCCCTCGGATCCAAAACAGGGTGCAGAAAACGAGGATGGGAATGAGTATGATGCCAACGCTGCGCGCCAGTGCGGCTATCGCCAAGAACACGCTGGCCATTGCAAGCCACCCCACGTTCAATTTCGGTACCAAGCCGCGAATGGCAGCAGCCAATCCTACGGTGGCCAGAAAGATCAGAAGATAATCGGACATCACTTGGTGTTCGAGATAAAGGTGATCGCCTGAAAGAAAGGGCACTGCGGCGGGCACACATGATATCGACCGCTTGACTCCGAGGTGCCGGACGGCTGCAAACAGGAGAAGCCCTACACCGAGTCCCATCACGTGCTGCACAGCGATAGTAAACCAAAGTTGATGAGAAATTGCGTGCAGGAGCCGCAACAGCATCGGATATCCCGCCGGCATCCAAAAGTCGCCGAACATCGGCATCGAATCGATGCGCGCATAACGGGCGGAGTCGGATGACAACATCACCGCCGGAAAATAGGTGATCATGAGAATCACCCGCAGAAAAACTCCAGCAGTAAAAAGCAGTAGCAGCGGTGGATAGCTGAAGTTCTGACAGACCCATCGCTCTATAGGAGAGAGAATCCCGGCAGGGACACGATCGATTGTCTCGTTCATTAAACTAGGTGTGGTTTGGTCGGCGCGCTGGAGGAAATAGCTGCGGAACACGATGCCAGTGCGAATTCTATCCGCGGTAGAAAGAATACGCCACCTCCAGAGTTGCTTCCACAACCGCTTCTTCTACGCTGTCCAGCGATGTTTGGTCAGAAGT
>OBLT010001814.1_pt1 | contig 13475 bp, 10 predicted proteins | sample 1518721 | NCBI WGS metagenome assembly OBLT01 (sample SAMEA3539307, study PRJEB22396) | soil metagenome | biome: tundra; feature: field; material: soil | place: USA | collected 2010-05 | depth 0.15 m | reverse complement strand
TGGGAGGTGTTCCGCCATCCACGCCCGCGGCGGCAGACGCCCCGGCCGATGCGGCCCCGGATCTCTTCACTGCCATGCAGGAGCAACTCGGGTTAAAGCTGGAGCCAAAGAAGATTCCGCTCGACGTGCTGGTCATCGACCATCTGGAAAAGGCGCCGACCGCCAATTAGGTGGCGATTGTGACACGGGCATTCTTGCCTGTGTGGGGTTGCTGAACAGTGACCGCAACATAGGTAAGAAACTGCAACACAGGCAAGAATGCCCGTGCCACAAACTCAGGTATGGCGAACCGGCTGGAGGTGTCTAGATGGGCTCCACAAAATAAACATCGTAATCCTGACAACGTTTACAAGAGTTCCGACGTCTTATCTTCTAAATGCGCATCTCCCGCGGGCTCCCGACGGTGTTGCTTCTGTCCGGGCTCGCTGGCTGCAACCGATCTCTGCCGCCCAGTACCCAAGCGGCCGCCCCGGCGGCGCCGACCGCCTCCCAAGACCCCAGCAAGCACGAAATACGGATTACCGGCCTGATCCAGGCGGTGCGTTCGGTGAAGGTTCTGGTGCCGCAGATCCAGGGTCAGTACGGTAATCTGACCCTGACCCATCTGATTCCCAATGGTACGCACGTCCAACCGGGCGATGTGATTGCCACCTTCGATCCAACCACCCAAATGGATGCCGCTCGCGACGCCCAGGCGAAATTCGAGGACTTGGGCCACCAGGTGGACCAGAAGGTCGCCGAGAATCGCGCCAGTGCCGAAAAACGGATGGTCGATCTGCGCCAGGCCGAGGGTGACTTGACGAAGTCGGAGTTGGAGCTCAAGAAAGGACCGGTCTTGGGCCAGATCGACAAGGCGCAGGCCGAAGCCAAAGCAGAAGGCGCCCGTTCCCAGGTTGCCAGCCTGAAAAAATCCATGGCGTTTCGCGAAAAAGCCGAGGTGGCCGCTCTTCGCGTGCTGGAACTGCAGCGTGACCGCCAGAAAATTGCGATGCAGCGCGCGCAGGACAACCTGCAGAAGCTCGATATCCACGCGTCGTTGGCCGGCATGGTAGTCCACGAGCTCACCTACCGCGGCGGGTCGCTCGGTAAGGCACAGGAGGGTGACCAGATCTATCGGGGGTACCCCCTGGCGAGTATTTTCGACCCGTCGGAGATGTTAGTCCGGTGTGTGATCAACGAGCCGGATGTGGCCGCGCTGGCGCCAGGCATCCACACATCGGTCTACCTGGATGCATTCCCCGAACTGGAGATCCGCGCGACCTTCGTCTCGGCAAGCCCGGTGGCTTCCTCGCCACTGGGGACGCCCATCAAATCCTTTGTGGCTGTATTCAGTATCGACAAGTCCGATCCCCACCTCTTGCCGGATTTATCGGCGGCGGTAGTGCTGAAGATGCCGGAGTCTTCCGCTTCACCAGCCGGAGGCGGCAAATGAGCGGCAGACGCTTGCAAGTGCGGGTGTGGGCCGGCCGGGTGTTCGCCCTCGCGTTGGTCGCCAGCGCCGCTTTCGGCGTGTATCGCTTCCGCAAAGTCCAGGCCGGCACGACATTCCCGAATGCCCCGGTGCGCAAGGGCGAGTTTCTGGTGCTGGTGCGTTGCCGCGGCGCGCTGCGTGCGCGGCAGTCGGTGGGAATCTATACGCCGGTGGTTCCGAATCTCAGAATTGCGTGGCTAGCAACCGCGGGAGAGGACGTCAAGGAGGGGGATGTGATCGTGCGGTTCGATTCCAGTACCGCACAACAGTCGTTGATGCAGAAAGACGCGCAGCTACGACAAGCCGAAGCCACGCTGGACCAGGCCGTCGCGCAAGCTAAGATCACCGCCCAGCAGGACCAGACTGACTTGGCGGACTCCAGGTTTTCAGTGGAACGAGCGAAGGTGCAAGCCAGCCTGGCGGCTATCAAGAGCGTCATTGAGGGCGAGCAGAGCCGCGTGGACCTGGGAATTGCCGAGCAGAGGCTCAAGGCTGAGGAAGCCACCGTCGCCCTGCATGAAGCCTCCAACAAATCGAAGGTTGCCTCGCTGACGCGCCAGCGCGATCAGGTCCAGGCCGACGTGGATATCACCAAGACCCGAATCGCACAAATGGAGTTGAAGGCGCCCGGCGGCGGCCTCCTCACCATGAACCTGAACTACTCGGGAGCGATGACCAGCGCCGAAGCCCGGCCCTACAAAGTGGGCGATACGGCGTCTTCAGGCATGGTCCTGGGCCAGATTCCAAACCTGGACACGCTGGAAATGGACGCGAAGCTGGAGGAGGGCGACCGCGGACGGGTGGCGCCCAAGCAGGACGTCGTGGTCCGCATCGATGCGCTTCCCGAACTGATGATCCCTGCGAAGATCAGCCAGGTTTCCGCTCTGGCGGAATTGAGCCTGGAGTATCCCTACAACCGGAGCTTCCGGGCGGCGGCAGCCATCCTCCGCCCGGACAAGAGGCTTCGGCCCGAGATGAATGGCGGTATGGATATCATCATCAGCCGCATTCCGAACGCCCTCAGCGTGCCGTCCAAGGCGCTCTTCAGGCGTAACGGCAAACCCATCGTATACGTGGCGGAGAACGGCCGGTACCGCGCGGCCGACGTCGAGATGCTCGCACGGAATCCCGACGAGGTGGCCATTACCGGAGTACCCTCGGGGTCCACCGTTGCCCTGGTGGATGTCGACAAGGAGCAGAAGAAATGAGCGCTCGACGGGTGATCGTTCCTAGCGTGGTGCTGGCCGTCGTCGGCGGGATTGCGTGGGGCACCCTCCAACTGATCCGGAACGTGAACGCCGCCACCGTCTCCGAAACGCCGACCACGCGCGTGAAGCGAGGGCCGGTTGCGATCACTGTGACTGCGCGCGGTGAATTGCAGGGCGGGAAGCCCGAAATGCTGGTTGCGCCCATGGTGGGGAGCGATGCCTTGACCGTGACGGAGCTGAGCCCGTCGGGTGACGTGGTGCATGAGGGCGATGTGGTGGTTCAGTTCGATACCACCCAGCAGGAGTACAATCAGCGCGAGGCGGAGGCCGACCTGGCAGAAGCCCAGCAGAAGGTGATCCAGACCGTTGCCGAAAACCAGGCCAGCGACGAAGAGGCCCTCGCCGCCGTGGAAGCGGCCAAGACTTCGGTGAAGGTCGCGGAGCTGGAGGTCCGCCGAAACCCGTTTCTTGCCGCCATGAAGGCGCGCGACAACGAGATTGCCCTGGAGGCCCTGCGCAACCGTTTGAAACAGGCGGAGCAGGACCTCGGCAACAAAAAGACAACCGGTAACGCAGCCCTGGCAATCCAGAGAGCCGGCGAGAACAAAGCCCGCACCATGGCGACGATGGCGCAGAAGAGCATCGAAAGCATGACGTTGAAGGCCAAAACTTCCGGCTACGTGAACCTGCAGCCGAACACATCCGGCAGCTTCATGCTCACTATGGGGATGGTGTTGCCGTCGGTTCAAATCGGCGACACGGTTCGCCCGGGAATGGCGGTGGCCCAGATACCCGACATGCAGAACTGGGAGGTGAGCGCCAAGATCGCGGAAGTGGATCGCGGTCACCTTGCGGTGGGCCAGGCGGTTGCGGTCTCGGTAGTGGCGCTGGCCCGGAAAACCTTTCCCGCGCACGTCACCAGCCTGGGCAACTCCACCGGGCAGCCGTGGGACCGCAGATTCGATTGCCGGATGTCCCTCGACCAGGCCGGGCCGGAACTGCGGCCGGGCATGAGCTCCACCCTGATCATCACGGCCGAGAAACTGGACGACGTGCTCTGGGTGCCTTCGCAGGCTCTCTTCGAGCGCGACGGCCGCGCGTTTGTCTACCTCAAAGCGGCCAGCGGATTCACTCCGCGCGACGTCAGCCTGGTGAAACGCACCGAGAGCCAGGTGGTGCTGACCGGGCTCAACGAGGGCGACACTGTGGCCCTGTCGAATCCCAGCGAGCAGAACAAACCCGCCGCGCAGCCGCAAAGCGCCATGAAGGCCATACCCAAATGATTCTGCCAACCGATATCGGGCAGGCTGTTTCGAACCTTCGGGCGCAAAAAACCCGGACCCTGCTCACCGCCCTGGGCATCGTCTTCGGCGTCGGGAGCGTGATCGGAATGCTGGCCATCGGCGCAGGGGCGAAAGAAGAGTCCCTGCGGTTCATCGAGCAACTGGGGGTGCGGAACATTCTGGTGGACTCGCGGCCCACCATGAGCAGAGACGAGTTCATGCAGCGAAGGAAGTCGTCCCAGGGACTCACCGACCGCGATGTCCGGATCCTGCAGGCGAACATCGACGCCATCGACATGGTCTCGCCGCGCAAGACCATGCATCCGGCGAGTGTGCTGCCGAAGCCGTCCCTCGATCTGCCCGAGTTGTACGGAGTAGCGCCGGCATACACCGTCATCCACAGCCTGCACGCGGCGGAGGGCAGGTTTTTCGACGAGTCCGACGAAGCCGCCAGCCGCCCCGTTTGCGTTCTGGGAGACACGGCGAAGGTGAGTATCCTGGGGTTCGGCACGGCCATCGGCAAGTACATCAAAGTCAATCAGAACTGGCTGGAGGTGGTGGGGGTCCTCAAGGAACAGCTCCTGGCGGGGTCGCAGAATTCGGGGGCTTCGATGCAGGATCTCAATAACATCATCTTCATCCCGCGGAGCACGTTCGAATACCGTTTCTGGGACCCCATGAGCTCCATGCGGGACGAGCTGGACGGCGTGGAGGTCCGGTTGCGCGAGGATGCCGACAGCATCGAAGTGGCCAAGGTGGTGGCCGGCGTGTTGAATTCGACGCATCATGACGTGCAGGATTTCACCGTGACGATCCCCGCGGCCCTGCTGGCACAGCAGAAACGCACTCAGACCATCTTCACCTATGTGATGGTCGCGATCGCGGCGATTTCGCTGCTGGTGGGCGGCATCGGCATCATGAACATCGTGCTGGCGACGGTGCTGGAGCGGACCAAGGAGATCGGCATTCGCCGCTCCATAGGCGCGCGCAGAGCGGACATTGTGCGCCAGTTCCTCACCGAGTCGGTGCTGATCTCAGTGGGGGGTGGCCTGCTGGGTATCAGCTTTGGCTATTTCCTGGCATGGCTGATTGCCCGCACCGCGGAATGGAAGACGATTGTGACCAGCGGCTCCGTGGTGATCGCCTTCGGTGTATCGGTGGCCGTGGGTCTCGCCTTCGGCATCTACCCGGCGGTAAAGGCCTCGCACATCAACCCGATTGACGCTCTGCGCTACGAATAATCAAGAACCATTTATGCGGGGCTCCGCCGAGGTTCTGTAGCGGGAGGAATTCGTGCAGCAGGTTGCTGCACAATCGCAGTGGTTCCACAACAGTGTCCTGCTCTGGATGCCCCCTATACGCAGTTCTGCGCGTACAATATGCAATATTGCCTATAACAGGGAAAGGGCATTATGGCAACTATTGTAGTGTGTACCGAACCAGGCAGTTGGCAACGGGCCGGTCGTTTTGCGGCGAGGGTCCTTGGCACGCGGAACTAAGAAGTTTTGAGGACCTACGGCGGCGCGCGCCCATTCAGCCCATACTCGTCTACTTGACCCACCCGGACTATGATCATCTTCGCTCGCTCCTCCAGATCCTCAAGCCGGCAAGTCCCGACGTGGTGATTTACTACGCGACTCGCCTTGCGCCCGAAGACGCGGTACAACTCGGTAAGCTGGTCGGCGAGACGCGTCCCAATCACACGAGCGTCGTGTTTGAGGCGAAAGCGGCAGCGGCGTCGGTGTTGGGGCATTCCCGATCTTCCGGTCAAGGAAACGGCACTGCGCTCGCGGTGAATCGCACTCGTCAGTTGCGTGGGCGCTTTGGACTGACACAAACCGAACTCGCTCACGCCCTCGATGTCAGTCTGCGAACGGTGCAAAGCTGGGAGCGGGCCGGGATAGCCCACAGGCCGCGTCAGATCAGAGACCTTGAGGAGCTTTGGAGCATTTTGACGGAGTCGATGAAGGGCTCGGATATTCCGGCTTGGCTGCGATCGGAAAACGATGCCTTCGCCGGCCTGCATCCGATCGAACTTTTGAAGGAAGGAAAAGCCCGGGACATTATTGTCGAATTTCGCCGCCTTCAGGCTGGAGAACCGGCTTGAGGCTGGGGCGTGCTGCGCGTAAGCGGCTCGAAGAGTTGATCGCAGGCGCCCCCCTCACTTCAAGATGCTGTACATGTTCGAGAAATCGTCCGTCCAAATCCGGAAAGGCCTCCCCGGATGCAATTCCTTTGCGTCAGTCCGCAGTTCCGGGTGGGCGGCCGCGGTCTCGTGATCCAGGATCAGGGTCCAGGAGCAGCCGAAGCATAGGAAATCCGCGTCTGTCGGGTCGTAGTGATACACCAGTGCCACCTTGCCGAAGGCGTTGGCCGCACGCTCCATCACCGGCTCCAGGTCGAGATAGGCGTTCGAAATATTCACCGCCAGGATCCCGTGCGGCTTCAGATGCCGGAAATAGGTCTGGAAGGCTTCGCGCGTGATGAGGTGGACGGGCACGGAATCGCCGGAGAACGCATCCATCACCAGGAGATCGAACTGTTGGCTGTCCCTCTCCGATTCCAATAGTAAGCGCCCGTCGCCCATCGCCACTTCGACCTTAGCCGGCGTGTCGCTGAGGTAGGTGAATTGGTTCCGGGCGATGTCGATCACCAGCGGATTGATTTCGTAGATCCGCAGCGTGTCGCCGGCCTTCCCGTAGGCGGCCAGGGTGCCGCAGCCCAGGCCCAGAATCCCGATGCGCCGCGGCGCGCCCTGTTGCGCCCGCATCGCGCGGCCAATACCGGAATACTCGCAGAAGTAGGTGATGGGCTCGCGGCGATGCTCCTCGCGCCGGCTTTGCTCTCCGTGGTTGATGGTGCCATGGATGAATCGGCGGACGGCATCCTCGTCGGTTCTCGGATCTCCGACGTCGTGCACGCGGAGCTGGCCGTAGAAATTCCGCTCCACCACCAGGTAGTCTTTCACCATCGTGTGCATGATGCTGCCCAGAAAAGAGAGATAGCCGCCGAGCGCCAGCACCAGAACCGCCATGCCCACTCCTTTGCGAAGGGCGGCGAGGCGCCACAATTCCTTAGTGAAGACAATGAAGGCGACCACCGCGCACAGCGCCAACCCAATCGGGAATTCGTAGTACGCACGGAACAGATTGGGCGCCACCAAGCCCACGAACAGGCCGCCCATCGCCCCTCCCAGCGATACGATCACGTAGAAACCGGTGAGGTAGCGGGGATGCGGTTTCAGCCGGACCAGCTCGCCATGGCACACCATGCAGGCGACGAACAGCGCCGCCGCCAGAAGCGAGATCACGAGGCGGAGCGGCATGTGGGGCAGGGGAATGGAGAATTCCTTCACGTGAATCGCCCCCAGGATGCTTCGCAGGAAAGGTGAAGAGATGGTGAACTCACTTTCCGTGTGACCCGACCACAGCCGGTATGCCATGAACAACAACGCCGCGAACAGCAATGGGACGAATACGAACCGGCGATAGAGCCGCGGGGCTTCGAAGCAGACGATGAAACTCAACAGGTACAAGCTGAGAGGCAGGAGCCACAGAAAGGGGATGGCGGCCACGTCCTGCGTGAGATGGGTGGTGACCGCCAGAAGCAGCACCGAGGCGCTCGCCGCCAGGGCCAACCAGAGGAAGCGCACCGTCCAACCGGGTTCGGAGCCGGGCGCCTGCTCGCTGTCCGGAACGGCCGACACGGCAGCTTGGGGTTGCGCGGAGGCGCGCCACGCCGTGACTCCGCAGAACACCGCAAAGCAGACATAGGCTGCCGACCATACCTGGCCCTGCATCCTGGTGGGGAGGTTCGGCTCGATCAGCAGGGGATAGCTCAACAGCGCCAGCATGGAGGCGAGGTTGGAGAGGGCGAAGAGCCGGTAGGGCATGCCTTCTTTGTGGTTCCGCGCATACCAGGCTTGCAGCAACGGGCTGGTGGAGGACAGCAGGAAGTAGGGCAGCCCCACCGTGACGGCCAACAGCGCCAGGATCCGCAGCGACGGCTGCGCTACGCCCGCGGACTTCCAGGCCGGATTGGGCAGGATGGGCAAGGCGGCGAGGCTGGCCGCCAACAGGGCGATGTGTGCGAACGCCTGCTTGCGGGAACCGAGCTTTTGATGCAGCCAATGCGCATAGAGGTAGCCCAGCAGGAGCACCATCTGGAAGAAGAGCATGCAGGTGCTCCAGACCGCCGAGGTGCCGCCGAACCAGGGCAGGATCGTCTTGGCGATGATCGGTTGCACTTCGAAGAGCAGGAAGGCCGAGAGGAAGATGGTGAGGGTATAGAAAAGCATCGTTGAACGGGTTCCGGTAAATCCAAGTGTACGCCGGAATGAGTGGCCGCCGAACTACACCGTATCCACACCGGAACGTCCGGAACGGAGCCGCACACCGGGATCCGCCAACCGGAAATGCCCGTGTCGCTTGGTCACTTCCAATAGGCGGGGTGGCCGGCGTAGGTGTCGTTTTCCAGATTTGCCAGAATGGCGCGCCTCACGGCCAGGATATCCACTTCGCCCTGTTCCTGGTAGAGCACCTTGCCTCCCGGCGCGATCACCATGGTGAACGGCACTCCGGCGTCCCAATGGGCGTCAAATGCCGCCTGCAAGGCGTAGGTGTCTTCGGAGGCGAATTGCAGGTTGCGGCTGGAAGCGCGCTGCTCCTGGAGAATCTTGATTACGCCGGCCTTCTCATCCGGATAGTTGGTCGCCACGGTCACCAGGTCAAAATCGCGACGCCGGAACATGCGCCAGGTGGTCTCCAGCAAGGGGAACTCCGTCACGCAAGGGCCGCACCACGTGGCCCAGAAATTGATTAGCAGGACCTTGCCCGTGGGGTTGGTGCGAAGCTTCTTGAGGTCGTCGGCCGTAGCCATCTCCACCTTGACGGGCTCGGCTTCGATTCTTTTCATCTCCTGCAACTGGCTATCGATCTTCGATTTCCATTTGGTGGAGCAGCCAAATGCCGGGGTATGCGGGAGCGCCACCGGCTTGGCCGCCAGCAGGGCATCCAGCGCGGCTCGGGCATCCTGAATCTTCACCAGAGACTCGCGTTGGGCGTTATCGATCCGCCCCTCGTACTGCAGTTTCCGGTCCTTGTCGAAGAGAAAGACATGCGGGGTGGCTTGCGCCCCATAAGCCTGGGTAACCGACTGGGTCTCGCCGTCGTACAGATAGGGGAAGTTGAAATGCCGATGTTCGGCGCGGATCTTCATCTCCTCCAGGCTATCGCTCACGTCCGTGTAGCCCAACTCGGAGAGGAGGATTGCCTTGGGGTCGTTGGGTTGGATCGCCACGAAACCCACGCCCTTGCCGCGGTAGTCCTCCACGAGTTTCTTCATTCGGCCCTCGTAGAGCTGCGACGTCGGGCAGTGGTTGCAGATGAACATGATCATGAGCAACGGGCTGTCCTGGTACTCGCTCAGCTTGTGGACCTTGCCATCGATGCCGGGAAGCTCGAAATCTGGCGCCGGAGACCCGATCGCGAGTATGGGATGGGTTGTCGATACCCGGGGTGTGAGTCCCGGTTCCTGGCCGCGCGCGGCCTGACAGGTGACCAGTAGCGCAAGAATCGTCCCAAATCCGGCAACGTTTCGCGACCATCGATGGACCATCTTGAACCTCCACTGCAATCTTTGACCAATGATAACGCAGGGAAGCTCACCAAAATGCAGGAAGGCAGGCGGAACCGCCAGCGCCACCCTTTTTCGCTATCGTCCCGGAGGCCCCAGCACCACCAGGGGGATTACCGCTCCGGCAATCGCTCCGGCAATGAGCGCCAGGTTCCCGGCTCCGAGGAAGGAAATCAGCAGGCCGACCAGCGAACCGATACCCGCTCCAACGACGGCGAGCATGAGTCTCTTTGCTATTCCGGAGGCAGCGCCCGCTGGCTGTTCCATGCACTCGATTGTAGCGCGGCGTGGATCGGAGGTCGAGCCAATCAAGCGGAAGCTGGGCATTCCCCCGCGCTGAGATCACCGGCGGCAAGACCGCCGACGCTATTGGCAAGACCGGCGGCCGCTACCGTCCCTACTTCTTCTCCGGCGGGCCGGTGATGAATACCTTTTCGTTGGGATGCACCAGTTTCAGGCGTCCGCGGATTTCGAGTTCCTGCTCGGACGGGTTGTCGCTGAGACGCTTGATGTGCTCCCGCTTCCGCTCGATCTCCTTATCCAGGTCGGCATTGCGCTTTTCCATTTGCCGGATCAGGGCTTGCTTGTCAAACAGTGCATGCACGCCCTTGGGGCCGCGCAAGGTGACAACGGCGTAGCTTGCCACCAAGAGGAAGGCAATCGCGTAGGCGTAGCGGGCGAGGGACACTTTCATAAAACCAGGCGCCTGGAAGATAATGTTAACATTGCTTTCCCTGGAAATCGGCGATTATTTCGGATGACCGACAAGATTGTTATCCTCAGCACCTGCGCCACGGAGGAAGAGGCCGAAAGGCTCGCCCGCCTTTTGGTGGAGGACCGCCTGGCCGCCTGTGTCAGCGTGATTCCGCGGATGCGCAGCTTCTATCGTTGGAAAGGCGCCATCGAATCCGCCGGCGAGTGCCTGCTCCTCATCAAGTCCTCCCGCGAACTGTTTGATTCCGTGCGCGCCCGGCTGGAGGCGGCCCACTCCTATGAAGTCTCGGAGCTGCTGGCCCTCCCGGTGATCGAGGGCGCGGCGAACTACATGAACTGGCTGGATACCAACCTGGGAGGCGGAACCGAAGGCGAGTAATTCTTAAATTAAGTTACAATTGGAAATAGTGTCACTCGCGCCTGGTCTTTCTTTGATTTTCGATATGGACGGCGTGATTGTGGATTCGAACCCGGTGCATCGCCAGGCGTGGGCGGTTTTCAACCGGCGGTTCGGCCTGGAGACTACCGAGGAGATGCAACAGCGCATGTACGGCAAGCGCAATGACCAGATCGTCCGCGACTTCTTCGGGGATAGGCTCACTGCCGAAGAGGTCATCGCCCGCGGCGCAGCCAAGGAGGAACTGTACCGGGAGATGGTGCGTGACCGGATCGAGGAGATCCTCGTCCCCGGAGTGCGGCAGTTCCTGGAACGTCACCGCGACGTTCCCAAGGGGCTGGCCACAAACGGCGAGCCCGCGAATGTCGATTTCGTGCTGGACCGTGCCGGGCTGCGCCCCTACTTCCGCGCTGTGGTTACCGGGCAACAGGTCCGCCATCCCAAACCGCATCCCGAGATTTATCAACGGGCTGCGGAGTTGCTGGAAACCGATGCCGCTAACTGTATCGTCTTTGAAGATTCATCCTCCGGGGTCGAGGCCGCTCGCGCGGCAGGGATGAGGATAGTATTACTTTGTACTACTCACGATAACTTGCCCGGAGTAAGCATTTCTGCCGATAATTTTCTGAGCGGGGAGCTGAATGCATGGCTGGTAGCCCAAGGCCGGGGTGTGTGAGGCGGGCTGGAAGAGCGGCCCTGGCGCTGTTGGCGCTGGTGAGCGCTTCTGCGCGCGCTCAGACCACTACGCTCAAACTCGAGGACGTCAACGTCCGGAATTCGCTGAACTTTGCTCCCAAGCACGTAGGCGAGAAGGTAACGGTTACCGGGACCGTCAACGCGTCCCCATTTCACTTTCCGGCCTACAGCCTGCTGACGCTGGAAGCCCCGGGGTTCGGGGCCGTGCTGCGGGTGATGGACCGCGATACGCGTCTGGATGCCTTCAAGCCCGGAGACGAAATCCAGGTGGACGGCACCATAGACGTCTTTGCCGGCATGGCTGTAATCGCGCCGGAGAAGATTTCGAGGATCGGTCCGAAACCGCCCCCAGCGCCACAGGATCTTTCGGTTGCGGAGCTTCAGAGTAACCAGTACCTGGGGCGGCTGGTTCGCACGAAGGCCCGGATTGCAGTCGTCAGTGAAACCGGAAACGGGGCGTATCTGGACATCGAAGGTCCGGACCTCGTCCGGATCTTCTTGCCTCGCGCGCCGGCGCCGGGCCAGGCGCCTTCGTTCAGTGGATTCGCAAAAGGTGACGTCGTGCAGGTCACCGGCGTGGCGTACCAGTTTTGTCAGCTTGCCCCGTTCAATCGTCACTACCAGGTGCTGGTGAACGGGCCGGGGGACCTGGCCCGCAGGGATCAGAATTGGCCACCTTTGGCCTTGGCCGGCGCACTGGGTGTAGTCCTGCTGATCGGCTTCTTCTTGTGGAGCCGGGAACGCCGCCTTCGCCATCAACGGGAGACCCTGCGGAAGACCTACGAGTTGGGCGAGCGGATTCTGGGCGCCTCCTCGGCCGAGTCCATTCTCAAGACGATCGCGAAGTCGTTGCCTGCCATTCTGGGTGTGACCCGGGTTCAACTGTACACTCACAACCGCGCGGCTAAGACGCTGGATGAAGTCGCGGAGAATGCCGCCACACACGTCTCGATCTCGCTTTCTTCCCCTCCCGGCGGCACGCAGGCGGGGGCCGTGGCGTGCTTCCACTACCGCACCCTGCTGGTGATTCCCGATATCGATCGCAGCCCATTTCCCCTGACCGCCAGCGATGGCGACACTCCGCCTCGTTCGCTGCTCTTCGTGCCCATGTTTGCCCAGGGCGAGGTGATCGGCGTACTCGAACTGGACCAGGACAACCGGGTCCGCGACTTCTCCGCCGACGAGCAGGAACTGGCGCAGCACCTGGGGAATCAGATTGGCGTGGCGATCCGGCTGCTCGACCAGCGGTCCGTCCAGGAGCAGCTCTTCCGGACGGAGAAACTGGCCGCTGTGGGACGCCTGATCTCGGGCGTAGTGAACGAACTGCAGACTCCCTTGGCCTCCATTTCGGAATTGGCCCTGCGAGCGGTGGAGAGGACTCGCGGCAGCGCCGCGGAGCGCGAGGTTGCGGCCATCGCCGCGGAGGCGAAGAAAGCCGCGGCCATGGTTGCCCGGCTGGTCTCTTTCGCCGCCGCGGAACAGGGAGAAGCGCGTCCTGTCTCGATCAGCGCGCTGTTGCGGACCCTGATTGAGTTCCGCGAAGGGGATTGGAAAGCCTCCGGGATTCGCGTGCACGACCTGAGCACTCGCGAGCCTATGTTCGTGCTGGGATCCCAAGGCCAGTTGGAACAGGTGTTTCTGAATCTATTCGTGCACGCCGAGCAATCGCTGGCGGAAGTCCCACAGAAAGTGATCACGATCCGGACCAGCATCCTGGCCAAGCGGCTGCTGGTGGAGATCGCGTTCAGCGCACCGGCCGAGTCGCGCAAGCCCGAAGAGACTGCTGCCGTTCTGGGCGTCACCCGCAGCGTGATTGCCGGCCACGGCGGTGAAGTGCGGCTGATCGACAAGAACAATGCCGACCCGCGCTTCGAGGTGGAGCTCCCGGTGACCGTCAAAGACCGATCCGGCGTCACCCTCCAGAGCTCTTCCAACGTCCATGGACTGGAACTCTGCCGACGCATGACCGCGCTGGTGATCGAATCCGACGAAGCGGCCCAGCGGCAGATCCTGGCGCTGCTCGCGACGCGCGGCTTCCGCGTGGTCCCGGTCAACAATTCCGATACCGGCTT
>OBLT010001810.1_pt1 | contig 13486 bp, 3 predicted proteins | sample 1518721 | NCBI WGS metagenome assembly OBLT01 (sample SAMEA3539307, study PRJEB22396) | soil metagenome | biome: tundra; feature: field; material: soil | place: USA | collected 2010-05 | depth 0.15 m | reverse complement strand
ACCACCGAGATCTACACTCTTTCCCTACACGACGCTCTTCCGATCTAGTCCTGGGCATCTCCAGGGGCGCCGCCTGATGAAGCTCGGCCTCCTGTGTGGGTACCACTCTACCTGGACTGCTCTTGGCGTGATAAACGTAGACGATAAAAACGGCGAGCGCGATCGTAGCCGCCAGGGCAGGCCAGGCAAGAGTCCAGCCAGACCACCATGGCTTGCGCGCGGGCGCGGCCGACGTTTTCGCGGGCTCGGCAGAAGGAAGCGAAAGCGCGACAATGGCGCGGCACTCCTGGCAGACGGCGAGATGGTTGAGCATGTGCTCCTGCTCGTGCGCGGGCAGCGAGTGCTCGACGAAGGCGCCAATCTGGTCCGCGTCTGGATGGTACTCGAATTGGAGCCGTTCGCTCATAGTGGATTGGACGCCTCGGTTGGGTCCTTCTTATTGGAGAACGAAGAGGTTTGCGAAGTTTGCAGCAACATACGGAGGTTTATTTCGATGTCGCGGGGGTCGGCGCCCAGGGCTTCCTCCGCGGCCGCCTTGTTGAGGCCACTGGAGACGAGATTGCCGACGAGCTGTTTGTGGAGATTGCCGGCGAGGCGTTTCAGCCTTCGGCTAATGGTGGCTTCATGGACGTGAAGGGTCTGAGCGATTTGGGAAAGAGTCTGGCGGTCGAGATAGTAGGCGGAGAGCAGAAAGCGGTCTTCCGCAGCTATACCTCGAAGGGTGCGGGCAACGGCCGCCGTGAGTTGGGCCAGTTCGGTGGGGATCTGGGTGGTGGGCGCCGGCGCAGGACTGTCGACACCGTCGAGGGGCGTTTCGCGATAGGTGCGGCGGTGGTGGTCTCTCGATCGCTGGACGAGGGTGGTGCGGAGCCACGCGAGAAGCGAGCCGCGGCCGGAGTAAGAGGCCAGCGGTGAGCGGCGCTCTCCGCCCGTCTGGCGGAGGCCATAGAGCTGGGCGTAAAGGGAGTCTGCGAGATCCTGGCCCAGGGTAGCGGAGCCGGTGATTGAGACGGCTGTCTGGACGAGGAAACCACGATAACGGCTGAGAAATATCTCCCATGCGGCTTCGCGGCCGAGGGTGCAGGAGTGCGCGAGAGCGAGTTCGGTGAGATGGAGGGAGCGGAAGAATGCGGTTTTTTGAGCGGAATCGGGGAGAACACCAGGGGGGAGGCCATGATTGATTCTTTCGCCGACGAAGGCCAGGACCCCGCTGAACGCCTCCAGGCTGAGGCCGCAGCTCTCCGCCTCTGCCGAGCGCCAAAGCTCCTGAACAAGACTCAGAGGAAGCCCGGAAACCAGAAACCCCCGATGCTGGTTCGCCGTGGATTGCTGATCGGCGGGCACAGGCAGAGCAAGATCAACGGGTTTGGACGAGACCGTATCCACGATCCTGAGGATACCGCATTAGCGCTGCCAAGCAATCATGTGAAGACGAACGCTCGTCTCGAAGTAGGCTCAATGGAGTGTTCCATCGGGCGGGGGTCCGGACGCTCTTACGGCCACAAGCCGACTCGTAAGGAACCAATCAAAGGTTTCGATACACGCCTCCTCTTTGCGTTAAGCTGGGCAGCCCGGGATGGCGATGTTGTATGTGGCAAACTCGTAAACGAAATCGTCGGCTTGGCCGAACGTCATCAATAATTTGTACGCAGGCCCCAGACCTTTGCTCCCAAAATCGGGCTGTTTGAAGCACTAATGTCGGCGCGGGCTGTAGCTGCCGCCCTGCTTAACGCAAGAACATCATCTCGCAATCCACGTTCCTTGTCACCCTGTCTGGCCGTGGCCAGTTTCATGCTCCCAAGGAACAAATACTGACAGTTCTTTGTACCTCGAAGTTGAAACCGGCATCACATTTATTGTGCTTTGACCGTGAATTAACCTATCCGGCACTAAGTGACTAACGTTAAGGCTGCCGTTTCTTCGCCAGAATTCTCCTCGAAATAGCCGACGAGGGGATGGCGTACGCGGCTATCAACAAGGAGCATCGAATGCCGATCTACGCGATCATCAACAACGTACTCAATAGTGATTCCAATAACATACACTGATCGAAACTTTAACAATGTTATCAATTCGGGGAGGTACGCCTCCAAACCCTCGCAAGCTCTTTATTTTCAGCAATTCAGAGCCGTTAGAAAGTGTTCATTTCTGCACACCGAATTATTCACTTCTTATTCACTTCCAATGTACATGACATTCACTTCTTATTCACTTCCAATTTACATGACAAATCCAGAAACGGGTTGCTACACTCGCGCTCGACGATCCAAACCCGGAAGATCGGGGTTCAGCCTTTATGTTCTACCGATGAAGGCGACAGCGGCTATTTGGTGTTCTTGGATCTGCCCACTCTATCCACATGGTGTTCTTGGACCTCCCCGTGCCGGCGCCGATGTAGTTTTCATCGGCAACTAAGGACGTCACGTTCCGCGGAAAGTGAGCGGAACGCCGTGGTTTGATTTTGAATTGCCTTCGGTTCAAACGCACCGGCACCCATTCGCGCCGCAGACGATTCAATAACAATTGTTTTTGGAGTGAATTTTGATGAAAAATCGCACGTCTCAAACCACTGTTGCAAGCAAGATGTTGTTTTGCCTGGCTCTCGTGGTGATCCTCTTCTGCGGCTCTTCGGCCTTCGCACAGAACGGCACGATCTTTGGCCCCAACGTTTATGTGTTTACTACCAGCGATTCGGTGTCGTCGATCAACTCGACCCTCAACACACTGAATACCAACACGCAGTTCGACACCAAGCGCTATGCGGCGCTCTTTATGCCGGGCACGTACAGCGCGGTCGAGGCTGAGGTGGGCTACTACGAGTCCGTCGCCGGCCTGGGCGAGACGACCAGCGCGGTTCATATCAGCGGCGGCTATTTGAACTCGAATCAGACGGATTCCAATGGGAATCTGACGACCAATTTCTGGCGTTCCATTGAGAATATGCGAATCACCGCCCCGTCAGGCGCCTATCAATGGGGCGTTTCGCAGGGTGCGGCCTTCCGGCGCATGCTTGTGGACAACTCGGGTGGAATGGAGCTGGCGAATACCTCCTGCGGCGAGTCCAGCGGCGGATTCATCAGCGACTCGCAGATCACCGGGAAAGTGAATGCCTGCTCGCAGCAGCAATGGTATACGCGCAACAGCTCGATTGGGAGCTGGGCGGGGTACGTGTGGAACTTCGTCTTCTCCGGCGTCAAAGGGGCTCCGGCGCAAAGCAACCCATTCGGCACCGCGGCAAATGCCAACACCACGCTGGCCACGACTCCTGTCAGCCGTGAAAAGCCCTATCTATATGTTGACAGCAGCAGCAACTACAACGTGTTTGTGCCAACCGTGCTGACCAACTCGTCGGGCACGGACTGGACCGCCAATGGCGGCCTGGGCACCGGCTACTCTCTGGCCATCAGCACCTTCCTGATCGCCACGCCCTCAACCTCACTGGCCACGATCAATGCGGCGCTGGCCGCGGGGCAAAACCTGATTCTGACCCCCGGCATCTACCATTACAGCGGCTCGATCAACGTCACCAACGCGAAGACCATCGTGCTGGGACTCGGTTATTCGACCCTGGTTCCGCAGTCGGGAACGGCGGCCATCACGGTTGCCGACGTGGACGGAGTGCAGCTCGCCGGATTGCTCATCGACGCCGGCCCGGTCAACTCGCCGGTGCTCTTGCAGGTTGGCGTTGCGGGCGGATCGCGCGTCAGCCACGCCAGCGACCCGACCTCGCTCAATGACGTCTTCTTCCGCATTGGCGGCGCCACGGCGGGAACCGCCACCACAGCTCTCGAAATCGACAGCGACAACGTCATCCTGGACAACATCTGGGCGTGGCGCGCCGATCACGGGACGGACGCTACCTGGACGGGCAACGTCGCCATGCACGGCTTGGTTGTGAACGGCGACAACGTCACGGCTCTGGGCCTTGCTGTCGAGCACTTCGAGCAAGAGCAGGTTCAGTGGTTTGGCGAAGGTGGAGAAACCATCTTCTATCAGAGCGAAATGCCCTATGACGTGCCCAGCGAGGCCGCGTGGATGGATAAAGGCGTTAACGGTTATGCCTCCTACAACGTCGAGCCGACGGTCACCAGTCACCTGGGTTACGGCATTGGCGTTTACTCCTACTTCAATCAGGGAGTGGACATCATTGCCAACAGCGGTATCGCCGCCCCGGTAGCCGCCGGAGTCAAATTCACCGACGCGCTTACGGTTTGGCTGGCGGGAAGCGGCTCCATCACCTATACGATCGCCTCGAACAACGGCACGGTTGATAATGGCGGCACAACGGTGGAGTCTGGCGCCATCCTCAGCGATGTCAGCTCCTGGGGCGGTTCGGCCGGCAGTTGCACCGCGGTTCCAACCGTCCCTGGAACGCCCTCCGGAACTGGAACGTCTTCCAGCGCAATCAGCGTGACCTGGGGCGCCAGCACTGCTGGATCGTCCTGCACGGTGAGTTACAACCTGTTCCGCAGCACGACCTCCGGCTTTACGCCTTCGTCGAGCAATCAGATCGCCTCGGGCCTGACGAGCGCGTCGTATGCGGATTCAGGGTTGGCTGCCTCGACAACCTACTATTACAAGGTAGAAGCGGCAGACGGGGACGGCTCCTCGGCAGCCTCGGCGCAGGGCAGCGGCACCACGCTTCCCGGCACCAGTTGCAGCGCGGTTACCGCGGCGCCGACGGGTCTGACGGCGGCGGCGACCTCCTCAACCGCAATCGGGTTGAATTGGACGGCGCCAACTCCTCCGACAGGCTGCACCGTCAGCTCCTATACCGTGTACGGCGGAACGACGGCAAATCCGACTACCGTAATCGCCAACGGCGTGACCAGCACCAGCTACACCAACAGCGGCCTCGCGCCTTCGACGACCTACTACTACCTTGTGAAGGCTGTTGATTCTTACGGCACATCAGCTGCCTCGGCGCAGGCGCAAGCAACAACTCCGCCAAGCGGCTCCGGCAGCGACTTTATCGCCATCGCCTGCGGCGGTCCCGCGGAGAGCAACTCGGGCGGCGGCGACGCTTCTTTTGTTGCCGATGTGGACTTCAGCGGCGGCGGAGATAACAGCCATACCTCGAAAACCATCAACCTGACCCAACCCGGCGTGAATGCGGCGCCCATGGCGGTGTATCAGTACGGACGGGCCGGAACTATGACGTACACGATTCCCGGCATGGTAGCCGGAAGTCAGCACACCGTTCTTCTTCACTTCTCCGAGAACTATTACAGCGCGAAGGGGAAGCGTGTCTTCAACGTAGCCATCAACGGGACAAGCGTGCTCGCCGACTTTGACATTTATGCCACGGCTGGCGCGGAGTACAAAGCATTGGTGGAGATCTTCACAGCCACGGCCAACAGCAGCGGCGACATCGTGATTGCCTTCACCAAGGGCACCGCGAATCAAGCCCTGATCGATGGAATTGAAATCCGGTAAGACGGATCCAACCAATACCGGTCGAGGACGCCTGGCGTCTTCGACCGGTGTGGTGGAATAGATTCTTTTCCCCGGATAATTCCGCACAAACCTTTCATCAACATGCAACAAAACAAGGAGATTAACGTGAATCAGAATCGATCTTCTCTAAAGAGAAGTCTTTGCATGGTCTTTGCCGCAATCTGTTTCCTATGCGCATCTTCACTGCATGCACAATGGACTGAGTCCTGGGGCGACGATTTCAATGGCGCAGCCAACACCACCTACAACCATTCGAATTGGACGAACGAAGTCAAGAACAATACCGGAAACGTCTGGGGCGATGGAACGATCCAATCCACCAGCGACAGCATCTCGAACGTGTATCTCGATGGAAATGGCGATCTCATCATCGCGATGACTTACTCTGGCGGTAATTACACCTCGGCCAGGTTGAAGAGCCTGCCGACCACCGGCCTTGGGCCGTACGGGCAGATTGATTTCATTGCCCAGAACCCCTCCGCAGTCGGCATGGGCGCCGCAATCTGGAGCATGGGCGCCAGCAACAATACCGGCACACCCTGGCCCTGGTGCGGCGAATTGGACATAATGGAGATCCAGGCCAAGACCGCCAATCATAGTGGATCCACCCTTCACGGCGGACAGACCGACGGTCAGACCTACTATGAGTACGGCGGCATCAGCTCGGCCGTTAACCTGACTGGAAGCGCGACCTTCGACAACGGCTTCCATGAATTTACCTTGCAATGGGCTCCCTATCACCTCCAGTATTTTCTGGATGGCATAATGTTCGGAGAGATTCACCAGTACAACATCGGTGTAACCGATCAGTGGTCCGCAAACAAGCCCTACCAGCTGATTCTCAGCTCAGGAGTTGGCGGCAACGGCGGCACGCCGAATGGCACGGGATTCCCGTCGAACCTGACCATCCAGTACGTTCACTACAACAAGTGGTCTGCTGGCGCTCCGGCTCCGGTTACCAACCTCACAGCCACCGCGGCCAGCAGCAACGCCGTTAGCCTATCGTGGACGGCAAGCACCACCTCGGGTGTTGTTTATAACGTCTATGCCAGCACCACGGCAGGAGCTGCGCTAAGCGATACTACTGAGGTGATAGAAGGCGTCACCGGAACAACATACACCAGCACCGGATTGCAGCCAAGCACGACCTACTACTACACGGTCGTATCCTCGAACTGGGGAGGCGAATCCGCCCAGGCCAATGCTACTGCAACCACGCAGGCTCCGGGCAACAGCACCGGAATCCAGTTGAGCGCCGGCGGATATGCCTTTGGCACTTACCAGACATCCAACTTCGTTCTGGGCGGCGCCACCAACTACCACCATGTCGCTGGACCGCCTTCTGGCCTTACGACGGTGGACACTTCGGGTGTCACCAATCCAGCTCCGCAAGAGATATACAACGTGGAGCGCTGGGGAGCCGCTGCATGGACCATCACCGGCCTGACTCCGGGGGCTGGTTATAACGTCCGTCTGCATTTTGTGGAGTTTTCCAACGCCGGCGCTGGTCTGCGCAACTTCAACGTCTCCATCAACAGCCAGCAGGTTCTCACCAACTTCGACATCTATGCTGCCGCGGGAGCCGAGAACAAGGCCGTCGTGGAACAGTTCTACACAAAGGCGGACGAGAACGGCATCATCGAGATCGCAACCAGCAAGGGAACCTCGACCGTTACGGATCTGAATCCCACCGTCAACGCCCTTGAGATCCTTCCGGCCACCGGCAGCAATCCTGTTGGCGCGGCGCCGGGAACCATCACTGATCTCGCCATCAACTCGGGCAGCACAGCCGCAGTGGGAAGTTTTATTGCTGACGAAGACTATAACGGCGGCGATACATCCACTTCGACAGCGACCGTCTCGACTTCTGGCGTAGCCAATGCGGCGCCGGCAGCGGTTTATAATTCGGAGCGCCTCGTGCCTTTCACGTATGTTCTGAAGGGCCTGGTCGCGGATGCAACGTATACGGTGAACCTGCACTTTGCCGAGACCTACTGGACAGCGGCTGGAAAGCGCATCTTCAACGTCAATATCAACGGAACACGGGTCCTTGCCAACTTCGACGTGTATGCATTGGCAGGCGCCGATAAAGCGCTCGTCAAGCAGTTCACAGCCAATGCCGATATGTACGGCCAAATCATCGTGCAGCTCTTTGATGGCAGCGCGGATAATCCGTTCATCAACGGCATCGAAGCAATCAAGACCGCCAGTAGTTGCTCCGCAGTTCCTTCCGCGCCAGGCGGGCTGACGGCAACGGCGTCTTCCTCCAGCGCTATCGGATTGAGCTGGTCGGCGGTTACACCTCCGACAGGCTGCTCATCCGTCACTTACACCGTTTACGGCGGAACGACAGCAAATCCGACCACCGTGATCGCCAGCGGGCTGACGACCACCAGTTACTCCAACACCGGCCTTGCCGCTTCGACAACCTACTACTACATTGTGAAGGCTGTTGATTCTGACGGCACATCGCCGGCTTCGGCGCAAGCCCAGGCAACGACTCTGGCACCAGCCTGCTCTGCGGTTACCGCGGCGCCGACGGGTCTGACGGCGGCGGCGACCTCCTCAACCGCAATTGGGTTGAATTGGACGGCGCCAACACCTCCGACAGGCTGCACCGTCAGCTCCTACACCATTTACGGCGGAACGACAACAAATCCGACTACCGTGATCGCCAGCGGTGTTACCAGCACGAGCTACACCAACTCCGGCCTTACGCCTTCGACGACCTACTACTACAAGGTAGCGGCGGTCGACGCTGACGGCACATCTGCGGCCTCGGCGCAGGCGCAAGCCACGACCCTGGCCGGTTCCTGCAACGCTGTTCCTTCGGCGCCCACTGGGCTGACGGCGACGGCTTCTTCCTCCAGCGCCATCGGCCTGAGCTGGACAGCAGTTACTCCTCCGACTAACTGCACCATCAGCTCCTACACCGTTTACGGCGGCACGACGGCAAATCCGACTACCGTGATCGCCAGTGGGGTGACGGGCACAACCTACTCCAACACCGGCCTCGCGGCTTCGACAACCTACTACTACCTTGTGAAGGCGGTCGACGCGGACGGCACATCGGCTGCCTCGGCGCAGGCGCAAGCCACCACGCAACCAAGTGGCTCCGGCGGGGACTTCATCGCCATCGCCTGCGGCGGTCCGGCTGAAAGCAACTCGGGCGGCGGCGACGCCTCCTTTGTTGCCGATGTGGACTTCAGCGGCGGCGCGGATAACAGCCATACCTCGAAAACCATCAACCTGACCCAACCCGGCGTGAATGCGGCGCCCATGGCGGTGTATCAGTACGGACGGGCCGGAACTATGACGTACACGATTCCCGGCATGGTAGCCGGGAGTCAGCACACCGTTCTTCTTCACTTCTCCGAGAACTATTTCACCGCGAAGGGAAAGCGTGTCTTCAACGTAGCCATCAACGGGACAACCGTACTCTCCGACTTTGACATTTATGCCACGGCTGGCGCAGAGTACAAAGCATTGGTGGAGACCTTCACGGCCACCGCTAACAGCAGCGGCGACATCGTGATTGCCTTCACCAAGGGCACCGCGGATCAAGCCCTCATCATGGGAATTGAAATCCGCTAAGTAAACCAGCAAACCTCAGGCCGGCGGCATTTTGCGCCGCCGGCCTGAGTTGCAATCTGACAAAATCGATTTTCGCAAGGGTTAGGGCCACTGTGTTCGGCACAGGATTACTGGGTTCAGGTTTGCGACGACCCGCCAACTCCGTCATCCGTGAATCAACGGCAAATCAATTGCCAGATGAGCCCTCAATCCAAGAGTGTCGCCTTTGCATTTGCCGGTCCTTGCACACGCTGTAAATCAAGCCACTGGCCATAATCGACCCATTGGTCAAAAGGAGCGTCATGTATCCCCTAAACATTCGCGGTGGAAGCCCCGCCTGTCTCCGCAGTCACAAGCCTGCCAGCCTTCAACTCGATTCTCAACCTCCTGGAAACATATCCATGGGCAGCAATCTGTGGCGAATTGGCGGACGATTGCCAATCCAGTATTTGATCTTCTTTATCCTCGTTGCGGCATTCGGCTGGAGCGGGGCGCGCGCACAGGCACCGGCGTCACCACGCCTCGAGATTAACCTCGCTGCAGGTGTTCCGCAGTACATTGGGAATTCGGGGACGACTTCGACAGCGCCCCAGAGCCAATGGTGGTATGAGAATACATCCAACCAAACCGCATATTCGTCGCAGAGTTTTGTCGAGAGCACCGACACCAAGGCGACCTGGACTCAGGTAGGCCTTCCCAACGACGCGAATATTCCGCGGACCTTCCTCAACCAGACCTCCGGCGGCGGCCAGGGGTCTCTAAATGGCAATGATAACTGGTATCGCCTGCACTTCAAGGTAGATGCGAAGTATAAGGGCCAGAAGTTCATGTTGAGCCTTGAAGGCGCGCACACGGGCGTTCAGGTCTACTTCAACGGCACCCTGATCCCCGGCATCAGCGAGGTTGCTGCCGACTCGAAGGCGACTCACGTGGTCGGATTCGTTCCTGTGATCGTCGAACTCCCCGTCGTTGCCGACGGCGCGACCGACAACGTGATTGCGGTTTACGTTACCAGGAACAACTCAGCAGTCTTCGAGTCGATCGGGTTCTGCGAAGTCTTCCGTTTTGGCCAGGCGATGGCGGGACTGTTCCGCAATGTCTATATGTATGTCACCAATCCGGTGCATATTCCAGTGAACATCTACTCGAATCAAGCGACCTGGGGTACCTACGTCGCAACGATGTCAGAGACTCCTGCAATGGCCACCGGCCCAACCGCTCAATCGGCCGTCGTGGGAGTGCAAACGAACGTCGTCAACGAATCCGGGGCCACTGTGAACAATGTCACATTGACCACAGAGATCGTGGATGAGCAGGGGAACGTGGTTGCGCAGCAAACCGCCCCGGCGGTATCAGTACCGGCCTGGACAATGCCGAAGGGATCGCAGCCGCTGTTGCCGTCGGTGACGGATCCGTCGCAACTGACAACTGCGACGCTCCCGGCGACCACGTTCAGTCAGAGCATCACGGTGAACAATCCGACTTTGTGGTTTCCGAACAATTCACCCCTCGGAAAGCCATATATGTACAAGGTCTACCACATCCTCAGCGTAGGCGGCACTGTGGTGGATGCGGTTTCGAGCCCTCTAGGCATCCGCACCATCACTTGGGATACGAACTTCCCGTACTTCAACGGCGTTCAAATGCACCTGTGGGGCGGTGCCAGCCGCTATGATTATCCCGCTCTGGGATCGTCGGTTCCCGATGAGATTTGGTTTCGCGATCTGGCCCAGCTTGCCGCCGCCGGCGGCAATGTGTGGCGTCCCGGCCATTGCTCGCAGAGCGTAGAGTTTCTGGAGGCGGCCGATGCCTACGGCGTGATGGTAGACCAGCCCAGCGGCGACGGCGAAGGCCATTGGCGTGACGGCACCTCTCCACCCTCGGCGGACGATGTGACCCTGAAGGAAGAGATTCATCGCGACATGGTCATTTACGACCGCAATCACCCTTCGATTCTCGATTGGGAGACCGACAACGGCGGAATGAACTGGCCCCTTATGGGCGTGCTTAAGTCCATTGACGGGTATTGGGATTCCCTCGTCTCGGCGAATTCCCCCTTGGTCAATCCCGTCGCGGCCAATCGAACCAGTGGCCTGGGCGTGGCATATCCCGTTCTCACCGCTCCAAATGTGCATTATGAAGGATCTCGTGGCTACGACGGGTCCACATCACCGCCCAGTGCTTATGGTTACCTCGACCTATGCGACGGAGCTGGCTGCGAGACCGGACAGAAGCACTCATACCCAGAAAACCCGGCGTTTGGCGCCGAGTATTGGACCAACAAGGGAAATGGGCGCGGATTGAACTATGACTACGAACTCGCGTTCGCGGGTCCGGTGATGAACCCTTGGGCTCAGGCCCGGGCGGCCAACACCTTCGGAATGTCGCATTGGTACTTTGCTGACACGCCGGGCGAGACATGTACGTGGCTGGAGTACGAGAACTTTGATTACCCGGCGGGCACGCCTGTCAATATGTCAAACTACGTTCGCTCGCTGGGTCTGTCGATGGTGGACCAGAACCGGTTCCCAAGACTGCAATATTACGTCTATCAGGCCAATTGGGTGCCTTACGCGCTCAAGCCGGTTGTACACCTGGCGCACCACTGGAATCGCTCTTATCAGACAAATCCCATTCAGGAGAACGCGTTCAGCAACTGCCCAGCCGTTCGCCTGTTGATCAACGGGGTTGCCAAAGATCCGGTGACCGGAGCGGCTCTAGCCGATCAGGTTCCGAATGATTGGGAAGGCTACTCAGGTGCATCCGGCAGCACGGATATGACCCAGAGTACTACCACCCTTCCGGGTCAGGTTCACTGGATGGTGAACTGGAAAGCCGGCACTGTGACCGCGGAGTGTTTGACTGGAGTCAACGGCAATCCGGTCTCGGGAGTCAGCGATACGCGGACAACCTTCGGTGCCGAATCTAAGATCGTTCTCACTGCTCTTCCTGAAGTAATCCGCCCAGATGGCACCAGTTTCGCCTGGACCTCGAACGGCTCCGATGCGGCATTGGTACAGGCCGAGGTGCAGGACGCCGCCGGTAACCTGGTGTACACCGCTGCGGATAACGTCACATTCTCGATCAACGACACCGCTGTGGCCACTTACATGGGTGGCACGCAGCAACTTGTATACGCTGCCGCGTGGGGCGCGACCTACTACCAGGATGCGTTCTCCAATGCCCGCACTACGGTTATCGGCGGCGAACCCAACGCGTTCTTCCACGCGCCGGGCGATCCCGAACTGAACTTTGAAGGCGGACTGCAAAAGATCGCACTGCGCAGCACTTTCACTCCCGGAACCGTGACCGTGACGGCCACTGCGCCAGGGCTGCAGTCTGGCACCGTTTCACTCGCCTCCGTTGCACCAGGCACGACCGGCGTAAGTTGCAGTGCGGTTCCCGCTGCGCCGAACGGCGTGACGGCAGTGGGAGAATCCGATAGCACGATTACTGTGACCTGGGCGGCGGTAACTCCTCCGGCCAATTGCTCCATCACCTCGTACAGCGTCTTCCGTGACGGATCGGGCACCGCTATTGCCACAAACCTGACGAGCACAACCTATACCGACACTGGACTGGCCGCTTCGTCCACGCACACCTACACCGTGGAGGCGATCGACCAGGATGGTGACTCGGCACAATCGTCACCGGCAGCTTCAGGCAAGACGCTTGCCGCCTGCAGTGCGGTTCCTCCAGCTGTAACCGGTCTGTCGGGAACGCCTTCGTCGAACTCCATCAGCTTGAGTTGGAATGCGGTGAGTCTGCCGACTGGCTGCACCTTGCAGAACTACGTCGTATACAGCGTAAGTTCAAGCACCCCTCCCGTATACACGGCGATAACGCCGGTATCGGGTACAGGCGCGGTGACCACCACAGGTTACGCCGTCACCGGTCTGACTTCATTAACCAACTACACCTATGCAGTGACAGCGGTCGATGAGAAAGGCGCATCGTCGTACTCGACCCCGCCGGTCACTGTCGAGACGACAGCCGCGCAATCTTGCACTGGGCTTCCCAATACGCCGGAAGCGGTCCTCGCGACGGCCAACTCATCCAGCCAGATCACCGTTACCTGGGGAACCACCACGGCCACGGGCTGCACAGTGTACGCTACTGTGCTTCGCGCGATGGCCTCCACTGGCCCCTACACTCAAATTGCAACCGGTATTCCGGCTGCAACGACGTTGCAGTATGTGAATACAGGACTGGCCCCCGCGACGACGTACTACTACGAGGTGGAAGCGTACGACACAGTCGGAACAACGGCCCCCTCGGCGTTTACCAGCGCAGAGACGTTTCCATCCTCTTCCGAATTCATCGCAATCGCTTGCGGCGGACCGGCGGAGAGCAACTCGGGCGGCGGCGACGCCTCCTTTGTTGCTGACGAGGACTTCGTTGGCGGAGCGGCCGGAAGCCATAGATCGGAAGAGCACACGTCTGAACTCAAGTCACC
>OBLT010001809.1_pt1 | contig 13493 bp, 9 predicted proteins | sample 1518721 | NCBI WGS metagenome assembly OBLT01 (sample SAMEA3539307, study PRJEB22396) | soil metagenome | biome: tundra; feature: field; material: soil | place: USA | collected 2010-05 | depth 0.15 m | reverse complement strand
ACTTCATCGCGGGCGCGCGGGCGCGCGGGCGCGCGGGCGTCTCGGATCTGTCCGCCGGATGCGCCGACGGGCGTGGCGTGGGCGATCGGCGTCGCAGACGCCGCTGGGAAATCGCGGAGCGCACTGGTCGAATCGGCGAGAGCTGACTAGCGCTGCAGGGGGCGGCTACGTGGTGTCTACACCGTGCGTCGCGTGCGTGCCGGGCTGCTTGGTCAGCTCGATCGCGATCAGCTGGTCGCCGTCGTGCTCGACCTGGAGCGTCGTGTGCTCGAGTGCGAACTGCTCGTGAAGCAGCCGTTCGAGCTCGCGCCGGACGGCGTGGCAGTCGCTGTGTGTGCCCACGAGCACGTGGGCGGACAGCGATGGGAAGCCGGAGCTGACCTCCCAGACGTGCAGGTCGTGCACCTCGCTCACACCGGCTTGGCCGGCCATCGCTCGTCCGATGGCATCGGGGTCGAGTCCGCGGGGCGCGGCCTCCAGGAAGACGCGCCCGGAGTCGAGCAGCAGTCCGTAAGCAGCCCTGAGCATGATCGCCGCGATGACCAGCGACGCGATCCCGTCGGCGCGCCTGAAGCCGGTCGTGATGATCAGGACCCCGGCGACGGCGGTGAAGACGAACGCGGCGAGGTCGGTGAGCATGTGCTGGAAGGCACCCTCCACGTTGATCGACTCGCGATTGGCCTTCGACAGCGTGTACGTCGCGGCGAGGTTGACGAGGATGCCGACGAGCGCGACCACGAGGACCGGGGTGCCGCCGACGTCTGGCGGCGCGACGAGACGGCTGATGCCCTCGTAGATGATCAGCAGAGCGAGCACCAGCAGCGTCGCGCCGTTGAACTGCGCCGAGAGCGTTTCCGCGCGCTTGAAGCCGTAGGTCATGGCGCCCTTCGCGGGCCGGGCAGCAAGCCGGATCGCGAACAACGAGAGTGCGATGGCGCCCGCGTCGGTGAGCATGTGCGCGGCGTCGGAGAGCAGCGCGAGCGAGTGCGCCAGCGCGCCGACGATCACCTCCACCGCCATCAAGGCGACGATCAGCACGAGCGCAAAGATCAGCTTGCCGGCGTCGGCGTCAGCGTCCGCGACGCCGTGCGCCGCTCCTAGGTGCCCGCCGCCGTGGGAGTGGCCGGGCTCGTGGGCGCCCATCCACGGCAGCGTAGCGACTCGCGACGGCCCAACGACAGGGCGGTCGCCGCACGCGGTCGAGCGTCCTCGCAGAGTGCCGCAGCGCGCGAACATCAGCCACCGCGCGCATGACGGCCGCCGCCGCCGCCGCTTCAACCGAACGACTCGTCATGCTGGACACGTGCGTCAAGACGGATCGGCGCGATGCGTGATGGCTGACGACAAGATGCGCGAACGGATGGCGGCACCGCTGGAGCGCGGGATCGGCCCGAAGCGTGCGCAGACCGGCAGGGACGGTCGCCGGCGTGGGGGTGGGGGCGTCCTGCGCCAGCAGCTTGGCCTCTATCCAGGCGCCCTGTGACACTTCTCGGCGTCAGCGGCACCGATCTGCGATGAGCGATTCGACCCGAGACCCAGCTGGAAACCAAACGGAGGACAGAGCCGGAGCGTTCGGCGTCGCCCCGGCACGGCCGGCCGCGAAGCGCGGAGCCCCGTTGCCCAGGCATCGGCGCGTCGGCAAGCACGCCGACGAAGGCCACGAGCTCAGCGTGCGAGGGGGGCTTGCGGCACTCAGTCTCGACGCCCTCTCGAGTGTCGCCTACGGACCGCAGGCGATGGTGCTCGTGCTGGTCGCCGCCGGGTCGGGGGCACTGCGCTTCACCCTCCCGCTGACACTGGTGATCGTCGGGATGCTGGCGCTGCTGGTGGTTTCCTACACCCAGGTGATCGCGGCGCATCCGGAGGGCGGTGGCGCGTACGCGGTCGCGAAACTCAACCTCGGCCGCATTCCGGCGCTGCTCGCCGCGGCGTCGCTCTTCGTCGACTACGTGCTCACGGTCGCGGTCAGCCTGGCAGCCGGGGCGGCGAGCCTCGGGAGCGTCTTCCCAGGCCTCGCGCACCATTTGCTGTTGGTCTGCCTGGTCGGCCTGGCGCTGCTGACCGCGGTCAACATGTTCGGGATCGCGGAGTCGGCGAAGCTGCTGATGGTCCCGACCGCGGTGTTCATCGTGAGCATCCTCGCGCTGATCGTGGTCGGACCGTTTCATGCCCACCCGGTCGCGACGATCGGATCGAACCTCGGGCCGATCCGTCCGACGACCGCGCTCGGAATCGTGCTGGTCCTCAAAGCGTTCGCGTCCGGCTGCTCAGCGGTCACCGGCGTTGAGGCGATCGCCAACGGTGTGCCCGCGTTCCGCGCGCCGCGTGTGCGCACAGCGCAGCGCACGGAGATCTCACTCGGCGTGATGCTCGCGGTGATGTTGGTGGGGATCGCGCTGCTGATCCACGTCCACCACGTGGTACCCCGCGGCGGAGTCACGATCCTCGCCGAGCTCACAGCTGGGGCCTTCGGGACTGGTTGGCCGTTCTACGTCTCGAACCTCGCCGTCACGCTCGTGCTCGCGCTGGCGGCGAACACGAGCTTCGGCGGGCTGCCGGTGCTGATGAGTCTGCTCGCCCGCGACAATCGTCTGCCGCACCTCTTCTACCTGCGCGCCGAGCGGCCGGTGTACCGCTACGCGATCAGCGCGCTTGCCCTCGCGGCGACGGGGCTGCTGATCGCCGTGAGCGCCGAGACGAACAGGTTGATCCCGCTGTTCACGATCGGCGTGTTCATCGGCTTCACGATCAGCCAGGTCGGACTGGTCCGTCATTGGCGCGACACGCGTCCCCCGCGATGGCGGTTACGAGCTGCGGTCAACGGCACCGGCGCGGTGATGACGGCGATCGCCGTCGTCGTTTTCCTCTCCACCAAGTTCCTCGCGGGAGCATGGGTGGTGACGATCGCGATCCCGCTGCTGATGTTCCTCTTCTGGCACATCGAGAGCTACTACGCGAGGGTCGCTTCCGCGCTGCAACTCGGCAGGACGCCCGGGATGCCCCGCCGACAGCGGAGCATCGTCATCGTCCCGACCTCGACCATCACCCTGCTCACCCAGCAAGCGCTGAGCACCGCGCTCTCACTCGGCGAGACCGTCGTCGCGGTGGCCGTGGCCGGCGACCAAGAGGAGAGCGAGCAGCTCAAACACCACTGGGAGCAGTGGAAATGCGCCGTCCCGCTCGAGGTCCTGCTCGACCCCCATCGCTCGCTCGTCCGCACCGTACTGCGCTACGTCGAGTCGATCGAGACGCAGGACGCGACGATCACCGTCCTGATCCCCGAGATCATCCCCGGCAAACGCCGTCACGAGATCCTCCACAACCAACGCGGACGACTACTCGAAACCGCCCTCAAATCACACACCACCGATGTCGTGGTCGCGACGCTCCCATTTCACATCCACGACTGACAGCCCGTTCCATTCAATACACGGCACCCGGGCCCTCGCGGGATCTCCGACCGAGACCCGAGGTGCCCTACGGATATGCCCAACAGGGCGACTCGCAATGCTGTTGGCATGGATTACGCTCCGGCGTCCTCAGCTGCGCCCAGCCTGACGCCGACGACTGAGTCGACGTTGCGCAGGCGCGCCCTGTCGGACGTCGTCGAGCACCGCGCGCGCCTGCTTGCCGCAGTCGCGGTGCTGGCGATCACAGCCGGTGGCTTGCTGCACCTTGTCGGCACGGCCGGCGCGGGTGACCGCGTGTGGGCCGCGGCGGTCGCGTTGCTTGCCACGGTGCTGACGTTCGAGGTCGGGCGCACGATCGTCATCGACCGCCATATGGGCGTCGACACGATCGCGCTGGTCGCGATGGTCGGCTCGCTGGCGCTTGGTCAGGAGCTTGCGGGCGTAGTCGTCGGCCTGATGTTCTCTGGTGGTGCGGCGCTTGAGGACGTCGCCTCGACGCGGGCGCGGCGCGAGTTGACCGCGCTCGTCCAGCGTGCCCCACGCGTCGCGCAGCTTCGCGTCAGTGGCGGTCTGGAGCAGGTGCCCGTCGAGCGGGTGCAGGCAGGTGACGTCGTCGTCGTGCGCACTGGGGAGGTGGTACCGGTGGATGGCACCGTCGTAGGTAGCGAGGCCGTGGTGGATACGAGCACGCTCAGCGGCGAGGCGCTCCCAGTGACGATCGGGCAGGGCATGCCGGTGCTCAGCGGAACCGCCAACGCCGGTGCGCCGTTTGAGGTCCGTGCGGATCGGCCTGCGGCTGAAAGCGCGTACGCGGCGCTCGTGCGACTCGTTGAGCAGGCGCAGGCGCAACGTGCGCCGTTCGTGCGCATGGCGGACCGCTACGCCGCGTTCTTCTTGCCCGCGACCCTGATCGCGGCAGGCGGGGCCTGGGCGGTCAGCGGCAACGCGGTTCGCGCGCTGGCGGTCGTGGTGGTTGCCACGCCGTGTCCGCTGATCCTCGCCGCGCCGATCGCGCTTGTCTGCGGCCTTTCGCGGGCAGCTCGCGCGGGCGTGATCGTCAAGGGCGCCGGCGCGATCGAGACGCTCGGCCAAGCCCGTACCGTCATGTTCGACAAGACCGGCACGCTCACCGTCGGCACGCCGGACGTTCGCGACATCGTGATCCGCGGGCGCCTCGAAGCGGGAGAGTTGCTGCGGCTGGCCGCATCGGTCGACAGGATGTCGGCGCACGTGCTCGGGGAGGCGCTCGTCCGCGCAGCTGCGCAGGCGGATCTCACACTCAGCACGCCGACGCACGTACGCGAAGTCACCGGACAGGGGATCCAGGGGAACGTCGACGGCCACTCGGTTGCCGTCGGCAGCCGCGCGTTCGCGCGCGCAACAGGCGTGCCCGCGGACGAGGTTGCCGCCGCGACGCTACTCAGCGGACATGGCTCCGGTGAGGCGCACGTGCTCGTCGCCGTCGATGGGCACATCGCAGGTGTGATCGTGATGGCCGACGAACTGCGCCCCGATGCTGCGCACGTAGTCGAACGGCTGCGCGACGAAGGCGTTCGCTACGTCGGCATGGTTTCCGGAGATCGCCGATCCGTGGCCGAGCGGATTGGCCGCGAGCTCGGCGTCGATCGCGTCTACGCCGAGCAGTCTCCCGAGGACAAGCTCGAGGTCGTCGCACGGCTGCGAGCCGATCCACAACTCTGTCCGGTGATCATGGTCGGCGACGGAGTCAATGACGCGCCGGCACTGGCGCTCGCCGATCTCGGCATCGCGATGGGCGTGGCCGGCGCCACCGTCTCCTCCCAGACCGCCGACGCGGTGATCACCGTCGACCGGGTCGACCGCGTCGCGGACGCGGTTCACATGGGCCGCCGTGCCCTGTTCATCGCGCGCCAGAGCGTGCTGGCCGGCATGGGCCTCAGCCTCGCCGGCATGGCCGTCGCCGCAGCGGGCGACCTGCCGCCTGTCGCGGGCGCCCTCACCCAGGAAGTGATCGACCTCGCGGTGATCCTCAATGCCCTGCGCGCGCTGCGCGGCTAAACCTGCCGGGGGCGGCCTCCCGCTGTGCCAGTCAACACCACGTCGGCCCCGGGCCGGTGGGTCATCGCCGCTCGATTCTTGTCACCTTCGAGATCGCGGCGATCACGATCGGCGCGATCCGACGCGTGTCGATCGACGGTTGCTCAGCGCTCGGATCATTCCGGTGTGTGCGTGCTGCGGCCGACCCGTTCGAGCCGCAGCCGGTTCGAGCCGTAGCCGATCTGTCCCCAATCTCGGGGTGCTGGAAGCTCGGCAGGGCGCGGTCGATGCTGCGCTTGTCGAGGCCGAGCACGTTCTCGATCCAGTCATAGGTCTAGGCGCCGCCGCGAGGCGACGGACCCGTCTGCGCAAGCCACGGCCACACCGCGGCAGCGGGCTCATCCAACTCTCATTTGCGGCGTGCGCTCTCACTGTCGTCTCATTTGGCGGGGCTACCGTGATCTCAGTTGATCCCCCAACACTCGACCTAAGGAGAAACAATGATCAAGCTGAGGAACAGGCATCTCGCAGCCCTCGCCGCCGTCGCAGGGCTCGGAATCGGAGCAGTCGCCGTCCCGGCTGCCGCGTTGGCGGCGTCTCATCCGAGCACGGTCAAAGTGGTCAAAGCTGATCCGGCGAGTCTCGACAAGCCGGGCACCAAGGACGCCACGTCGCACGACTCGACGGCGGACAAGACCAGCAGCGTCGACCGTGCGCCGGACGGTTAGCGCTCAGGAGCACCAGAGCGGCTTTGCGCGGCGGCTCATGCGAGCCGCCGCGCACGCGTCCTTGATGTGTCCGAGGCGAAAGTGATAGACGCTGCACATGCGGATTCTGGTTGTCGAGGACGAGATCAAGCTCGCGAGCCTGATCCGCCGGGGGCTTCGGGAGGAGGGCCTGCTCGCCGATGTGGCGATCAAGGGCGAGGACGCGCTATGGATGGCGGGGTCCTCGGAGTACGACGTGATCGTGCTCGATGTGATGTTGCCCGGCATCGACGGGCTGGAGACGTGCGGACGGCTGCGCGCCGATGGGGTGCGGACGCCGATCCTGATGCTGACCGCGCGGGGTGAGGTGGCCGACCGCATCGAGGGCTTGAACGTCGGTGCCGACGACTATCTGACCAAGCCGTTTGCGTTCGGTGAGCTGGTCGCGCGGGTGCACGCGCTTGCGCGTCGCGGGGAGGTTGAGCGCCTCCCGGTGCTCGAGCTCGACGACCTCCGACTCGATCCGCTGACCCATCGAGTCTGGCGCGGCGATCAAGAGATCGCGCTGTCGGCGAAGGAGTTCCTGCTACTCGCGACGTTGATGCGCCATCCGGGGGCGGCGATGACCCGGCAGCAGTTGCTCGACCACGCGTGGGACAGCGCGTACGAGGCCCATTCGAACGTCGTCGACGTATATGTCGGCTATCTACGGGACAAGGTTGACCGCCCGTTTGGGCGAAGGAACGTAGAGACGGTACGCGGTGTGGGATACCGGCTGGTCGCGAGGGCGGTTGAGGCTACGGAGGAGTCCGCGACGGAGCTGGGATGACGATCCAGACGTCGGCGCCACCCGCCAGACGGTTCGCCGCGTGGGCATCGCCGCCATGGGCCTGCGCGATCGCGCGCACGATCGAGAGGCCGAGTCCCGCTCCGCGACTTGCCCGCCCGGTGTCGGCGCGGGTGAACCGCTCGAACGCCTGATCAACGAAGCCAGGCGGGAAGCCGCTCCCGGTGTCCTCGACGTGCAACTCCACGGTTTGATCGTCTTGCGACGCTCGCAGTATTACCTCGCCGCCGCCGTAGCGGATCGCGTTAGCAACCAGGTTGCCGAGCGCCTGCTCGAGCCGATCCGGGTCGCCCCGGAGTCGCATGTCGTCCGACGCTGTGACCAGAAGCCGTGTGTGCTCGGGATCAAAACGGTCGCGCACTGTGTTCAGCAGATCAACGACGCTGATCTCCACCCGCCGGACGGGAAGCGCGCCTTCGTCGGCGCGCGCCAGCACGAGCAGGTCATCGGCGAGCGCCGACAAACGATCCACCTCGTCGTTGGCAGAGCGCAGCGCCTGTCGCAGCTCGGATGCGGAGCGCTCGCGACGCAGCGCGAGGTCGAGCTCGGTCTTCAGGGTCGCCAGCGGCGTGCGAAGCTCGTGGCTCGCGTTGGCGACGAACGTCTTCTCGCGAGCGAACGACTCCTCCAGCCGCGCGAGCATCTCGTTGAGTGTGGCACCGAGCCGGCGAATCTCATCATCGGCCGCAGGCAGCGGCAGTCGCCGCCCGGGCTCGGACGCCGACACCGCCGCGGCGCGCCGACGCATCAACTCAACCGGTCTGAGCGCCGCCGAGGCTAGCCCGTATCCAGCCACCGAAGCGACGATCAGCGCAAGTGGGCCGATCAGCGCGAGCAGCACGGCGAGGTTTGAAAGCGCACTCGAGCGTTCGTCAAGAGTGGCGCCGACGATCAGCACCACGCGTCCGTGCATCGGAGTGCTGAGCGGCGTGGACAATAGTCGTGAACCTTCGGTGAGCGGCGGGTTCGAGCCGCGAGTCAGCAGTTGAGTGCGCTGTCGCGCTGCAGCGAGCTGATTTCCCCTCAGCAGCGGGCTCCCGCGTAGCAACGAGGTCGCGGCGAGGACGCGCCCGCGCGTGTCGAGGACCTGGACGAAGCTCTCGTGTCCTCGAAACAGCGGGCTCTGCACCGCGCTGCTAAGCCCGGCGTCGTGACCGACGATCAGTGGGACCAGGGCGGCCGTCTGGGTGCGTAGGTTGAGGTCGATCGTCCGATCCAGCTCGGCGCGAAACCGCAGGTACACGAACAGCCCCGTCACGACTAGGACCAACAACATCATCGCGGCGAACACGAGGGTCAGCCGCAGCCTCGTCGGGACACGACTCATCGCATCCCGACCCGCGAGACCCTGGAGGGACGAGACATGAGGCGATTACATCAGCCCGCTCGTGAACAGGCAATGAGGATCGCGCGCTCCGGCTCGCGTCGCCGGCATGGTGCGAAGATGAGTCCAAGCTGCCAAGGCACTGACGAGATGAGCAGACCGTGTTTGGACGGCATCGCGGACTCGACCGGCTGCGGTAGCGTGCGGGTATGGGCGATGAGCCGCCACGGAAGCGACGCGTCGACCGCCGTACGCTGCTGAAGGGCGCCCTGGTTACGGGCGGTGTATTGGCGGGCGGCGGGGCGCTTGGGGAATTGCTGGCCGGCAAGGGCCGGACTGTTGCGAAGGTTCCGGCGGGGCGTCAGCGTTTGCCGAACGTCTTGGTCGTGGTGGTCGATCAGCTGCGTGCGCCGCAGTGGTTTCAGACAGGAGCGGCGTCGGCTGGTTTGATGCCCAATCTTGCGCGGCTTCGCAGTGGCGGGGTTTCGTTCGACAGTCACTACACGGCCGCGAATGACTGCTCGCCGTCGCGCGGGGCGCTGCTAACCGGCCTGTACAGCCACCAGACCGGTTGTTTGATTACCGGTGGCAGCACCCTGGACCCCGGGTTTGAGACCTGGGGGACGATGTTGCGCGAGCACGGCTACGACACGTGGTGGTTTGGCAAGTGGCATCTGACTCGCCACGACAACAAGTGGAACGCCTCGCGCAATGCGGGTGCGCTGGAGCCCTACGGGTTCTCCGGCGGCACTTACCCCTCCCCGGACGGTCGGCCCGGGCAGGGCTGGCGTGTCGACCCGATTATCGCCGCCCAGTTCAAAGCGTGGTATGCGAAGGCGCCGAAGAACCGGCCGTGGTGCACGACGGTGTCGTTCGTGAACCCGCACGACATCGCCTGGTGGTACCGCTGGAGCGACCACACCACGGCCGAGAAGTCGGCACCGAGCGTGGTGCGCGCGCTGCCCGCAAACTTCGAGACGCCCGCGCAGCTGATGGCGAGACACAAGCCGCTCCTGCAGCTCTCGCTGCAACAGACCGCCGCCAGCGGCTTCGGCCCCGTTCCGTTCACGGGCGCGGATGCGGTCAAGGCGTGGCTGCCGTTCATGGACCTCTACCTGAAGCTGATCCGCGAGGTCGACAGCCAGCTCGGAGCGGTGATGGCAGCGTTGGCGAGCCGCCCGCAACTCGCCGCGAACACGATCGTCGTGTTCACCTCCGACCACGGCGAGTACGGCTCCTCGCACGGCCTTCGCGGCAAGGGTGCCGGCGCCTACGAGGAGGCGATCAGGGTCCCGCTGATCGTCAAAGACCTTCGCGGCCAGCTGAACCCCGCGCCCGCGCAGCCGCGTACCGGGCTCACCTCGAGCGTCGACATCGCGCCGCTGCTTCTGACGATCACGGCCGGTTCGAACGCCTGGCGACAGGAGTCCCGCTACGCCCACATCGCCGGCCGACACGACGTCGCGCGGATGCTCATGGATCCCACGGCAGCGGGTCGCGACTGGGTACTGCACGCGACCGATGAGATCGTGAGCGAGTTCGCGACCGAGGCCTACGCGGCGAAGGCGCCGCTGCACGTGGTCGCGATCCGCACGCCAACAGCGAAATACGCCCTGTACTCCAACTGGAAGCCCAAGACCAACACCGTGCACAGCACCGGCCAGGAACGCGAGCTCTACGACTACTCCTCCCGCGACGGGATGATCGAGCTGGACAACCTGGCCGGGCACAGCCATCTCGAGTCGGCGTTGGACGCCCAGCTTGCCAGCGCCGTGCGCAACGAGCTGCGCGAACAGCTGCCCCAACGCCTGCAGGCAGCCGTCGCCAGGGGCTACGCCGACTACCACACGACGGCACAAACCGTCGCCCTCCAACAGGCCAAACTGCGGCGCAAACTCGAAAAGACCGAACCCCCGTCTGACGTAAGCGAGAAGCTCGGGTCGCAGTAGGAGCGGCTGCGGGCGCTCGGGACCGGCCCCGGGGATTGCGTTGGCGTGCGTGTGGCGAGCGGGGCGGCGGAGCCCACCCCAAAAGCGGGCGCCCGGACAGCCGGAATGCTCACGCATGGCCTCGTCCCATGCGGTCGTGTCGAAGACTCCTATCCGACGCCTCAGCTTGGGCTGTAAGCAGGCGCGCAAGCGGCGCCCAGCGCGGCGAGGAGGAGGTGCGGCGAGCGACCCGGGCCGAGTCCTACCGCACGGTGCCACGAACCCAGCCGCCTGGACCGCAGAGACTCGATTGAGGCTCTGGCGCCTCTCGGCAAAGCGGAGGAAGGTAACGGGGTCTGTCGTCTGCCGTTTCTGGCTTGGTCGAGTCGAAGCTGCGGCTATCGCCGTGGGCCGAAAGCCTCAGCCATCCGAGCGTCTAATAGCTTCTTCACGAGCTGCTTCGGCAGCGGCCTATCGATCGGGAAGTGCAGTGAACCCTTGGTCTTCGTGTATCCCTCAGTCTCCTTGGCGAGCTGTGGAATCACAGAGCCGCTGTGCGGCAGGTAGCTCAGATGGCTCTTGAAAGCCGCGAAACCAGCAACGGTTTTGCCCTGGAGCCTGAACGCGGGCATGCCGTACGACATGCACTGCTCTGCGTCAGGGACGATCTCGACGATCGTGTCGCGCAACTGGGCAAGCGTTGCTCTCTTGGGCTCACCAAGCGTGCCGAGGTACTGGTCGATTTCATTGTTGGACACACCGGCACTTTCAAGGTCGCGACCCGAGCTGTCAAGCTAGCCCAGACCGCGATCCCCACCGGCCTGACCTCAAGTTGCACCAGCCCAGTATGGACCCTGGCGCGCTATCGCTCTGCGTCGATTTGCGAGCGTCTGCTCGGCCTCGCGTCACACGCCCGATCTGGACGACCAACGAGTCCGAGGCGCGACGCAGCGAGCAGTTTTGCTTCTCCCGGCGCGAGCGGGCGCATGCCGATCCTCAGACCGTGCGCCCGAAAGTCGTCCTGAGCGGGCACGTGGCGCTCCGGTACTCGGGCGCTCGGTCCTGGGCGAGGCCAGGAGCGAGTGAATCAGCGCGACGGGCTTCTGTAACTCGTCCAGACCGGGCGGCTGGAGCGAGGCTGAGCGGACGCTCGCAAATCGCGCGAAGCAACAAGCCACGCGCGTCGGTGTTGAGTGCTGCTGTGGCGCGCCTTCGCATGTCAGGCGGTAACTACGGTCGGGCGCCCGGTCTGGGGGCGCCCGACCGTCAGTCGGAGCTACTTCACGATCGTGATCGTGCGGAACATCCCGAGCTGGAAGTGCTCGCGCCCGTCCTCGGCGTTCATCGCGCAGTAGATCACGTAAACCCCTGGGGGCTCGTTGATGACTTCTTGCTGAAGTTCGGCGTGAGAGAGCGGACCGACGAACTGGCCCGCCACGCCAGTGCCGTACTTCTTTGCCGCCTCGTTGCCCTTGCCCGCTAGCAGCAACGCCTCCGCTTTCGTCGCATCGGCGGCGCTCTTGGCCTGGGCGAACAAGAACATGTGGATCAGGTAGCCATCGTTCTTGAAACGGACCAGCTCGCCGTCGTGCAGCGTGCTCGCGCCGCGGAAGCCGAAGTCGATCGTGTCGATCTCCGCCCCCGGCACGGGCAGCAGGGCCGGGGCGGCAGACTGGGTGACCGTGAACACGGCGTGGCCGTTCCCATTTTCGAGCGCGACGTAGGTCCCCGGCTGCAACCAGGTCTCGGCACTTGAAGGATGCCCCTCCGCAGCAAAGCCAAAGAAGACGATCGAACCGTACGGGTCGAGCGCGTCAAACGGAGAGCCCTTACCGACGGTGCGCTGGGCGGCCGCGGCGAACTCGGCAACCGTCACTCCCGGCTTCAGCAGAAACAGGCCTGGCGAGTCGTTGCTCTCGCCAGTGACCGTTGTGACGATGTTCACGGCGCCCGACACCTCCGAGCCGCCAACGGTGATCGTGTTCTTGGTCAACGCGAGCGTCAGCGTCGGCAGCGTGCCTGCAGCAACCGACGACGCCGTCATCGCGATGAGCCCAACCGCTACCGTCGCGACGCTCAACGCAGCCGCAGTAAGAACTGACCTCTTCATTAGTGTCTCCTTGTTCGAGGGCGTAGTGGTGACGTCCCGGGCAGTTCGAGTACCCGCCTAGCCCTCAGCGCGGGTCCGCCGAGACACCACCAGACCAGGAAACCTAACCGGACAACCGTCCCGAAAACGTTACGGAGCTGACCGATGGTCTCGGAGAAACCACAGCGGCAGCGCCACCCCGCTCCACGCCATCTGGCTGCTCCCGCGTGTTAACGAGCGTCTCGAAACGCCGGCGGTCGCTTGCGCAGCGGACGAGCACCAGGTCAAGCGATCGACGGCGAGCGCGCTTCCGGATTGCCCAGCGCGAGCGAGCGTGAGCCGGCTCTTGAGCAGCACGCCTGGTCGTCGTCCGGAGCGCAACTGTGACGAGACGGCATCGCGACGCCCGCGTTGCGTCCGCGCGCGGCGGAAGCGGTAGCGTCCAGCCAGCGCTTGCCGGCGTCGCGGCTGCCCCTAGAACGACGGAGCCCCAGGGGGATCACCGCCGAAGCGGGAGAGCCTTACCTGGGGCATACGCCAACTAGTGTAGCGCCGTACTGCTGCTCGTTCAACGTGTTGTGAAGCCTGCCCAAGCGACATCCTGGCTCACCGACGCACGGTTCGCGCCGTACCTCACAGCCGCTGGCGGCGACCACGAGACCGCGGTGGCGCTGTACGTCTGGAATGCGCGGATCTCGGCGGCGATGTTCGAGACGCTGCACCATGTCGAGGTGCTGTTGCGCAACGCTATCGATGCGCAGTTCCCTCCAGTCAACCCCGCTGACGCCCCCCGGCACACGTCGCTTGAGGACGCGACCATGCTTAGCGAGGAGTCGCGCAAGCGTGTTGTTGAAACGATCGCGCGGATCACGCGTGACGGCAAGAAGCCGACGCGCGGGCGCGTGGTCGCCGGGCTGTCGTTTGGGTTCTGGCGCGCTCTGTTTGACAAGCGCTACGACCGGCTCTGGGTTTCGCATCGCCACCGCGCGTTTCCCGCCGGTTCGGGTGATCGCGCCGAGGTCGCCGCGTTGATGTCCAACCTCGTGCCATTTCGCAACCGTCTCGCTCATCACGAGACGATCATGCTGCGCCCGATCAAAGCCCACTACGAAGAACTTACTGCAAGGACGACCAGCGGCGCGGCTCCTCGGAGCACACGTCGTTCGACTTCC
>OBLT010001808.1_pt1 | contig 13493 bp, 16 predicted proteins | sample 1518721 | NCBI WGS metagenome assembly OBLT01 (sample SAMEA3539307, study PRJEB22396) | soil metagenome | biome: tundra; feature: field; material: soil | place: USA | collected 2010-05 | depth 0.15 m | reverse complement strand
CCATGTGCGGCAATGTCAAGTCGAGGATCACCAGGTCTGGGCGGCTGCGCGCGAACACGTGCAACGCGTCCTCACCGTTGCTCGCGGTCATCACGTCGAACCCAGCCCGCTCCAGGTAGTCGCGAATCAGGCGCACGATCGCGGGTTCGTCGTCGACGATGAGCACTCTGGTCATGGCGCGGCCATCGTAGGGCGAGACGGGGCGGCGAGCATCTGCCGCCCCGTCGATCGTCAGACCGATTGCGGCGCCGGCGTGGACGCCTCAGGCTCATTTTCCTTGCGCCCGGTACCGGCACAACCGCCGTTCCAGCCTTTGGCGTGGGGGCCGAAGCCGGCCGGTCCGAAGCCGCGCCAACCCCGACGCCGCGGCGTCAGCCCGAGCACGCGAGGCACCACCAGCGCGCCGAGGAAGGTGATGACGGTGAAGCCGGGGTCGCGCGTGGTGATGCCGACCGCGGTCGCGGCGCCGATTGCGACCAGGCCCCAGGCGGTACGTCCTGCACGATACATGTCGATTCTCCTTGTGGAGGGTGAACGGTATGTGCATCACTTTCGGCGTGCCGTGTGAACCACGTATGAACGCGCGACGGAGGTCTCGCGAGAGGCCGTGATCCGCCGGTGTCTACCGGAAGGTCACCGGGTCGCGCGCGCTGCGGTCTACCGTCAGTTGAAAGACGTCCGGCCTGCTGTAATGACCGGCGACATCGAGCGTGCGTCGGGCCGCAGCGGCGCGCGACGGTTCGATATCGGCCACGAGGATTCCGATCTCCTCGTGCATCGGCCCGGCGACGATCGTGCCCCCGGGTGCGACCACCACCGAGTCGCCCGGATTGATCCACTCGTCGGGGTCCGGAAAGAGCTGCTCGCGTCCGGGAAACGACTCCGGCACGTCCGCGGCGCGCAATGCGCACCCGGATCCGATCACCCAACACCGCCCCTCTGCAGCGATATGCCGCATTGTTGCGATCCAGGTCTCGCCTTCGTCCCAGGTGGACGCGACGTACACCTCGACGCCGTCGGCGTAGAGGGCGTAGCGCGCCAGCGGCATGTAATTCTCCCAGCAGATGAGCGTGCCGACGCGTCCGATCGATGTGTCGGTAACACGCAGCCCGGCTGCATCACCCTGTCCCCACACCATGCGTTCAGGATTCGTCGGCACGAGCTTGCGATGCCGGTTGAGGATCGCGCCGTCAGGCCCGATCGTGACCACCGTGTTGTAGAGCGTCGATCGGCCGAACGCGCCGTCGCGTTCGTGGACGCCGCACACCACGACGAGATGAAGCTCTGCTGCTGCCTCGCGGACCGAGCGCAGGTCATCGGCAGCGAGGTCGACGCTGTTGTCCACCAGTCGCTGGTGGATCTCGCCGGTCAGATCGGCGTCGTCGCCGGGTCGCAACCGCCAGATCCACGCCGGATACCCGGGGATGAACGTCTCCGGGAACACCACCAGTCCGGCCTCCGCCGCGGCCGCCGCGTGGAGATGGGTGACCGCCGCGTCGAGGGTTGCACCTCGGTCGAGCAGAACAGGCGGCTGTTGGACGACTGCCACCCGCACGACACCGCCCTCGCGCTCCACGAGTCGGGACTATAGAGGCGCGCCATCGCGCTCGGATACCCCGGGACTGGCCTTAGGTGCTCAGGCCGTTGCTGATGTTCGAGAACACGTTGTTGATCCGCTTGCCCACGGTGGACAGGATGACGATGACAACGACGGCGATGAGCACGAGGATCAACGCGTACTCCACCATCCCCTGGCCACTCTCGGGGCGCTGTTTGAGCCGGCTGAGTTCGGCTAACGCGAACTCGCGGCAGCGGACGAAGAGGTACTCCATGCTGGTCTCCTGACGATTTGGCACCTGGAGACGATGCTGACGGCAGAGACGGAAAGACCCTGGAACGGAACGTCACACCGTTCTGCCCGATCCTTCGCGATCCGGTAACGGCGTGGTGGTCGATCGTCGGAGAACGAGGCAAACAAGCCGTGACGCAACTGGGTCACCGGAACGCCCCGAGGCCGTACGCTGTCCGGCGACGTGCCGAGTCCCCTCGCAGAGACGCTGGCGGTCCTGCTCCTCATTGCGACGCTGGGATGCGCCATCGTCCGCCCCCGGGGATTGCCGGAAGCGGTCGTGGCCGTGCCCGCAGCCGGCCTCCTCCTGGTCCTCGGCGTGCTGCCCCTGGGTCAGGCCGGCGCGGAGGCAGGAAGCCTCGGCCCGACGATCGGGTTCCTCGCCGCCGTGCTGGTCCTCGCCAATCTCTGCGACCGGTATGGGCTGTTCGAGGCTGCCGGCTCGTGGATGGCGGCCGGTTCGCGCGGCAGACCCGTGTCGTTGCTTGCGCTCGTCTTCGCGGCAGCAAGCGTCGTCACCGCGGTGCTCAGTCTCGACGCCACCGTCGTCCTGCTCACGCCGGTCGTGTTCGCCACCGTCGCGCGTCTCCACCTCCGCGCAAAACCGCATGTCTACGCGTGCACGCACCTGGCCAACTCCGCGTCGCTGCTGCTGCCGGTGTCGAATCTCACCAACCTCCTGGCGTTCGGTGCGAGTGGCCTCTCCTTCGCTCGATTCGGCGCCACCATGGCGCTCCCCTGGCTGGCGGCGATCGGCGTGGAGTGGCTGGTGCTCCGCCGCTTCTTCGCCAGTGACCTCGTCGGCCGTGGGGACGCGCGCGAGGTGACCCCACTCCCCGTTCCCGTCTTCGTGACCACGGTGGTTGGGCTGACGCTCGCCGGCTTCTTCGTCACCTCGGCCTTCAACGTGAGCCCGGCATTTGCAGCCCTTGGCGGCGCCCTGGTGCTCGCCGTGCCGGCGGTGGTGCGCCGGCGAACCACCCTCCAGGAGCTGGCCATCTCGATCGATCTCCCCTTTCTCGCCTTCGTTCTGGCACTCGGGCTCGTGGTCAAGGCAATCTCCCTGCACGGCCTCGGATCGGCCGTCGCCCATCTCGTCCCCGGGGGCTCCGGTCTCGGCTCATTGCTGGTCATCGCAGTCGTCGCGGCGGTGCTCGCCAACGTCATCAACAACCTGCCCGCCGCGCTGCTGCTCCTCCCCGCAGTATCGGGGGCGGGCGCGGGACCGGTGCTCGCCGTCCTGATCGGCGTCAACACCGGGCCCAACCTCACCTATGTCGGATCGCTCGCTACGTTGCTCTGGAGACGGATCCTCATCCGCCGTGGTGAGGAACTCCCGATCTCGGAATTCCTCCGCCTCGGAGCCATCACGGTCCCACCCGTCCTGGTCGCCACGACACTCGCGCTGTGGCTTTCGCTGCGGGTGATGGGTTAATGGCGCCCATGCACATCGTGATCTGGGTCGTCGAGGGAACCTGGGAGGGATGCGTCGATGCAGCCCGCCGGCACTTTCCGTCGGACTCGCGGTTCACCCTCCTCCACGTCACGCCGTTGGAGGTGGCCGAGGCCGCCGACGCCGCCACCGCCGGACTGTTCGGGCGCGGCTTTCCTGGGCGGAAGCCGCACCGCCGCTACGACGACATTGCCGACGAAGAGGCGTCGAGCCTGCTGGCGGCGGCCGCCGCCCGCGTCGGCCACCCGGATGCGGAGGTGCTGAGCCGGCGTGGACGGGTTGAGCGCGAAGTCATCCACGCGGTCGCCGATGGCGTCGACGTGCTCGTGGTGGCACGAGACGGCGATCACGCACGGCTTGGTCCCAAGAGCCTGGGCCATGCCACGCGTTTCGTCGTCGACCACGCCCCCTGCGCGGTGCTGCTGGTGTGGCCGGACGAGACGCCCGGCATCGAATCGATCCCGACGCCGAAACACGGACCACCCCCACCGCCCCCTCCTCATGAATGGCGCGGTTGACCGCTGATCTGCAGCTCTCGCTCGGTTACCGCTTCGCGGTGCCGGCGACGGCCTTGACCCACGCCTGGGCCCCGATCTGGAGAGCGTCCCACGGGCTGCCCAGCGGCGGTGTGTAGGAGAGATCCAGCTCGCTGATCGCGTCGACAGTCATCTCGTTGAAGATGGCGGTGGCGGCGATGTCGACACGTTTGGCCACCTCGGCGTGTCGGTGGCCGAAGAGCTGGAGGCCGAGAAGACGTCCCGTTCGCCGGTCGCCCGTCCACCGCATCGCGATCCGGTGAGCGCCCGGGTAGTACGCCTTGTGATCGTCAGCCTCCGCGCCGATGGTGACCGGCTCGAACCCGGCACTCACCGCCTCGTGGTCGCGCAACCCGGTGCGTGCTGCCGCCATGTCGAAAACCTTGACGACCTGGGTGCCGAGGCTTCCGGCGAATTCACGGGTGCCACCCAGGGCGTTTTCGCCCGCGATGCGCCCCTGCTTATGCGCGGTCGTTCCGAGTGGGACGTATGTGACCCCGAGCAGACGGTGATGGGTGACGACGCAGTCGCCCGCCGCGAACACATCGGAAAGATTCGTCCGCATGGTCCGGTCGACGTCGATCGCTCCTCGAACGCCGAGCTTTGCGCCGGCAGCCTCAGCGAGCGCGACATCAGGCTTGACGCCCGCGAAGACGAGGACGATGTCGGCGTCGCGCTGAAACGGCGTCCCGTCGCTGGACGCGCCCTCGACTCGGAGGCGTGCCGTCTCCGCCGCGTCAGTGCGTGTGATCAGCTGCACCGCTGTCCTGGTCACCACGTCGACACCACGCTCGCGGAGTTCCGCGGCAACCTGCCGACCCAGTTCTGGGTCGACCGTCGGCAGCACTTCGGCGAGCTGCTCGACCTGGGTCACCTCGAGGCCGCGCAGGACCAGCGCCTCGGCCATTTCGATCCCGAGATAACCGGCGCCGATGATCACGGCTCTGCGCGCGTCGTGTGCCGTCAGGCTGCTCATCACCTCGAATGTGTCGCCCATCGAATGGACGACGTGGACACCGTCACGCGGTCCCAGGAAATCGAGTCCTCGTATCGGCGGGCGCACAGGGCGGGCGCCGGTGCCGACGACCAGCGCGTCGTATGGCATCGCGGTCATCGTCCCGTGGGCATCGCGAACCGCCACCTCGTGGGCATCGGCATCAATCCGCTTTGCGGTCGTCCCGAGATGGAGGCGCATGCCAGTCGCCTCGAGGTCTGTCGCAGTGCGGTGGGCCAGATTGCGCCAGTCGGGTACCTCTCCTGACACGTAGTACGGGATGCCGCAGATCGAGAAGTTGGGAAACTCGTCGCTGACGATAACGGCGACATCGGCGCCGGGATCGAGCTCGCGGGCACGGAGCGCCGCGCTGATCCCTGCGTCGCTGCCGCCGATCGCCAGGAGCCGCACGGCGGGTCAGACGCTCAGCGTGGGCGTGACTTCCGAGCCGGCGCCCGAGGAACCTGCAGCGGTCGTGCAGCACACTGCTGGTTCGTCACCCGATGCTCCCGTGCCACAGCAATCCTGCGTCGTCATCGTCTCGGCATTCTGCGGGACATCGGCAAGGACCGTGTACACCTCCCAGCGGCTGTCGGCCCCGGCGACCCACACCTTGTCCTGCAGTGCATGGCAGCAGGTGACCCCGTCCTCAACTTCGGTGGCAAGCCCGGCCGCGGCGAGCCGACGCGTCGCGCTCACCACCTCGTCGGTCGTGCCCACCTCGACGCCGAGGTGATTGAGCGTGCCGGCCTGCGCCGGGTTCTCGAAGAGCACCAGTTTCAAGGGCGGGTCGGCCACCGCGAAGTTCGCGTACCCGGGACGGCGCTTGGCCGGCTCCGTCTGAAAGAGCCTCGAATAGAACCCGACGGCTTCGTCGAGATCGGCGACGTTCAGGGCGAGTTGTACGCGTCCCATCTCAGCAGCAGTCGCAGTCGCACGTGGCGTCGCATTCGCAGCCGCACTCACAGCTCATGGTGACCAGACCTCCTATCGATGACCGTCGATTGAACAAACCGGATCCTAGCGCGTTCCATCGACGACTGTCAATGGATACAATGGGCAGCATGCAGACTGAATCCCGGCCCGTGGCGGCCCATCTCGCAATCCGACCGTTCCGCGACAGCGACTGGGGGGCCGTGCGCGCCATCTACGTGCAGGGCATCGACACGGGCAACGCCACGTTCGAAACCGACGTCCCGCCCTTCGAGCGCTGGACGGCCACACATCCACCCGAATACCGCTTCGTCGCCGTGCGCGACGGCGCGCTCGTCGGCTGGGTGGCGGCGGGACCCGTCTCCGATCGTTGCGTGTACACAGGTGTGCTCGAACACAGTGTCTATGTCGACGCGCGCGCTCGCGGCCACGGCATCGGCCGCCGGCTCCTCGAAACGCTCATCGCCACCGCCGAGGCTGCCGGCATCTGGACGATCCAGAGCGGGATCTTCCCCGAGAACGTCGCGAGCGTCGAGCTCCACAGGCGCTGCGGATTCCGCGTGGTCGGGACCCGTGAGCGGCTCGGACAGCTCAACGGCGTGTGGCGGGACGTGCTGCTCATGGAGCGGCGCACACCATGACCGCTGCGGCGTCCGCCGCCAGGGCCGCGCTCGCACCCGCCCGTATCAAGGGGTGCTGCCAGCCCGTCGCGCCAGGACTGCCCGATGCGCGTGCGGACAACCTCGCAGCGCTGCACAAAGCGCTCGGCGACCCAACCCGAATCCAGATCCTGCACATCCTCTCGACGGCGAGCGAACCGGTCTGCGTCTGCGACTTCACCGCGGCGTTCGATCTCGGTCAGCCGACGATCAGCCACCACCTCGCAACGCTGCGCGACGCCGGCTTCGTGACCAGTTTCAAGCGCGGGATCTGGGCGTTCTACGGTCTCAATCCCGCAATGTCCGAGCCGGCGCGCGCAGCGGTCGGCCAGATCCGCTAGCGGCCAGCGTGTCCTCCGATGGCCAATTAGGAAACCTTACTGCCTGACGCGCCAGCCTACGCTCCTCGCCCAGGGCTCGTCAAGCACAGGTCGCGAGCGATATCGCGCCGTTAACCGGCGCGCTGGTAGGGTGAGAACGTGCTCTCGCAACAATCCGATGCGCTCGCGATCGATGGGCTCATCAACCTGCGCGACCTCGGGGGGCTGCAAACCGCATCCGGACGGCAGACGGTCCCGGCGCGGTTGCTGCGCAGCGAGTCGCCGCACACGCTGAGCGAGTCGGGTCTCCGGGAATTGCTCGACCTCGGCATTGGTGCGGTGGTCGACCTGCGCACCACCTCAGAACGCGAGCAACGACCGAGCCCACTGGTCAATGCCGGGGTGCACACGTTCCACGCACCCATCTTCACCGATGACGAGGACTATCCCGACCATTTGACAACCGCCGCGGAGGTCTACTGCTGGTGGCTCCGCGAACGCCGGACAGGCGTCGCGGCCGCGATGAATGCGATCGCGAACGCCCCCGCTGCGCCGATTCTCGTGCACTGTCATGCGGGCAAGGATCGCACCGGAGTCGTCGTCGGCCTGGTGCTGCGTCTCGCCGGCGTCAGCGTCGACGACATCGCCGACGATTACGCGATCAGCGGCGTGCAGCTTGCAGACATGCTTGCTCGCGATCGGGTCACGGCGTTGGAACGCGGCATGAACGAGGTGCGCGCCGAGCGACTGTTCACCGTCCGTCGCGAGGCGATGGTCAAGACGATGGAGTGCGTCGACTCCGAGCACGGCGGTGCCGTCGACCTTCTGCGGGCCATCGGGCTCGACCACACACGCATCGAGCGGCTCACGGGACTGCTGCTCAATCCCGTATGGCCTTAGCCTCTCACTCCATAGGTGCGCCGAACTGTGGCGCAGACTGCCGTCATGGAGTTCTTTTGTTACCACCGTGATCGGCCCGGCTCGGTCGCCCTGCGCGACGAGTTGCTGGAGAAGCACTGGTCCTACATGGACCGGTACGCGACGGAGATGATCGCGCGCGGCCCGACGCTCGCCGGCGACGGCGACACGCCAACTGGCAGCGTGCACGTCGTCGATCTGCCGGATACCGCGGCAGCCCGTGCGTTCGCCTTCGACGAGCCCAACTACCAGGCCGGCGTGTATCGCGATGTGTTGTTGCGCAGGTGGCGCAACATGCTGGGGCGCACGATGTGGGACTTTCCGGGGGGTCGGACCGGTGGCGCCATGTATCTCGTGCTCGGCCTCGGCACAGAACAAGCCACCAACCTCGCACTGCCGCGCGATCAGGACGAGCTCATCGCATTTGGACCGCTCCTGTCCGACAACGGCGCCGGCTGGCTTGGTACGGCGGTGTTGATCCGGGCACCGGACCCGGAAACGGCCCGCGCCATCCTGCTCCCTGACCAGTACGCCGCCATCGAGGTCCACAACTGGCAGTTCGGCGGGCGGCCATCATGAATCCAGGCGTCGCGTGCCTCACCTCAGTCTGTGAGGCCCGCTGTGAGGGCCGTCTCTGGTTGTTCCGCAGCGCCGTCAGCCCGACGTTGTCGGGATGAACCCAGGGCAGGCGCGACCACGGAAGCCGGGCAGTTCCCAAGCGGCGCCCAGATCCATGACCGCGTGGGTGCCGGAGGTCACCGCCCGCGGCAGCCGTTGATGTATCGCCAGCGCTGCGGCGACCCGATACCTGGTCGTCACCAAAGGACTTGCGGCGAGCCCGTAGGCTCGGGGAATGGTTGCCGTCGGCGTGTTAGCAGTCGTGTTCGTCGCGCTCGGCCTCGTCAGCCGGGCGCGCAGAATCCAGTATCTGACCTGGGTGGCCCGTGATCGCCCGACCGCGCTGCGCCGAGGATGTCGAGTGTGCGGAGCCCCGGCGGTGCGTGCGACGTGGCACGCACGCGGCCCGAGTTACCTGCGACCGTTCGGCCCAACCGAGACCGTGGCCTGGTGCCAGCGCCACTACGAGCAAGCACTGACGCGCCGCCAGGCGCTGCCCAGGCGACCGGCTCAATAGGCTCGCACGCCGGCACGTGGCTGCCAGCTTCGGATCCGCGAACGCGCAACAACTTCACAGGCGCTCCATCTCATAGCGAATCACGACGCCCGTTGACGTGAGGTCCTCGCGAGTCCGCCGCATTCCCACCTTTTCGAGGACGCGCAGCGAAGCGCCATTGCCGGCGAGCGCGCAGCCCACGATCCGCGTGAGTCCAGTGTCGAAGCCGTGCCGGACCACCGCCGACGCCGCCTCAGTGGCAACGCCACGCCCCCATGCCGCTCGTACGAACGCGTACGCCAGCTCTGTTTCCTGGCTGCCGTCCTCCCGGCGGAGCCCACACCTGCCCAGGAACGTACGGCTCGACCGATCGTCGACGCGAAACGTCACCCACGCGTCAGTGCTCGGAACGGCCAGCGTCCGTTGCAGCCACTGCTCGCTTGCGGCGCGGTCACGAGGTATGGCAAACCCGGAACTCCCACGCATCACCTCGGCATCCCCGTAGAGCGCGGCCAGCTCTTCGATATCCCCTGCGATCAGCGGGACAAGACGCAGGCGCGGTGTGAGGATCTCCATACCGGTCTCGCCACCATCGTACCGGGGGCGATCCGGGGAATCGCGGTGCTGTCAGGGACCGCTCACCCACCGAGCGATGCTGGTGAGTTCGTTGCTCCAGATGTGGCCGTCGGGGCCAAGACACAGACCATAGGAGCCGTCTCCGGACGGCGCCGTGAACGTCGCGTACGTCCCGCCGAATGACATGTGCCCGACGCCGGTTGCGGTCGTGAACCACATGAGCTTGCCCTTGGCTGCGATGCACCCGACGCCACTGATCGCCGGAGCGGGGTGGTCTCGCATCGCGCCAGTGCTGGACACCTCGGCGAGATAACCCTCCTCAGCGATCCAGACCTTCCCATCAGCGCCCGGAGCGAGACACGCGGTGTTCGAAGGGTGATCCAACGGGTATTCGGTGTACACCCCGGCCGTGGTCACCCGCCCGATCATCTGCGCGTTCTCACTGAACCACATCGCCCCGTCCGGCCCCGCGACGATCGCGGTCGGGAGATTGCCACTCGGGGGTGTCGGGAACTCGGTCACCACCCCCGAGGTCGTCACCCGCGCGAGGTGGCCGGTGAGTTCCACGAACCAGAGATTCCCGTCCGGTCCGGACGCGACCCATGTCGACCCTGCGGGCATTGGGAACCAGGTGAAGACGCCCGCAGTCGTCAGGCGACCGGCGTACGACGCGGCACTCGCGAACCAGAGCGCCCCGTCGGAACCCGTGGCGATTCCGATGACCTGGGGACTCGGGTAGCCGGGCACCGGCGACGGCAGCGGGTACAGGTGGACGGCTCCACGTGCGCTGATCCGACCGATGGTTGCGGCTTGCTTCTCGGTGAACCAGACGGCCCCGTCGGGACCTGGCGTCATCACCAGAATGCTGCCGCTCGATACGCTGACCGGGTACTCGACTGCCTTGACGGTCGACGCCGCGGCCTCAGTGCGCGGGATGCCAAGGATCATCCCCAGCGCCAGGACACCGAGGAGCGCGGGGGATGACCACCGTCGATGCAACTCAACCACCTCGTACGCGGATATGGATGCGGAGGCGCTTGCTCATCCCGCGGCTGGCGGCTTCCTGACCTCGCTATCCCACTATAGCGTTAGAACGCGTCAATCGCACTGAGCGGTTCGCCGCCGCATGCCCCCTATCCGTCGCGAGGGAGGTCAACCTCGGCCGAGGTTTGCAGGCTCGGCGATGGCTGTTTCGGACGCGCCGGAAGCCCGGCACCCTCGGGTGGCGTGTCGTCATCCCGATTGCGCCAGTACCCGCCGGGCGCCGGACGATGACGGATCAACCGGAGCAGTGCGTGCTTGAATCGCCGAAGCGGCGTGGGGACCCGCGGCAGAGCCGTTTCCCAAGCGCCTAAGGCCGAGTCCAGGATTGGCTGGCCGTCGCTCATTGCAGCGATTCTAGGCCTCATGTGATGTCTAGCCGAGACCTTCGGCACATCCGTATGTGACAGGCCGATTGCGGCCATCAGGCCCAACGGCGGCCGAAGCGAATCCAAATCCGGCGTACGTCCGCAGCGGGGGCGGCGGATCCGGCCATCGAGGTGGTTCCGCGTAGAAGAACTGAGGCGGCATCGACCCCAATGAAGATGGCGGCGATGCGCTCATACCCGGAGAATGGGCTCTGGGGTGCGGATGGCCTCGCGTCAAGACGATCTCGAGGGACGGATTCCGAAATCTGCTCGAGCGCAAGATAGGTATATGAGCCAGTAAGCCGGCCCCGTGGCGCTCAAAGTCCTACCCTTCGTAGACAAGGATGACCCACCTCACCGAGGGACCGGCCTCAACTCGAAGCGTTAGTCGACCTCCTGCGCCCGAGCCTACGGCGCCTCCGCCGCCGCCACCGGCGGACGAGCCGTAATAGCATCGACCCATCCCAATAGAACCGTTGAAGGCGGGGTCCCCTGACGCAATCGTGAGGGTGTCTCCCGAAGCCGTCGTTGAGATGCAACCGCCCTCAACAACGAGCGGCACATGGCGTGCGACGGTGACGGTTGGAAGCGTTTCTGACCCCGTGCCGTAGGTGACGTGGATCAGCACCCTCGCGCCGGCGGGCGCCGGCCCATCGAGGAACGGCGGTGCGGATCCGGGAAAACTCGGCGGGGTGCTCGACGGTGGAGGGTTGGAGACGGCTATCGCACGAGATGGGTACTCATATACAACGATCATCCACGTGACCGATGGACGGTCGGCAATGAACCGTACGCTCAGTGGGCCGCCCTGCCCGCCGTCCGTCACCAATGTACCGCTGCAGCGGTTCGGAGTTGAGAACTGATGCAGCCAGAATCGAAAGTCTGGTCCCAGGAACTCAGGGACGCCGTGTCCTGAAAGGACGACGGAACTGAAACTTGTGGAGTCGTTTGAGCTACATCTGTACTCGATCCAGATTCCCTCGTTTGGACCCAACGTCACGGTGGGGAGCGTCTCGGTCCCTGTACCGTAGGTCTGCGGGATCAGCACCTTCGCGCCGGTTGGCAGCGAACTGTCAGCGAGGATGGAAGGTGTGGGCTTGGGAGTGCTCGTTGCCCCAGATTTGCCACCTAGAGCCGGCGAGCCTGCGCCGTGATGGCCGTTCAACTCGATCGCGAACACCATGACGGTCGCCGCGATGACGGCAACGGCTACCGTGCCTGCGAGGAGATTGAGCACCTTTCGTCCCGAGCGAACCGTCGCCGGCTTGAAATCTGCCAACTGCTGCGGCAACGGCTGCGCTTTGATCTCATTAAGGAAGGACCGCAACCGGCGGTCCAGGCGAGAATCAACGTCAGGCATCTCCAAGCTCCTTTCGCAGGGTTGCAAGCCCACGTGCCACGTGGGTACGGACCGTTCCAGGGCGACAGCCCATCAAAGCGGCGGACTCGTCGTCGGTGTAGCCATAGCCATAGGTGAGCGCGATCGCCGCGCGCTGTTTGAGCGACAGCCGGCGATAGGCGCGATCCATATCGACGATCTGAGCGCTTGAGCTAGGGTCGCCGGGCGAACCGGCCAGTTCGGACATTTGGAGCAGTGGCCAGCCACGCGAGCGCAGATAACGGCGCCTGCTGATGCAGTAGTTGACACACACCCGCGTCAGCCACCGGCTAACGTGATCCGTGCGCGAGAGCGAGTCCCAAGACCTCCAGGCCCTGACCAAGGTCTCCTGGACGGCGTCCTGCGCCTCGCCCTCGTCACGGAGGATGGACAGCGCGAGGCTGAAGAGCCGCCCGGTGTCCGAGCCCACAGTCACGTCAAAACCCTGCTCGCCTGCGGCATCGCTCCCAGACAGTTGTATTGCAGATGAGATCACACCATTCCTAACGCAACTCGAGGCCCCTTGCCTGACATGCGGGCGACGGGTACGGCGCCATGTCCCATCGAAGTAGCTCGCGTCCCTCGGCATCGTGGACCATCGCGCAGGCCTGACCTGGGCGATCGGACGCAGCGCCGAACTCTGACGCAAGTACCGGGCGAAGCTCGCATCGACGGGCGTGGGCCCGGCGGCGGCGATCATCCCCGACCTCGAGGCGGCCGGCGTGCCGCTCGTCGTCTACACCACGCCTGGAGAGACGTAACTGTCCCCTGGCGTGTGGCCATCGCGGCAGCGACTCGGGTTGGCCCTGGCGTCGACGCTGGTAGGCGGCAGCCCGACACGCTGGTCCGCAGAATCGCGCCGGTCGCCCACGCATCGCGCGGGGTCGCAACGGCTCGCTACACGCCGCACACGTAGCGTGGAGAGCGCTGTCTGGTGTCAGGCGTCACCGCGCTCGTCAACGTCATCAGCACCGGCATTCAACGACGCGGCCGAGCGAAACGGTAGGCGCTCTGTAGTCGCGTGCGACCGTACAGTAGATCGATGGCGGGCGGAAGAACGCCGGGAAGCCTCATGGCCAAACCCGGCACGGCGACCATCCAAGCCGAGCGGCACATTGCCGCAGCAGATCGGTCTCCGTAACGCGAGCGATGCCCCACACAGTCCCGACGCGCGCCAGTCGATGGACTCTCGATATTCGCCAGGTCGAGCGTGCACGAATCATCGCGAACATGACGTACCAACAGCTCGCGGCCGCTGCCCACGTCGACCGCGCGACGCTCAGCGCCATGCTCAACAATCGGCGCAACCCGACGCTCGGATCCGTTCATGCGGTGATCCGCGCGCTTGGTCTCG
>OBLT010001804.1_pt1 | contig 13506 bp, 10 predicted proteins | sample 1518721 | NCBI WGS metagenome assembly OBLT01 (sample SAMEA3539307, study PRJEB22396) | soil metagenome | biome: tundra; feature: field; material: soil | place: USA | collected 2010-05 | depth 0.15 m | reverse complement strand
TGGCGAAGAATTTAGTGCTGAAGGTCCGGATTGGAGGACACTCGTGAAGTTCCGCTCCTGGCACAAAGAGACGGTCGCGATCTAATAAAATGCGTAGGCGACGTGGCATGATTGCTTAACAATAAATGCGATGCTGACCCCTTTAATTTTCTGGGCGGTCTACACCCTTCGATACCTCAGGGCGAACGGTGGTAATGAATAACGGAAAGATCAATAACATGAAACTAGGCGTCCGCTGCATTGCCGCTTTGCCTGAGCCAGTCCCATGCGGCATCCTCGCGCGTGAAATCGAAATGCTGCACCTGCGCGTGGATGAAATGGTTTGTAATGTTCGGCATGATATTCGCCAAAACGCCATCCGCGACGACCGCAACTTTCTCGATTCTCCGAAGATGCTCCTTGAGGAACCTCAGGTGAGCAAGCAGCGCGCCAAAATCTTTCCAGCCGGGAAATGATTTTGCGTGTATCAATACTCCGCACAGCTTCCCATGCCCCTCCAGATAAACATCGACCTGGCTCGCCAGCGATGTGAAGTCTGCCGCTTCAAGCGGCCCTTTGGGATGCAGCACTAGAATGCCTTCGTCGTGTAGCAATTCGTAGTTGATCATTGGATATCCTCCTTAGGATGGCGCAAATATTCCTCACGCAGTATACATCCCCACGCGCATCTTCAAGCATCGCGTACTTATTCTCGTTACGGTTGGGAGTTCGGGCTATATTTAAAAGGATGCTCGCTACAGAAGGATGGGGCTGTGTGTTACCGCACTCAGGGAAAACACATGAAGATAAGTGCGGCACCCGGGCTGGACGTGAATCAAAGTCGTTCGCCACATGAAGATATCGCTGCCTAACTAATTGCGAAGCTGCCCCATTAGCTATCAATCAGGAACTACCCAAGACACGCGGCGGGAAGTTTGAGGAATTCGTTTCGTTGGTCAGATGATCGGACGAGGCAGACCTTTAGCAGAATTAAAGGGGCTAGGTTCGAATTGCTTTGCTGCAACAAATAATAATCGACCCCGGTCCCTTTTTATCTTCCTTCAAGGACATTCAGAGTTCTTCGTCGACCATGCTTTTGTAGGTGTGCAAAAAGCCATCCGTATGTTTGCTGCTCACCTTGCTGACAGAAAAGATGAACTTGCTGTCCACTCCCTTGACTGCAGCCTCGGTACCTTTCAAGCGAACACCGGCAAGATCAAACTGGCTATGGACAGCATTGATCGCGATCACTCCAGAAATCTCTCCATTGGTGATCGTGACATCGGAATCGTCCGCGAGCAGTCCCACTTTCTTTCCCAGAATATCGGTATCGATTATCTCCAGCCTCGAATTGGTCGCACTCAGTTGACCCACTCGTGCGTCGCGGATAGTGATATTGCTACAGTCATGCAGCTCTATGGCGCGATAATCACCCGTGAATACCATGCCGGACTCGCCAGAACAGCTGCCCAAACGTTTGCTGGCAAACGCGGGCAGGGGTGGGGATTGCTGGTAATACCCGGCCAGAACATCATCGCTGACCAACAGATACTTTCTTAGCATGGCGTTTAACTGATCCGCCTGTTCCAGCATGGGCTCATGACCGGAGTCGGAAATAATTTCCAGCCGCGCATGCGGCATGTTTGCGGCAAGCACTTTCCCGGTGCGCAGCGGAACAACAAGATCTTGGTCCCCCCAGATGATCAGAGTGGGTTCGGTCACCGATGCAATGGCGTGGCTGAAATCCTCTCCTGCCAGCCCAAGCGCGGCGATCTTTTCCGGGCCGCCCTGAAGTACACGATCACGCCCCAAAGCTGTGTCAACAATTTTGATGAGTGAGATCGGCAGCCATTCCGCCTGCTCCAGTATCATGCCGGACAAGCGCTCGACAAAACCTCGTGTCTGTTGCACACCGCTTGCGCGCACCATCATGGAGCCGGCCTGAAATTTGGTGATCACCAGAGGATGAAGAATACCGGCCGCATCGATCAAGACCAGCCGCTGGAATCCCAATGGGCGCTGTGCTGCAAAGCGTAGCGCAATGGCCCCGCCCATCGAGTGACCCACCACATGATAAGGCTTGTCCTGAAAATAATGATCGGCCAAAAAATGCGCCAGGCGTGCATAACGTGTTGGTGAATAGTTTTGACTGCCTTTGTCAGACTTGCCAAATCCGGGCAGATCAAAGGCGACAACATGAAAATCTTTTGCCAGAGCCGGAATGGTGCTTTGCCAGTCGTCGACGGATCCGCCCAATCCGTGGATCAATATCACCCCAACCTTGGCGTCACGGTTGGCCTGCACAGTGCAGACCCGGCCTTCGAATATCGGCTCCTCGATACACTCTTCATAGGTTTTAGTGATCGCATCACCGCACCATGCAGACTGCAGCCACATGAATGCCACCAAGCCGAGGATCAATCGCACAGCATCATTCATATCGTGTTCTATTTTCAACAAGTGGGGCAGGAAGTTTACACGAGATGAAGATTTTGTCCGTAGGTGCTAACAGTGCGATCAAGCGTCAGCCTCGACTTAAAGGGGTTTGGCTCGAATTGCTTTTCTGAAAAAAATATATCGACCCCTGCCCTTTTATCTCAAAATTAAAGGGGTCAAGGTCGATATATTTTGAATCAAAAAAACAATTCTAGCCTGGCCCCTTTAATTGATCGGCGAGGTGAACAACAAGTATTGAGTGCGCGGGCCTTGCCGCTATACATAGCGACAGAAATCGTAGCGAGCGGCTTTGGGGTGGGGGAGGCCGGAGCACAGCGCCCGGAGCATACACATCCGTATGGGAGGAGCGCGAGCACCGCCCGACCCCGCCCCGGAGTCGCGCAGTAGATTTATGTCGCTATGTATATAATGATGCAACATCTCCACTTCAGGACCGCCCATGTACCAGAGTTACTTTGGCCTTGCCGAAGAACCGTTTTCCATCGCACCTGATCCTCGCTATCTCTACATGAGCCGGCGCCATCAGGAGGCGCTCGCGCATCTTCTTTATGGCGTGAATGCCGGCGGCGGGTTTGTGTTGCTCACCGGAGAAGTGGGTGCCGGCAAGACCACGGTGTGCCGCTGCCTGCTCGAGCAGATTCCGGAATCCTGCGATGTGGCCTACATCTTCAATCCCAAGCTGACGGTAGAGGAATTGCTTTCGACCATCTGCGCAGAATTCGGCATCACCTGTCCGCCCGGCAACACCAGCGTCAAGGTGTACATCGATTGCATCAATGCCTATCTGCTCGACGCCCATGCCAGGGGCAGGCATACGGTGCTGATCATCGACGAGGCGCAGAACCTCTCCGCCGATGTGCTGGAGCAATTGCGGCTGCTCACCAATCTGGAAACCAACCAGCGCAAACTTTTGCAGATCATACTGCTGGGCCAGCCCGAGCTGGCGGAGATGCTGGCGCAGCCTGAACTGCGGCAGCTCGCGCAACGGATAATCGCGCGTTATCACCTGGGGCCGCTGGACAGGCAGGAAGTCGCTGCCTATGTGCAGCATAGGCTCGGGGTTTCGGGAGCGCAGCGCCAGTTGTTCCCGCTTGCACTGATGGGGCAACTGTACCGCTTGAGCGGAGGTATTCCCCGGATCATCAACGTGCTGTGCGACCGTGCACTGCTGGGCACTTACGCGCAAAGCAAGGAGCGGGTCGATCGCGCGACCCTGAAGCAAGCGGCGCGCGAGGTGTTCCACAATGCGGCAGCGCAACCCCGCAGCATGATGCGCCCTCTGCTGGCAGGTTTGTTGCTGGCCGTGCTGGCGGCGGTGCTGTACCAGACCGTTGGGAAAACCCCGTCACAGGCGAAAGCCGAAGCTCAAGCAGTGGCCGCCAAGTCGGCAGCGGCATTACCGGATGTGTTGGAATGGCCGGCAACGTATCCGCTCTCGCGCAGCCAGGAGATGGCTTATGCCGCGCTATTCAGGGCATGGGGCGCGGACAACCGGGGAACGGACTTCGGGGGAGAGAACGAGTGCCGTCAGGCTGAAGCCATCGGTTTACGTTGCCTGACCGCGCGCGGCGGACTGGATGAACTGCGTCAATTGAATCTGCCCGCAGTCCTGCTCATGCGCGACAACCAGGGCCAGAAATTTTATGCAACGCTGGTCCGGATTGACCGTCAATCCGCCACCTTTGACGTCGGCACCGAAACCAGGGCGGTCGCCCTTGGCGCTCTTGCAGAGCAATGGTCTGGGCACTACACCCTGCTGTGGCGCATGCCGCCGGTTGTAAACAAGCAGCTGCGCCTGGGCGATCAAGGGCCGGATGTGAAATGGCTGGGCAAGCAACTCGCGCAACTCCATGGCAAAGCGGCGGAAACCACCAAGGATCAGGTATTCGATGAAGCCATGATGCGTCAAGTCAAACAGTTTCAACTCGCCCAGGGACTTATTCCTGACGGCGCTGTCGGGCCTCAAACCATGATGCGCCTGAGCGGTGCGGCAGACAAGACAGTGCCAAAGTTGAACCGCGAGCAAGGAGTAAAGTAGGCATGTCGTATATCCTGGAAGCGCTCAAAAAATCCGACCAGCAGCGCCAACTTGGCGCAACGCCAACATTGCAGGCCGCACAGGTAACAGTGCCTGCGCCCAAACGTCCCTTGTTTATCTATTACGGCCTGCTTGCGGCAGTACTGCTCGGTGCCGGGATCATGATCGGCTGGCTGCGTCCATGGCAACCGGAGCTACCGCCTCCTGTGACAGAACCTATTGCCGCGAAATCGCCAATCTCGATTTCGCAACAAGCCGCATCAGCGCCTTTGACCGCGCCACCTGAAATGCTCGGTGCCATGAAGTCGAACAACCCAGCACTCGTCAACTCTGGGACACCCAGTGCGGCGGCGCTCATTCCGGATAAGCCCATGCCAGAGAAGTCCGCCAGCATTGCCGGCGTTGCACAGGAACAAAAAGCGATACCCTTCGACGAACTGCCTCTCCAAATTCAGCAGGAGATTCCGGCTATGACGGTTCAACTCCATTCCTATTCGGGCAACCCCAGCGAGCGTCTTGTCTATATCAATTCCATCAGGTTGCGGGAAGGTGAATCCTTGATGTTGGGACTCAGGCTGGAACAGATCACGCCGGACGGCATGATATTCAGCTATAAGGGATATCGATTCAAGCGCGGCATTCGGTAGTGGTGGATGCCCCCAGGCAAACGCGGTCACACGGTTCGAGCACTGCTTACAGCAAATAAACCACCAAGTCCGCGAGCACCACCTTGTCACGTAGCGACGCGCCCAGCAACGATGCAGCTCGTGCCAGCTTGTGGCTGCGTCTTTGTCGTTCGCGATCCCAGATTTTTTCGGTTGGGTTGAGCATGATGTTTATTCGAAGCTGACCCCTTTAGTTTGGGTTCTTTTCATGACTTATACGATCATGTTGCAAGGCAAGCTGCTTGCTTAACTTAATATCCAACTCATCACATAACTTTTGCTTATCTTTATAAGTCACGGGGAATAAATGGAGATGCCTCAACGCCATTGTACGTAGGAGCGCGAGAGAGAAAATATTACGACCCACAGTCTTGTTCAGCTCTTTGAGCTTGGCAAACGGGATTTTCTCCGGGAGATCCATCTGGTAGCACATTTCGATGAGTGAGTAACCTAGTGTGCCGTTACGCTCGACCACATTTTCTAGATTATTTTTGAGGTACACAGAGCCAACCGCTGACCCCGCCTTTTGTACAAAAGCAAATGTGATCATGCTAATGAAGTCAAAGATGATTCGCTTAGAACGCGTTTTTCGATCCTCTTGTGACATGCTAGGTAACCGCTCAGCAAGTATGCGTTCGACATGCCTAGCTAATACGTCAGTGTGTTGTATCAGCAACCCAGTAGTACCATGAAGACCTCGTAGGGCGCTTTGCAATAACTTGTCAAGAAGCTCATCTTTAACCGGATTTTTCGTGGTTCCATAGTGATTCTTGAGGAACTGCCCCAAAATTTCCATGCCGCGGAACAATCTGGTGATGGAGGCAGCGGCATTAGTTCCTGACTCAAATTTACCCTGTTTCGCATCATCAGATCGATCTTGCTTTTCACGTATCTTTGATCGCGTTTCTTTTATTGGTTCTTCGTGATAAATCAGCTGTGGTGTCGAATCAACTAGCTTGTTCAAAAGCTGTACATCACGATCAAAATCAAATGCAGCTTCTTCTTCGAAACATCGCTCTAATGCGGCAGCGATTCTCTCATAGATAACTGGACTCTTGGTGTGATGGCTAGTAAAAAGAAGAATGTTCGCGTTATCTCTGAGGTGCAGATCGTCGCACATGCCGATAATGAACTGTTCAATGGCAGGCTCATGAATTCTGTCGGCTAAGTACTGGCCAAAAAAGTAGTAATGTAGGTACGGATACTTAAACTTAATCTCCCCGTCGACCCTAGCCAAAATACCTGCTTCAATCAATTCTCGCATCCGACGCTCAAATGTAACGGTCGTAAACTCTTTGCTGAAAGCTGTATTGAAGTTTTCGAGCGTGGTCTCAGTGACGTATTTTTGCTCTGTTGAATGAATGAACCAGGCGAGGTTTGCGCAGTAGTTGATAACCTCACTCCACTGCTCCCGCTCAATTCCAATGTTTTGAAGCGCAGACGTAACCAAAAATTGATAGTAATGCCCGAAGGAGCTATTTTGAAGATCTACAGTACGCCCAGATTCAATACTTTGCAGCAGAGTCAAAAGGAATATGGGTACAGATGGAACGAATTGGTGACCTAACGCAGTGGTTAGGTCTTTCTCCCACTTGTCGATAGTGTGCATCCACTTTGCAGAAGATTCGTTCTCATGGTCTCCAATTTCTGCCCACTTGCACACAAGCTCAAATCGCTTTTTGTTTCCAAACTCCCGTATCTCATACTGAGTAAAACGGTTGATAGCCTCTATGCGATCAATTGACAACAAGTCCAGTGCTGATGTTGCATCCTTTGCCGTCAGGATAATTGCTGAAAAATACCCGAAGAGACTGCTGAGACAATTCGAAAGCAACTCAGGCGAAAGCACGCATGAGTCCACATCATCCAGCAGCAGCACTTTCTGACTCTTCGACTCCTGGAGCCATGGCTGATGGCTCGTCCTTTTGTATTGTTTCTCAAGCGCAAATTTTATGGCCTTCAGTGGCTCAGTTTGGTGAGATTTTTTGAACCAAGCAGCACGGAAATACAAAGGAAGATAGCCTCGTTCATAATAACTAGAAAAATATTGCCTCAGCAGCGTCGATTTCCCACTTTTTTCGTCACCACGAATAAAGGCTCCGGAATTCAACTGATTGATGTCTTCTAAGTACGCACCAGAGACTTGCTTTTTGATAAGCCCAGGATCATCAATGCACCGCAACTCTGGCCACACAAAGAAGTCATCTATGACCAGGTTCTTTTTAGCACTGTGACTGAAATTGGCTCCAGGATCTTTAAGCGATAAAGCAAAGTCAACATTAAGCTCGAAACTCTGACGTCTTTTAACAGGCAGCGCGCGCAAAGATCCCCACTCTTCGTTGTCAACGTCAGCCGAATAGCGTTTCTCGTTCCAACTGTACAATTCCGCCATGTACTGCTCGTCTTTTAAATCAACGATGACGATGTTGAAAGTAGAATATTGAGGAGATTTATCCTCAAAAAGAACCCCCCCCTCAATAAAAATGCTTGGCGAACTCCTTAACTCAGACACTTCACCAATATTCTGAAAATGCTCATGGCCGGTGAATATGAGCTGGCTTTGTTGTCTAACGGCGGATTGGAATTTACGATAAGTAGCCTGTCCAAACCAATTGAATGGGTGATGTAGTAATGTGACGGATAGGCCCGCATGCTTATCGAAGGGAAATGGCACTACTGCATCTTGTGGAAATACAAGTGTCCCTTGCTTTTCTTTTATCTCAGACATCCAAGCCACGTTGAGACAGCGAATGCCAACTAGATCACCCCCAACGTGAAAGGTTGTTTGCCAAGATAGTCTACTGTCTTGTTCCCATTTATGTTGAGATACCCTATCGCGAAAAGTGAAGAACTCTTCTTGTATTGCCGATGCTGTTTTGACCAGAGAATCTGAGGGTAAAACATCATTGAGTGATCTAATCGTGCCTAGAACAGAGGCCCTAGTGTCGTCACTCAACGAAAAATCGCAATCATGATTTCCTGGGCAAACGAAAACCTCGATGTTTACACTTGGCGCTTCAGCGCTAATGGCTTGGCGAAGTTTTTCAAGAAACCTTTCGGCAAGTTTGTACTCGGTAGCGAGCCCACTCCAAGCAATATCACCAGAAAAAACTATCGCCAGTGTCTGCACTTCGTGGAGGCGTTGATAGGTGGTAGAAGCAATTTCAGATGCCCGGTTCAATATCTCATCTGATTCACTACGCACGTGAATATCACTCAGGTGAAGAAACATGATTTTTGCTGATACCATCGACTTCCCCTTGTTATGTTGGTTGCGCTACCGGCAATTATAATTCGCATCGGCACCAGCGAAACACGAAGGGCATCAACCCTCGACACGATAATGTAGCTAAGTCAGCTAGATACTAGTTTTTGCTGGCCCAAGCCTAACAGAAAAGTGATAGAAAATTAAAGGGGCCAGGTTCGAATTTCTTTTTTGCATCAAAAATATATCGACCCGGCCCCCGTTGCCTTGTTGTAATCAAAAACCATCAGGCAACAGCCCGATGAGCGAGGGTGCGATGAGCCTTGATAGTTCGGCTTCTCTTAACAACAGGCTTTTTTCCGAGATGATCAATCACCACAGGTGGTCGATTCGGAAATTGCGCAACCAATTCCAATTTACCGCCCATGCTCTCAACGTAGCGACGCAAGGTAGAGAGCAGCATATCGCTCCGCTGTTCAATGCGGGAAATCGTGTCCTGCCCGACACCCAAGGTTGCCGCCAAATCTTCCTGAGTTTGCTCTACAGCCTGCCGTAGCTCCTTCAGCGTAGCAAGTTCCTGTGCCCGCTGTTCGATTTTGGCACGCCGCTTTACTGGCAATTCCGCCAACACATCACCGAGTTTTTTTGCCATGTTTTTCTTCCTTTCCTTTTGAGGTAGCGATTGATGCAAGGTGTTCTTCGAATCGTTTGTCTGCTACCGAAATTAGTTGCTTGTAAAACCGCCGCTGATCAGCTCCGCCCTTATCGCCCCCCACCAACAGAATCGCTTGTCGTTGTGTGTCGAAGGCAAAAGCAACACGCCATACACCTCCATCCCAACTGAAGCGCAACTCTTTCATGTTGGCGTGCTTCGAGCCTTTTAGCCCATCAACCGTAGGGCGTCCCAGATTAGGGCCGAAGCTGCCAAGCACCAATGCATGCGCGAGCAGCTCATCTTGCAGATCCTTATCGAGCGCCTTGAACTCGACCTCAAAGGCATCGTGAAATAATACTGTCCAGCTCATGGCTGGATTATGGACTTAAAGCAATATGTATTCAAGTACATATTTGTTTGTGCAATCCATTTCAGAATTAAAGGGAATTAAAGGAGCCAGCTACAGTTTTCTCCCAAGGCGCAAAGCCGATGGGGCGCTTCTTCCTCGGTTCCAGAGGTGTCATGAGTTCGCGGATGGCTTCGAAAACCGCCTTGAACTGGATGTCGTATTTCTTTTCAAGTGTAGCCAGCTTACGGGATAACCAGCGACTTGGCTGCGGATTTTGGCAGCCTAGTCGAATGGCTAGTTGTTTGATCCAAAGTTCGGCGTTGGAGGAAAGCATCTGCCGCAAACGTACGAAAGCGCGCATGATTTCAATGTTGACCTGGATGGCTCGAGTACTGTGCAGAACACTGGGGAGCATCGCAACTCCCTGCTCGGTGAAGGCATAAGGCGCCGTTCGTGCGCCGCCCCAACTTAAAATCCCAATTTGTGATTTCAAGTTGGCAAACTCCTCTGGATTCAATTGGAACATAAAGTCTGCCGGGAAGCGTTCGATGTTGCGTTTGACTGCCTGAACCAGAAGCCGTGGTTCGACTTCGCGCTCGATTCTGTCCTTCAGTTCCGCTTAGGCGATTTTCAAATCGTAGCTCAGTCGCAGGTTCAGCCAAGACTGTGCATCCGTCCCGAAATAGCGCGCCAGCCGCAGTGCGGTACCCTTCGACAGGCTGATGGAACTACTAGCCATTCGACTAAGCTGCTGGAAAACATCAGCCAAGTCGCTGGTTATCAGGGCGAACGGGTACTAGTAAATCAATTGCTCTCAAAACCGCCGCAGGCCATCGCTGAACGTGCCGCGCGTTTCGATGCGACGGTTGTATTCATCCAGCGCGTTCTTGTTTTCTTCCAGCCATTGATTGCACTGCGCTTGCCGGATGGCCTCGACCAGTCGCTGCTCCGTTTTGGAGTTGAAGATAATACCGCTCACTGCTTTTCCTTAACATTTGTAATACGCATAATCTACGCGCATCGTGTACTAACGTCAAAACCAGCTAACCGGTGTGCCGCATGGCAGTCAATCGTGTGCGGGGAAAACGAACTTCAGCAAATCCTCCATTCCCCGCCAGCCGAAAACAGGGGTTTCGCTACGCGGTTGATTTTCCTGCCCGCCGTAAATCAGCGCGGAGGCTGGGGCATCTGATGCCTTGCAGAAATTTTGCAACGGCTTGAACCAGTCAGCCGCTACCGTCCGCCCGGCCTTGCATTCGATGGGGAATGCCGTTTCCGGGCCATGTTCCACCAGCAAGTCAACTTCATTGCCCGCGCTGTCGCGCCAAAAGTACAAGCGGTTGGGCAAGGCATGGTTGCACAGGTGTTTGGTAAATTCACTCACCACCCAGGTTTCAAACAACGCGCCGCGCAAGGCGCCCAACTCCAGGTCGCTGGCCTTGCGCACGCCAGCCAGCCAAGCCGCCAGCCCGGTATCGAGGAAATACAGCTTGGGCGTTTTGACCAGCCGTTTGCCAAGATTGCGGTGCCAGGGCGGCAGCAACACCACCAGATAACTCGCTTCCAAAATCGAAATCCAGCTTTTCGCCGTGTTGTGCGTGATGCCGCAGTCCGCCGCCAGTGCCGAAAGATTGAGCATCTGCCCGGTGCGCGCGGCGCACATGCGCAGGAAACGCTGGAAGGCCGCCAGATCGCGCACATTGATGAGTTGGCGCAAATCGCGCTCGATGTAGGTGGAAACATAATCGGCATACCAGACGTGCGGGGGAATCCCACGGTCGAACACGGGTGGATAGAATCCTTGCAACAACATTGTCTCAAGGCTTTTCGGCGCAAACCCCGCGAGCAGCTCCCCATGCGTGAACGGCAGCAGGTGCAGATAGCCCACCCTTCCTGCCAGCGACTGCGAAATACTTTGGTTCAGGCCGAACTGCTGCGAGCCGGTGAGGATGAACAGGCCCATGCGGCGATCAGCGTCCAGCCGGGTTTGCAGGTAGGAAAATAATTCCGGCGCGCGCTGCACTTCATCCAGGATCGCCCCGTCCGGAAATTGCGCGAGGAATCCGCGCGGATCACTTACGGCGAATTCGCGCTGATCGGGATCTTCCAGCGAACGGTAGGGCTTGTCCGGGAATACCGCCCTGGATAGCGTCGTCTTGCCCGCCTGACGCGGGCCGGTAAGCACCACAGCGGGATACCATGCGGCGAGTTGTTGTAGGGTAGCGGTAGCGGAGCGGGCAAGCATGGCGCCAATTCTGCCAGAAACTTACAAATTGTCAATTGAATTTACAATTTGCAAGCGTGACTCCCAGGCTGCGCGGTTTCGCCATGGCGGTTGCGCAAGTGGGGGCATTCCAAGGAATTGGTTGAGAGGGGACAAGCGAAAGCTTAAGCAGGCTATCCCCCTGCTGAAGCGGGTTGGGAAAGCATGCAAAATCGCGTAAACTGTCAGGTCGCCTCAATCAAGATGGTTTGCATGGAACAGATACGGATACGCGGTGCTCGCACCCACAATTTAAAGAACATCAGCCTCGATCTGCCGCGCCACAAGCTGGTGGTGATCACCGGCTTGTCGGGTTCCGGTAAGTCCTCACTCGCCTTTGACACCTTGTATGCCGAGGGGCAGCGGCGCTATGTGGAATCGCTGTCCGCCTACGCGCGGCAGTTTTTGCAGTTGATGGAAAAGCCGGATGTGGACTTGATCGAGGGCCTGTCGCCTGCGATCGCCATCGAGCAGAAGGCCACTTCGCACAACCCGCGCTCCACCGTCGGCACCGTCACCGAGATTCACGATTACCTGCGCCTGCTATTCGCGCGCGCCGGCGACCCCTACTGCCCGCAGCACGACCTGGTGTTGCAAGCGCAGAGTGTCGGCCAGATGGTGGACCATGTGCTGGAACTGCCGGAAGGCACGAAGATTATGATCCTTTCGCCGCTGGTGGTGGAGCGCAAGGGCGAGCAACTGGATCTGTTCGACGAGTTGCGCGCGCAGGGCTTTACGCGGCTGCGCATCAACGGCAAGGTGTATGAGATCGACGCATTGCCGACCTTGCAGAAAACCAGGAAGCACACGGTCGAGATCGTCGTGGATAGGCTGAAGGTCAATGTGGAATCCAAGCAGCGGCTGGCGGAATCGTTCGAGACGGCGTTGCGCCATGCCGACGGTCGCGCGGTTGCAGTAGAGATGGATACGGAGAAAGAACACATGTTCTCGGCGAAATTCGCCTGCCAGATCTGCAACTACTCATTGCCGGAACTGGAACCGCGTTTGTTCTCGTTCAACAACCCGATGGGTGCGTGCCCGAAGTGCGACGGCCTTGGCAACATCAGCTTTTTCGATCCCAAGCGCATCGTCGCTTTCCCTACACTCTCGCTGAGTTCCGGTGCGATCAAGGGCTGGGATAGACGCAACCAGTTTTATCACCAGCTGCTCGCCGGGCTCGCCAAGCACTACAGCTTCGATATAGAGCAATCATTCGAGAGCTTGCCGGACAAGATTCAGCAAGTGATCCTGTATGGCAGCGGCAAAACCGAAATCGCGTTTCAATATCTGAACGAGCGCGGCACACCGACATTGCGCGAACATGCCTTCGAAGGGATCGTCCACAATCTGGAACGCCGCTATAAAGAGACCGACTCGCCCACCGTGCGCGAGGAGCTGGCAAAATATCTGAATAGCTGCACCTGCCCGGAATGCAAAGGCACGCGCCTGCGTCTGGAAGCGCGCCATGTGCGCGTCGCGGACAAGAATCTATATGAGATCAGCGCGCTGCCTTTGAAACAGGCGCTGACTTTTTTTCAGACACTGAAGCTGGTTGGACATAAGCAGGCGATTGCGGAGAAGATCGTGCATGAAATCGCCAGCCGGTTAACTTTTCTTAACAATGTCGGATTGGATTATTTGTCGCTGGAGCGCTCCGCCGAAACCTTGTCCGGCGGTGAGTCGCAGCGCATCCGGCTCGCCTCGCAGATCGGCTCCGGCCTGACCGGCGTGATGTATGTGCTGGATGAGCCTTCCATCGGCCTGCATCAGCGCGACAACGACCGCCTGTTGACCACGCTGAAAAAACTGCGCGACATGGGCAACAGCGTGATCGTGGTGGAACACGATGAAGAGGCGATCCTCGCCGCCGATCATGTGGTTGACATGGGACCGGG
>OBLT010001803.1_pt1 | contig 13510 bp, 7 predicted proteins | sample 1518721 | NCBI WGS metagenome assembly OBLT01 (sample SAMEA3539307, study PRJEB22396) | soil metagenome | biome: tundra; feature: field; material: soil | place: USA | collected 2010-05 | depth 0.15 m | reverse complement strand
ATTAAGGATAAATTCATTGTATATTTTTTTTTTATTGTATTTTTTATTTGTATTTTATTGTGTTAATTTAAGGATTATATATTTTTTTATAATCTTTAGGTACATCATTTCTCACAAAATGGTTAAGACTATCCATTTTCTTGGTTTGTTTATTCCTCTTTGATATTAATATAATAAAGCAACGCGAGATTTGAGATTAGGAAAATTTATTATTTATTGTGATAATCTTTATGAAAAAAGTATAAAGATAAAGAAGAAGTAAAAAGTCTATTTACTACTTACTCAACCTTTAACACCAAAGGCTCCATTACGGTTTTTAGAGTTTAAAAGAGAATACTGAACATTAGATTTAGCATGACCTCTTAACATTATAGTAGATAATCCTCTAAATGAAGAATCTACATTTTTTAAACCACCTTTTCATTTCATTTTAAAAACGGATCTAGAAGCAGTGGCTCGTCTAGTTAATCTTCCTTTAGCTTCTACTCTTATACCTCTTAATTTCATATGCTTTAATCATTTACGTACATAGCTTGTTAAATAAATTGAACGTACATTATTAATACCTTTATTTTCTTCTCTATCCGAACCACCGGTTATAACAGATAGATTTTTAACTTTTATATTATTAGCTAAAGGGTAAAACCCTAACAATAAATTACTTAAAGGATCTTTAACATTATCATCTTTGAACATAAAACTTATTATATTATTTCGTATTTTGTTAATTATGAATTCATTCTTATTAGGTTTAATTTGTTTTTCGCTTATTTTTCTTATGGTAGGTAATTTAATTTTACGTAAAGATGCTTTTAAAATTCTATATAATCTATTATCCTTATTTCTTAATTTTAAAGAAACAGCTTGTGTATATATATCACTATTCAAATGCATCTTTTTCAAGTTAACAATATTGAATTCTACTTTCTTTTTATATATCTTATTTACTAAATAAATAAGCTTATAAAGAAATGTATCATTAAATTTTAATTTATTTATTTTTAATAATAATCTATACATAAAATATTTACTCATATAATCTTTTTCTGTTTTTAATTCATAATTATAATAAAAAGGATATTTAAATTTTATGTCTGCCTGTGTTGGCTCTTTTGTATCTAAGGTAATAGGAAATAAAATATTATTGTATTTATCATTAAATATTGTTAATTTGTCATCTAAATTTAATATATCTTTACTTACTAAATCACTAATTTTAGAAAAATAGCTATTTATTTTATTTAATCTTTCAATAAATACATCCATAAGAGATACAAGATATGAGTAATATCATCCTTTATGCTCACGTTGATATAAGTATTCCCTTAAAGTAAATCATCTATTGTAAGATATGCTTATATATCCATTACGTTCCCGGGTTATATTCTTACACTCTAAAGGTTTTCTTGGAAATAATGTTTTTATCTTCATAGCTCTAAAAAGACTAGATAGAAACATTCCTTCTGTATTATAAACAAAGAAAGTTATTGTAACTTTGTTGTTAGTGTGTTTTATATGTCCTTTACCTATAAAAGTTCTTTTCGTAGATAATCTTTTAAATCTTGTTTGTAAAGGTTTAGTTTTAGTCTTTAATAATTTTTTATTAAGTTGAGCATTAAAATAACTTTTTAATAAATCCATAAGATTTTTGTCTGCAACAGGTAAGCTTTTAAGATAGCTAGTATTATAACTGTATATACTATTATATCATTCCTGAGCTGCAGGTGTAAAATGACGAGTCTTTCCTGTATCACTTTCTATATATGTTAAAGGTTTTTCTATTACTATTTTCCTTTTTTTATTAAATATTGTGGGTTCATTCTTTTCTATTAATTGAGAATTATTTTGCTGTTTATTATCTATACTCATGTTTTTTTTTCACTTTTATAAAAATGGAAGTATTATACATTTTTATATGTCTAAATAAATATATTTAATTAGATAATGTAAATGCATGAATACTTTTATACCTATGCTTAATCTTTAATCTAAATTAAGACTATTTCATTAATAACAAAGTTATCAATTATTAAAATTATTATTCATTATATCATATCTAAGTGGGAATAAAGCAAAGGGAAAGGATGGGCACTAATTAAGGGTATTGTTAACTTACTCACCTCTAGTCTAAGACGTTTTTATTTATTTACAAGATTAATTTGTAATGCTAAAATAAACTTCGCTTCAAATTAACTTTTACTCTATAATAAAATTGAAAAGTATTCTTTGAAATTAACCCTTTTAAAATAATTTTATTGTTTTATAATGCACACTTCTTGCTTTGATCTAATAAAATATCCAATGTAAAAATACATCATATATAGCTAATTATAAAAGGTATACCTAAAGTACAAAGGGTACGTTCTTATTTTTATATGCTTAAAAAGAACTGCCTTGAACCTTTAATTTGAAGGCTCTTTAATATAATATATACATATTGCATACCGATCATGCTACTTTACTTTGATGCTCATACTGATACTACTTTGATGCTACTTTACTTTGATCCTACTTTACTTTACGTAGTAAGAGTATAAGTACGAGTAGTATCAGTACGAGTAGTATCAGTACGAGTAGTATCAGTATCAGTAAAAGAGAAGCATGGAGTATATCACAGCATATGTGCTCTTACTTGGTACGAAGTAAGGCTTACATCGTATGACATAATAAAAAAGAAATACACAGCTATATATTATTAACTAGTTTTATTCTCTAGTTATACATAATTAAACATTATATTTACTATATCGCCATAGTACTACAAATAATTTTATATAAACACTTATGCCAATATATAACTATAAAATATTTTTTACATTAGTTTTTATTGCAAAATAGTACATTACTAATTTATCAGTAATTAAATTTTTTTTATTTAGTAAGTTTTTTATTATTTATATATAATAAGGGGTTTATTAGTTTCCTTATTATACACGTTAAGCATTTATACATAAAAGTATTATTATTGCTCTTCTAATCATGATAAAAACTTTTCAATACTTACAGATTCTATAACTATAGGCATAGAACTGTGTAAAATACCACATATTTCTGAACATTGCGAAATAACTCTACGCTTATTTAATGTAATGGCTTAATTTGTATTGCTATATCCTTTACTTCCATTTTTATAAAAGTTAAAAATAAATTATAAACTTATTTATAAGCAAAATAATAACCTTTATATAATTTACCGTTTTTTTAATGAAGATATATAGATTTTCTATCTAATTTAATATTTAAAGTATTAAAGAATTTAATTGTATCCGTAATACTTTCAAAATTTATTTTAAAATTTTCTCCTTTTACTAAGATAGATTAATTCTTTCTATTAACTTTTAATAAATCTAAGTCTCTATTTAGTTTTAATTTTTTATACTCATCAATAATTAATCCTACTTCTTCAAAATTATCAGGTAAAACTTTATTTGAGTAATCCTACTTCTTCAAAATTATCAGGTAAAACTTTATTTGAGTATTTACATAAGAAATTATGAAACACTTTTTCATTATTTATATATTTAGTAAGAGTATCTCTTTTAATAGTTAAACCTAATTTTCTTAAATACTCAATACAAGATGTTAAAGAATAAAAATTTAAAGTTTGGCCTCTATAATTTACAAATGTATTTCCTTCCTTAATTACTAATTCCACAGGAATACTTCTACGGGTACCTAAAATATAGCTATCCCGTCTTTCTTTTTGCATCATATTTAGTAATCCATCTACCGGAATATTGCTTGTTATAGCAGTAGGTATAGCATAACTAAATAGTAAGAATTTATTAAGATACGGTAGCTTAGAATCAACATACTTTTTACTCGTTTCAGTATGTATTTTTAATACTCTTTTTAACTCAATATTAGATTTAGCATGATAATAAAGAGTACTACATCTTAAATCATAAAGATATACTGCATCACCTTTTGAATATCCTGCATTAACAACTCTTAATGTATTCAAGTTGAATTCTTTATTTAATAAATAATACTGTTCTAGTATTAAAGCATCTTGATTGCTAAATATTTTACTATCTAATTTAAATATAATTAATTTAAATGCTTTTAACCCATCTTTATGGAGTAAGGGTAAAAATTTACCTATTAAAGGAAAATTTCCTTTAAAATAGTAATCCATTCTACGTCTTAATAAATTAGATGAACCTACGTATTTATGACCAGTGTTTTTATGTATAAATATATATACACCTGAGAAACCTTTATATTTAGATTTACCTGTTAATTCAGCTAAAAGTTCTTTATTTTCAAGTCTAGATATAGGAAAATCCAATTCTACACCTTTAACTTTTAATAATTGTTCTAATTTAGAGTCAGTAACTACTAAATTTTGATTTAATAAAATTTTATTGATAGTTGATGAAGTAGTAGGTTTTCCCTCATTGATATGTTCTAACGCTAAAGACTCTGGATTATTTAAAGGTCTAATTGAAACAAAGGATCTACTTTTTTAATAGAGCTCATTAATTGTCTAGTTAAAGATATAGCAGCAATAGAACCTAATCCAATACCTTTATTAAATATAAAGGGATTATTAAAAATACTTCTAGTAATTCTATATTGCCAATACTACAATTGTCTTTCATAAAGACAAGTGCTTCATGTGTGTGTTTTACATTAAAATAAGTTTAGCAAACTATTGTAGAGATCCCTAAATATATATTAACAATATACTTCTTCTTTGCTTTACTTTACTTTGTTGCTCTTGCGTACTTTACTTTGATCCTACTTTACTTTACGTAGTAAGAGTATCAGTAGAGTAGTATCAGTATCAGTATCAGTATGAGAGTAGTATCAGTATCAGTATGAGCATGGAAAGAGCATAAAGCATGAGATATATCTATTTAACAAAAAATATAAATAATAGCCTTTATATTTTTCTGCACCTTTTCAGGTGGGGTCTGACTATATCTTAAGCATTATTAATACTAATAATACCAACCACCGTTTAGTCGATGAACTGCATACCAAATAATATATACTTGGCACTTGGCTGCGGATTGCCCATTGAATAATAAATCTTGATTTTACCATACCACGAGTCATTACCTGTGCCATAAGTTATGTTACCATACTTACTTGGTTAAGATTTCTTTAGGGGTTTCCCGCAATTTGATGATTTGTAACCATAGGTTCACTACAGTTTCGGCCATTGTTCTTAAAGACCGTAAAATGTTCCTTCTCTGTTAATAAGAACAGAAACTTGATTTAATCTACCTGGGTAAGCGTCACATTTAATACCTAAAGCAGGGCAAGCAAAAGAATGAATAACATCTGCTGCTGTAACTATAAATCTAACGTGTGTTAATTCTGGTAAAATTACTCTATTATCTACCTCTAACATTCTTAAAGCCCCATCTTCTAAATCAGATTCGGGTACTAAATAAGAATCAAATTCTATGAATTCATCGTCTGCATTTAAAAAGTCTGGGTATTGGTAACTTCAATATCATTGGTGACCCTCCGCTAATACAGACATGGCAGGATCGCTAACTTCATCCATTAAATATAATAATTTAAATGAAGGAAAAGCTATTAATATTAATATTAAAGCTGGTGTAATTGTTCATATTAATTCTATTAGTGTCGAAAAACATAAGTACTTTTATACTTAACTGGACTATATATTACCTTATATATAAGGTTTCCACGTTTAGTCTCTGAGGAACCTACTTAAGTATTTACTTGTTGGTTTCCTGCCGGTAGTCCATTGTACATCCTTTAGGGTTATAACTGATAAATAATATGTTTATTATATAGTACCTAAAGGCTTTAGGAGTTTCCAGCATATAGTGAAATTTAACTCATAGTTTTTTTAAGTTTATATATATTCTCCTGTAAATTTATATCTATCTTTAAATAATTCACCTGAATTTATATAACGTTTTACAGTACTACCGCTAATTTCTAAAAACTTAGCGGCTCTTCTTATTGAAACAAAACTACCTATTAATTTAAATCCTTCTGAATCACATTTTTCGTGTATGTTAACAGAATAACCCCTGCTAGCACTCATTTTTAATAAAGTTTCTTCAGAATGTTTTCTGCCTAAAGCTTTTATTCTCATTAGCTCTTTAGTTCCTTCATTATGTGTTTTACCGAATGAAGGGTTATTTGCCTGAGATTTTTTTAAAGACATAAGTGCTTTAGTCTCTTCAGTATGAGTGCGACCATATAAAGCAGATTTTTCTTTAATATAGACTCCTTTTAAAGCTAGACTTATTTTTGCTTTAGTCTCTTTAGAAAGTTTATGACCTAAAGAACTACTTGCTATTTTTAAAGTATTATACCGAGGATTTAATTTATCATAGTAGTATTGTTCTCTTTCTGTTAAATGAGCTATATCACAGTATTCTAATATTTCTAATGAGAAATTAGAATATCCGTATTTAATTAAAGCTCTACTTATTACAAGGGTTTCTCTATTTTTTAAATAACTAAAACTATAATATTTAATAAATCTTTTAGATAAATCTATTGATTGTCCAACATAGATATCTTTCGTTATTTTATTGGTTCATTTATAAATTCCAGATTTATTTTTATTATCCTTTATAATTAATTTTCTCATAGAAAAAGCATCCTCGTAAATTTTTGCACTCTTGGTGCGGAGCAAGACATTAGAAGAAAAGGTACTGTAAAACCTTTTACAACTTATATTAAACTTAAAACACTTTTGAGTTGGCACAACTTTACCGTGATTTAAATATTTATGGGAGATAGGTGACTTATCGCTACTATAGTTTCTTACTATAGAGATCATTATTCAACCTACACCAAATAAAATTATAACTAAGTAAAACATAATATTATCATGTAGTTCAACTAATCCTTCCATTTGTGGAGTAGCACTATCCTGAAAATAAAGACCTCATGGCTTAGGTGTATCACAATTAAACTGACTATTTAATAAATTAAACATGTTTATTTTTTTTTTCTTTCTTTCTATAATAAAAAACATTATAGAAACCTTAATAAGAGCTAATTGTTTATTAAACTTTATTTTATATTTATTGCTTTTGCTTAAATAAAAAATATAAAGCTAATCGGATATTACATATCTAACTTAGATTACCTATTCGCTCTCCATTAAAAAGAAGCAAATACACCAGACCCTCACTTTATATCTATGCGGACTTCGTAAGAGCAAAATCTAAAGCTACCTCTTTAGATTAAATACGTAATATATAAGACAAACCAATTGAAAAAACTAAAAAAAAAAATCTTCCATTAACCTATACCCCCTCTTTTTATATATATAATTATATTTACTTAATAAGTACAATTACATAACTTAATAAAAAAAAAAATCTATTTAAATAAAAACATTATACTAGAACCTTTATAAGAGCTAATTGTTTATCGTGCTTTTACAAAGCCATAAAAAACTTTATATTTATTGCTTTTCCTTATTATATCCTTCGTAAAACTACCTTTGGATAATTTATATGGACTTCATTTACAACAAACATAGTTATTATTGTAAACAATAAATTAAGACTTAATCGATTTATTAGAATCATAAAAATTATTATATTCTAATAACCTATCAGACTCAAAATTAGGATAAGTTAATTTTATTTTATCATATAAACCATTAGCAATTATTAGTTCTATTTTTATAGTATTTATTAGTCTAAGTAGTTCTGATCTAACGTCTTCAAATCTATAACTACTTTCTACTAATTCTATTGTTATACCACCATTGCTGGCGATTATATCATTGTATTCTTTAATTAAAGAATTAAAATTTTCAATCATATCATATAGTCTATCTAAACTTAAATTAAATAACATAAAAGGAGGATAACCTTTATCTATATTTGCCCTTAAATTACTAGTAGAAGAAAATTTTTTAATAAAATATAGATTATTTAAATTAAATAAACTAGATTTTAAAATAATGACTCCTCGCCTTTTTTATGTTATTTAATTGTAAATCATTAATATATGTATTATTAGTTAAATTACTATTATTATTAATAATCGTTTGTCTACTTTCTATTTTTAAAGCGTTTTTACCTAATTCAAATGCAAATCCTAAGGTTAAAGCTAAAAAGAACATTATCATTATAGATAAACCTAATATATCATTTGCATATGCACTTACTACATAAGGGTATACTAAAAGGATTTCTAAATCAAATAATAAAAATAAAAGTGCAAAAATAAAGAAAGAGATACTAAATTGTGTTCTATTTTGACCTAAGAATGAATGGAATCCGCACTCAAACGCACTATCTTTTTCTTGATAGGGATTATGTGGAGCGAATATTAAATTAATAGCTAATAATATTATAGCTAATAAGGGTATAAATAAAAAAAAGAAAGTAGTACTTGTCATTTAAGGATTAAATATAATTAATGACAATATGTTTGCCAGACTTAATCATTCTTGAGGTATAAATATAAATAATAGTATTATTAATGTTAATATAGATATTGTAATAGTTAAAGAGCTAGATAATACAATATTATTAGTATTAAATCTTACTTTTTCTATTACTCCGTACGAAACATCATTTTTAGTTATGTTAGCATGTAAATCTATATTAAGTAAATCAGGGTTTATAGTATAATCTGATTTATCAAAAAAGATTTGTTTTATTATATTTAAATAATATACAGCACTAATAACGCTGGTTAATATTGCAACTAGTGCAAGGAAAATATAACCACTGTCTAAGGCAGCACTTAAAACCATCTGTTTTGCAAAAAATCCTACCAGAGGTGGTATTCCTGCAAAAGAGAATATGGTAATAGTTAAGCTTAAGGCTAATACAGGGTTTATATAGAAATATCCTTTCAATTGGCTTATCAATTGAATAGGAGAATTATTTTTATCTACTAGTTGTTTGTACTCATCACTATTGTTAATATAGCAATAAAAAGAATAACCTATACTTATAAGTATAATAAAAGCATTTAAATTACTAATGGAATATTGCATTAAATAAAATATAAAAGCTTGGATAGATTCTATGCTATTAATACTTAATGCTAGTAGAATAAACCCTACGTGACTTATAGTACTATAAGCAAATAATCTTTTTATTCTAAATTGGGCTAAACCCACTACTGTTCCTATTATTAAGGAAAGTAAAGAACTTACTAATAAACTAGATGTTCAAGAAAATTGAAAATTAAATAAAGAATTGCTTGTATAATGTACTAATTCTAAGAAAAATATAAATATAGATATCTTAGCTACAATAGCAACAAATGTCGTCACTATTGTAGGAATAGCATCATAAACATCAGGGGCTCAAAAATGAAATGGTGCGGCACTAACCTTAAATAAAAACCCTACACTTAATATTAATAATGAAAAATTTATATAATAAGATTTATATCAATATAATATAGCATGCGAAGCAAGATCAGTATTATTAGCCAAATCACTTAAACTAGTTATTACATAAATACCATCTAAATTTGTTGTTCCAGAGTTTGCATATAATAAACTCGTTCCTAATAAAATAAAACAAGAACTTAAACCCCCTAATAAAAAATAAGTAAGACCACCAGAAGTAGCTAACTCGGAGTTTCTATATAGCGTACTAAGTAAATATAATCCATAACTTTGTAGTTCAATAGAAAGAAATATAGACACCAGATCACTAGTTGATACTAAAAATATAGCACCACTTACTATAAATAATAATATCAAAGGATATTCTATTATCTTAAATTGCTCTCCCATTTTATTAGTTATCTTTGTTCTGTAATATAATAAATTATATGAAAAAAGTTTGCTTAGAGAAGAATAATTAGCTGTTCACACTCTTCTAGGATGAAATGCAGTTAATTGTAATATAACTGCACTGATTAAAAAGATAAATATATGAAAAACATGTGTAGTACTTGTTGCATGAAACAAGCCTCCATATAAACCTATACCGTTATCTAAATATCTTAAATATAAACTAAAAATAGCAAAAAGAGAAGAATAGAGTAAAATTAATATAGCTACTCTACTGTAAAGTATTGATTTATCCCTTCTTAAGGTTATAGCATTTGATAATAATAATAATATTAATGAAGTTATAAGCATATATAGCTTCTAAGAATTGAACTTAGATGTAATATATAGCTATTGCAAGTTTTGGCTGTAATACTTACCATACTACTTATACTTATCATACTACTTATACTACTTTACTCTTGCTTTACTGATACTTATACTACTTTGCTAAATTTACTTAGTATCAGTAAGAGCACAGGATACTGATACTACGTAAAGTTCGCTTTACCTAGTAAGCAAGAGTAGTATGATAAATAAGATAAATAGCCACTACATGCATCAAGTTATATAAAATAATTTGTTTTTCCTTTTAAACTAAAGCTATCAAAGAGCTTTATATTATAGTTATTGGACTCTTATGCGACGTCTTAAAACATAATATCCTTTTATTTTTCGTAAAGTTCTCTTTCATTTATTATATTTAGTATTAAATATTTTTTCCATTTTAACATTTGGAAATAAATATTTAAACATTTAGTAATAAAGATTTTTTTTCCATTATTACATTTGGAAAAAAATCACGAGATATATATTTATGAAAAATAAAAAACTAGAAATAGTAATATAACCTCTATTACTAGTCAATAACATAATCATTCTCCCTCCTTCCATAATGATAAAACATTATCGAGATATATGCTGGAAATTTAACGTAAATATATTACTTACCCTCAACGAACCAAACCTATAAACAAGCCTTTAACACTATTGCTGTAGTTATCTTATTAATATAGGAGTAACTCATCACTAGGTTATATTATAATAAATATATATCTTTTTAATAAATTTATTATAAGATAATTTGGGTGTATAATAGCACCGTAAATCTAGATAAGTTGGCACAAACATTTAATAGATATAATATAGTTACTATAAAACAACTACGTTATTATATCTATCTATTATTTATTGCTTTACGTAGTATGCATCACACATAAGATAAATTCAATAAAATTGAATACTACCTAAAGCAAGAAATAAAGCCAGAGGAGAAATTCGAATTCTCATTATTAATGCATGAAATTAACGTTCTAACCATTGAACTACTCGGGCTAAATTAATTTATATCTATAAAATATATATAAACAAAGTAAGAGCACCAAAAATAAAACTACATTAGACTGTATTTTAACATGATTTGCAGGTTTATGGGTGAATACCCTGACTTGAACAGAGATACATCATGCCACAAACGATTGCTCTACCTATTGAGCTATATCCACCTAATATATTTATCTCGAGATGATTCGAACATCCAATAGTAAATACCAAAAATTTATGACTTACCGATTAGTCCACGAGATATAAAGTAAGAAAAAAGGTAATATAAGGTAAATCCGACTTGAACGGATAAGATTAAAAACCAAATAGGCCTAAGCTATTCCTGTCTACCAATTCCAGCACTACCTTTATTAAATTGCTCGAGATAAGATTTGAACTTACAGCCTAAACATCTTCAGAGTTCCGCTCTACCAGGTTGAGCTTCTCGAGCTAATATTTTAATTTAATTATTGGCGCTATAAATGACATAAAGTAAAATAACTAAGCATTATAGTAAGATATAAATAATTAGCTATACAAAAGTTATATAAAGATATATGAAAAAAAGAGAAACAAAGGCAAAGTAAACAATACCAATATAAACAATCCCAGTATAAGCAATTACAATATAAGAAATATATAATACAATGAAAGTTACGATTTAAAGGATCAGCATAAATCATGTAATATATCATCCATATATATAAGCAAAGGCTTTATTAACCAAGGTAGCGTACAATGAATCTATTAATATATATAAAAGGAATAAGACGAAACCTGATCAATGCTACCTATTATAACTAAAAACAGATAACTCCTCATCCATCTTAGGATAAGTAAAAAGCACAATAAAAACTAAAACTTAAAGCAGGTCCACTTGAAAGGGAGAGATGCTCTATAAGCGATTACTCTTGAAACTAAGATCAATCTAAGGTCATAAAGGTAGAATTGACAAAAGACACCCTTGTTCTTATAAAAGTACTATTATCATAACCGTATTAATTATATCTTATTACATGAACCTTGAAACTTATAATGGAGACATCAGGACTCGATCCTGAAATAACGATATGCAAAATCGCAGTTTTACCAATTAAACTATGTCCCCTAAATGTTTTTATCATACTTACTCATACAAAGTAAGTATGAGTAAGTATGAGTAAGTAATAATAACACTTTTCTTTAAATATAAACGTTTAAGAATCTAATCTATATATAGGTTCTAATAATTAAATCTATGTATATATTTTTACTTTTATCCGAAAGAGGACTTGAACCTCTACGATATTATATCAACGAAGCTTAAGTTCGTCCTGTCTACCAATTCCAGCACTCGGACATAAAATATATAATTAAATAAGGCCAGAGTGAATTGAACACTCATCTCAGCTGTCATGAGCAGCTTGCTTTACCAATTAAGCTATAACCTTTAAGGTTAGGTTTTTATTAGTTTATAATACCTAATTTGAAAGTATATAACCTATACAACAAACAAGGAAAGATGTGCGGACAAAGGATTTGCACCAATATAGACTGGACATGAGCCAGTTATGTTACTATTACATCAATCCGCAATATATATATTATCTGATGACTAGTAATTATATAAATACTAGATAGATAAAGATTTAAAGATAGATAATGAAAAAAAAAATAACTATATGTAAATTAGCCTCAGAGGGGGTCGAACCCTCGGATGTAATGATGAAAACATTATGTCTTAACCACTTGACTATAAGGCCTATAAGTAATTATTACTTATAATTATATACTAACTATAAGTATAAAAAAAATATATCATGCTCATACTGATACTACTGATACTACTCTACTGATACTCTTACTACGTAAGTAAAGTAGAATCAAAGTAGTATGCTGTGCTCTTACTGATACTCTTACTACGTAAAGTAAAGTACGCAAGAGCAAAGTAGTATATATTATAAAGTCCAGTGCAAGTATCGCACTTGCTTCAGCTGGTTACAAAACAGCTACATTACTTTTATGCTAACCAGACTAAAATTAGTTAAAGAATGTAAATGTTTTTTTTTATTATAGACTTACAGTGTTTATTTACTTTTAGGGTGTCTTGTGTGTAAACACACAAGACTCCCAAGATAAGCAAAACTATAAATTATACAACGGTGATATCTAATGAATTTAGTTGAATATTAAATTAGTACTTTATACCTAAAAACATTTAAATTCTTTCAGCTAAAGCCTATTGATTGTAATACATAATAATATTAGTGCTTATTGTTCTTGCGAAGCATCAGACTAAGATTATTACTATTAATAAAATCGTAGTGTTCTACTACGTATATTTAAGAATATCTTAAAGTAAGTTTCGTGCCTAGATGCATTCAGCACTTATCTTTAACTAACATAGCGTTCCTGCCGTGCCTATGCTATAAATTTACTTAAGTGAAA
>OBLT010001802.1_pt1 | contig 13524 bp, 12 predicted proteins | sample 1518721 | NCBI WGS metagenome assembly OBLT01 (sample SAMEA3539307, study PRJEB22396) | soil metagenome | biome: tundra; feature: field; material: soil | place: USA | collected 2010-05 | depth 0.15 m | reverse complement strand
GGCTCCTGCCACGCAGGCGCTGGACCGACGTCTTCCCCGTGACGCCGGCGACGCTCCTGGCCTGGCACCGCAAACTCGCCGACAGCAAGTACGACACGAGCAAGCGGCGCAAGCCCGGCCGCCCGCCGACGGTCCCCAGTATCGCCCGCCTGGTCGTCCGCCTGGCGAAGGAGAATCCGCTGTGGGGACACCGCCGGATCCATGGCGAGCTGACCAAGCTCGGCGTGACGGTCGCGCCGTCCACCGTGCGGGAGATCCTGCATGCCGCGGGCATCGATCCGGCGCCGCGCCGGCCGGGCCCGAGCTGGCGTCAGTTTCTTCATGCCCAGGCCGCCGGGATCGTCGCGGTCGATTTCCTGCACGTGGACACCGTGCTGCTGAGGAGGCTGTATGTCCTGGTGTTCATCGAGCATGGCACCCGCCGGATGCATCTTGGCGGCGTCACCGCGAACCCCACCGGCGAGTGGACCGTGCAGCAGGCCCGTAACCTGGCCCTCAGCCTCGGCGAGCGGTTCGAGGACATCAGATTCCTGGTCCGCGACCGCGGATCCAACTTCACTGCCTCGTTCGACGCCGTCTTCCAGGCCGCCGGCGCGAGGATCCTGCGCACCGCCGTCCGGGCGCCGCGGATGAACGCGACCTGCGAGCGCCTCGCCGGCACCCTGCGCCGTGAGCTCCTGGACCGCGTGCTGATCCTTGGCGAGGGCCATCTGCGCGCCGTGCTCGCCGAATACCAGGCGCACTACAACACGGCCAGGCCGCACCAGGGCATCGCCCAGCGCGTCCCCGACGGCGAACACGACGGTAGCCACATCACCGCTACCGACCTCGACCGCGAACGGATCCACCGAAAACCCGTCCTCAGCGGCTTGATCAACGAATATGCGCGCGCCGCCTGACACCCCGAAGACCCGCAGGTCACCAGGCGGACCTATTTTCGAGCGGGACAGCACAGAAAAGCGCGCGCATCTGCCGCATATGGCGCGTCAGGTCAGGCCGCGATGGAGCCGCCCGGCGACCGCGCGGTGCTAGATCGACAAGCACCTCGGGCAGCGACGGACTGTGACCTCCAGCAGATCTCTCACACTGGACCGGTCCGAGGTCGGCCCCGGCTACGTTGATCGACAAACATCACGCTGAGTAACCGCAGAGGCCAGGGAGAACGCTCGCCGAGCCGATATGTAGGCGGACAGCCGCTTCCATGATCCACATACGTAGGCGCACAGAATCCGCCTGATCGGTGCGGGAATGGTGAGACTGCTCCGAGATGCTCTCCATGGGCTTTAATGCTGCGGGCACAGGGTGACACGAAGGTGCCGTGTCTTTCTACAAGCAGGCCATCGATTCCGGCGACTCTGAGGCTGCGCCGTTCCTGGACCAGCGGACCGCGCTGCTGGAATCGACCGAGGTCGACTTCCTGACCCTCCACGACGGCAAGACACCCCGGGTTTCCAGCTGGACGCTATCGTCGCGGGCACGCAGAAGCGGATCCGCCAACTACGGGACCCAGCTCGATGTTGGCGACATCGTGAGAAACAGCTAGGCCGGCTTGGCCTGCCAGCCGTCGAGGAAGCGTTCGAGTCCAAGGTCGAAGCCGTGCTCGGCACTGTCGGCCATGTGCGGGAGCTCGGCGTCAAGGATGACCCGCGTGACGTGCGGATGTCGGCCAGCCTTTATGAGGCTCTCGAAGTACGGGGCGTGGGCGTCCATCCATTCCTGCACACCGATGCCAGATCGGCGGATGGCTTCTTGTTCAGCGAGCTCGCCGATCGCGTACCCGCGGACGAACGCGTTCAAGGCGCCGACGACGATGAGCATGACGTCGATGCCGAAGCCGAGGGGTTCCAGGGCGGCGAGGGCATGCTCGGTGGCATCCAACGAGTTCGGCCCCATCGACGGGCGCCCGGCGGCCAGCGATGCCACCCAGGGGTGTCGGTGGATGGCCGCTCGCGAGCGATAGGCGAGCGTTCGTAGATCTGCGCGCCAGTCACCGGTGAGCGACGGCGGCCCTCCGTCTTCCCCGGCCACGACGTCGACCATGAGGTCGTAGAGATCGTCCTTGGAGGCCAGATACCGGTAGAGCGAGGCCGTTCCCGTTCCGAACTCCTTGGCGATGCGCCGCATGGACACCGCCTCGATGCCCTCGGTATCGGCCAGCGCGATGGCCGCAGCAGTTATCTCCGCCCGGGTACGTGAGGGTGCCGGTCCCTTGCCAGCCCGTTCCGGCCGGCTCCACACCACGGTGTACGCCTCGCGCGAGCCGGCTTCAGTCACGACGAACCCCTTGCCATTGCGCACGCTGTTCGCAGTAATGTAGCGTCGCTACTGCGAACAGTGTATCCGGTTAGTGGGGGCGCAGTAATGAGCGGCACGCGCAACGGCATGATCGTCGCCGAGGGGCTGCGCAAGGTCTTCGGCGCGACGAAGGCCCTCGATGGCCTGGATCTCGAGGTGCCGGCTGGCAGCATCTACGGACTGCTGGGCCCGAACGGGTCGGGCAAGACCACGGCAGTGCGAGTGCTCGCCACGCTCACGGCGCCAGACAGTGGCCGGGCGTCGGTGGCTGGCTTCGACGTCATCGAGAATCCGGTCGCGGTCCGCCGCCACATCGGGTTGGTCGGGCAGCACGCCGCGGTCGACGAACGGCTCCCGGGCCGGGTGAACCTGGTGATGTTCGGTCGTCTGTGCCACCTCGGCGGACGGGGCGCCCGCCATCGGGCCAACGAGCTGCTGGAGCGCTTCGGGCTCACCCACGCCGCTGACCGGCTGGTCAGCAATTACTCCGGCGGCATGCGCCGGCGCCTCGACCTGGCCGCCAGCATGATCATCGCACCGGACGTCCTGTACCTCGACGAACCGTCGACCGGTCTGGATCCGCGAGGTCGCAACGAGGTGTGGGCCGCCGTGCGGGAACTGTCCGACACCGGAACCACCGTGCTGCTCACCACCCAGTACCTCGACGAGGCCGATCACTTGGCCCAGCGGGTCGCCGTTACCGAGAGCGGCCGCGTAATCGCCGAGGGCACCCCAGACGAACTCAAACGCCAGGTCGGATCCGATCGCCTGGAGATCGTGGTCCGCGACGCAGGCGAGCTTGAGCACATGGCCGCCACCCTGGACGGCGCCGACCGCACCGACGTGACTCTCGACCGAGACAGGAACATGCTCAGCGTCCCGATCACAGGCGGCTTCCCCACGCTGGCGAAGGTTACGGCCGAGATCGAACGCTCCGGGTTCGCGGTCGAGGACGTCAGCCTGCGGCGATCCACGCTCGACGACGTGTTCCTCCGCCTGACCGGCCACCAAACCACCGCTGCACCCCGACGGAGCGAGGCGACCTCATGACTGACTCCGCAACCGCGCCCTCCGCGAAGCTACCCCTGTTTCAGATGCTCGCCGATGGGTGGATTATCGTGCGCCGCGACGTCGGCCACCTGCGCTACACCCCGACCGAGCTCGCCTCCGGCCTGGCCTTCCCGGCGATTCTCGTCGTCCTGTTCGGTTACATCTTCGGCAGCGCCATCACAATTCCCGGCGGCAGCTACCACGAATACCTCATCCCCGGCCTGTTCGCCTTCGCCATGGTCACCGCCGTCGGCACCGCTGCCGTCTCCACCGCCGACGACGCCGCCCAGGGCATCATGGACCGCTTCCGGTCCATGCCCATCGCCCGATCCGCCGTGCCCTTCGGGCGAGCAGGCGCGACGCTGTTCACCAGCGCCCTGCAACTGGCCGTCCTGGTCTCGGCCGGACTCGCGATCGGCTGGCGCACTCACCACGGCGCCGCAGACATCGCAGCCGCGTTCGGGCTGTTGCTGCTGATGGACTACGCCCTCGGCTGGCTCGGGGTCTACCTCGGGCTGCTCGTGCGCAACCCCACCACCGCCGACGCCCTCCTCCCGCTGACCTTCCCAATCGCGATGGTCTCCAACGCCTTCGTACCCACAGCCGGCATGCCGGGCTGGCTTCGCGCCATCGCGAACTGGAACCCGGTCAGCGCCCTGGTCGCGGCGTGTCGCCACCTCTTCGGCGACCCCAGCGTTGCCGCCCGCAACCTGCCCCCGCCGCTGGAGCACCCCGTTCTGGCGACCCTGATCTGGGGTATCGGGCTCACGCTCGTCTTCGCGCCTCTGGCCACCCACCGTTACCGAACCTCAAACCGATGACTGCCGGCGGGAGCCATCGCGAGGACGCGGTGACCCGCCCAGTCAACACACCTCCGACATCGGCCCCGTCGACGTGTCCTGTCCGCCGGTACTCCGTCTCACCATGGGCGCCGCGGGGGGCCAGGAAACGAGTGCTCATGCGAATGGTCGCCAGATTCACGATCAGACACCGGTGATGGGTGCAATGTCCGCTCCCGGCGTAGAGGGCGAGCGCCGAGCTACGCCAGCTGCTGCCGGCTACTGGGGGTGCTTTCGCCAGGGACATGCGGGCGGACTCCGGGTATACGCGCTGCGCTCCAAGGCCTCCCAGCCGCCCTTGGTCGCCATACCTGGACGTAGCGCAGCCCCTGCCCGGCGCGGCAGGCCTGTGGGGTGCCAGAAGTCTGCCTAGCCTGTGAGCTGCAGCGATGCACCGGGGCCAGCGGTCGGCCATGATGATCAGCCGTGTCCCTCCGTCTGCTCTATCTGATCTTCACCCGGCTGTGCGGGGGGCTGGCTGGTCCTGCTCGCCCGCTCGCCCGCCTCCAAGAACGCGGAGTTGCTGGTGCTCCGGCACGAGGTCGCCGTGCTGCGCCGCACCAATCCGCGGCCCCGCCTGGACTGGGCCGACCGCGCTGTGCTCGCCGCGCTGATCCGGCTCCTGCCGCGAAGGCTGCGGATGCATCGGCTGGTCTCCCCAGGTACCGTCCTGCGGTGGCACCGCCGCCTGGTCACCCGGAAGTGGACCTACCCGAACCGGACAGGCCGGCCGCCGGTCAGCGCCGAGATCGCAGCGCTGATCGAGCGACTCGCCACCGAGAACCACAGCTGGGGCTACAAGCGGATCCAAGGCGAACTGCTTAAGCTCGGCCACCGGGTCGGCGCGTCCACGATCCGGCGGGTCCTCAAGGCGCTGAAGATACCCTCGGCGCCGAAGCGGCAGACCGATACAACCTGGCGGCAGTTCCTGCGCGCGCATGCCGCGACGATGCTTGCCGCCGACTTCCACGTGGACTGCGCAACGACGCTCCAGCGGCTGCACTGCTTGTTCGTGATCGAAGTCGGCAGCCGCTACGTGCACATCCTCGGGGTCACCGCGCACCCGGACGGGCCGTGGGCCACGCAGCAGATCCGCAATCTCCTGATGGACCTCGGCGATCACGCCGCGGACTTCCGGTTCCTGGTCCGCGACCGGGCCGGGCAGTTCACCGCATCGTTCGATGCGGCCCTGGCCGGCGCCGGTATCGAAGCCGTGAAGATCCCGCCCCGAAGCCCCAGGGCGAACGCCTATGCCGAACGGTTCGTACTCACCGACCGGACGGAGGGCACCGACCGGATGCTGATCTCCGGCGAACGACACCTGCGGCTGGTCCTAGCCGAGTACGAGGCGCACTACAACGGACGGCGACCTCATCGCAGCCGCCAGCTCCGCCCGCCCCGGCCAGACCGCCCCGTCGCCGGCCTGTCCCAGAAGCGGATCAAGCGCCGGCCCGTCCTCGGCGGCCTCATCAACGAATACGAGCGAGCCGCATAGAAGCCCAGGTCAAGACCGGTGGCCGAGTTCCGGAACCCCACAGGTCTGCCGCGCGCCGCTAGGCCGCCACCTGTTTCGCTCCGGCCTGCCGCTCGAAGACGCTGACGGCTTCCTCCACCGACAGCCCCTTCGTCTCGGGCAGCCAGCGGGCGACAAATCCCATGGCCAGTACCGCGATGACGGCGAAGCACACCATCACCCACCCCAGCCCGATCGCGTTATGCCAGGCGGGGAACACCTCGATGAGCGCGAAGTTGGCGATCCAGTCGACGCTTGCGCCGATGGCGGCCGCCCGGCCGCGCACGGCGGTGGGGAAGACCTCGCCCTGGATCAGCCAGCCGGTGCCGCCGACGCCGATCGCGAATGAGGTGATGAAGAACGAGAAGCCGACCATCACCAGCACGGTCTTCGGCACGCCGGTCAGGAAACCCACTCCGGCCGCCGCGACCAGGATGAACACCGCCATGCCCGCGTAGCCCCACAGAGCCAGCGGGCGGCGGCCTACCTTGTCGATCCAGCGGAAGGCGAAGTAGGTCGCGATCACGTTCACCGCGCCCAGGATCGCGGTCACCTCAACGCCGGCCACGGCCGCGCTGACGGCGGTCGACGTCCCGCCGCCGAAATAGCTGCCCAGCAGCGTCGGACCGTAGTAGAACGGCACGTTGATGCCAGAGATCTGCTGGAAGATGAAAAAGACGCAGACGACGATCAGCGCTCGCCTGACGCCGGCGGTCCATGCGGTTTTCCGCCGCCGGGCCTGCTCTACCTGGGCGAGCTCGTCTGCGGCCTGCTTGGCCTCCTCTTCACTCACGTCCATGCCCAGCAGGCCGAATGCCTTCGCCGTGTCGGCGTAGCGCCCGTTCAGCATCAGCCACCGGGGCGACTCTGGCATCCGGGCCCGCAGCGCGACGGCTACCAGGGCGGGAATCGCCCCGATGCCGAGAATGAGCCGCCAGTCCAGGCCGCGCGCCGAACCCGGCGCGACTTTGAGGATGAGCAGGGCGATCAGGTAGGAGACGAGGATCCCCACGGTGATCATCCACTGCTGGATGATGCTCAGCTGGCCGCGCCGGCTGCGGGGCGCGAACTCGGCGATATAGGAGGTGGCGATCGCGGAGTCCGCTCCGATCGCCAGCCCGATGAGCGTCCGGGACCCGAGCAGCATGGGGGCATTGATGGTGACCGCTGACAGGATCGCGCCTACCGCATAGATCACGGCGTCACCGACGAGCAGTGACTTACGTCCGAACCGGTCCGTCAGGGGACCGGCTATCAGGGCGCCCGCTGCGGCGCCGAGCGATGCCCCGGCTACCAGGTAACCGGTTGCGAAGCTGGACAAATGGTAGGGAATAAAGCCCAGAGCCGACCCGATGTTGGAGGTGTCGTACCCGAACAGGAATCCGCCGATGCAGGCCAGTACCGCCAGGTACCAGTAAAAGCCTGTCGGGATACGCGAGTCCAGCTCATCGAGGACGCTCCGCCCGGATGGCTCCGCTGCCTTGGCTTCCGAAACCACCTGACGCCTCCTCACGGCCGGCTCAGCACCGCCGCGGGTGAGCTGGGCTGAGCACAGCCGCCGCCACTAAATGACGACAGAATTCCTGGCCAACGGGGCCGCTCATTCGCGCGACACAGGCCTAAGCGTAAGCATTCAGCCCGCTGCGCGGTAGTGGGCAGTTACGTTGCCACGATCCAGGGCGATCGTCATAGACGATCAGGCGCAACGGTAACGACGCCATGAGACCTGCTAGCACCACGGGGAGATGAAACCCACAGGTAGCTGGGTCAGCTGGACCAGCGGCCCGGGCGGCAAGTCGCATCCTCCGCCCGGACGTCCGGGCGGAAATCGAGAGCCGAGAGGCTCTGCGGAAGCGCCGCGGGCGTTTGCTTACCGAGGCGTGCGTCCGGGTCTACGAGAACGACGCGGAGGCACAAGTGTCGCTTCCGCACGATGCGGTCCCCAGCGTCGAGAGCGATCCGTCGGAGATCCCCGCTGTTGTGGCTCGGGCCCGCGACCAGCTCAGCATGTGGCGGCGAGCTTCGCGCGGATGGGAGCGCGCCAGGCAGATCGATTCAAGCTGGCCCGCTGCATTGTGCGCTGCCCTTGCTGAGGTCACGGCGGGCTGGTGTGCCCGTGAGCGGGTGCCGGGTCAGGGCGGGTCGGGGATGGGCGGCATCCGGGGATGGCCGAGGATCGTGTCGCGCAGTGCGGCCAGGACGTCGGCGCCGTGCTTGCCGACGGTGGAGATGTATCCGCGGATCGTGTACAGGTGCCGGGTGGTCTCCTCGTTCCGGAGCCGACCGGAGATCTTCTGCCGGGTTTTCGCGGGGCGCACGTCCCGTTCAGCCTGGTTGGGCGTGGGCGTGGATCCGCAGGTCACCGGCGAATCGCAGGACGTCGTCATGGCGGTCGCGCAGGGCTTCGAGCAGCGTCCAAGAACGCCAAGCTGCTCGTGCTGCGGCACGAGGTCGCTGCACTGCGCCGCACCCAGCCCCGGCCCCGGCTCGACTGGGCCGACCGCGGTCCTCTCTGCGCTGATCCGGCTCCTACCGCGAAGGTTGCGGGTGCACCGGCTGGTCACGCCCGGGACCGTCCTTCGGTGGCACCGCCGCCTGGTCGCCAGGAAGCGGGCCTACCCGGACCGGACGGGCCGACCGCCGGTCAGCGCCGAGGTCCCCGCGCTCATCGAGCGCCTCGCCACCGAGAATGCGTCGTGCAGGTACAAGAGGATCCAGGGTGAATTTGCTCAAGCTCGGCCACCGAGTCGGCGCGTCCACGATCCGCCGCGCGCTCAAGGCCCTGGGGATCCCCGCGGCGCCGAGGCGGCGCGCCGGCACGACCTGGCGGCTATTCCTGCGCACCCAGGCATCGACGATGCTTGCCGTCGGCCTTCTTCCACGTCGGCTGCGCGGTGACGCTGCAGCGCCCTTACTGCTTTTTCGTCCTGGAGGTGGGCAGCCGCTACGTGCGCATCGTCGGGATCACCGTGAACCCGGACGGGCCCTGGACCACCCAGCAGATCCGGAACCTCCTGATGGATCTCAGTGATCGCGCCGCGGGCTTCCGGTTCCTGATCCGCCACCGTGCCGGGCAGTTCACCGCCTCGTTCGACGCGGTCCTCGCCGACGCCGGTATCGAGGCGGCCAAGATCCCGCCCCGCAGCCCTGTGCGAACGCCTGCGCGGAGCAGTTCGTGCTCACCGCCCGGACCGAGGTCACCGACCAGCTGCTGAGCTTCGGGGAACGATACCTGCGGACGGTCCTGGCCGAGTTCGAGGCCTGCTACAACGGACGACCTCATCGCGGCCGGCCAGCTGCAGCCGCCCCGGCCCGACCACCCCGTCGCCGGCCTCTCCCATGAGCAGATCAAGCGCCGTCCCGTCCTCGGCGGCCGCATCAAATGAATACGAGCAGGCCGCGTAGAAGCCCAGGTCAAGACTGTGGCTGAGTTCTGGAACCCCACAGGTCGAAGGTCTGTTGCTGGGAGGATGGTGTGAACCACTCGGCTGGCTCGCGCGTCCACTTGGCGCCGCTTACGCCGCTGGATTGAGGCGTGCCGGGCAACGTGTTACCGCGGTCAGCGCTGTCCTGCTGGCCTTGCCCGCCTCGGAGCCCGTGCCGCGCGGAGAGGGGGATTGTGCGATCGAGGCGATCGTGGGTGGTGTTCGCGGCGGTGGCTGCTGCCGTCGCCGCGCTCGTGATTGGCGTGTTCCTGATGCGGGGGACTGGCGGGCATGCTGGGACGGCGTCCGCATCGTCGCGGTCTGGGCGCGCGCAGGCCGGTCAAGTGGCCGCCGCGTTGCAGAGACTTGCCAGTGACCCGGAGTCGCTCGTGGCCAGCGGAGCCCGGTCCGAGGTGCGCGGGCAGGCGCGCCAAGCCGTTCCCCCAGGTTCTACGGTCGTGCCGGATGTGAAGTCCTGGGCGCCGGACGGTGTTGGCGGAGGATCGATGCTGGTCACGATCAAAGCCCCTGGGAAGTCGCCGGCGAGCTATTACGCGGTCATGGTCCGCGAAGACGGCCAGTGGAAGGTCCTCGCCACGATCGGCCTGCCCCGGGCTGCGGCCACGGGAAGCCGATCATGAACCGGGCTGGTTTCGCGCGCGTCACCGTCATCACGATCTTCGTGGCGTGCACCATGATCCCAGGCGTTCCGGCCGCGCCGGCCCTGGCGGCAGCATCCGTGGCCGCCCCGACCCGCTGGGGCGCGCAGTGCGGTTCCCAGGCGCTGGGGCTGGGGCAGGATACCGTCCAGCTCGCTCCCATCCTGGCGTCCGACACGACCCCTACCGGTGGGCCTATCGTCAGGAGGTCCGCCAGCGGTGGCACCTGGGTGCCGGTGATCATGGTGCACGGCTGGACCAGCCAGGACACCAACACCAGCGCGCGGACCGGCGCGTTCTCGCACATCATTGATCTCAGCGACAACCCGGATTTCGTGCCGGACATCTCCCGGTCCCTCATCGGGGAACTGCAGGGGGTCCTAGGCGCGGCGGTGTTCACGTTCGACTACCACCCGTACTCCGCGCGGTGGGTGGATGATCCTCACCTGGGGCCGGCTCTGGGCAAGGTGATCGACTGTCTATACCGGGCCAGCGGCCAGAAGGTCATCATTGTCGCCCATTCCATGGGTGGCCTCATCGCCCGGTACGCGGCAACTCACGCCGGGGTCGCGGGAAACGATCGCGCGAGTGAGATCAGCACCGTCGTGACGTTCGGCACCCCGGAAACCGGATCCGTAGCGGCGCTGCTCGCCGAGACTGGCGTTGACTTCGGGGCGGTGACCAGCGCCGAGCTCGCGGTCATCCGCCTGGTGCTTTCAGCATGCGGGAATTTCGCCACCGACGACATCAAATCCGGATCACTGTGCGACGAACTGCCAGCCCCTATCCGGGCTTTCGAGTCAGCGAGCGGTGTCGCGCTGCGGGCGGGCTCACCCGAGTTGGCGGCACTGAAACCGTGGCCACACTCCATAGACGTGGATGCGCTCGCGGGTAACGCCACATTCGAGGTGCCCCGGCTCGGCTGGTTCTCGCTGCCGGGATCAACCCGACCGGTCGACGTCGGGGACATGGTCGTCACCCGCGGCTCCGCACTGGCCGGTGCGACCAGTACCAAGGACGCGACCTGCGATTACCAGCTGGACCCTGTCCGGGGCGCGACCGACCAACTGGGCCTGCTCTTCGGGCAGATCGCGGCGAGCCAGGTCGCCCAGCAGCCGCTGCGGGCCTTTACAGGCGCGTGCTTCCACACCGCCTTGATGCGCGGTCTCGAACTGACCGCTGAGGCGCTCGGGGCCGCCGCCGAGGCCATCCGCGGTGCGGCGGCCGCGATGACGTCGACCATTGTGCCGGTTGTGAAATGCCCCACCACGGACACGTTCCCGCCTTCTGGGCCCCGGCTGCCCGCCACTGAAACCATTCCTGCGCCAGCATCCGTGGGCGATCAGCTCGCGTACTACAGCGATGCCACCCGCAGGATCCGGCCGATCCTCGCTCCCCGCGGCTGGTCGTGCTCGTTCGCGATAGGGGCCGATGGAAGTATCGCCATCTCGGTCTTTCCCCCTGGCGAATCACCACCTCCGGGTGGGCCCCCGGAAGGCGCCGAATCCGTGCTGGCCTACAACGCCTCAGCCTGTGTGGGCTGCATCGACCAGGTGGCCTGCCCCCTGGTCCCGCATGTTGCGCGGGAACTCGTGCCGTCGTCACCTGGGGTAGCCGCGGACTGCGGGCCTGCGCAGCCCCGGGAACAGCAAGAGACATGGCTGGCCGGCTCGCCCGGCTACTCCGCCTCCGGCAGCGATGTCGTGTCGGTCGTGGACCCACCCGGAGTCAAGGGATACGTCGCCGGATCGGGCGGCCAGAGTCCCGCTGACGGGATTCTGCTCTACTGGTGGGGTCCTGCCAGCAACCCCGGCGCGTCGTCCGCCGACTGCACGTTGCCCTCGTCGTCCGCGCCTCTTTGCCAGGCCATACTCAGCACGTTCAGACAACAGCATTGGACCGGTTACTGACCTGACCGTTTAGGCGACGCCGCTCAGCTCGCATACCGAGGCTCTAGGCAGCGGGGGGTTGACGTAACGCGGAGGTAACTATTCGGTGATCCCGTATCGGGTCAGCGGCTTGTGAGGATGCGACGGTAGCCGGGGCCGCAAGCATCGCTGTGATCTGGGGCGAGGCTGGTGAACTGGTTCGGGGTCGTCGATAGCCGGCGCCGCTGCTTCGCGGCGGCGGCCATGGTCCGTTGTCATAGCGGGCCGTTCTTCCCCGCAGCTGCCGCACCGGTGCGCGAGCCGCTGGTGCGAGCGCACGTGCACGGTGAGCCTCAGCGCCGACCCCGCGCCGTCCGTGCCATCCTCCTCGTGCCAGTTCACGTCCTCGATGCCGGTGTTCCGCAGCCGAGCAGTTCCCCCGTAGCCTGGTGGAGCACACGCCGTTCCCTGTCCGCTGGTCCCTGTTCGCGAGCGCTTACGAGGAGGCCCAAGCCACTGCCCAAGCGGGACCAGGCCGCTGAGCGCCCTCGGGAAGACGCACGGCGGCTCGACGATGATGCTGACTCAGCTGACGCCTGATGGCCGGGGCAAACGGCACATTAAACGAGTAGAGAAAGCAGATTGCTATGGGTCTTACCACCGTCCCTCGTGGCGTGGCACGGCTGGAGTATTCGGCCCTGCGCCTGCCCTTCACCCTGCTCGAAGGGCACGTCGTCGCCCGCTACTGGGACGACGAGGCGCCTTTTCGTCTGGGCTTCGAGCGTCTCCTCGGCTCGCTGGATGGATTCGCTGCATGGCTTCTTGCCGACGACCACATCCGTCGGCGGGGCCAGGCTCTGACACGGCGAACCGAGTTCCTGGCCATGGCCGACGAACTCGAAACGAAGGCGCAGGCGCGCCGAGCACACGCCGACGAGGAGGTGCAGGCCGCGCAGGCAGCGGCCCGCCAGGAGGAGGTGGACGACAAGATCGCCGCCGCTTACCAGAAGGAGCAGGAAGACAAGCAGCGAGTTCGCCGTGAGGCCGATGCACGGGCCGAGGCGCAGCAAGCACAAGCGGAGCATGCTGCTGATGAACGCGCCGCCAGCGCCGAAGAGGCGAAGCAGACCGATGGGCGCAAGCCAACCAGAGTGGAGGCGAAGATGATCAAGTCCAGGGAAGCGAAAGGCAAGGCCAGCGTCACATTCACCCTCGATCCAAGTGTGGGCGCCCAGACTGCAGCGGTGTGCGGGGAATGGAATGACTGGTCGGTCGACGCCGACATTATGCGCCGCAACGCCGAGGGGGGATTCAGCCTGACGGTTGATCTCGATGCGGGGCGGACGTACCGGTTCCGGTATCTCCTCGATGGCGAGCGATGGGACAACGACTGGGCTGCCGACACCTACCTCCCCAACAGCTTCGGCGGAGACGACTCGGTCGTCGACCTGACCGCGCTGGCCGAGGCGGTCCCGCCGGCCGCGAAGAAGGCGCCGGCGAAGAAGGCAGCGGCGAAGACTACTAGGAAAGCCGCCGCGCCCGCAGCGAAGCCAGCCAGGAAGACGACGAAATAGAGCCGGCGAGGACGGGACAAACGTCCGAGACGGAGCCACAGCCGGAATTGATCCCCGTGTTTAACCGAAGCCGGAAAAGCAACGGCGCCGTCGTCCTTTGCCGACCATCTGCTCAAGTCTGGCTGCTGCCTCGCGGTCCAGACGTGCCCCAGACTGACGCCTGGGGTCAGCAACGGGAGCCGAAGCAGCCAGGCTCCAACCGTTACCCGGCAGTGCCGGGCCCGGCTTCTTCGGGGCGGTCACCAGTGTGCGTGCCGAGAATCTCGTCCTCGGCTCTGACCAGCAGGGTTGCTCTCCTGGC
>OBLT010001801.1_pt1 | contig 13525 bp, 10 predicted proteins | sample 1518721 | NCBI WGS metagenome assembly OBLT01 (sample SAMEA3539307, study PRJEB22396) | soil metagenome | biome: tundra; feature: field; material: soil | place: USA | collected 2010-05 | depth 0.15 m | reverse complement strand
TAACAGTGCCGCATTGGTCGCCGCGGCGGCGCACGCGCGGAGCGCCGGCCCGGGCGCGGCCGCGGTCGTGCTCGTGGAGGGCATGAGCGACCAGTCCGCGCTGGCGACGCTGGCCGTGCGCCGCGGCCGGAACCTGGTCGGCGAGGGCGTTTTCATCGTGCCGATGGGCGGCGCGACCAACATCGGCCACTTCCTGGCCGTGTTCGGCCCGCGGGGGTTCGGCGTCAGGCTGGCCGGCCTGTGTGACCAGGGGGAGGAGCATGGCGTCCGCCGCGGCCTGGCCCGGGCTGGTCTGTATCCCGGTCCGGCCAGCCCCGGTCCGGCCAGCCCCGGCTTGGCACGACTCGGCTTCTTCGTGTGCGTGGCGGACCTGGAAGACGAGCTGATCCGCGCGCTCGGCGTCGCCGTGACCGAGCAGCTGATCGAGGGTCAGGGCGAGCTCGGGCCGTTCCGCACCTTCGTCAAGCAGCCCGCCCAGCGGACCAGGCCCCGCGAGCAGCAGATCCGGCGCTTCCTGGGCACCCGCTCGGGCCGCAAGATCCACTATGGCCAGGTGCTCGCCGGCGCGCTCGACCTGTCCCGGGTGCCCCGCCCGCTCGATGCCGTCCTGGCGCACGTCTGAGCCCGTCGCCCCGCCCGTCGGCCGGACCCCGGTGCTGCCCGTAAACGCTCCCAGACCACGGGCATCTTCCATGGTCGTGGTCAGGGGCCCGGGGATGCGCCGCGTTTCCGCGGAAACGTCTCACGCAATTGCGTATAAAGGTTCCCGCAGTGTAGGCAGCCGCGAGCGCACCCGTGCTGCGGTCCGCCGTAGAAAGATCTGGGAGGCACGTCGGCGCGAGCGTCGCCTCAGGGTTCCAGGGCGAGCAGCTTGGCGGCCACCTCGGTCAGATCCTCGCCCACCACGTCGGGAGGCGCGAAGGGCGCGCCGAAGCCACCGGACTTGCGGCTCACCCAGCCGGTGGTCAGCCCGGCCCGCTTGGCGCCGTGGCAGTCCCAGTCGTGCGCGGCGACCAGCGCCATCCGCTCCGGCGGAACTTTCAGGACCTCCGCGGCGTAGAGGTACACCACCGTGGCCGGCTTCCACCGGTACACCTCGCCGATCGAGATCACCCGGTCCACCAGCGCGCCGAGCCCGGAGCGGTTGATGAACGACGAGGCGAGGTAGGAGGACCCGTTGGTCAGGCAGGCTACCCGGATCCCGGCGTCGGTGAGGCTGGTCACCGCGGGCACCGCGTCGGGGAAGGCCGGCAGGTCGTTGAAGCCCGCCATGATCTGCGCGACCTGCTCATCGCTGAGCGAATAGCTGGTCAGCCCGCGCAGCGAGGACTCGGCGACATCGGTGAACGCCGCGTAGTCCCCGGTCGCGGACAGCGCCATGCCGTCCCGCAGCGTGCGGGTGTACCAGGCTTCGAGCAGGTAGGCCGGCTGCCCGGCCTCGGTGAGCCGCTCGCGCAGCGGCTCGAGCGACATCAGCGTCTCGATCATGTCGAAGGCGACCACGGCCGGGCGGTGGGTCATGACGACCCAAGATCCGCGAGCGCGTCCCCGATGGCGCGGTAGAACGTCGGGTAGGCGTAGGGCATGTCGCGCAGCGTGGCCACGGGCACCTCGGCCCGGACCGCCACCTGCAGGGCGGACAGGACCTCACCGCCGTACGGGCCGGCCGACGTGGCGCCGACAAGCACCGACCGTTCGGCGTCCTCGATCAGCTTGATGAAGCCGTCGTTGCCTGCCTTGTGGATCCAGCCCCGGGCCGAGGCCGGGATCTGGCTGACGCCGGTGCGGACCCGCAGGCCGACCGCCCGCGCCTGTTCCTCGGTCTGGCCCACGCTGCCGATCTCCGGGTCGGTGAACGTGACCCTCGGCACCGCCCGGTAGTCGGCCTGCGCGCCGCCCTGGCCCAGGATGTCGCGCACCACGATGTCCGCCTGGTACATGGACATGTGGGTGAACGCGCCCTTGCCGGTCACGTCACCGAGCGCCCACACGCTGTCCGCGGCCCGCATCCACCCGTCGGTGGGGATCGCGCGCGCGGTCTCGTCCAGCCCGACGGCGGCCACGCCGAGCGCGGCCAGCCCCACCCGGCGGCCGGTGGCGACCAGCAGCCGCTCGGCGGTCTCGGTGGTGTCCCCCACGTGCACGGTGAAGCGGGTGCCGTCGTGGCTGACGTGCTCGGCCGGGGCGTTGGTGCGGACCGTGATGCCCTCGGCGGTGAAGATCCGCTCGATCAGCTCGCTGGACTCGGGTTCCTCGAACGACAGCAGCCGGGGGAGCGCCTCGATCACGGTGACGGCGGCGCCGAAGCGGGCGAAGACCTGGGCGAACTCGGAACCGATGGCCCCGCCGCCCAAGATGATGAGCGACTGCGGCACCTGCTCCGCTTGCACGATGTCCCGGTTCGTCCAGTACGGGGTGCCGGCCAGGCCCTCGATGGGCGGAATGGCGGGCTCGGTCCCGCTATCGATCACGATGCCCTTGCGGGCGCCGAAGACCCTGACGCCCTCGCGGCTTCTGACGCTCACCTCCGCGGGCCCGGTGATCCGGCCGGAGCCGCGGACCAGATGCCCGCCCTTGCCGGTGAACCGGTCAGCGGCCTTCTTGTCATTCCAGTAGTCGGTGGCTTCTTCCCTGATCCGCCGCGCCACCGGCGACCAGTCGGGCGTGACCGTTGACGTTCCCGCCATGCCAGGAACCCGCCTGGTTTCCGCGATCAGATTGGCGGCCCGAATCATCATCTTGGAAGGGACGCATCCGTAATACGGGCATTCGCCGCCGACCAGGCGGGATTCGACGCCGGTGACGTGCAGTCCGGCTTCGGCCAGGGTGCCGGCCGCGTACTCGCCGCCCGGTCCCATGCCGATCACGACCACATCTGTGTGCTCTGGTTCGCCCATGCCGTGCTCCTGCCCTGTGCGGCTTCCAATCATGCAGTCCTGGCCTGGTCAGGCAGTCCCGGGCTGATCGCAGAGTGGGCAGGTCGCGTCAAGGAGTGATATTCACCCGTCAGCTGCCGTCGCCGTCGTCCTCTAGATCTGAAATATCCAGTTCGGGCTGACCGTGCACGAAGCTCTCGGGGTTCTCCAGGTCATCGGAGGCGGGCAGCAGGTCCGGGTGAGACCACAGGGCGTCCCGGCCGTCGATGCCCCTGGCCTCGGTGAGGCCCTGCCAGATCGTGGTCGCTTCCCGCAGCCTGCGCGGGCGCAGCTCCAGTCCGACCAGGGTGGCGAACGTGCGCTCGGCGGGGCCGCCGGTGGCCCGGCGCCGCCTGATCGCTTCGGCCAGCGCATCGGCGTGCGACAGGCGCTCGCGCGCCGATGCGCTGACCACCGTCGCCACCCAGCCCTCGACCAGCGCCAGCGCGGTCTCCAGCCGGGTCAGCGCGGCCTTTTGGGCAGGTGTGTCCTCGGGCCGGAACAGCCCCTCGCCGGAAAGCGCGTCGCGGAGCGCCTCGGGATTGGTGATGTCGACCTCCGGCATCGCCTCTTGCAGCCGCGCGATGTCCACGGTGATGCCGCTGGCGTACTGCTCGACCGCGCCAAGCAGGTGCGCGCGCAGCCACGGGACGTGCGCGAACAGCCGCTGGTGAGCGGCTTCTCGCAGCGCGAGGAAGAGCCTGACCTCACCGGCGTCGACAGAAAGCCCCTGGCCGAACTCGGCCACGCCGGCGGGCAGCAGCGCGGCTGTACCCGCCGCGCCGAGCGGCAGTCCGATGTCGGAGGAGCCGACCACCTCACGGGCCAGCTCGCCGACCGCCGTCCCGGTCTGGCTGCCGATCATGGCCCCGCCGATCTGGCGCATCATGGCCGACAGGCCGCCCAGCCCGCCGAGCCCGCCCGCACCACCGCCGAACGCCCCGAGCGCTTGCCGCAGTTCCTCGGGGATGTCCTCGCCCAGCTGCGCCGGGTCCGTGCTGAACATCCCGCTCATGGCCTCGACGCCCTTGGCCGCGATGGGGTCACAGAACTTCGCCCAGACAGGGAAGGTCGCCTCGAGCCACTCGGACCGGCTCCAGGCCTCGATCTTGCGGACGCCGGACGGGAACGCGGTGGCTTCGTCCAGCCACAGGTCGGCCAGCCGGACCGCCTCGGTGATCTCCCGGCGCTGCGCGTCCAGGACACTCGGGTCCCCGCCCGCCACGATCGCGTGCCGGGCCACGTTCTTGGCGAGATCCCAGTTAACCGGGCCCCCGCGCCAGGACAGCATGTCGGCGAACTGCCGCAGGGCGTCGGCGAACTGCTGGGGATCACCCATCCCCCCGAACGGTCCCATGGGTCCGCCGGGGCCTGGCCCGCCGGGCCCCCCGGGACCGCCCGCTCCCGGGTTTCCGCCCGCGCCGGGCCCCTGACCGCCCTGATCTTCTGGCTTGTCGGGCAGACCGAAGCCGAAAGGCCGGTCAGCCATCGTTGGCTCTGGGGCAGGATAGAAGGGTCATGACCGTCACGTTATCTCGGGAGAAGCACACTGTGACAAACGCCCGGCGGCCGGTTCGCTCCGAGCGCAGCGCCGCGCATCATCAGCCTATGCCCGTGGTGGCGGTAACCGGGGCGGCGAGCGGCATCGGACCCGCCGTAACCGCCTGGCTCGCCTCGTCGCGGCACGTCAAGAAAGTCATCGCGATCGATCGCCAGCGGGGCGACATCGGGGGCGTGACGTGGCGGGTGGCCGATGTCCGCGACCCGGCTCTGGCCGGCCGTCTGAACGGCGTCGATGTCGTCGTGCACGCGGACTTTGACCTGACGCCTGACTCCGACGCCCGGACCCGCCGGGCCTTCAACGTCCGGGGCGCGCAGACCGTGCTCACCGCCGCGGCGGCGGGCCGGGTCGGGCGCGTCATCCTGGTGACCAGCGCCATGGTCTACGGCGCCCGCCCGGACAACCAGGTCCCGCTGTCCGAGCAGGCCCCGCTGGCCGCCGACGCCGATAGCAGCGTGGCCGGGGACCTGCTTGAGGTCGAGCAGCTGGCTCGCCGCTCGCCGCGGGCCAACCCGGGCATGGCGGTGACGGTGGTGCGGCCGGCCGCCCTGGTCGGTTCGGCTCCCGGCGCCGTGGACACGCTGGTGACCAGGCACTTCGAGGCACCCCGGCTGCTGACGGTGAAGGGCTGCGCGCCGCGCTGGCAGTTCTGCCATGTCGATGACCTGTGCTCCGCGTTGGAATTCGCGGTGGGCGGCGGGATCGACGGCGGCTTCGCGGTGGGTTGTGACGGCTGGCTCGAGCCGGACGACGTCGAGCGGGTCAGCGGCCTGAAGAGCATCGAGCTGCCCGCCCGGCTCACGCTCGGCACCGTGCAGCGGCTGCACCGGGTCGGCGTGACGCCGGCGCCGGCCATGGACCTGCGCTACGTGCTGTACCCGTGGGTGGTGGACTGCGCCGCGTTGCGCGAGGCCGGCTGGCGCCCGGCGTTCGGCAACGAGGCGGTGCTGCGCGTCCTGCTCGACCAGCGCCAGGGCCGGCATGCCGTGGCCGGCCGGCGCATCGCGCGCAAGGAGGCGACGATCACCGCCGCCGGGGCGGCCGGGGCCACCGTCGCCGTGATCGGCACGGCCGCCATCGTCCGCCGCGCCCGCCGCCGCCACAAGGGCTGACGCGCGACCAGGTAATCTGGGCTCGTGAGCGTGCTACGACTGATCGCCGTGCGGGCGGCTGAGCTGTCGGTGGACGAGGTCCGGGCCGCCGTCGCGGACCCCGGCGCGGGCGGCATCGCCCTGTTCGCCGGCACCGTCAGGGACCTCGACCATGCCCGGCAGGTCACCGGGCTGTCCTACAGCGCGCACCCGTCCGCGGCGGACGAGCTCCGGCGCGTCGCCGCGGTCGTGGCGGAGAAATTTCCCGTCCTGGGGATCGCGGCCGTGCACCGTGTCGGTGACCTGGCGATCGGTGACCTGGCCGTGGTCGTGGCCGTGTCCTGCCCGCACCGCGGGGAGGCCTTCGAGGCCTGCCGGGCGCTGATCGACGAGCTCAAGGCCTCGGTGCCGATCTGGAAGCACCAGCTCTTCGCCGACGGCGAGAGCGAATGGGTGGGCACCCCTTGATCCCCAGCTTCCGCGCGTAGTGTTCGCACCATGTCCCGACGTTCCCTGACGCTGTTCATCGCCTCCGTCAGCGCGGCCGCGGCGATCGCGGTCAGCGTGCTCGTGTCCGTGCCCTACGTCATCCTCGGGCCCGGCCCCACGCTGAACACGCTGGGTAAAGACTCGTCAGGCCAGCCCTTGATCAGCATCTCCGGGCACCCGGTGTACCCCGCCAGCGGGCACCTGAACCTGGTGACGGTGAGCTATGCGGGCGGCCCAGGCACCCACCTGAACATCTTCACCGCGCTGGCTGCCTGGCTGAATCCGGACGAGGCGGTCGTGCCGGAATCGGAGCTTTTCGCCCCCGGCCAGTCCCAGCAGCAGTCCCAGCAGCAGGACACGCTGCAGATGACCGGCTCGCAGCAGACCGCGACCGCGGCGGCGCTGACCGAACTGCACATCGGCTACACCACCCAGGTCGTGGTCGCGCAGGCCGAGCCGGGCTTCCCCGCCTACGGCGTGCTCAAGGCCGGGGACGTGGTCACCGCCGTGGACGGCCAGCCGGTGACCGGGGCGACCAGCCTGACCGGGCTGATCGCCGCGCACCCGGCGGGCAGCACGCTGACCGTGACCATCATCAGGAACGGCCAGAGCCGGCCGGTCAAGGTCGGGACGAAGGAATCCGGCGGCCGTCCGGTGATGGGCGTGAAGATCGGGGCGCAGTTCAAGTTCCCGTTCCAGGTGCGGATCAGCGTGGGCGACATCGGCGGGCCGAGCGCCGGCATGATGTTCGCGCTCGGCATCATCGACAAGCTGACCACGATGAACCTGACCGGCGGCAAGTTCATCGCCGGCACCGGGGAGATCGAGGTCAGCGGGAAGGTGGATGCCATCGGCGGCATCCAGCAGAAGATGGTGGGCGCGCGGCAGGCGGGCGCGACAATTTTCCTCACCCCGGCGTCGAACTGCTCGGACACCAGGGGCGCCGTGCCGGCCGGCCTGCGCCTGATCAAGGTGAGCACGTTGTCCCAGGCTGTTGACTACCTCCAGGCCATCAAAGCGGGCAAGTCCGTTCCCTCATGCTGACCCGGGTCACCCTCGCCCCTCCCGCCCCGGGGCGGGACGGGAGACACAGAACGCGCACCACGGTCCGTTCGGCTAATAGATTTTCTCTTATGAAGGTTGCTGACGCGGTGGCCGTGGCCGATCGCGGGGCGCACCGGGACGGCGGTGCCATCGTGCTCGTCCGGGCCCGCCGCCCGGGAGGTCCTGCGACCGGGGCCGGGCCGAAGTGCTCGTCGGTGACTCGGCGCAGGGCGTAGGCTTCATGATTGACGGGACATCCACGAAGGCGTGCCGGGCCGTGCGGTTGACGCGAGCTCTGCTTTGTCAGTCTGCCCGGGTGACCCAGGAGAGGAGCAAGTGCGGTCGTGGCACCTCGCGTACTAGTTGATGCGACCGACGTGCCAGCCGACCGGGGAGCACTCGGCCGGTACGTTGACGGGCTGATCGGCGCACTCGACGTCGCGGGCGCGGATATGGCTGTGGTCTGCCAGCGCGCCGATGAGGAACGCTACGGGCGGCTCGCCCCCGGGGCACGCGTGGTCACCGGCCCGACGGCGCTCTCGCACCGGTCCGCGCGGCTGGCCTGGGAGCAGAGCGGGCTGCCGGTGGTGGCCCAGCAGGTGAACGCCGATGTCATCCACGTGCCGTACTACTCGATGCCGCTGCGTCCGGGCCGGCCGACCGTGGTGACCGTGCACGACGTCACCTTCTTCACCGAGCCCGACCTGTACAGCTCGGTCGGCGCCATGTTCTTCAAGTCGGCGATCCGGACCGCCGCGCGCCGCGCGGCCCGGCTCATCGTGCCGTCCAAGGCGACCCGGGATGAGCTCGAGCGCGTCCTGGGCGCCGATCCGGCCAAGATCGATGTCGCCTACCACGGCGTGGACCACCGGCTGTTCCACCGCCCCGATCCGCAGCAGGTCTCGCAGGTGTCCAACCGGCTGGGCCTGCACGGCAAGCCGTACGTGGCGTTCCTGGGCATGCTCGAGCCGCGCAAGAACGTGGCCGCGCTGATCACCGGCTGGGCCGGGGCCGTCGCGGACCTCGACGACCCGCCCGCGCTGGTCCTGGGCGGCGGCGGAGGCTGGAGCGACGAGGTGGACGCGGCGGTGGCCATGGTGCCGCCGCACCTGCGCCTGATCCGCCCCGGATACCTGCGCTTCTCCGACCTGCCCGGCTTCCTGGGCGGGGCGATGGTGGTGGCCTTCCCGAGCCGGGGCGAGGGGTTCGGGCTGCCGGTGCTCGAGGCGATGGCCTGCGGGGCGCCGGTGCTGACGACTCATTGCACCTCGCTGCCCGAGGTGGGCGGCGAGGCGGTCGCCTACACCGAACCCGACGCCGACTCCATCCGGGACGCGCTGCGCGCGCTGCTCGACGACGCCGCCCGGCGGGAATGGCTCGGGAACGCCGGGTACGACCGGTCCCAGGAGTTCACCTGGGCCGCGTCCGCCGAAGCCCACCTGGCCAGCTACCGGCGCGCCGCCGAACAGACCGCCGCCGATGTCAGCGCGGTGTAACCTCTCATCTCATGCCGCGCGAACCGCTTGAGGCGATCGTCCTCGTCGGCGGCCAGGGGACCCGGCTGCGGCCGCTGACCCTGTCCACGCCGAAACCTCTGCTGCCCACGGCGGGTGTCCCGTTCCTGGCCCACGTGCTGGCCCGGGCGGCCTCCGGCGGCGTCACCCACGTGGTTCTCGCGACCTGCTACAAGGCGGACATGTTCGCCTCCTCCCTCGGGGACGGCTCGGCGTTCGGGCTGTCCGTCGATTACGTCACCGAGGAGGTGCCCCTCGATACCGGCGGCGGGATCCGCAACGCGGCCCGCTCACTGCGCGGCAGCGGCGCCGCCGATCCGGTCGTGGTGCTGAACTGCGACATCTTGTCCGGGCACGACCTGGGCGTGCAGGTCGACCTGCACATCAAGACCGACGCCGCGGTGACGCTGCACCTGGTGGAGGTGGCGGACCCGGCCCCGTTCGGCTGCGTGCCGACCGACGCCTCCGGGCGGGTGACGGCGTTCCTGGAGAAGACGCCGGACCCGGTGACCAACCGGATCAACGCCGGCTGCTACGTGTTCCGGCGTGAGGTCATCGACCAGATTCCGGCCGGCCGCCGGGTGTCGGTCGAGCGGGAGACGTTCCCCGGGCTGATCGACGCCGGCCAGCTCGTGATGGGCTACCACGAGTCGGCGTACTGGCTCGACGTCGGCACGCCACAGGCGTTCGTCCGCGGCTCCTGCGACCTCGTGCTCGGACGGCTGCCCGGCCCGGCGGTGCCGGGTCCCCCCGGGCCTTCGCTGCTGCTGGCCGGGGCCTCGGTGGCCGCGGACGCCGCCGTGTCCGGCGGCACCGTGGTGGGCGCAGGCGCCCGCGTGGGCGCCGGGGCGACCGTGGACGGCAGCGTGCTGTTCGACGGCGCGATCGTCGGCGACGGCGCGGTGGTGCGCGATTCCATCCTCGGCCGCGGTGCGGTGGTGGCCCCCGGCGCGGTGCTCGACGAGGCGGTGGTCGGGGACGGCGCGTTCATCGGCGCGGGCAACGAGCTGGCCCGCGGCATCCGGATCTGGCCGGACGTGCGGCTCGAGCCGACCTCGGTCCGCTTCTCCGCCGGTACGTAACGGCTCAGACGCGTGACGGCCGCCCCGGAGATGCCAGCGCTGGCCCGGCAGTGGCAGCTGCCGTTCCCGCTCGATGTCCGCCTCGTGCTGTCCGTGCACCGCCGCGGCGGCGGCGATCCCGCGTACGCGGTGGACCCGGCCGGCGCCGTGTGGCGCACGTCGCTGACCCCCGACGGCCCGGGCACGCTGCGGGTGCTGTCGCGGTCGGCGGAGGTCCCGGGCAGCACGCTGGTGACCGGTCAGGCGTGGGGCCCGGGCGCGGGCTGGCTGCTGGACCACGTGCCCGCCCAGCTCGGCGGCCAGGACGACCGGTCCGGGTTCACCGCCCGGGATCCGGTGGTCGGTGAGCTGATGCGCCGCCACCAGGACCTGCGCGTCGGGCGCAGCGACCGGGTCTTCGAAGCGCTGGTGCCCGCGGTGCTCGAGCAGAAGGTGGTCAGCCGCGAGGCCCACCGCGCCTGGCGGTTCCTGCTGGTCAAGTTCGGGGAGCCGGCGCCGGGTCCCGCCCCGGCCGGGATGCGGGTGTTCCCGCCACCCCGGGTGTGGGCGCGTATCCCGTCGTGGGACTGGCACCGGGCCGGGGTCGAGGGCGTCCGGTCCCGCACGATCATCACCGCCGCCGAGGTCGCCGCCCGGATCGAGGAGATCGGCGGACTGGGCCCGGCGGACGCGGACCGCCGCCTGCGGGCGCTGCCCGGCATCGGCCCGTGGACCTCCGCCGAGATCAGGCAGCGGGCCGTGGGCGACCCGGACGCGGTCTCCGTGGGCGACTACAACCTCCCCAAGGCGGTCGGCTGGACGCTGGCCGGCCGGATCACCGACGACGCCGGCCTGCTCGAGCTGCTGGCCCCCTACGCCGGCCACCGCTACCGGGTGACCAGGCTCATCGAACTCGGCGGCACCCGCCCCCCGCGCCACGGCCCGCGCATGTCCGTTCGCGACTACCGCGCCTTCTAGTCCGGGTGCCCGCACCGGGCCGCGTAAAGTTCGAGGATGAGTGTTTTCCGCGGCGACTCTGATAACGGCATAGGCAAAGAGACTCAGGAGGGCAGAGAAGCCAGCGAGGCTGGCGCGGTTAACGGTGCCGAGGGGATGGTCAACGGGGCCAAGGGGATAAGCGAAGCGGCCGGGAACGTCCCGGCGTCGGCCATGCGCCGGACACTGGCGCGAGCCAGGGACGGCAAGGCGCTCGACCGGGACGAGGCCACGATCCTGCTGCAGGCCCGCGGCGATGACCTGCGGACCTTGCTGAGCTACGCCAGCCGCACCCGGGACGCCGGCCTGGCCGCCGCGGGCAGGCCCGGCATCATCACCTATTCCCGTAAGGTCTTCATCCCGCTGACCCGGCTGTGCCGGGACCGCTGCGGCTACTGCACGTTCGCCACCGTCCCGCACCGGCTGCACAGCCTGTACCTCGAGCCCGACGAGGTGCTCGACATCGCCCGCGCAGGCGCCGCCATGGGCTGCAAGGAGGCCCTGTTCACGCTGGGCGACAAGCCCGAGGACCGCTGGCACCAGGCCCAGGACTGGCTGGACGCGCACGGCTACGACGACACGCTGTCCTACCTGCGGGCGATGGCGATCCGGGTGCTCGAGGAGACCGGCCTGCTGCCGCACCTGAACCCGGGTGTGCTGTCCTGGCAGGATTTCCAGCGCCTCAAGCCGGTGGCCCCGTCCATGGGCATGATGCTCGAGACGACCTCGACCAGGCTGTTCAGCGAGAAGGGCGGTCCGCACTTCGGCAGCCCGGACAAGGACCCGGCCACCAGGCTGCGCGTGCTGGAAGACGCGGGCCGCAGCAACGTCCCGTTCACCACCGGCATCCTCATCGGCATCGGCGAGAGGATGGCCGAACGCGCCGACTCGATCTTCGCGATCAGGAAGGTCGCCCGCGAATACGCCGGCATCCAGGAAGTCATCGTGCAGAACTTCCGGGCCAAACCGGACACCAGGATGCGCGACGTGCCCGACGCCGAACTCGATGACCTGGCCGCCACGATCGCCGTGACCAGGCTCGTGCTCGGCGCCAAGGCCCGGATCCAGGCGCCGCCGAACCTGGTCGGCGCCCAGTACGACCTGATCCTGGCGGCCGGCATCGACGACTGGGGCGGCGTCTCACCGCTTACCCCCGACCACGTCAACCCCGAACGCCCCTGGCCCGGCATCGACGAGCTGGCCGCCCGCACCGCCGCCGCGGGCTTCGCCCTGCGTGAGCGCCTGACCATCTACCCGCCCTACATCCGCGAACCGTGGCTGGACCCGCGGCTGACCCGGCACGTGGCCGCGCTGGCCGACCCGGCCACCGGCCTGGCCGCCGACGGCGCGATGCCGCGCGGCCTGCCCTGGCAGGAGCCCGACGGCGGGCTGGGCCAGTGGGCGGCCGAAGCCGGATCCGGCCGCACCGACCTGCACGTCACCATCGATACCACCGGCCGCACCCATGACCGGCGCGATGATTTCGCCGAGATCTACGGCGACTGGAATGAAATCGCCGAACGGACTATTGTTCCCGCCCCGGGCCAGGCTCCTCGCCCCGGCGTCCCAGTCACTCCCGGCGCCCCCGCCGTCCTGTCCGCGGGCCAGGTCGCCTCCGCCCTGCGCCAGGCCGAACGGGACCCGGCCGCTCTCACCGACGCCCAGGCCATCGCCCTGCTGTCCGCGGACGGCCCGGACCTGGAGGCGCTGGCCGGGATCGCCGACGCGCTCCGCCGCGAAACCATGGGCGACGACGTCACCTACGTCGTCACGCGCAACATCAACTTCACCAACGTCTGCTACACCGGCTGCCGGTTCTGCGCGTTCGCGCAGCGGCGGACCGACGCCGATGCGTACACGCTGTCGCTGCAGCAGATCGGTGACCGCGCGGACGAGGCCTGGGCCGCCGGGGCCACCGAGGTGTGCATGCAGGGCGGGATCCATCCCGATCTACCAGGCACAGCGTACTTCGAAATCGCTTCCGAAGTCAAGCGTCGGTGCCCAGATCTTCACGTACACGCGTTCTCCCCGATGGAGGTGGTGAACGGCGCCTCGCGGACCGGCCTGCCGATCAGGGAGTGGCTGGTCCGGGCCAAGGAGGCGGGGGTCGGCTCGCTGCCGGGGACCGCGGCGGAGATCCTCGACGACGAGGTGCGCTGGGTGCTGACCAAGGGCAAGCTGCCCGCCTCGGTGTGGATCGAGGTGGTCACCACGGCGCACGAGCTCGGCCTGCGGACCTCCTCGACGATGATGTACGGGCACGTCGACACCCCGGCGCACTGGGTCGGCCACCTGCGCGTGATCCGGTCGATCCAGGAACGGACCGGCGGCTTCACCGAGTTCGTGCTGCTTCCGTTCATCCACGAGAACGCGCCCATCTACCTAGCCGGCCTGGCCCGGCCGGGGCCGACCCGGCGGGAGAACCGGGCGGTGCACGCGGTGTCCCGGCTGCTGCTGCACGGCGCGATCGACTCGATCCAGGCCTCCTGGGTCAAGCTGGGCGACGAGGGCTGCCGGGACGTGCTGCGCGGCGGCGTCAACGACCTGGGCGGGACGCTGATGGAGGAGACGATCAGCCGGATGGCCGGCGCGGACCACGGCTCCTACAAGACGATCAGCCAGCTGCACGCGATCGCCGAACCCCTCGGCCGTCCGATGCGCCAGCGCACCACCACCTACGGCGAGGTGCCTGCCGAACGGATGGCCGCCGCGGCCGCCTCCGACGGCGTCTGCGCGTCGGTCCGCACCCGCCTGCCGATCCTGGCCGCCGGCCCGGGCTAACCCGCGCTGGCCGGGTCGGCGAGCGATCGAGATCGGAAGAGCGTCGTGTAGGGAAAGAGTGTAGATCTCGGTG
>OBLT010001799.1_pt1 | contig 13538 bp, 11 predicted proteins | sample 1518721 | NCBI WGS metagenome assembly OBLT01 (sample SAMEA3539307, study PRJEB22396) | soil metagenome | biome: tundra; feature: field; material: soil | place: USA | collected 2010-05 | depth 0.15 m | reverse complement strand
TTGCATCATAGGTCGAACCTCTCGCTGTTTCTGACGACTACCTCCAGGGACATTCGGGGGAGACGCGGCTTGTATCCGGGGGTGACCGCGCCGGTTGGGGGCGTCCTACTACTTCAAGCTTGCTTTGTTCCCAACTTCTTGATTATAGATTATAGCTGAACGATCCCGTCCTTAGTTGGCAAGTTCCCGCTAGAACCCGCTCTCTGCCTGCCTTTTCGCGCCAACCGCGCCTCCTGCAAGCTTAGAAAACGGCGGGCTGCCCAAGGCGCAATCTGCACCGCCAGCGCTACTCGCCGGCTCTTCCGGTCCTGCAACAGTGCTGCCGCTTTGCCCGCCGCGAGACGCGCTTCAGGGTATCGACGCTCCCGCAAGTAGCGCTTCACCAGATCCATTTGGCAGAGCCCCTCAACCCGCTCAATCAGTTCCTGGATCAGCCTCTTCTGCTTTGCCGAAACCGGCAAAGTCGCCAGCACCTTCTTGTAGACCTCAATCTGCGCTTGCTTGAGGAGATAGCCGTCGGATGCGAGCCCGTCGGGAAGCAGCCGGTGTTCAATCCCCACCTGCCGCAGAAGATCCATCTTCGCCCCGCGAAAGGCCATGCGCAGCCAGAGGTCGAAGTCTTCCGAGCGCCGATAACGTTCGTCGAACAGTCCGGCGTCGATCATTGCCTGCCGCGAGGCCACCACGGCCGAAGTCGTCACCGCGCATTCTTCCGTCAGCAGCTTCTCGAACGTCACCGGTGGACTCTGCGGTTGCCGCTCGAAGGACCGGCCTACAAAAGACCGGCCCACAGAAGACCGGCCGACATGCACTCCATCCTTCATAAAGTAGGAATCGCAATAAACCAGATCCAGCGCCTGTTCCTCAAGCAGCGGAACCAGACGGGAGAGATGCTCGGGCAAATAGATGTCGTCGCTATCGAGGCAGGCGATGTACTTGCCTCGCGCCGTGCGGATCGCCGTGTTGCGCGCCCCCGATGGTCCCCGGTTTTCCTGCCGGATGTAGATCAGCCTATCGCCGTAGCTCCGGATCGCCTGTTCCAGCGCCTCCGTGTCTGGCGAGCCGTCATTCACCAGCAAGACCTCAAAGTTCGGATACGTCTGCGCGAACACGGAATCCAGCGTTTCCCGGATACGTTCCGCAGCCTGATACGCAGGAATGATGACGCTCACCAGAGGTTGTTGCCGCTCGTCCAAGATGCACACCCCTCCCGCGACCCTGATCCAGCAAACCGAAGTCCAACACGGCTCCAGTATCCCAGTCTAACTGTTTGATTTTAATGGATGTTTACAGTCGGTAGGAAGCGGCACTGAAATCTCTTGGGCAAGCGACCATCTATTGTGGGTAATTTGTTTCCCTTTCTTGCCCCGGCCGCTTACCGACCACGCTTCAGGGCCCGGGTAAACTCCGCCACAGGCAAGGTATTCAGCACATCTTCCTTCTTGAGCCAGGCCCGCCGCGCCTGCAGAATTCCGTAGCGCATTTTCTCCATGTGCGAGGTGTGGTGGGAATCGGTGTTGATGACAATTTTCACGCCATGCTCTTTCGCCAGGCGCAGATGAACGTCGCTAAGGTCGAGCCGGTCGGGGTAGGAGTTCAGTTCCATCCCTACTTTGTGTTTGGCCGCCGCTTTGAGCACGGCGTCAAGATCGAACTGGTAGGCCTCGCGGCGCAGCAGCAGGCGTCCGGTGGGATGCCCGATCAGCGAGGTATTGGGATTGGCAATTGCCTTCAGCAGCCGGTCGGTCATGGCGGCGCGATCCTGGTTGAACTGCGAATGCACGCTGGCGATGACGATGTCCATTTGCTCGAGCACCGAGTCGGAGAGATCGAGCGCGCCATCGCCCAGAATGTCCACTTCGATTCCCGCGAAAATCCTGATGCCCTTCATCTTCTTTTCGACCGCGCGAATCCTTTCGATGTGCGCCAGTGCGCGTTCGTCGGTGAGGCCGTTGGCGAAAGCAAGATTTTTCGAGTGGTCGGTGATCGCCATGTACTCGTAGCCGCGTTCCCGTGCCGCCTCCGCCATCTCTTCAATGGTGTTGCGTCCGTCGGTTTCGACGGTGTGCATATGCACGTCTCCGCGGATGTCGGATAGTTCGATCAGCACGGGCAGCGTGTGTCCGGCGGCGGCTTCGATCTCTCCAAGATTCTCGCGCAATTCGGGAGGAATGAAGTCGAGCTTGAGCTTGGCGTAGATTTCTTCTTCGGTCTTGCGCGCGACCGGCTTCGCGTCTTCGACTTTAGCGAGGCTATATTCGTTGAGCGTGAAGCCCATCTTGAGCGCGCGCTGGCGCAAGGCCACGTTGTGCGCCTTGGAGCCGGTGAAATATTGCATGGCCGCTCCGAAGGATTCGGGAGGCAGCAGGCGCACGTCTACCTGCATGCCGTTGCGGTGCCGGAAGCTGACCTTATTTTCTCCTTGTGCGATCACGTCCATCAGCCCAGGGAAGCGGAGTAGATGTTCGATGATCTTCTGCCGCGGTTCTGCCTCTATGCAGGCCTTGCCGGTGACCAGGATGTCGAGGTCGCCGACGGTTTCGCGTCCACGGCGCAGCGATCCGGCGGGCGTAACTTTTTCGATTCCCAGATCGCCCAATGAAGCAGCCAGCAGATGCTCCACCAGTTTTTCGGCCAGTTCTTCGGCGGTATCGAGCAGGAATCGTCCCGCGATGCGGCGATAGTCTTCAATCGCCTTAAGCAGCTTCAGTTCGTGTTTTTCGCCCATGCGCGGCAGCGTGCGGATCTTGCCCTCGCGCGCCAGTTTCTCTACGCCCTCGAGGTCGCTGACCTGGTAGGCGCTCCAGATCAAGGCAATCGTCTTCGGCCCCAGACCCTGAATCTTGAGCAGTTCGAGCATCGAGGGGCGGTATTTTTTCAGGAGTTCGGCGTGCGCTTCGATGCGGCCATCTTTGAAAAGCATCTGCAGATTGGCCAGCATGCCTTTGCCGATGCCCTGTATTTCGAGAAGTTTCTTCGGCTCCTGAATCAGGTCGGCCACCTGTTGCGGCAGCGCTTCAATGGCCTGCGCGGCGTTGCGATAAGAGCGCACCCGAAACGAGTCCTGCCCGTCGATCTCCAGCAGATCGGCAGTCTCGTAGAGAATTCCGGCGATGGCTTTGTTGTCCATCCAAAGCTGTCGGGTTTCGGCCCAGGACGATGGTTGTAACGAGAATGATTGTAACGCCGATGAATGGTCGCAGCGGGAGTTAGCAGGGACCGGAGGACACAGCCAGCCCGCGCGTCGAGCGCACATACAGCTTGATCCGCAAAACCGGCCTGAGTAATGCGACCTCAGGGGACCTTGGTCACATTGGCCGCTTGCGGCCCTTTCTGTCCCTGGACGATCTCAAACTCCACCTTGTCGCCCTCCTGCAGGCTCTTGTACCCTTCGGTGGTGATTGAGCTGTAGTGAATGAATACATCCGGTCCATCGTCTCGGCCGAGGAAGCCGTATCCCTTGGCGTTGTTGAACCACTTGACGGTGCCTTTGAAACGTTCCACGTGCGCCCCTCTTTCTTGCGGATTTCCCCGAAAAGGCGCGATTTCAGGGCCCGCAAAAAAATGTGTAGGAATTGTGCTGCTCACCGGGGGTGCTGTCAAGGCTCAGCGTCACACATCCGTGTTCGTGGGCAAGAGCCGCTCGTGTAGGGCCCAAGCCGAGCGCAGCTCGGCCTCGCATCAAAGGGCGGTATTGGCACCACATTCCGCCGTGCCGTTATGACCGCGGAAATGCTCGCGCTTCAGCGACTGGGGTCGGCTTCTTGCGCCTCCAATTAGCTTCTTCGCAGGCCGGCCCTCTAGCGCGCTGGTCGCGCCGTCTGAGCCAGCCACAAGATCCCCGAGATAGTCTTGGCGTCGCGGATGCGTCCATTGAGCGCCATCCGTTTCGCCTCCGATAAAGCGAAAAACCTGATTGCGATCTTCTCGTCCGGCTCGGGCTGGGCTTCGCCAGCCCGGAGACCGCGGGCCAGGTAGATGGTCATGGTTTCGTCGAGGAAACCGGGGCTCACGTAAAAATGCAGGATTCTCTTCCACTGGCGAGCGCTGTAGCCGGTTTCTTCAAATAACTCGCGCTTGGCGGCGGTGAGCGATGTTTCGCCATCGTCAATGCGTCCGGCGGGCAGCTCCCACATCATCGACTGCGCGGCGTGGCGATACTGGCGCTCGAGAAGGATGCGGGGCTCGGCTTTGCGGGCCGCCTTCGCCGAGTTATCGAGGGCCAGATCATCGACGACCGCATCCTCGACGGCCAGAACAACGATGGAGCCGGAATGCCGTATGACATCGCGGCGGGCGCGCACGCCTCCCGGCTCTTCCACTTCATCAGTGGTGACGCTGAACACCGGGCCCTGGAAACGGATGCGGGAAGAGAGGACGCGCCCTTGCTTTAATTTCGTTCCTGCTGATTTCGCCATGACAACAATATTAAGGTATGCTGCGCCGGTGAGCCGAAAACCCATTACCGAAAAGATGACCGGAAGAACAAAGATGACCAGGAAAACGATGACCGGAAAGCCCTCCATAGCCATCGTCGGGGCCGGGAGCCTGGCGACTTTTCTGGCCGTAGCGCTGCACAACGCCGGTTTCCCAATTACCGAGATCATAGCGCGCGACTCGCCGCGATCGCGCCAGCGCGCTCGCGCGCTGGCCGCGAAGGTGGGCGCTCAAACCGTCACCGCACATTCCGCCGCGCTGGACGCCATCTTGCTGTGGCTCTGCGTTCCAGATCGTGAGATTCGCGGCGCGGCTGGGGTTTTGTCAGATCATCTGGTTGCTCGCGCGCTGCTTCAGCAGAATATTGTTCAGCAGAAAGTTAACGCCCGTTTCGCCCTGCACTCCAGCGGAGCGCTCTCCAGCCGCGAACTGGATCCTCTGCGCAAAGCAGGCGCCGCGGTCGCGTCGGTGCATCCGCTGATGACCTTCGTTGCCGGCGCGCATCCTTCAGAGCATCCTTCTATGACAGGTGTGCCTTTTGCCATCGAAGGCGATGACGAGGCTACGCGCGTTGCCAGGCGGATCGTCCGCGCGCTGGGAGGCGAGAGCTTTTCATTGCCCGCGGCGCGCAAAGCCGCATACCACGCGTGGGCCACGATGACTTCGCCGCTGCTGCTAGCGTTCCTGGTGACACTCGAAGAAGCCGCCCGCGCCGCCGGACTAACGCGGCAGGATGCGCGCCACAAGAGTCTGCCTATCATCCGCCAGACTTTGGCCAACTATTCGCGCCTCGGTCCGGCGCACTCGTTCAGTGGCCCGCTGGTTCGCGGAGACGCGGAGACGGTGGCGAAACACCTGGCGGTGCTGAAGAAGCATCCCGGAGCGCGCGAGGTTTATGTGGCGCTGGCGCGAGCCGCAATGCGCGATCTCCCGGTGAAGAACCAGGATGAACTAAAACAGGTGCTGCGTGCGCTGTAATTCTGATCCTTTACCGTGACCGCGAGATCAGTCATATAGTGGAGGGACGGGCGTCTCGCCCGTCCAGCCGGGAGGGGACGCCCGGCTCTCCATCAGGATGCTTGGATCGACAGCAGTAACAATCACGCGGTCGTGGCACTAATGCTGAACTCGGCGACTGCTGAACAGATGCCCAAGCTTCTCTTGCTTCGTCCTCAAATATTCTTCGGTGTGTTCCGTGGGCGCGACTTCGCACGGCACGCGCTCGGTCACTTGTATACCGGCGTTTTCGAGCGCAGCGACTTTATCGGGATTATTCGACAGCAAGCGCACCCGCTTGATGTCCAACGCCTTCAGGATCGCGACCGGCATCTGGAACTCGCGCTGGTCGGCCTTAAAACCAAGGCGCTCGTTCGCTTCCACCGTGTCAAATCCGCTGTCCTGGAGCGCATAGGCCTGTAGTTTCGCCATTAGCCCAATGCCGCGGCCCTCCTGCTGCTCATAGATAAGGACGCCCGCCCCCAGTTGGGCGATCATCGAGAGCGCCATTTCGAGCTGCTGGCGGCAATCGCAGCGCAGCGAGCCAAACACGTCGCCGGTCAGACACTGCGAGTGAATGCGCACCAGCGGCGACCCGGAGTGCACCTCGCCCATCACCAGCGCCACCGCCTCTTCCGTCCTGGCGCCGTCGCCCGATGCAGATGCTCTAGTCGCAAACCCGTGGATCAGGAAGTGTCCCCAGCGCGTCGGGAAGTCCGCGGACGCCACCTGTTTTACCTTTAAAGAACTCACCGCTAAATTATAGTCTCCGATTTCAGGTACACACCGCTGCGAGTGCTCAGTCTCCCGATGGTCCATGCTTTGAGTGTTCCACTGCGCGCTGCGGACACAGTCTGCAAAATCACGTGTGGATAGGCGAAATGGAGTGACGGCTGCTAAAATCAAAAAAGTAAACTCGCCGCCAAATGGGGCTATAGCTCAGCTGGGAGAGCGCATCGTTCGCAACGATGAGGTCGTCGGTTCGAGCCCGACTAGCTCCACCAATCTTCAAATTGGGTTACTATGCAAAATCAAACCGGAGCAGAGTACTCTCACGGTCCCATGCCCGGAAGGAGCACGCTTCGATGAAAAGCTCTGCATGTATTTCCCTGGCGATCTTCATGTTGACCTTGACCGCTCTCGCACAGATGCCATCCAACCCCGCGCCGCCCAACACCCCCAAGCGTCCGGTCTCCGACGAATATCACGGCGTAACCGTAACCGACGACTACCGCTGGCTGGAGAACTGGAACGATCCCGAAGTCAAACAGTGGAGCGCCGCCCAGAACCTCCACGCTCGCGGGTATCTGGACAATCTGCAGGACCGCGCCGCCATTAAACAGCGTTTCCAGCAGCTTATCAGCGCCGGTTCGGTCAGCTACTTCTCCCTGCAATTCCGAGGCGGAACTCTGTTCGCTATGAAAAGCCAGCCGCCCAAGCAGCAGCCCCTGCTCGTTGCTCTAGGTTCGGCGGCAGATCCCGCCAGCGAGAAAGTCGTCTTCGATCCCAACGCGGCCAGCGCAAAAGGGTCGCTGGCCGTGGATTTTTACGTTCCTTCCCTCGACGGCAAGCTCGTCGCCGTCGCGCTCTCCGAAAACGGCTCGGAAGACAGTGCAGCCCACGTCTTCGAAGTCGCCACCGGGAAGGAACTTCCAGATCGCGTGCCGCGCGTCAACTTCGCAACTGCCGGAGGCAGCCTCGACTGGAAAGCCGATAGCTCCGGCTTTTATTACACGCGCTATCCACAAGGCAACGAGCGGCCACCGGAAGACGCCAATTTCTATCAGCAAGTTTACTTTCACAAGCTCGGCGCCGACTCCCGCCAGGACACCTACGTCATCGGCAAGGATTTCCCGCGTATCGCTGAAATTCATTTGCGCACCAGCGACGACGGCCGCTGGCTGATCGCAACCGTGGGGAACGGTGACGGCGGCCAGTTTGCTCACTATCTCATGGACGCAGCCGGACACTGGACCCAGCTCACCCGTTTCGAAGACGAAGTTGTCTCCGTCAAAGTGGCGCCCGATGACAGTCTCGACCTGCTCTCCTACAAGAACTCTCCACGTGGCCAGATTTTGCGTATGCCCCTTTCCCCCCGCGATCTTGCCAAAGCGGATCTGGCGCAAGCCCAGGTCATCGTTCCCCAAAGCTCCGGCGCTGGCCTCGACGAGAACGCACACGCCTCCATCGAAGGCTTCCTGCCGGTTCCCGGACGCCTTTACGTAACCGACATCATCGGCGGTCCCTCTCGCGTACGCGTCTTTGATCCTCAGGGCCACCCGCTACCGGCTCCATCACTGCCGCCGATCTCGGCCGTCGATGCTGTGGTGTCCATCGGCGACGGCAATGTGCTGTTCCACGCCGCCACCTATCTCCATCCCGCCGCCTGGTATCGTTTTGACGCTGCCAGCGGAAAATCCATCCGCACCGCTATCTCCCAGGTTTCCCCCTACAACTTCGACGACGCCGAAGTCGTGCGCGAATTCGCCGTTTCCAAAGACGGCACGCGCGTGCCGCTCAACATCATCCGCCGCAAAGGCACGAAGCTTGACGGCAGCAATCCCACGCTGCTCTACGGCTACGGCGGCTACGGCGCCAGCCAGAAGCCGTTCCTCGCGGGATCGAACGCACGCATCTGGCTTGACCAGGGCGGCGTTTACGCGTTCACCAACCTTCGTGGCGGCGGCGAATACGGCCAGGAATGGCACAAAGCCGGCAACCTCACCCACAAGCAGAACGTCTTCGACGATTTCATCGCCTGCGCTCAATACCTCATCGACCAGAAATACACCTCGCCCAGTCATCTCGCCATCCTCGGCGGCAGCAACGGCGGCCTTTTGATGGGCGCAGCGTTCACCCAACGTCCCGACCTGTTTCGCGCGGTCGTCTCCCATGTCGGAATCTACGACATGCTGCGCGTTGAACTCGACCCAAACGGCGCATTCAATACGACGGAGTTTGGCACCGTGAAAAACCGGGACCAGTTCGAGGCGCTTTATGCCTACTCCCCCTATCACCATGTAAAAGACGGCACCACCTATCCGGCAGTTCTCTTTCTGACGGGCGAAAATGACCACCGCGTCAATCCGCTTAACTCGCGCAAGATGACGGCGCGATTGCAAGCCGCCAATGGCTCGAACCATCCCATTTTGCTTCGCACCTCGTCGAACACCGGCCACGGCATCGGCACCGCGCTCAACGAACGTATCGAACAGGGAGCTGATGTCTTCAGCTTCCTGTTTGATCAGTTGGGAATCAAGTACGTGCCGGTAGCGAAGTGAAAGGGATAGGCAATCCCTAAAGCGTGAGAGGCCGTAATCTCCCATTCCATCGGGGTGAACGCGTTAGCGCCACTGGCTCGCCGCCCCTGCTAAGCTCATTCCTGCGTGAATCGGAAATGCGACGTCATCATTCTCGGAGCCGGCGCGGCTGGCCTGATGTGTGCCATTGAAGCCGGCAAGCGGGGCCGCAGTGTTTTGGTGCTCGAACGCGCGGATCGAATCGGCAAGAAAATCCTGATCTCCGGCGGCGGCCGCTGCAATTTCACCAACCTCCACACCGGCCCGGAGAACTTTCTTTCGTCCAATCGACACTTCGCCAAGTCGGCGCTCGCCCGCTACACTCCGGCGGACTTCGTGCGCCTCGTCGAAAAACATCGCATTCCATACCACGAGAAGAAGCTCGGCCAGTTATTCTGCGATCGAGCGGCGAGCGACATCACGGCAATGCTCGAGCAGGAATGCCGCGACGCTGGAGTTGAAATCCGGTGCGACACGAAAGTGAGTGCGCTGCTGAAGAACGAGTTGCTGAAGAACGAGCCGCACAAGAATGACCAGTTCACCGTGCAAGCCGAGGACGCCAGTTTCGCCGCGCCCCGCCTGGTGGTCGCCACCGGAGGCTTATCCATCGCGAAAATCGGCGCCACCTCATTTGGTTACGATCTGGCCCGGCAATTCGGCCTGAAGATCGAGCCCCCACGCGCCGCCCTCGTCCCTCTCACCTTTAGCGAACGGGACCGCAAGCGCTGGTGCGATTTGGCGGGAGTCTCCACCGAAGTGGTTGCTTCCACTCGTAGCACGAAGCGCAGCACGAAACAAGCGTTCCGCGAAAACATGCTCTTCACTCATCACGGCATCAGCGGGCCCGCTATTCTCCAGATCTCTTCTTACTGGGACGGCATTGAACCCATTCATCTCGACCTTGCGCCCGACCGCAATCTCACCGCCGATTTGCGCAGGCGGGGAAATCGCGACCAGTCGAGTTGGAAATCGCTGCTGAGAGAAGTCCTGCCTCGCCGCTTCGCGGATCGCTGGCTCGAAACCTATCCTTTAGACGGCAACTCCGATCGCGCCCTGGCTGACGCCGAACATCGACTGCATGCGTGGGATGTCAAGCCGGAAGCAACCGAGGGTTACGGAAAAGCGGAAGTCACCGCGGGCGGCGTCGATACCAACGAACTTTCTGCCAAGACCATGGAATCCCGGAAAGTGCCCGGCCTTTTCTTCATCGGAGAAGTGGTCGACGTCACCGGCCAACTCGGCGGCTTCAACTTCCAATGGGCATGGGCGTCCGGATTTTGCGCCGGACAGGCAGTGTGAGGCAACCGGGGATTGGTGATCGTAATTTCACACCATGGCCAATTGATTTTCAATTACCAATTACAAATTACCAATCACAAATTCTAAATCTCCGCGCCTTCCTGCATGAACGGCATACGAGCCAGAATTTCCGCGGCCCGCTCCAGTTGTTTCAGGTCTTCACCGGTGAAGTCTGTGCCCGCGAGCGAAGCATCCAGCCCTTTGCGCGAAACTTGTACCACTCCCATCACATTTCCTCCGGAGCGCACCACGGGAACGGACATGATTTTCTGAATCGGCATTTGCTCTTGGCTTCGATCTTCTTCCCCGGCCCCCAGCTTGACCGCTTCAAACAGGCTGACATGTTTTACGCGCGTAAAGGCATTCGACAGAAGTGGAGTGCGAGTCGCTGCCGTCCGGGCTGCCACCGCCGATCCGGTCAGCGGCAGTACGCCCGCGGATCGCAGTTCCGGTGGAAAGATAAATCGCAGACTACCCTTTTCTAACCTGAGCAGTGCCACTTCGCTGCGGCGCACATGCAGGGCCTGCGCCAGCTTCAGACAGACTCGATCCGAACTTGGAGATTCCGAAACCATTCTCTCCAAGTCGCTGACGCTGGCCTTGGCGGCCTTAGCGGCAAAACCTTGATTGCTAGTCGATGACATAGTTGTGCCCTTGGGGCTGTCCTTAGCTATCCTGCGGGCACCAGCAAGTTTTCGACAAGTTACCAGAGTGCTTTTGCAGCTTTCCGGCACCGTAATCTTGGCCCTGTCCAAAAGAGTAACTTTTCTTATACGGCGGAACGAATTTTTCTATGCCTTGCGGCACAATTCCACAGGCATTCGCGATATAGTGAGACAGATCGTTCTTCGCAAATAGTCGAATAGCGGCTAATTGGAGTACGCGAATGTCGCTTATTCGTTACGTAAGACCATTCTTGGAATTGGGTATCTGTAAGGAGCACCGCATGGCTCGCAAGACAACCACAAGCTCTACCACCAGTCGCAGCAAGAAAACCGCAGCCTCGATTCAGCCTGCCGCTGTGCAGGTTGCGCCCGAAGTTCCGAAGAATGGGAAGCCGTCCAACCTCGTTGTGGTCGATCTCCCTGTCAATCTCCCTGTCAATCTCGAAGAAGAGATTCGCCGCCGCGCCTATGAACTCTACCTGCAGCGCAGAGCGACTGCGGGCAACGAGAACGTCAACGGCGACGAGAACACGGATTGGCTGATTGCGGAGCGCGAGATCCGTTTGCGCTACGGCAATCAGGAACGGCGCAGGGCATAGCTCCCAGCGGGATCCGAGCAACGGAACCTTACCGAGAGCTGACGGACTTCCTACTTGGCTCTGTGCCGGACGCGATACGACCGCCGCTCGAAGCCCGACTGCTCCTATGAACGAGCCTGAGTACGAACCAGCCTGAGTACGAACCAGCGCCAGCCAGTGTCGCAGGCGGTCGATGGAGTTACTGCTGTACCGCCTGAATCAGCGCCGGCCTCACCTGTTCGCGCTGAATTTCTGAGGCGTCCCACGCACCGCCCAGAGCCTTCACCAGGTAAACCGAAGTGACCATTTGCTGACCGAGCAGCTGCGTTGCCAGGCGTTCGTTGCTCAGCAGCGTGGATTGTGCGGTAATAACATCAAGATAAGTGGTGACGCCGCCGACATAACGGTCATTGGCGAGGTTGAGCGCGCGGCGCGAGTCGGCGACCGCTGCCTGCTGAGTTTTCGCAGCCTGGTTAAGCAGCGCCAGGCCGGAAAGCCCATCCTCCACCTGCTGAAATGCAACCAGCACTGACTCGCGATAATTCGCGACCGATTCGTCATAGGCCGCACGGCTGGACGCCAGGTTGGCGCGATTGCGGCCGCCATTAAAGATCGGCTGCAGCACATCGCCACCCAGCGACCACAAAGCGCTGGGAGCACTAATCAATGTGGCAATGTCGCGGCTCTCCCATCCGCCGCTTCCCGACAGCGTGATATGCGGATAAAACGCAGCCATGGCTATGCCGACCTGCGCATTTTCGAATGCCATCCGGCGCTCGCTGGTAGCGACGTCAGGCCGGCGCTCCAGAATCTCAGATGGAACTCCGGTGGGAATCGCTGGTGGGGTAGCGTCGAACGGCGCTTCAGCCACGCTGAAAGCCGACGCGGACTTCCCCGTCAGCACGGCGATGGCATGTTCGTATTGTGCCCGCTGCTGCAGCACGAGCTGAAGCTGCGTCGCCGTCGAATCCAGCAACGCGGCCTGCTGCGCGACTTCCAGCCCATTCGCGACTCCGCCTTCGTGACGGTGGTTGACCAGGTCCAATCCTCTTTGCTGAATTTCGACCGACTGCCGTACTACTCCAGCCTCACGGTCAAGTTCGCGCAAATTGAAATAGTCGGCGGCGAGTTCGGCGGTCAGCACCAGGCGGACATTTTCCAGGTCGGCAGCACTCCCCTGCAGCGAAGCGTTGGCCGCTTCGAGAGTGCGGCGCACGCGTCCGAATAAATCAAGCTCGTAGCTCACGGAAAACGGAACGGTAAAAACGTTCTCGGTGTCGGTCTTGACGGTCTGAGGCGTGCCGCCCTCGAGCGGACGGTTGCCGGAGAGGCGCATTCGCTGGCCGCTGGGATCGGCGCTGAGCGTGGGAAAGTACGCCGAGGAGGCAATCCGCGCCTGTGCCCGCGCCTGGGAAAGGCGATCCTGCGCTGCCGCCAGCGACTGGTTTGCCTGAAGCACTTCTCGCTCCAGCCGGTCTAGTTCCGCGTCACGAAATATCTGCCACCACGCGCCCTTGGGAATTGCATCCTTCGGAGCCGCCGCCTGCCACGGCCCTTCGCCTTTCCACGTGTCAGGCACCTGCGCGGTGGGCCGCTTATATCCTGGCCCGACGGTGCAGCCCAGAGTGCACGCCAAGCTACAGCCCGCAAGCAACGCAGCGGCCAGCAAGGCAACGGTCGATTTACTCTTACTTGTGGCGGTACTTGTGATGCCTGGCGGCAATCGCTTCACGAGCGAGCATCTCCTGCGTTCGGCTTGGCGACGTGCACCTTCTGCCCTTCCTCAAGTGAGTCGGAGGGATTGATGATGATCTGATCGCTCACCTCGAGCCCGCCCAGAATTTCGAGCGTAGCGCCGAAGTCGCGCCCAATGCTGATCGGGCGCAAATGCACCTTGCCGTCCTTGTCGACGACCGCGACCTGCGGTCCCTCGGCGCGGAACAGCATGGCGTTTACCGGGATCGTAATCCTTGGTACAGAAGTCCCAGTCGCAAAATGCACCTGGCCGAAAGAACCGGGCAGCAGCTTGCCATCTTTGTTGGGAACATCCACTTCCGTGTTCAGGGTGCGCGTCGCGGGATCGATGGCTTCGGCGGTGCGAACCACCGTACCCAAAAATTTCTGGCCGGGAAACTCCTGGAGCGTAACGTTGGCCTTCATCCCGGCTTTTATGTTCGGCGCATATGCCTGCGGAACGCTGACGTAAACGCGAAGCGGGTCGACGCGCGCGATATCGAACAGCTCTTTGCCAGCCACCCCCGCCC
>OBLT010001797.1_pt1 | contig 13541 bp, 10 predicted proteins | sample 1518721 | NCBI WGS metagenome assembly OBLT01 (sample SAMEA3539307, study PRJEB22396) | soil metagenome | biome: tundra; feature: field; material: soil | place: USA | collected 2010-05 | depth 0.15 m | reverse complement strand
TGAGAAAACGCGCCATATCGAAGTCATGAATGGTCATGTCGGCGAAGATGCCGCCTGAAGTTCGAATGTAGGTTAGAGGCGGCGGCGCTGGGTCGCGGCTGATGATGTGCATTAAGCTCGGCACACCTATCTCCCCGCCCGCCACCGCCTTGCGAACACGTGCGAAGTTGGCGTCGAATCGCCGGTTGAATCCTATCTGCAGTTGGACACCAGCTGCTTCAACTGCGGCGAGGGCGCGGTCGATCTGGCCCAGGCTGTGAGCAATCGGCTTCTCACAGAAGATGTGTTTGCCGGCCAAGGCCGCCTCGACAATCAAATCTGCGTGTGTGGGGGTGGGAGAGCAGATCAGCACCGCCTCAATTTGAGGATCGGCAATGATTTCCAAAGCTGATTCAGCAATCCTCGAAATGCCACATCGGGAAGCCACGGCCTGGACAGCGTCTTGGCTGACGTCAGTAATGGCAACGGTCTGCGCTTCGGGTAAACGAAATGCCAGTGTTTCTGCATGTACCCGGCCAATGCGGCCGGCGCCAATGATTCCCAGGTGAAGCTTTTGCTTGCTCAATGTGCCCCTCGTAAAGAATGGCTGAAGAACGATTGCTCAATACGGACCCAAATCCAAATTGCACTCGATTGATTTCAGATATTCGCGATTGCGCCGTGCGCTGTCTTTTGGCGATCCCATGCCCGGCAGGATGTCCTGTTCGACCAAAACATAACCCTCGTATTTCCGTGCGGCCAAATGTCGCAACAGAGCGGGAAAATCCACACACCCATTGCCCAATTCGCAGAATACTCCATGGCGCAGCGCCGTGAAGTAGTCCCATCGCTCTTCGCGCGCACGTCTTGCAGTCTCCGGTTGGCAATCCTTCAGGTGAAAGTACCAGACACGGTCTCCAAAGCGTTCCAGGACCGCGGCGATGTCGACCGCGCAGCCTCCGCTCCCATAACAATAATGACCAGAGTCGAATACCAGTCCGAGCCGGCGTGAATCGGTCAGGTCAAGCAAGGTTGCAATCTCGTCCGGCGTCTCAACATACCCTGCGCAATGATGGTGAAAGACCGTGCGCAAGCCGGTTTCTTCGAAAACGGCGCGCGCCAGTTGATCAGCCCCGCCCGCAAAAATCTTCCAGTCCGCGGAACTCAACGCAAATTCCGCTGTGACGCGGCCGGCAAAGCGAGTTCGATCGGGTTCAGCCCCGTTGTTGTCGGCTAATACCAAATAAGGCTCTGGAGTTGTGGCTACCGCGGCTAACAGTCGTGCTGTTTTCACTGCGCAAGCAATGCCCGCGGGATGAGCAGCGGGATACTTTAGCGCTACTGGCACAAAGGCGCCCAGCATCGCCAGGTGGCGCCGAGCGAGTTCCGCGCTCAGGATGCTCGGATCCGTCGGCATGTAATCCGAATCCCCGAGTTCCGTACCCGTGTAGCCGGTCTCCGCCAGTTCGTCCAACATGCGGTCGAAGGGGACGTGCGGGCCCTTCACCGCCTCGAACTCGAGAGTGCCCCAGGAACACGGAGCATTACCGACCATCAGCTTTCTCATCGTTAGTTCCTTCAGAATTGCCGGATTCAATCGCAGAATCGGCCATAGCGTTTCTCATTTGCCTCTGTGTTGCCGTCTGCCTTCGCAGCTCAGAGGTGATGGCGCTCGCGCTTGTGCGCCGCCTCGTATTGATCCCTCGCCTTACGCACACTTTCTGACTCAGAGACCTCGGCCACGGCAACGTCCCACCACGATTCGTAGCTGGGAACGCCTACCGATGGATCAGTCTCCACAACAATGACGGTTGTGCGGTCGAGCGACTTGGCCTTCTGCAAAGCATCCCTCAACTCCGCCAGTGTTTTGGCCTTGAACGCATGCGCGCCAAGACTGCGTGCATTGGCCACAAAGTCTACTTGCAGCGGTTCACCGTCCAACTGCCCGGACACCTTTGAGCGGGTGCGATAGCTGGTTCCGAATCCCTGCTGTCCCAGCGAGCGGCTCAATCCGCCGATGCTGGCAAAGCCGTGATTGTCGACGAGCACGATGACGATCTTCACTCCCTCCTGTACCGAAGTCACAATTTCGGTGGGCATCATCAGGTAGGTGCCATCGCCCAGGAATACATAAACTTCGCGGCCGGGGTCAGCCATCTTTGCGCCGATGGCTCCGGGAATCTCATAGCCCATGCAGGAGTAGCCGTACTCCATGTGATAGCCGTTCGGTGTTCGCGTGCGCCAAAGCTTATGCAGGTCGCCGGGATGGCTTCCCGCAGCAGAGAGAATTACGTCCCGCGGCCCCGAAGCCTCCCAGATTGCGCCGATCACTTCGCTTTGCGCCGGTCTATCGGGGTTGTTCAGGTGGAACAGACGGTCGACTTCGGCCTCCCATCCTGCTTTCAGGCTGGCAACTTCAGAGGCATATTCCGCGCCGACGCTGTGGCCGGCCAGTGCAGTTCGGAGTTGCTCAAGCGCGACCCGCGCGTCTGCAATCAGGGGAACCGCCCCGACCTTGTACGCGTCAAACTCGGCCGTATTGATGTTGACGAAGCTGACTTCAGGATTCTGGAATGCGGTCATCGAAGCGGAAGTGAAATCCGAGTAGCGGGTTCCAATTCCGATCACCAAGTCTGCGGAGTTTGCAAGCCGATTCGAGGCTAGTGTCCCGGTGGCGCCGATCGCTCCCATTGCTTGCGCATGTTCCCAGGGCAACGAACCTTTGCCTGCCTGCGTTTCCGCCACCGGAATGCCGGTTTGCGTTGCGAATGCCGCGAGCGCCTGCGAAGCTTCGCTCATCAGCACACCGCCTCCGGCCACAATCAGCGGCTTGCGGCTCAAGCGGATCGCTTCGAGGGCCCGGTTGAAGGAGACGGTGTCGGGCTGGCTGCGGCGAATGAGCCACACCCGGTTGCGAAACAGCTCTTCAGGATAGTCGTATGCCTCGGTCTGCACATCCTGCGGCAAAGCCAGGGTTACCGCCCCGCAATCAGAAGGCGAGGTGAGGACACGCATCGCTTCAGGAAGCGCGGTGATCAATTGTTCAGGCCGATAGATGCGATCCCAGTAGCGGGAGACCGGCTTGAAGCAATCGTTGACGCCAACATCCTGCGTGCTTGTCGATTCCAACTGCTGCAGCACAGGCGCCACTTTGCGGTTGGCAAAAATATCACCGGGTAAAAGCAGTACTGGCAGGCGATTAATGGTGGCCAGTGCCGCACCAGTGATCATGTTCGTTGCGCCAGGCCCGATTGAGGAGGTGCAGGCAAACGTACGCAGGCGATTGCAGGCCTTGGCGAATGCCGCCGCCATGTGGACGCCAGATTGTTCGTTGCGGACAAGGATGTAAGGAAAATCCGGGTTCTGCTGCAAGGCCTGGCCGATCCCCGCAACATTGCCGTGTCCGAAGATTCCCAACATTCCAGCGAAAAAGGCATGCTGCTTCCCATCCCGCTCGACGTACTGGTTCTTCAGGAATTCGATCAAAGCCTGGGCCATCGTTAATCGACGCGTTTCCATCCGACTCACCTCTTTACAACCGGCACCCTTGGGTCCTTTTCGTTCCAGCCACTTTTCACCCACGCGTAGTCGGGATCATCGGATGCGGCCAGCGAACGTGCGGAGCCGGCCAGCGCATTGAGGTAATACACGTTGTATCCATGTGCGGCCGCCACTGGATGATAGCCCTCTGGCACCAGGACCAACTCGCCGTCGCGTACGGTAAGCGTCTCGTCGATGCGGTGATCGGCGGTGTATACCTTTTGCACCGCAAAGCCTTCAGGGCGCTCGACCCGGTAGTAATAGATTTCCTCCAGGTCTACCTCGCCCGGAGGGTTATGCACGTCGTGCTTGTGTGGAGGAAAGCTTGACCAGTTGCCTGCAGGAGTAAAGACCTCAACAACGATCAAGCGATGCGCGGGAAAGCTGGGCGGCAGCATGCTGTTGATCTGGCGAGTGGCATTCCCGCCGCCGCGAATCTCAACGCCCACCTCATCCGGTGTGACCAGGTGCGCGGGGAATACATCCTCGGCGCGGCTGTAGCAGAATGCCAGGTCGCAATCGGTTTCGGCAGTAATGGTGAATGAGCTCTCGATTGGAAGATAAAGAGTGTAGGGAAATCCTTCGAAGACCGACGTCCGGCCGCCAATGTGCATCCACTCGCCCCGCGAACTCTTCACCGAGCAGATGCCGCCCAATATCACCACGCCCAACTCGTTGCCGCCAGTATCTCCTGCGTACTGCTCGCCCGGCGCAAGTTTTTTTACCTGAAATGACAAATACTCAAACCCGAAATCGTTGATGCGATCCAGAAATGCATCCGGGCGGACCAGCAGGTTATTCATGATTTCTCCTCGCACCTCTGAGCAAACAGGGGAATTCGGCGACGGCAGGTTGGCTGGGCCCTGGTCTATCGCATTTGACAAGCTATGTTGAAACGTGGAGATGCACACGTTTGCATCCGCTCAATAATCGCGCGCCCGGCAAAGACTGTCAAGAGAATGTCCGGTAAGCAAGAGCCGACAGCTCTTCTCTACCACTTCGATTTAAGGAACGGTTCCTTTGTATCAACAGAATCCACCCAGGATTCCTAATTGGGAGGAATGCGGGCATTCACAGCGAAGGCTTCGGCTTGATTGAAGCTGAATCCTACGCTCCCAGTCCGCCGACGATCTGACAGGATGTTCCATGTCATGCGGTAAGCTGATTCGGGGGTGTTCTGGATGCGATTTCGTGCAGTCAGCCGATTTGCTCTTGCATCGCTTGCATTGTCCTTTGGCCTCGCTTTGGCTGCCCAGCAGCCGGATGCATTCAAGGGTCAAAATCCGGCCTTACCGCTCACCCATGTTGACAACGGATCCAACACTGCCAACGCGATGGCCCAGCATTATGTGGTCCTGGTTTCGCTCGATGGCTTCCGCTGGGATTACGCTCAACGCGATGGGGCCACTCACCTGCTGGCTCTTGGCAAGCAAGGCGTCTGGGCACCCAAGGGGATGTACCCTAGCTTTCCTTCAGTCACCTTTCCCAACCACTTCACCATCGTGACCGGGCTATACCCCGAGCATCATGGTCTGGTGGCCAACGGGTTCTACGACGAAACCAGACAGGCCCGTTACGCCATTAGCGACTCACAGGCCGTTACCGATGGAAGCTGGTATAGCGGCACTCCTCTTTGGAGCTTGGCGGAGAGCCAGGGGATGCGCACAGCTTGTCTGTTCTGGCCTGGTTCCGAAGCAAAAATAGCGGGCTTCCGGCCCACATGGTACGCATCGTTTGATTCGAAAACAGAAGCGACAGACGCAGTTCAACAGGCGCGCATCGATGATGCGGCTGCCTTGCTGATGCTGCCAAAGGAGGATCGCCCTCATTTCATCACAATCTACTACTCCGAACCCGACCATGAAGGCCATGAATTTGGCCCTGACGCAGCAGAAACACGTGCAGCCGCTCGCAAGGTTGACAACCTGGTCGGCAAGTTGAAGACCGCCCTCGATGCAACCGGCTTACCCGTCGATCTAGTTGTGATCAGTGACCATGGAATGGTCAAACGCGACGGCGACTGGATCAACCTTGACCAATTCGCCGATCTAACCGGCTTTGAGGCGGTTGGGCCACTGCTTTATGGCAAGACAGAAGACGATCGCGTCCGCGCCTACAACCAACTCAAGAAGGCTTCGGCCCAGTTTGTCGTTTATCGCCGCAAGGATGTGCCCGCTGGTCTGAATTACAGCCAAAACCCGCGCGAAGGCGATCCTGTGGTGATTGCCACTGGTCCTTACGCCATCCGCGCTCACGCGCCTCCCGCGGATAAACCGGATCATCCACCGACGACGGGAATGCACGGGTTTGATCCTCGCAAGATACCGGAAATGAAGGCCAGCTTCTTCGCCGCCGGCCCTGATATTGTTACGGGCAAGACGGTTGAACCGTTTGAGAACGTCAATCTATATCCCTGGCTGGCCCATATGCTCGGCCTGACTCCACCAAAGACGGATGGCAGTTTGAACGTGCTGGCCGGAACACTGCGTGACGGTGGCGCCGTTCCGGAGACTGAAGGAGCTGCAAAATGAACGTGGTCCTCGGAGTGGACGGCGGAGGGACCCGGACGCGCGCTTCAATTGTCGCGGACGGGCGGGTTCTGGCACATGGGGAAAGTGGCTCCATCAAGCGCTTGCGGGTAGGTGCGGAGGCGGCCGAGCACAATCTGCGGGCTTTGCTCAACGATGTGTATACCAAGGCTGGGGTGACCTCTGTGCGCGCGGCCTGTGTCGGCGTAGCCAGTGCCAGCCTCCCGGGAACGGTCGAGTGGATTACCGCTGTTCTCGAAGATTTCAAAGCCGAGCTCACTGAAGTGGTTGGAGATGAGGTGATTGCACTGGATGCGGCCTTCCACGGTGGACCCGGAATCCTGCAAATCGCCGGAACTGGGTCCAACACAATCGGACGCGCACCGGACGGCAGCCGGGAATGTGCGGGTGGCTACAGCTCGAGGCTGGGCGATGAGGGATCTGGCTATTGGATTGGAGTGAACAGTGTGCGCCGGGCGCTCCATGCCTTTGACCGGGACGAACCGACACAGATTCTCAAAAGAGTCGGCGAAATTTGGGGCACGCAGAGCCTCGACGACCTTGTGAGCATGGGCGACAGCACGCCGGGCCCGGACTTTGCCGCGCTTGCGCCGGCAGTCAACGAACTGGCCGAGGCGGGCGACAAGGTTGCGATCGGCGTCTTGAAGCAGGCAGCCATGGACCTGGTCGATTTCGTGCTCCTGGTGCGGTCCAAGCTTCGCAGCAAGCACGGGATCACAGGCGAGGTTCCGGTTGCCTGGACTGGCGGCGTAGTGGAGAAGATGACTTTGGTTCGTGAGGCTTTCTTCGCGGGTCTTCATGCTGCGGCCCCGGAGATGCCGGTCGCGAGGGAGTCAGCCGTCTCCCTTGAGGGTGCCCTGTGGCGTGCGCAGCGGCTCGCCAATTCTTTAACATAACGCCTTCGGTTCTGCTCTTAGGCCAGAGTTTTTCGGGATCTCCTTGCTGAGTTCAAATGGGGTAAGAATCCGCTTGCGCCGGGGTACGCCGCCTCAACTGGAATGTTACCGCTCGAGGGGAGTTTAGACTCTTTTCGGAGCCGGGCGCTGTCGCCGTGTCTCCTCACAAGGTGATAGGGTGCCAGCGCCATGGACCTCGCTTGCTCGAATTTGCAATTGGATGAATTCCTGCCCAATTGTTCTTCTTCCCGCTTGAACGAAGAGAAGCGCAAGGCTACACTACCGCAGTTTCCAGGCTCTCGGACCAATTGCGAACTCTCAGTTGAGTTCGCATTATCAACGCAAGGAGGGAAGCATGGCAGTCATCAGCGCAAGCAAGGGCTCCTTTTCAGTGAAGGCCTGCGTAGGTGGCTCGAAGACGCTTCTGGCGTTCAACCTCTCAAGCGCAGCGGCGGCCAAAAACCTGGCTGGCTTCACCATCTATTGCCAGCCGCCGGGAGGCGCCCCGGCCTACTATCTCCCTAACGAATTGCGCTTTGAGACTCCCGGACAACATGCGCAAGTAGCTGGCGAACCGCCGAACTCTATTGCGGAATTACAACTGAATTGGTAGCCCTCGATGAATTGAAGCCACAAGTTTTCCGGCATCATCCACTGCCACCAGGTTTGCGGGCTGGCCTTCGGCAAGGGAGCCGGCTCGATGGCTAAAACCGGTCATTGCGGCTGGATTCGCAGTGAGCAAACGCAGAGCCTGCTCGAGCGGCGCGCCTGTAAATCCAATAAAGTTGGTGAGCGCACGATCTAGGGTGAGGACGCTCCCGGCCAGGACATCGCCGACGAAAGCCTTGCCATGGGCAACCTGAACCGCAAACCCGCCAAGGCGAAATGTGCCGTCTGGCATGCCCGTGGCGCTCATGGCGTCGGTCACCAGGATCGCCCGGTCGCGGCCCTTGGCCCGCCACCACAGCTTCACCAGTTCTGGCGCGGTGTGGACGCCGTCGCAAATCAACTCAGCAAATAGCGAATCGGTGGTCAGAACCACCCCAAGGATGCCCGGTTCGCGGTGGTCAAGTGCACGCATGGCGTTGAATGTGTGCGTCGCGCTGACGGCCCCGGCGGCGACCGCCGCACGCGTCTCCGCTGCGGTTGCATTTGAGTGGCCCACGGAGACCCGAACACCGCGTGCGGTGGCATGTGCGGCCAGTTCGATTGCTCCGGGCAACTCCGGTGCTAGGGTCATCAGCCGAATGTGGCCCTCGGCAGCATCGAAGAACCGGTCGAAGACTCCAATGTTTGGCGCCAACAGGTGTTCCGCAGGTTGCACCCCGCGTTTGGCGTGCGAAAGAAACGGCCCTTCAAGGTGAATGCCAATCGGCCAGGCCGAGTGCTCCGCCGGAGCAGGCGGGTTCGCAATCAGCTTTGCCAACCCTGAAAGCGAGCGAAGCGTCGCATCGAGGGGAGCGGTCACCGTTGTTGCCAGAAAGCTTCCTGTCCCATGCGAAGCTAAGAACCTGCCGATGGTGGTGAGCGCTTCAGGAGTTGCTTCCATCACATCGTGGCCAGCTGAACCATGGATATGCACATCAAGAAACGCCGGAGCCAGCGTTGCGCTGGGAAAGTCCAGGACGTGGGCGTCGCTAGGCAACTCGCCATCCCCGCGGCTTGAAATGGAAGCGATTCGCCCGTCCTCGATTTCCAGCAATGGGTGGTCGAGCAACGAGGTATCGTTGCAAAGCTTCTTCGCTGTCAGCACGGTGCGCATACTCAACAATTATTGCAGGTTCGGCAAGCGCCGTCTGTCGCGGACGCATCTCACGGCACCGGCATTTGATCGAGTGGGCAAGGGAATCCCCAATCAATGAATCAGGGTATCGCCTTCCGGTGTAGGCGAACCGGCCCGCATTTGTACAGCCTTGAGCAATGCCTGCCTGGCGGCGACCTCTGCCCGGCAGGCCGTGAGCAGGACCGTCAGGTGTGCGAACTGTGAGTTCATGTGCAGGCGAAGCTCGTCAATGGCCACTTCCAACCGGTCATTAGCGGCAATGTGCTCGCCCTGGCTAGCCTGCACAGACTTCAGATTAGGCAGGATGACGTCTGAGAGCTGTTGCACGAGTGAGTCAAGACGCTCGTTGATGAGCAGATTGTAAGCGGGACTCCTTTGACGCCGGGGCTTCAACATGAACGATGGATGCTTCCGCGCGCCATTCTCTGACATTGCGTTCTGCCAAATGCTTTCAAGCGCGGCGAGAATGAACTGGAAATAGAATTCCCGGGAAGATACCCTGATCAACAAGGACTCAATGTAAATCGCCGAGCAGTCCGGGGAACCAATGCAGAGCATTTTCGCGATAAAGCTTGCGCAGGATGGATTGGGGGAGAGCTAGTCCCTGCACCGCGTGGCCGCGGACCGTCAAGATATCGCCTGTAGCCAGAAATCGCCAATTCTTTGCGTAATTCTCTTCCCACATTGCACTTTTCTCCGACACCCCCGTCTCCCCAAAACCGATTTCGAGATCTGTTCCATAAATTAATCGATCCTGGTACCGGGTAATGAATGCAATCATCTGCGGGCGCGATTGCATCATGATGTCTGGCATGCGCCCAGCGAGATCAACGGCAAAATTTGGATAGCGATCGAGATGCTGACCCAGTTGATTGAAATCGTCTTCCATGCTGCCGAGATGTGCTCCTACGACACGAAGACTTGGATTCCCTTCCAGAATGTGATCGCGGGCCTGCAGGATCCGCTCCTTGGAAGCCGGATGAGACTTGGCATACATGTACCATTGCGGGTTTCTCTTGAAGTAGAGATAGGCGAGAGAATCGGGATTTGGTGGTTCCCATGAGCTACTTGGGTCCGCAAGATGTGCAATCAGGGTCTTGTTATGAGCGGCAATGTCGCGATAAATTGGCTCAAAGACGGGAGCGTCCGGAAGAAGATACTGACCAGTGGCGTCCTTGATCTCCATGCCAAGGTTTTTCCATATCTTTACCGCAACCGCACCCTTATCGAATTCCCGGTTGATCTGTAGAATCGCCGCCTGAGCAAACCCAGGCTGGCTGAACCGATACGGGTCAAAGGTCGTGCAAACGGAGACGTGACCGTTGGTTTTGCGAACTAACTCCCAGGCTTCCTCACTCTCCTTTGTGAGACTGTTTCTCGATTCATTTGTATCATCGACAACGAGAATGTCGAGAACGTGCATGTTCAGCTTTTTCAGCATCGGATAGAATTCCGGGTTGTCTGCAAATACGTGCGTGTGTGCGTCAATAGGACTGAGCGCGGCGAATTGCTGCAACTCCTGGTCAGAGAAACCGCCGGTGACCGGAGCGGGCCCCCGCCTGTTGCAACCGACGACTGTGATGGCCAGCACCAAAGGAAAAACAAGTTTTTTAATGATCTGCATCAATGTGCCTTCTGCCGCATTTATGGGGGATCTTCGCTTTCAGGAATGATTCCTTTGAATTGTACTTCTCCTAGACCGCTCCTGGGAGAATTGATATGAATCCTTGGCCGAGGGGCGGTGCACTGCTGCACTATTCTGTCCCTTCCAAATCTTTGGGCGGTCCTGCTTTCACTCTTCCGACACGAATACTTCTTCTCTCCCTTCCCAATAGAGCCGGAATGTAACGGTGACGTAAAGCGCAAACGGCGGCGGATTTGCTATGGTTTTGCCATGGGAAAGAAGGATGTTTTGGCGCTTATCGGTACGGTCCTGGTTCTTGGGCCGACTTTGCTTGCGGGACAGACTTTGGATCTGCCAACCAGCAAACAGTTGATAGGAGAGATTCCAGGGCATCCGCAACGGCTGAACAGCTTGCCGATGACGATGGCGGTTTCTCCAGACCGGCGCTACGTTGTCACGGTGAATGCCGGGTATGGGACGTACGAGTCGCAGTATGAGCAGTCGTTGGCGGTGTTGGACACGCAAACGGGCGAGCTTGCCGACTTTCCTGATTCCCGCACACTTGCGCGGGTTGCCAAGCAGACGCTTTACTCCGGACTGGTGTTCAGCCGCGATGGTAGCCACCTTTATGCAAGCATGGGGTCAACGAGCAATCCGCTCGGCGATGGCAAGGACGCGACGGGCAGCGCCGTGGTTGTGTACAGCTTCAAGGCGGCCAAGATCGAACCGGAGCGTCTGATTCATCTGCCACTCGAGCAACTTGCCACTGGCAGGAAGACGAACCTGCTCGGTGGGGTGGAGGGCGACAAGGGAGTTCCGTTTCCGGCAGCAATCGCGGTTCTAGGACCCCAGGGCGCTGAAAAGCTCCTCGTGGCCGAAAATCTCTCTGACAATGTACTGCTGATTGATGCCGGCACCGGGTCGATTGAAAAGACTTTCGATCTCTCTCAGAGCGACGCCGTGCCGTCTGCCTATCCGGTTGCTCTCGCGGTCACGAAGGATGGAACGCGCGGGTTTGTTGCGTTGTGGAATGCATCCGAAATTGTGGAACTCGATCTGGCTAAGAGGGCGGTGGGCCGAAAACTGGCTCTTCTCAAGCCGTCGAGCCCTGTGGCGCCGGGCACGCATCCCTGCGCATTCGAGTTTTCGCCGGACGGGAGGATTTTATATGTAGCGCTGGCCAATCGGGATTCGGTTGCGGCGGTGAATGTGGGTGCGGGACAGTTTTCAGTGAAAGGATACTTCGATACACGGCTGCCGGGGCAAAGCTACTTTGGCGCGGAGCCCGAAGCGCTTGCCGTGAACGCGGATGGCAGCAGGTTGTATGTGGCAAATGCCATCACCGATGCCGTTGCGGTGATCGACACAACAAAACTCACGATCGAGGCGTCGAAGCAGGGCATGGCGGAGCCGATCGGCTTTGTGCCCACCGAGTGGATGCCCATGTCCATGGCGTTTCTGCCTACTGCAACCGGGGGCAAGCTGTATGTCGCCACCGCCAAGGGTAAGGGGACCGGGCCGAACAATTATCCCCAGCGACAGACGGAAGAAATAAGGAAACGGCGCAATCAAACGCCGTCAACTTACATCGCGACACTGCTCTATGGATCGTTGGCTACGCTGGATTCGGCAGAGATTGAGAAGAATTTGCGGACTTGGACTTCGGTTGTGGTCGAGTCGAACCGGATGAAGGCTGCTGCGGAGAAGATTACTTTTGCAGGTGGAACGCAAGATCGGATCAAGCACGTCATCTACATCATCAAGGAGAATCGGACCTACGATCAGGTGCTTGGCGATCTGCAAAAAGACGGCAAGCCCGTTGGCAACGGTGACCCTAAGATGACCATGTACGGCGAAGCGATCACGCCGAATCAGCACAAGCTGGCCCTGCAGTTCGGTGTGCTGGACAACTTCTTCGATTCGGGCGAGGTGTCGGGCGACGGGCACGTCTGGTCTACCGCCGCCATCGGCACCGACTACCTGGAGAAGACCTGGCAGCAGGAGTACAGCCGCGGGCAGAGAAGCTACGATTGGGAAGGCGCGGTTGCGGAGAACTACCCGCTGTTGCAGAAGATTCCCGATGTGAACGAACCTTCGAGTGGCTATCTCTGGGGTGATCTCGCTGCACACGGCAAGACCTATTACCACTTTGGCGAATACATATCGACCACTTTTTGCAACGAGGCGCGCGTAGCCGACCCGCAGATGGGTCCTCTGATGCAGGGCCGCGACTGCACGCATAAGGAAATTAAGCCAGGCGAAGAACTCCCTGCGGCTTGGGGTGGCGGGGCCAATAAGTGGCCCTGGCCTATTCCGCTGATCGCCGCGAATGTGGCTACAAAGCCGGAACTGGTGGGGCACTTTGCCGAGGAGACGCCAGACTTCAACCTGAGAGTGCCCGACCAGGTGCGGGTTGAGATCTTTCTGCGGCATTTAAAGGGTTGGATTGCGGACAAAGAGCAGGGCAAAGACACCATGCCAAACTTTGTTTTGCTGCGGCTGGGCAACGACCATACCGCGGGGACCACGCCCGGTGGGCCTACGCCGAAGGCCTCGGTTGCCGACAACGACCTGGCCGTTGGGCGCGCGGTCGAGGCGATCTCGCACTCGCCATACTGGGACGATACGGCGTTCTTCATCCTGGAAGACGATGCGCAAAATGGCGGCGACCACGTGGACGGGCACCGGAGTATTGCGCTGGTGGTCAGCGAGTACTCGCCGCGTGACGCAGGCGGAGCGCCGTTTGTAGACAGCAGATTTTACTCCACGGTGAGCGTGTTGCGGACAATGGAGACGCTGCTGGGACTGCCGCCCATGAACAACAACGACGCATTCTGCTCGCTGATCTCGACTCTGTTCGCAGGTCCCGGCGATCAGCCGGCCTATGAGGCGGACACCTCGAACCGGGACAACGGGCTGATCTACACGGCCAACACCAAAGAAGCCGAGGGCGCCAGCGAAAGCATGAAGATGGACTTTCGCCACGCCGATCACGCTGACGCGCAAAAGTTGAACGTAATTCTGTGGAAAGATGCGATGGGTGACGCGCCCGTACCGGCCATGCTGAAGGTGCGCGCAAAGAGCGGCGCCAAGGATGACGACGACTAGAGTCAGAGCGTTAAACTATCCGCATGAGCAAGCGGATTGGTGTGCATCTGGGTACGGCAGGC
>OBLT010001794.1_pt1 | contig 13546 bp, 14 predicted proteins | sample 1518721 | NCBI WGS metagenome assembly OBLT01 (sample SAMEA3539307, study PRJEB22396) | soil metagenome | biome: tundra; feature: field; material: soil | place: USA | collected 2010-05 | depth 0.15 m | reverse complement strand
GGGTCGCTGCCGCTCCGTGGCGCGGCCGGCGCCCGGGTGCGGGCCCGCCGGGTTCCGCCCGGGCGCCCGTCCCCGGCATGGAGGGCTGATCCGGCCACGCGGGGCGGGCCAGGCTGGGAGCATGGGCGCGGGCTGCCCGTGATGCCGGAGAGTTTGCGGGATGAGAGCCCGTAGAAAACCCTGGCACCGGGACCTTGACCTGAGGGTCGCCTCTTGTCGCCTTTGAGCACGACGGTCACTATTCGCGGCCTGTGAGCCTGCAAGACCGGGGTCCCCGGGCAGCCCGCCCTTGTTTCCCGAGTCAAGGATAGGAGGCCCCAGGTGGGTCACGCGAGAGCGCGGAAGATTCCCGCGCAGCTAGTGGAGGACGAGGAGTACCAGCTCCGTCACGAGCGGGTGGCGGGGATCGATATCGCGAAGGCGAAGGCGGACGTGTGCACCCGGCTGCCCCCGCAGCGCGACGGCGGGCGGCGGGCGTCGCGGGTCGAGGATGTCCCCGCGCGAGCGCGGGAGATCCTGGCGCTGGCCGTGCGGCTGGCCGCCGACGGGGTCGAGCTCGTCGTCATGGAGTCCACGTCGGTAATCCGGCGTCGCCAGACGGGCGTCTGCGACGGACGGCGACGGCCCGTTTTGCACGTCCCGCGACCCGTGGCAGACGGGTTATCTGGGGACCGTCTGCGACCCAGACAGCCGACCGCAGAGCCGGTGTCGCTGCGGCCCCTCGTCGTTGCCGCTTTGTCCTTCCCGTCGCAGACGCATCTGCGACGCCATGACCTGGGCAATGTCCAATTCCCTCATATTTGGACCCCAGATAACCGACGGATCAGGGAAGTCCTCCCTGATGGACGGCCACTCGGCCGTGCTACTACCCACCCACGACCAACGATTCAACGCCTCCGCCGACGTGACCGCCCGAGGGGCCAGGCAGGGGACCCGCAGCGTTGCTGACTACGTCCGCGGTGCATGGTCGGAAACCAACGACGAGCACGAGCAGTCCCAGGTCCAGTACCTGCGTGGCGGCAAGCCGACATGGTCGGCCATCGCCGCCACCTACGACAACGGGCTGGGCGCCGTCACCACCGCGGTGGTGGTCAGGTGGTTCACCGGGGTGGAAACCGACGGCGGGTCGCTGAAGGCCATGCACCAGCTGCATGACGGGCACTTCCACCTGCGCAGCCTGCAGACATGGGCGGAAAGAGGGTTCGACACCCGCTGGCTCAAGGCCGCCCACCCGGCGCTGTACCCCGACGGCCCGACCGCGTACATGCGCGAGCTGGCGAGACGCATCGGGTTGGGTGCATCCAGGACCGCTCTGTCGCTGCTGGGCAAGGCCAAGGCGATGAAGAACGTCGGCGACCTAAGCCTTTTCATCCGCGACAACATGCTCGACGAGCCGGAGACCTTCGCCGCAGCGCAGAAGATGCTCGCCGCGTTCACCCCGCTCAACGAGGCATTCGAAACTGCGCACCGCGCTCACCGCCAGGAGCTGATCCTGCGCGAGGTGCCACTCAGCTGGGCTACGTACCGCGAATCCGGCGAGACCCGCACCCTCGCCGAAACCCTGCTCGGCACGCCGATGGAACACTACCTCCGGGGCGTGCACCTGAGGGTGCTGCAGGAGGAAATGAACCACGTCGATGAGGCTATCGCGCGCCTAGAGGGGGAGCTCGGAGCGCAAGAGAAACTCGAAGACCGAGTTTCTAAAGCGTACGAGTCCCTGGAGGAGCAGTGGCGCCAGGAAGGGCAGGTGCTGCGGAGCCTCCAACTCCAACTCCAAGCTGTGAATAGTGAGGTGGCGGCCCGCGAAAGCGCTCACCGGATCTACAGCGGGCACGTGACCCGCCTCGGGTGGCCATGCCCGCAGGATGAGGACGCCTTCACCGTCCTTCGCGGTCAGGTGCCGCGGATTCTGGAGGAGGCGCAATCCGGGAAGGCAGACATCGAACCGCGGCGCCGCGAAGCGTTCGGTAACGCCGCGGAAGCCAGGCGGCTGCATGAAGCCAAGGCCGCTGAGCTCATGGCTTTGCAGTCCGCCAGGAGCCTCATTCCCTGGAAGGTGTTACGAGCGCCGCGACCAGATCGCCCTTGCTGCAAATGTCCCACCGGCCGACCTGCCGTACGCTGCTGAACTCATCGACATCGCTGACGGCCAGGAACGCTGGCGCCCCGCGGCAGAGAAGGTGATGCGCAGCTTCGGCATGCGCCTGCTGGTGCCCGAGCACCACAGGAAGGCCATCAGCGAGTACATCGACAACCACGACATGCGTGGCCTCGTCGAATACAGCCTCGTTACCGCCGCATCGGCCCATCAGCCCCTCCCGCGCCCGGACACCCTGGCCGGGAAGCTCACCGTCGACACCGATCATCCCTCCGGGCTGTGGCTGACCGCTCAGCTGGCCAGGAGGTTCGACCATGCGTGCGTGGAAACGGTCCGTGACCTGGAACAGCACCGGGTAGCCGTGACGGTGCGGGGCACGGTGAAGCTACCGGGCAGCCACTACCGCAAAGATGACAGGCCCGAGCTGACCAGCCCGTCGTCTTACATCCTGGGTGCCAACACCGCCGCCAAATGCGCTGCCCTAGAAACAGAGGCCACCCAGCTCGCTGAAGCCAAGAAGAAGGCCGTTGCCAATGCCGAGGACCTGGACGACCGCTATCAGAAACTGGACGCGATCCTTGACGCCGCCAGCCAGCTCGTCACCTACGCCGACTGGACGCTGCTGGATTACCGGGCCTCCGCGCGTGCCTGCGGACATCTCAAAAAGCGCATAGATGCGATCAAGGCCGACAACGTAGACCTTCAGCAACTGGAGAAGCAGCGCGATACCGCGAAGGAGGAATGGAAATCAGCAGTCGGCGCCAGCTCCGGCATCCGCGACAAGATCACCGAGCATCGCGACCGGCGCGATGCCCTGGCCGGGACGCGCGAGCAGGAACAGCGCAAGCCGCATACCATCAACGACGACGCTCAGCGTTCATACCTGGACGCTGCATACTCCAGCATTGGCGTGGACGCCGCGCCAGAGACGATGCAAGCAATCAGCGCCGCCTTCCGCAAAGAGCTGGAACAGCGCAAGTCCGCGGCGGAGAGCGACCGCAGGCTCGCGCATCAGAAGGTCAAGACGGCAATCGGCCGGTTCGTAGAGGACTGGCCAGACGCAGCGCCGGACACCAGCGGCGACGTGGACCGCTGTGGCGCGGACTTCGCTGCCCTGCACGACGAGATCGCGCAACGACGGCTCCCCGACGCAATGACCCGGTTCCAGCAAATGATTAGCGAGGACATGGTCCCTTCGGTCGGGGTACTGCAGCGCGCCATCGAGAACGCGGCCACAAAAATCCAGGGCCGCGTGGCCATGGTCAACGAGGGACTACGGTGAGTGGAATTTAATCCCGGGACCCACCTGCAGATCGCCTACAAGGCCAGTCTGTCCGAGGATGTCAAAGACTTCCGCGGCCAAGTGGATGCCCTGCTGAGGAACGCGCCAGCAGCACGGCAGAACACGCAAGCATCACTGGCACAGTTCCAGCGCGTCCGTGACCTTATGGCGAGGTTTACAAGGGAGGACCTCACCGACCGCCGCTGGCGCGCCAACGTCCTGGATGTGCGCAATAGCTACACCTTCTACGGCCGGGAAGAAAACGTCGACGGCGTCACCGTCCATACCTTCCGCAACACCGCCTCCAGCTCCGGTGGTGAACAGGAAAAGCTGGTCGCGTTCTGCCTGTCCGCGGCGCTGAGCTACAACCTCGCCGACGCCGACTCGGACGGCAGGCCCCGCTTCGCGCCGCTGATGCTCGACGAGGCATTCAGCAAGTCCGACGAGACATTCTCGGCACAAGCACTAGCGGCGTTCGACGAGTTCGGATTCCAGCTGCTCATCGCCGCGCCGATCCGCCTGTCCGGGATCGTCGAACCGTACATCGGCCAGGCCATCCTCGTAGAAAAACGCCTGACCGATGACGGCGCGCACTCAAGCGCCGCGTCGGCTACCTTCGGTGAGCTCGCCGCCCGCCGTATCGCGGAGTCCGACGGGGTCCTGCGTGCGTCAGCCTGACGAGATCACCAAGTACCTGCGCGAGCGGTTCGACCGCGACTACCCGGCATGGGCCCGCCAGCAAGGCTCCTGGCCGATGCAGATCGGACTCCACCCCCCGACAACCGCGCAGCGATCCGCCGAGCCCGTCGCCTGTCACGCCTGGGCGGACCAGTGGCGCACCTACACGGGCCCGGGGGTGGTCGAGTGGGCCAGCGCGCGGTTCCCGACCGGAACGCACCCGATGCCGAAGGCACTAGTGCTGCGTCACCCGCGGGATGTGGCAGCGGCCCACCCCAGCAACGCACTGACCTGGCAGCGCTGTGGCCACCGGCTGACCGCACTGCAGCGCACCTTCTCCCAGGCGCGATTCACCGGCGTCATCCGCCGCATCACCGACCTGGACGACCGCGACTACCAGCGCCTGGTCACTACCGTGACCTGGCTCCGAGCCAACCCGGCCTCCGGGATGCTGCTGCGCCAGCTTCCGATCGAGGGCATCGACACCAAGTGGCTGTCCAGCCACGCCCAGCTGATACTCGCACTGCTCGGAGACAGCGACCACGGGGCCCCGTCCCCGATTCCAGCCAGGCCGTGCCAGCCCCAGGGGCCCGGCGGCTACACGAACGGCTCGGACTGCGCGTTCCACCCGACCTGATCCAGGTCGCAGTTCTCGACCCATCCCTGCGCGCCCAGCTCGCCGGGATGCGCCACCTGGCCGCCAGCGTCGAAGACCTGAACCGCTGGGAGCACCGGCCCGACACCGTCGTGATCCTGGAGAACAAAGAGACCGGCTACGCCATCACCGACGACCACCCAGGGACCGTCGTGCTGCACGGCCAAGGGTTCAGCGTCGCCTGCTATGCCCGTATCGGCTGGGTTCGCACCGCCCGCATAGGTCATCTACTGGGGCGATATCGACGCCCCCGGCCTGCAGTTCGTCAACGACCTACGCGGCTATGGCATCACCGTCAGCACCATCCTGATGAACACGGCGACCCTGCACCGCTTCCGGCACCTCGCCGCAGACGGAGCCAGACCCCAGCGCAACACGCTCCCGAACCTCACCGACACCGAACAGGAACTCTACGCATACCTGACCGAGTACGCTGCCATGCACAGCACGGGCCTCCTGGTTGAGCAGGAACGCATCCCCTGGCAGCACGCATACCACGCGCTAACCACAGCCATGAATTGCCCGCGACCTCTACGAGCGGCGACCTTGTGACTGGAGGGACCCGCCCTGACGGCTCCCACCGGACGCTATGCCCGCAGCACGGCCCCATTGGCCAGCGACCGCCGACGCTAACGCCTTCAGCCTTCATGCTGCTCTCGAACCAGCAGGTATACGCAGCTGAGCGGCCGCGGGGGAACCTCAATCAAGCCGGGTAGTGTCAGTCCGACACGATCGAACGGCTGTACGACCACTTCCTAGATGTTGATCATGCTTACCTGTAGAGTCGCCTCGTGGGGATGCTTACCGATGGCATAGAGGCTAGTGCGACCAATGTTGCCTCTGCGAGGCTGACTGCTCTCGAATCTAGGTTCGACATGCGTTGGCGGGAGCCGGATCTCCGCGTCGACAGGCGTCCGTCGACAGCTGAACTGGCTTGTCTGGAGATTTGTGCTGGCGGCGGCGGTCAATCGCTTGGCCTAGAGCAAGCTGGATTCTCCCACGTTGCGGCCGTTGAAATCGATTTGTACGCTTGTGAAACGCTCCGGCTGAATCGTAGCGAATGGAATATAGTCGAACGCGACATTCATCATTTCGAAGGCTCAGAATTCAAAGGCGTTGATCTACTGGCTGGTGGCGTGCCGTGTCCGCCATTTTCGATAGCTGGCAAGCAGCTCGGCGCCGATGACGAGCGTGACCTTTTCCCTCGCGCTCTTCGCCTTGTAGAGGAATGTGAACCAACGGCTATAATGCTCGAGAATGTGCGAGGCTTGTCTACCGCCCGATTCGCTAGTTACCGGGAGCAGGTTCTCGCGCGACTGCATGAACTCGATTACAAGACTGACTGGGAAGTGCTCAACGCATGCGATTTCGGCGTGCCGCAACTGCGCCCACGTTTTATTCTTGTTGCTATGAAAGAGTCAGTTTTTGAATATTTTAGGTGGCCAAATGTGATCAAGGCCCCCCCAACTGTCGGCGAAGCCCTCTACGAATACATGGCAGAAGACGGTTGGAAGGGCGCAAAAGCATGGGCCGAGAAAGCCAACGGTATTGGCCCCACACTCGTTGGCGGATCACGTAAGCATGGCGGTCCGGATCTTGGTCCAACACGTGCTAGAAGTGACTGGCTCAAGCTTCATGTCGATGGGAAGGGCCTAGCCGATGCGCCGCCTAAGGCATCGGATCCCATTGATCACCTGCCGCGCCTTACACTGCCTATGGCCGCTGCAGTCCAAGGCTTTCCGGCCTCCTGGCGATTCTCCGGGCGCAAGACGGCACAATATCGCCAGATCGGTAACGCCTTCCCGCCGCCGGTGGCACGAGCAGTCGGCGAAAGCATCCAATCTGCGATCTTGAAAGCACGCGAAGATTCAGCGGTTAAGTCAGGTCGTCTGCGCCGGGCGGTCTGAGCTTCTGCTGTTGGCCATCTTACGCCGTTTCTCTTCTGCTGATATTGCCGCCCTAATATTATCTGGCCACGGTTCGGCATTTATCAAGCGGTAGTAGGACTTGACACGCGCGCCTTCGTGGTGCCGTTTTTGCTGCTGATATTGCCACCCTAGGAACCGCAGGTCACGTATCCGACGCTGATAGTCTTCCTGGTAGTCCTTTGCGCTTGCCGCAATGCCAATAAGGTCGCTAGGAACCCAGTTGCCCGCGAAAGCTATTAGCAGCTCCCCGATCCGTCGCTGTGGCTCATCGAAACTAGCCGCATGGCTGATCTGTTCCGCGTATGGCGCGTAGGTCTGAAGGTACTGACGCCACCCCTGGTGACAGTCTTCGCATAGCGCCCACAAATTTTTGGGATCGTTGGTACCGCCCCAGTTGGCAGGAACTCTTAGGTCAACCTCTAGGACCACCTTATGTCGTGTCGGTGTTTCCCGCACAGCGCACAGCAGCCTGACGCTAGAGCCTGGACCTTCAAGCGCGAACTGATCGGCACGAGGTTGGTCAGCGGCCGAGTGCCAGCCCATCCCTGCAGTTTGTAGCGCTCTTGGCCATCGAGAATGACAGCTGTGATTTCGAAGTACTCCCGGAGGGCACGTAGCACCTTGCCAACCGGAGCATCCGCCGAAGCCATCTGAAGAAAGAGCGTTATCTCGTCCTCTGTCGGAGGATGATCTTGACGGCGATACAGCAATCCATAGGCAAGCCGAAGGCTTCCTCCGTCTACAAGAGCAGCCAGCCGCTCGCTCTCAGGCCTAGGTAGTGGCGTATCTGCCATAGCAGGACAGTAGCCGGCTTATGCTGCTCCTTGATGGTGCTGAAGGGGCGTGTCGCCTAATATGGTTTTAGGTTTACACATGTGAGGCGCCCCGATCATGATCCAGCAAGATCCACTGCCCTATGGCGACGACGATGATCCTGAACTATCTGCCGTTGAAGCCGAACTACACCGGCTTGATCCCACAGGCGCACAGGTTGCCAGAGTGCTGCGCGACACACTTGACCAGATTTACGACGGCCAACGTACCGGGCGTTGGAACTACAACCAACTATATAAGACCGAGAAAACTCATGTAGGTACGCTTGTCGAAATAAACTTGCATCGGCAGTTCGGTTTTGCGGATGGCAGTGTGACCGACTACCGAATAGCCGGTATCGAGGTCGACTGCAAATACTCAATGACTTACGGTGGATGGGAGCTTCCACCCGAAGCCATCGACCATATTTGCCTTCTCGTAACAGCAAATGATCAGCGGAGTTCCTGGGCCGCAGGGTTGGTTCGCGTCAAAGCTTCTTTCCTTCGTGCTAGATCGAATCGCGACGCAAAGCGTCAGCTTGCTGTTGCCAGCCATACCCACATACGTAAACTATGGCCGGACAACCAGCGACTCGCTGAGAATCTGTTTCTAAATCTAGACGACGATATCCGGGATCGAATCTTTAATGCGCGGGCGAATCGCGGAAGTCAGCACGGGCAGGCAAGGACAAATGAGCTCTTTCGTTTGGTGCAACATCGCATTATCCGACGCGCCGAACTGGCGACCGTTGCCCAACAAGATGACTTTATGAAGCGTGCCCGCGGTAATGGTGGTGCAAGAACTCAGCTAAGGTCTGAAGGCATCTTGGTACTAGGACATCAGGATAACGATCCCCTTGTCGCAGCGGCACTTGGGCTTCCGGTCCCGAAGAAGGGGGAATTCGTCGCAGGAAGGGTCGTTCCGGCGCGAGTTGATCGTGACGACCCCGTGGCGATCATCGATGGAAAGCATTGGGCGCTTTCCCGGCCAAACGACCCTGTTGTTCTAGCACCAATAGTCCCTAGGTGAGTACGTGCCGGATCATGATGCTGCCGTGAAGGTTGGTAGTTCTCGAAGGAGAGCGTCCGCGAGGTCGAGTGTTCCTTCAACTGACTTACTTTCAATCACTAGCAGCTCGCTGCGTGATTGCGCGATATTGAAACCGCATCCTGAATCTCTCACAAGAGGCACCAATAGCTCGGCGTGGGTTCTGTCTGTTGCAAAGAGTACTACCGGAATCCGTGACCAGGCCGATGGACCCGGATGCCCTCGACAACTCGCTGCAGGATACATTCCAGCAGTAGTCAAGCAATATACGAGCCCGGCAACGCCAAGCTCCAACCCTTCGAGAGTAACTCTGTCAGTCAGGTAAGGAGTAAGGGCTTCAAGCTGATCGGGTCTTAGGCCTTCGATGTCATCTGCGGAGCCAGTCTCAAGTGCTGTTGCGATGTCGTCAAACTGAAATTCTGTTGCTGCCAAATTACCTGCTATTATGGCAAGTGACCGGTCAATATTCGCTAGATCTCTCGCTTGCGCTTCCGATACATCGAATATAGGCCAGGTATTGTCGAAGTAGCCAAATCCTTCGTCCGCTTCTAGATCCTCTGCGGTCGGTATCCAGAACTGGGTAGCGGACGGTAGTTGAGGATGAAGATCTACAGCCGCCCTGGGGTACATAACTTCCTCCTATGGTAGCGACACGGCGGAAGACGCTGCGATCCAGTGACCTTATGGGAAGCCACATATGGCGCAACATGTCCGGTAAAGCTTGTACGGCCTCACGACGACCACCAGGAGGGTTCGATGGTGTGCGGCTCCCGTTCGGCCATGCGCAGTGCCAGTGTGATGATGAACTGTCGGCAGTACTCGAATTCCTCAACGGTCGGCACATGGTCATCATCCATGAACCGCCGCTCGCTGTGACCGTCGACGAAGTGCGCGATGCCTGGTGTTATCAACAGGAAGCGCTGAAACTGCCGGTAGTCAATGCCCAGTGACATTATCTCCAGGGCACTCTGCATTTCCTGAACTGCTTTAGTTACCTGGCTAATCTGCTCAGCCAACTGATGGTGGTCCCCCGGAGGCCTTGGGCGTTGTGGATGTGCGGGCTGCCACAAGATGGCAGCGATTGCGCCTTGGGGCAACTGGGTCCGGATGCTCGGTCCGAAGCTAGAGTCTGAGCGGGGTGAGGCCGTATACCGCTCGGCGTAGGCCTCAGCGAGCAGAGCTATCGCCTCCATGCGATCGCCGGAGATCTCCGCCGCGGAGGCCGCTCTGACCTTGTCGCGTATATGGGCTTGTGGAATGACCTCTGCCATGTCGATGTCGGTGAACGCCAGGCTGAACACCGAGAGCGTGTTGTCTTCCAGGAATCTCCGAACATCCTCGCAAGCCTGGGAAACTGCCGTAGCGCTCGGCATCGTCCCGCTGTGCTTCAGCGCATTGCGCAGGTCGTTGAGTCGGCGCATTCCCTTCGCGCCGGATAGGGTAACGCCACCTGGCAGCTTGGAGGGATCGAGCAAGGCCCAGTACTCCATGAAGGGCAGTTGCCCGTGACGCAGTGGCGCGCCCAATTTCTCGACGGCCAGGACAAGAAACAGTTCACTGGCATCGTGCAGACTCAGGACGCTCGTGACGTTAAGCGGCTCAGGCAGCCGTGACTGCTCAATGCCTTGGTGGAACAGCATCTGGATGAAGGCAAGCCTTTTCATCATCAGCGGATCCAGCGCTGTGCTAGTCATGATCAGGTCTCTCCGGATACATCTCTATGCATGTCAACTCGGGAAGCACAAGGCCAGCATGGTACATCATTCAGGCCACCCGAACCGCTGGCTCGATCGAGCCGCACCTGGCGAGCAACTCGAGATACAGTAGTCGTCAGACCCGACCAGCTACTGCGTGACACCAACGGCCATCCTCCGGGGCACAATTCGGGACACATCGCCCCGCAATCTGCCCAGAACCGATAAGAACCGCCGAGATGTCAGCCGCAAGTCCGCCCAGATGCATCTGCCGTGGTCAAGAACATCTCTCCACCAGACCCGGCCTACAGACCCACCCCTGCCGCTCGGGAGGCAGGCTTCATCGTCTGCCTTCGCGGTCCTGTCCAGAGAGGTATGGCCGACAGAAGTATCAGGACCCTGACGACAACCGTGACAGCAGCGGCGGCGGTCGACGGCCAACGTCAGCGACCGGCGGCGCCGCAGCACGCTCAGATGTCGCGCGCTGGCTCGGGCTACGCCACGCCTCATTAGCGGACGCTCATAGGTCTGAGTCCCGTCGCGGTAACACTACTGGGTTGGATGCTTACGGTGATTGCCGCGCTTCGGTGATCCTGGCACGTGCCCAGCGGCGGGAGGTGCGTCCGAACATCTGGGCGAGCCTGCGTTCGGAGAGCGGATTGCCGGCTCTCACGCTGAGCCGGTACGCGGCCACCGCTGCGTCATTATCGGCATCGGCTTTAAGCACCCCGTCACCATGCTGCGCGCTGGCAGGGGTAGTCGGCTGCCCAGCAGGCTGCTCCTTCGGCCGCCGACCCTGAGCGGACGGATCGCAGTCGCCGTGGCTGTGCTGCTCGTAATCCGGCGCCCCGGAGGTGCGGATGAGCCAGACCAGGAGTTCATAGGAGCCTACGAGGCTGACCGCTGGCCAGGCCGCGACTACCGCTCCGACGGGACCGTGTGACCAGCCCTGGGCCATGTTCGCCGTGAGGGTGGCCGCTATGCCCAGCCCGAGCAGCCAGCGGGCCAGGGAGGGTACCGGTACTCGGTGCCGTGCCGCGTACAGGATGACCATGCTGGAGGCGTACACGAGGCCGTCGATCGTGGCCGGCTCCAGCCGGGCGGTGATTCCGCTCTCGCCGTGGGCCCGGACGACCGCGTAGGCGTGCCAGTAGGAGACGTACGCCGCGATGCCCGCCACCGCGAGCACGGCTGCCGCCGTGGACAGGCGGATGCTCCGGTCGATGCTGCCCGCCGCAGTCGCACGAGAGCCGCCGGAGGCCGCCGCGAGTGCGGTCATCGTCCTGCCTCCGTCCGCTGACCGCGGTGGCCGGTCACGAGCCAGGCGCCGTCCGCGCCGAACTGCTGAACGCTGTACCCGAATCCGCCCAGGACGCCACCGGGCGCCGCGTTCACCAGCTGGCGGGTACGGCGGTAGGTGTCGTACCGGTCCCAGCCGGGCATGAGCAGGTTGCCGGCAGTCCAGGAGACCGCGATCCCGCTGCGCCCGGTGCCGGATTCCGCCGGAATCGGCATCAGGTGTACCCCGCAAAGCCAGTACAGCGGATCGTGCCGGTCGCAGTGGTGCACGGTGGAGCCCGCCTTGACGACAGTGCGGGCGACATCACGCGCCAGGGGGACGAGCGGGTCATCGTCGGCCAGCGTGTAGCCGTCGGCGCTAGGCACGCCGCAGGCTGCGTCGGCGAATTCCGCGCGCGAATCGATCGCGCGAATCGAACAGAGATCGGGCCGGGTGAAACCAGGGCCGGACATGGGCTCCTCCTCCGTGACCGTTTGGGAGGATTCTGGGAGGCCGCATCTGGCGCGAACCGTCCCGAACCTCTCCCAACCGAGCTGAAGTAGAGTCTCTGACCTGGCCTTTCACCGAATTGCCTGGCTGGCGAGCCAATCGGAACCCAATGGTAAGGAGAAGGTCTACGGTTCGATTCCGTAACGGGGCTCGCATTTTTCGTATTCACGTTCGAGGAAGAAGTGACAATCAAGTGTCACTTGGAACCCTGCGAATACGCCCGGACTCAGGTGCTTGGATCCGTGTCCTACGCGTGTCGCACGAGGTGAAGGGCCGGATGCCCATCCGCAGCGGGCGCGTGCCGACCGCAGACAGTATCCGGGCAACGGATAATGGCTTCGTCTGGCGAGGTCGTATCGGGTCGGATTAGTAGAGATCGAGGTGATGGGACCGTCTGAGGACGTCTGGCGACGGCTGCCGTTGCCTGGGGCCGTTGTCACTTGGCTTGTCACTGGGTCCTGACGGCAAGGCAAGGCGAACCGCGTTGGATCGAGCCAGGCAATGCGGATAACGTGCCTCCGCCCAGGTCACCGAGGTAGATCTGCTGGACGATCGCGCCTGAGCATGCCTGGCCGCGACCTCAATACCTTGCGTCTCATGCAAGAGGTCAGCCATCTGAAGGCCGCCGCTCGGCAGCCAGTCAGTCAACGCGGAGCCTCCGATAGGCCAAGCCCACAGTGCCGCCATATGCATGGTTTAGCCGGGTCAAGTACCCTCAGTCCCGTCCATGCAGATCTGGACGTTATGCAGCTGGATCGCCGGGCGACAACAGTCTGAGGCCAGGCGCCGCCGGAGCCGGGAACTGGGCGAGCCGGAGAGCCGCCGTTGGTCCCGTAGACCGTAGTTCCGCGGCGGGATACGGTAGCTAGCACCGGAGGTCTGGCCCCGGCAAAGCCCAAGCGGGTGGTCGTCATGCGCAGGTATCTTGTCGTCGCGAACCAGACCCTGCAGCGTGCAGAGCTGCGAGATGAGCTCCGCGAGCGGATCGAGGCGGGACCAAGCTCGTTCTACCTCCTCGTCCCGGACACCAGTGCGGCGGATTATCCGGACGTGGCCGCGGCGGCTGGTGTCCTGCAGCCCCGCATGACATGGTGGATGTCGGACTACCGGGGCCCCGCCACCGATCAGGAAGCGAGCACGCAGGCCCGGCAGCGGCTCGGCCAGATGCTGGCTGACCTGGATGCGCTGGGTGTCCCCGCTGAGGGCGACCTGGGAAGTGCCCAGCCTCTGGAGGCCATGGAGAAGGTATTCGCCGATCACCGGTTCGACGAGATCATCGTGGCCACGCTGCCTCGGACCGTCTCACGCTGGCTGCGCGCCGACTTGCCGCACAGGGCCGAGCGCCGGTTCGGGCTGCCGGTCATGACCATCGCTACCAAGCGCTGGCCCTGAGCAGGGGCCGCCAGAACCCGGACGTCAACTGGCGTGCGGTGTGGGCTAATTATGCTGTCACGGTCCGTCACCAGCCGTATTGACGGTTAACTCGATTTCCGTTAGGGACCAGCTCGGAGGGTATGACGGGATTCTCGGCACGCACAGGTTATGAGGAAATCACCTTTCCG
>OBLT010001793.1_pt1 | contig 13552 bp, 14 predicted proteins | sample 1518721 | NCBI WGS metagenome assembly OBLT01 (sample SAMEA3539307, study PRJEB22396) | soil metagenome | biome: tundra; feature: field; material: soil | place: USA | collected 2010-05 | depth 0.15 m | reverse complement strand
CGTGCCCGGCGGCGTGCAGGAACCGCAGCAGCGACCGCAGCGCGGTCACCGTCGCCTGCGCGGTGCCGCTGCCCCACTGACTGCAGTGGCCGGTCATGAACCCGGTGACCTGCGCGGCCGACAGGCCGGCCAGCGCGGTGCCCAGCGGGGCATCCAGCCCGGCCAGGAACGGCCGCGCATGACACAGGTAGGTCTTCACCGACGCCGGCGACAGCCCCCGCTGCTGCGTCAGGTAGCCGGCGAACTCCGCCAGCAGCGCCTCCGCCGCGGTCCGGGGAACCGGCACGGCAGCAGCAGGCACGGCGCCCACGCTGCGCAGGTACCCCAGCATCGGGGCCATCGCCAGGGCACAGACCAGATCCTTGTGCCCGGCAGCGCGCCGCTCCCGAAGGTAGTCCCCGGCGACCTCGGCGGTCAGCTCGTCACCGCAGCGGCCAGGTCCCTACAGCCAGCTGCTCAGATCGGCCATCAGCCCGATATGGCGGCCGATCACCTGCGGGTGGTAGCCCCTGCCAGCCAGGTTCCCGCGGAAACCGTCCGCATACGGCGCTAGCGGACCGCTGACTTGCGTCCGGGACGGGTGGCCAGAACGTCGCCTGTTCTCCATGATTGCCCTCCTCGATCGTGACCGACGAGACAAGAGTGACTCTAAGAATTCGCTAAGTCACTAGGGTGTAGCTCCGCTGGAGTGAGTTTCCGGTTGGGTGCACGCGCCCGTAAGCGTTCTCGGGCGGCTGGCGCAGTGGGTCGGCCTTGTCAGTTGCCGGCGGGAGCCGGGGCCGAGGTCTGGGTGAACGCGGTGAGGTTGCGGGCCAGCCAGTCGGCGAAGGAGTTCGGGCGGCGCTGAAGCAGTGACTGGGCTAGGCCGGTCTGCTGTTCGATGACCAGGATGGTGGTGTCGGCGCTGGCGGCGAAGGCGCTCATCGCGTAGAGGGTCACGTCGATCGTGATGTCCGGCCAGCCGTCGTCTGCCCAGGCGCGGCGTGCCTGTTCGGGTGAGGTCAGCTCGCGGAGCCGGACCGGGCTGCCGGTGGCCGCGCTGATCGCGCGGGCACGCTCGGCGGCGCTGCTGAGGGTGCCGGTGATGTCCAGGACTTTCTCGTCGTGCCCGCCGTGCAGCAGGATGGCGGCGGTGACGGCGGCGACGTCGTCCTCGTCGGTGAACGGGTAGGCCACGTCCGGCATGAACTCCCGCAGGGCCTGCCCGCGCCGGATCCGGCTGGCCCATGAGGAGCTGGTGATGGGTACCCGCCGGCGAGCATGCTGGCGAACAGCCCCGACGGCCGCAGGCGCGTCCACTCCGCGCCGTGCTTGCGCAGTGCCTGCTCGAACGCCAACGCGCCTTGCTGCCGTGATCGCGGCGAGGCCGGGCGGCCCGCCGCCTGGCGTGAGGCGGCTGGGTCAGGCACCGAGTGCGTACCGGCCCTGCCTGGTGCCGGGGTAGAGCCCCTGGTGCTCGCGGGCGAGGTGAAAACGCCAGTACTCCTCGAAGTCCCCGTTGCTGATCACCGCGAGGATGGTGAGAACTGCCTCGGCGCCGTCCAGGCCCCATCTCGCCCCTCCCAAATTGAGGCGGTCGGCTATGAGATGCCGGCATGCTCCCTCGATTACGCCCGTCGCGATCGGCCAGCCGGCTTCCAGGGCCTGGCCGTAGCGGAGGAACTCCCGCTTGTTCTCCAGGTACCGCACGCACGCGTCGGCTCCGTTCCGCCGCGTGCCGGCCAGCCCGGCGGCACCGGCCTCGGCGGCGATCTCCGCAGCGGCCCGGTCGCTGTCGCCGGCCAGGACCGCCAGGGCCTTGACCGCGACCCAGTCCTCGGCTGCGGGATCCCCGGCGTCGTGAAAGCTCCAGGCAGCACCCCACAAATATTCCAAAACGTGAATAATGTCGATGATGATGTGAATTGTCACGCCGCGGCGGGCGGCCCCGGCGCGGATCAGGTCCAGCTGGTGCTCGGCGCCGTCGACCAGGACGATCCAGGTCCGCTGGTGGCCGGGGTCGCGGGCCTCGGCCTCGTCGAACATGGCGGTGATCATGTCCGCGGGGCCGTGCCGTACTGATCCGGCCAGCCACTTGCTGCGGGCCTTCGGCCCGGGGCGCAGTTCGCGGGTGCCGTTCCGGCCGCCGGGCGGGGCGATCACGTCGTGCGGGCGGCGTTCCGCCGGCTCGGCGTCGTAGACGGTGACCAGGCAGGCCATGCGCTTGCGGTTCGGTTTCTCCCCGGACGCCAGCCGGGTGCGCATCTTCCCCAGTTTCGCGGCGGCCTTCGCGGTGGCTGCGCGCAGCGCTCCCGGGCGCATCGCGATGCCCTTGCAGTCGGCCTGCATGACCAGCAGCACCGACGGCGTGCACGGTTCCGGGACGCGGGCAGCGTAGAACTCGGGGATGCCGGCGGCCGAGCGCACGACGGACTCTTCGAGCTGCCGCTTGCCGATGACCGGGCCGCAGCGGCGGGCGATCGCCTCGCGGGCGGCGTCGAAGGAACCCCGGGCCGCCTCCAGGGCAGCCAGCTTCGCCAGGGTATGGGAGTGCCGCCCGGCCGGCAGGGACAGGGCCGCGTCCGCCGGGCACCAGTTCGGTGCTCCCGGTTTCCGCCAGGCGCACCGGGTGACCGTCACCGTGCCGAACAGGGTGGCCAGCGCCCGGCCGTGCCCGGTCTCCAGCCGCGTCCGGGTGATCCCGTCCGGCCCGGTCACCGGGGCGGGGTTCGCGCGGGCCTGCTGTTCTTCCCGCATGCCCCGCAGGTCGTAGTGGTCCTGCAGCAGGCGCCGCAGCACCTCCTGCCCCCGTTCGTCCACGAACTGCTCCAGTTCGAAGGCCGTCATCCCGGCCGCGGCGGGGCCGGCGAGCTCGGCGGCCAGCGCGGTGAACATGGCCTGCGATATCGCGAACGGGTCATCAGGGGGGACGGGCGAGTACGCTTCCATTGAGGGTTCTTCTTTCTGCGGGTCCGGACTGGGTTAGCACCTCCGAACTTAGGAAGAAGAACCCTTTACTGTCCGGGTTTCCCTGTTTTCCCTGCGTGATCGTTTAGCGTGAACAGCCCGCCGGGAGCCGGGGCCAGCCACCCCCGCTGTTGCCCGACGCCGAAGATGAGCGCCGCCGCGACATTCGCGATGAGCGCCTGGAAACGGGTATTCCGGGCGTGGATCTGTGCTGAGATGCTCATGGTGTCGCCGGGACGCTTACGGTGACGGTTCCGGAGCGGCTGGCGCTCACGGTGGGCGTCGCAGGGGGGTTGCGGGCCCGGCCACAGCTGTGGCCGCCTGGGGCCCGCACGCCGAAAGTGGCAAACGGCGCATAGTCGAGTCCTTGCGCGGCACGCGCCCCACGACGACACGAACGAGACGATTGCGGGGAGACGTCAACAAACCTGGCGACGCTTGGATGGTCAGCTAGAGTTGCCGTGTGCTGGCGCTCTATTCGGGGTGGTATCGGATTGCGCCCGCGATTCGCTTTGGTGGTCGCTGGGCGCCGCTGCTGCGCGACACGGTGCGGAGCGCATGTTTACCGCTGTTGCGTTCCCGTCGCTGTGGGCGGCCAGCGGGATGGCGTTCGGCGGGCTGGGGTGGCGAGCGCGTGCCTGATGAGCCCATTAGGGTGCTGGTCTGCGATGACCAGAGTGTGGTGCGGGTCGGCTACGTCACGATCCTCTCCGCCCAGTCCGACATGGAGGTGGTCGGGGAGGCCAGCAATGGCGCGATCGCAGTCCGGGAAGCGCAGCGACTCCACCCGGACGTGGTCGTGATGGATATCCAGATGCCTGTGGTTGACGGAATCGAGGCGACCCGTCGGCTTGCCGGCCCGACGGTGGACGGGTCGACGGCGCCCAAGGTGCTCATCGTCACCACGTTCAACCTGGACGAGTACGTGTACCAGGCGCTGCGCGCCGGCGCGAGCGGCTTCCTGCTCAAGGAAGCGCCGCCCGCCGAGCTGGTCGGCGCCATCCGCACGGTCGCCGCGGGGGAATCACTGCTCGCACCCGCAGTCACCAGCCGGCTTATCGGCCGCTACGCCGGGCGCATCCGCCCATCCGACCCCGCCGAACCGGAGGCTGGCCATACGCTGAGCAAGCTGACCGCGCGCGAGCGTCAGGTGCTCGCGCTGATCGCCACCGGGATGTCGAACGCGGAGATCGCTGGAGCGTTGTTCATCAGCGCAGAGACGGTGAAAACTTATGTATCGCGCATCCTGACCAAGCTCGGGCTGCGCGACCGTGTGCAGGCGGTGGTTTTCGCCTATCACGAAGGACTGGTCTCCGCCCGGGACTGAGGGTGCGCGACGCGCCCATCTCCCGGGAGCTACCCGCGATTGTCTCTGTCCTCGCAGCCCGTTGGAAGGTCAGGTATCACTCCTGACGGGAATCACCGCGCGTACCCGGAACCGGCCGTCCGTCTGCTTCCCGGCCGTCAGCTCGCCGCCGAGCATTCCGACGCGTTCGCGCAGCCCGTTCAGGCCGCGCCCGCCGGACAGGTGGCGCCTCGCGGTGACGGGGGGCGGTACGAGAGCGGCGACGTTGGTGACCTCGACCTCGACCCCGCCGTCCCGGTAGTCGACTCGGACCACGGTCGGCTGGCCGGAAGCGTACTTGACCGCGTTGGTCAGGCCTTCCTGCACCACCCGGTGCACAGCCAGCCCCACATTGGCGGGCAGCGCCGGCTGATTACCGTCCTCGACCAATTCGATCGGCTGCCCACCCATTCGGGCCTGCTCTACCAGGTCCCGGACGGTTCCCACGACGGGTGCCACCTGCGCGGCCGGCTCGCCGGCCATCTGCAGCACGTCCAGCAGGGAGCGCAGTTCGGCCAGGGCCCGCCGACCGGTCTCGCCGATGCTCGTGAGCGCCGTGATGACACGATCTGGGGATGCAACGAGGAACTCCGTGGCGCCGGCCTGCACGACCATCGCGGTGACATGGTGGGTCACCACGTCGTGCAGTTCCCGCGCGATGCGCGCGCGTTCGGCGGCGGTCGCCAGCCGTCGCCGTTCGGCCTCCTCAACCCGCCGCTGGCGCACGAAGGCACCCAGCACCCAGCACGCGGCAAGGAGCAGGTAGAAGATCAGGAAGTCGGTCAGCCGGTCGGGTGATCGGAGCACGCGCACGGCAGTCGAGAGGACGGCGTAGGCAGCCGTAGCCGCTACCGCCGTGCCGCGCCGGAACCGCTCCTGGTGCGCGCCGACGGAGTACAGGGCGAGATACACGGTCACGCTGCCGAACTGCGGCGGGTAGCCGAGCGACTCGTAGATCGCGAAGGAAACGCCGACGATCGCCAGGCACACGGCGGGCCGCCGGCTGCGCACGGCGAGCGGCACCGTCTGCGCCAGCATCAGGGCGAGCGCGAACACGCCGGCCGGCCGTCTGGGCAGATCACCGAATTCGGCGCTCACGGCCGACAGCGCCGGCACGAACGCCAGCCCGGTGAACGCGACGGCGAGCCATCGATCCCGCGCCACCGTGTCGTAGGACTGCCACCAGGCCTGTAGCACCCGCAACCGGTCGCGGACCCAGGTCCTCGACATATCCAGAGCCTAGCGTCCCCCGTCAGAGCTACCCGCTAATGTCCGCAGCCGGGTGACCCGCGACATAGCCCGCGGAACCTACGTTCGCTTCATTGGCCAGCACCACGGCCAGCCGCGATCCAGGTCGCGGAACCACCGGAAGCGGAAGGCACCATCATGACAAGATCCCGTAGGGCCGTACCCCGCGCCCGTCGCCTGCACCTGATCGGCGCAGCCGCCCTGGCCATGGCAGCGGTCGCGGCAACCGCCTGCTCGGCCCAGACGGCCGGCGCTGGTTCCGGCACCGTCCGGACCGATGTTGCCCGGACGAACGTCCAGACCTCGATCGCGTGGGGAGCTTGCCCCCCGCTCGCCCAGGGTGCCACGCGGAACCCTGGGCAAAAATGCGGCACCGTGACCGTTCCCTTGGACTACCAGCACCCGGACGGCAAGACCATCACCATCGAGGTCTCCGAGCTCGCCACCGCCAAGCCCGGCAAGATGCGCGGTTACCTCCTGCTGAACCCGGGCGGCCCGGCGCTGGAAGGGCTGAACATGCCCAGCACCATGGCCCCCACGCTGCCTGCCTCGGTCCTCGACGAGTACGACCTGATCGGGTTCGACCCGCGCGGCGTGGGCGTCAGCACGCCGATGAGCTGCGGTCTGTCCCAGAGCTTCGCCGGCACCTTCCCCTATCCCGCCGCCGACGGCTCCATCACCCAGAACGTCGCCCAGGCCAAGGCCGCTGCCGAGGATTGCGCCAAGATCGGCGGCGAACTCCAGTACTTCACCACCGCTAACACCGCCCGTGACATGGACCGTATCCGGATGGCGCTGGGCGTGCCGAAGATCTCTTACTGGGGCCAGTCCTACGGCACCTACCTCGGCGCCGTCTACACCACCCTGTTCCCCCAGCACACCGATCGCATGGTCCTCGAAGGCAACGTCGACCCCAACGACGTGTGGCAGCAGCAGATCCAGCTGTGGAACCAGGGCATGAACGACCGGTTCCCCGACGCCGCCCGCGTCGCCGCAGCCGACAACGCCCAGCTCGGGCTCGGCAGCACCGTCGCACAGGTCACCAGCACCTTCCTCACCCTCGCCAGCCGCCTCGACAATAAACCGGTCGCGGTACCGGGCGCGAACCTGTCCCTGAACGGGGCGCTGCTGCGGGAGGTCACCTACGAGCTGCTGCTACACGACTCCACCCTCACCACGCTGGCCCAGTTCTGGAAGGCATCCGCCGACCTGTCCGCGGGCAAGGCCCCGACCGCTGCGGACGCGGCCGCCCTTGAGCAGGCCTTCGCCGACCTCAACAGCCCCGGCTCCGCCAACGTACCCGCCGACAACCAGGTCAGCATGACCCTGGCGCTCATCTGCGGCGACGTCTCCTGGTCCCGCAACGTCGCCTCCTACGCCACCGCCACCGCTGCCGCCCGCGCCAAGTACCCGCTCAGCGACGGCATGCCCGACAACATCTGGCCGTGCGCATTCTGGTCGAAGGCGCCGATCGAGCCGCCGGTCAAGGTCACCTCGCACGGCCCGCGCGACATCCTGCTCCTGCAGAACCGCCGCGACAACGCCACCCCCTGGGCAGGCGCCCTGGGGATGGCCCAGGCACTGGGCTCCCGGGCCGGCTTTGTGGGCGTCGACAACGGTGGCCACTACGTCTACGGCACCGGCTCGGCCTGCGCCGACCAGGCCACCGTCGCGTTCCTCACGAAGGGAACCCTCCCGGCCAAGCCCCTGTACTGCCCAGGTCCTCAGTCCTGATCTTCGCGGTCAAACGGTGTTCGCTCTGGGTCCGCCGACCGGGAGCGAACACCGTTAAACGGCCGGGGCGGATTTGCCTGAACCCTCCTTATGCCGCCGTCTTTCCGGCCTTGCAGGCCGCGCGGCCAGCAGCCTCAGCTTCGACCGCAGCCCCTCCACCTTCGCCTTCTCCGTGCTCAGCCCCGACGCCGCGGCGAACTCGCCCGCCCGCAGCGGGCGCCCCGCGTCGGCGGCCACCTCCAGGAGATCCTGGTACGTCCGCGGCAGCACCGACGCCTCGGTGCCCTCCCGCCACGGCAGCACCGTCACCGCCCCGATGGGCGACACCGGCCGCGAGGCCCGCTCCTCCGCCCTGGCCAGATCCTGCTGCAACTCCTCGATCCGGGCGCGCAGCCGGCCCGCCTCGGCCCGGGCCGCCTCCTCCTGGCGCTTGAGTTGCTCGATCAGCGACCCCATCCGACGTCCCCTTCCCTGCACACGACGGTAGAAGAGCACGGCACAGGTCACCCGGATATCAGGCAAAACTGCAGGTCAAAAGTCCCTCCAAACGAGCTGCACCCAAGTCACTATCGGTAGCAGGCATGAAATTATGCCGACACCGCCAGGCAAAACCATCCCTCCAGAAGCAACCACATCGCAGCGAGCGGCATAACCGGGCGGTCGGCATGAGCGCATGACTGCCTGCACTACGGGACCTTCCGCCGCTACCAGCTTGCCCCCGGCGGTGAGATCGCGCGCGTTCAGTACGGCATTAACTTGCGGCGGCCTGACGGCCGCACTTACTCGGCTCCGGACCCGGCAGGTACGCGGGTGACTCGTAACCTGGGCATCCTCATGGAAGGCGCCACCGACGCCGAGGCGACCGGCATCGCCCGCCAGACCGCCGATTCCGGCGGAATCAGCGACACGGAGCTCCCGGAGGACATGCTGGCCAGCGCATTCGCTGACGCCACCGGAACCCTGACGGCGGATGCCGTCCGTGCGGCGCTGGCGTCAGGGCATCCCTACCTCCGTGCCGTGGGCAGCTTCAGCAGCGCTGTCACCATGCGCTACCAGGCTCTGCTAAGGGATCTGGCCGAGGATCCCGCCGGGCTTCACCGGCGATTCGTCACCGCCATGGCCAGCGGTGGCCTGGTGCCTCTTGAGGGCTGGCTGGACGCCCGCCACGGTCCTGGGTTCTTCGCGCGGCGCTTCCGGACGCCTGCCTTTCGACGCGGCGGCTGGGCAGTCAGGTGATGCGGCACCTGGTCGCGAGCCCGCGCAGCTCGGGATTGGTCCGGCCGGTGACCAGCAGCCCTGAGACCAGGTCCCGGACCGCCGGCCGTGCGTGGATTTCCTCGGGTGCCTCGCGCTCGGCTGCGAGCAGGGCGCTGATGCAGTCGGCCCGCCGGCCCCAGGTTCCGTAGGCGCGGGCGGTGTCGGTCCAGTACCTTGCCCGGCGCTCGGTCGTGGGCAGGCTCCCCGGCCCGATGCGAACGGCGGCCGCGACCGCAGCTCCGGGATCGCCGGCGTAGTTTTCTGCGGAGATCCGATGGAGCTCGACGGTCGCGGGGCTGAATCCCCCGCCGTGGTCGCGCAGCATGACCCGGCCGCTGAACCTAGCTGCGATCGACGCCGCTTCGTCCGTCAGCTCCCGCATGCCGTCCCGGTCTCCGGCGCGGGCGGCGCTGTAGGCGGCGGACTGGATGAGCAGCCCGCGCTCGGCCGCCAGCCGGGGATCAGCGCCTTCCAGCCCGGGGCTGGCGGCGGCGACAAGCGCGATTGATGCCGCCTGGTTGTGCCAGCCCGCCTTGCGGGCGAGCACCGCCAGGTTCCTGGAGGCCTCCGCCGCGGCCAGCGGATCACCGCTGCCGGAAGCCAGGACCTGGGCACGGTCGGCGGCCATCCAGCCGAGCTGCTGGTCATCGAGCTTGATCAGCAGGCGGGTAGTCAGCGTGTAGATCCGGGCCAGCAGCACGCCGGCCTGCTCCGCGTCACCGCCTGCGGCAAGCAGGTGCCCGGCGGAGATGAGACGAGGCAATACCGCGGCAAGCCGCTCGTACCGGCAGTCACGGAAATCCGCCAGCGCTCCCGCAAGCCCTTCGCGCAGTCCGCCCGCAGAGGCAGCGGACGAGGCGGGCGCGAGCCCGAGCATCGCGTCACGGACTCGGCTTACGACCACTTCCTCCGGGCGGCCGGTTCCCGGCGCAGGCGCGTGGCCAGTCCCCGGCATCCTCGCGCCAGCCGCCCCGGCAGCGGCCAGCCCCAGGCTCGCTAGGAGCTGCCGTCTCCGCACATCATCCTCCCGCCAGGACTCACCAGCCACCCTAGGGAAAACAGCGCGCGACGGCCCGGCAGTCACCACGGCCAGGCGAGCGTGTCGCGCATCGTCAGAGAGCGGAGCGGCCAGGCCCAGCTGGTGCGGCGGGATCGACAGCGCACGGGCGAACCGGCGCAGCACCGTGATATCCGTAAGCGGAGTGACGCCCCGCTCGTACCTGGAAACCTGAGCCGCCGAATAACCAGTACGCGCTCCCAACTCGACGAGAGTCAGCCCGCTGGCCCTGCGGGCAGCTCGCACGACATCCCCGGGCCGGGCCGCGCCCGGCGACCCCCGCACGCCGTCCATAGGCAACTCCGAGTAAAGATCCCGCGCAGACGGTACCTTCCCCGGACGACACCGCGCAATGCCATTGGATCGTTACAGTGCGTCTACCAAAATTCCGCTCACGTCCGAAACACCCGCGGCTCAAACGAGAGGCTGTGATTCCGGCACCGGGCCGGCGGCTTCCTGATTCCGGCGGCGGACATAGCCGCGAAGCGAGTCGACGGACGTAAAGACCTCGTACCCAATCTCCTTCAGCCGCGGCAGGTCCGCCTCCGCCGGATCAAGCTCAAGGATCACAGGATCCCCTTGTCCAGGCTGCAACCCCTCCGGCCAGCACGCCTCCGCCACGGCCAGCACTTCACCCGTCCCCGGATCCGACACCTCGCAGTCCATCGCGGGATCAGCACACCCCAGCTCCACCAACTCTGCCACCAGCGCCACCACCTGATCCCGACGGGAATCGAGATCCTCATCTGTCTCTTCGACCACGACCACCTGTCGTTGAAGCGGCTGCCCGTACCCCGCCCCCCGACCCGAACGCAGCTCATCCAGGAAGCTGTTCGCCGCCTCAGCCAGCAGCACCCACAGTGCCCGGTCTTCAGCGTTGCCCGCAGCCCGCTGAAGGACCCCGAGGACTACCTGGTCGGCCAGTCGGTGGTGTTCTCAGCCGAGGCGCTCCTGCGCGGTCGCGGTGACATCCTGCATGGCCGGCGGGCGTGCGTGATCGGGTTCGGGAAGATCGGGTCCAGTGTCGCCCGCCTGCTGCACGCCAAGCACCTGCAGGTCACCGTCTACGACACCGACGCTGTGCGCATGACCCAGGCCCTCGCCCAGGGATTCCGCACCGCCAGCAGCAGCACGGACGCGCTGGCCGGCGCGGGGGTGGTGATCTGCGCGACTGGCAACCTGGCACTGCGGGCAGACGACTTCGCCCGCCTGGCCAACGGTGCCTATGTCGCCTCGGTCACCTCAGCCGACGACGAACTCGAACTGGCCGGCCTCGACGTCCTGTATGACCGCAGCCCGGCTGGTGATCACGTCGCCCGCTACGCCACCACCGGCCACTACTTCTACGTCCTCAACGACGGCAACGCCGTCAACTTCCTTCACGGCGCCTCAGTCGGCGCGTTCATCTACCTGATCCAGGCGGAGATCCTCGCGGCGACCGCTGCGCTCGCTGCCGGGCATCCCGAGCCGGGACTGCACCAATGCGATGACGACACCCGCAAGTTCATTGCGGCCACCTGGCTGCAGGTCTTCAATGGAGCACCATGACGATCACCAACCGCGATATCTCTGACACTCTCAGCCGCTACCTGGCCAGCCACCCCGGCGAGCACGACAGCCTCGCCCCGCTGCTGTCCAGCCTCGCCGCCGGCACCGAAGTCACCACCAGGTCAGCCACGCCCGGACATGTGACCTGCGGCGCGGCGGTCATCAACACCGCCGGCAAGATCCTCATGATCCACCACAACGCCCTGGACCGCTGGCTGCTGCCCGGCGGGCATCTCGACCCAGCCGACCCCGGGCTGCTCGCCGCGGCGCTGCGAGAACTCGCCGAGGAGACCGCCGTCTCCTGGCAGCAGGCAGTCAGCCCGCCCGGCCTGGATCGCGTCCCGCTCGACATCGACCTGCACCAGATCCCCGCCAACCCGGCCAAGGACGAGCCCGCGCACTGGCACGCCGACTTCCGCTTCGCCTTCCTCGTAACAGACCCGGCCATATCCCTCCAGCTGGAGGAGGTCAGCGCCCACGCCTGGCGACCGCCGTCATCCCTGCAGACCGAGCGCCTCGCCGCCAAGGTCACCCGCCTGGCCGCCTGAGCCGGTCAGGAGCACCGCGAGGCCAGGGCGGGAGCGCTGCCTGCTGCTAGCTGCCGCACCTCGGGCTCTTCAGCGAAGAGGTGTAAGCGGCCTGACTGCGGCCAGGTCACCCACACACAGCATGTGCCCCGTCTCTCACCAGGCCAGATGCTAATGCCCGACCGCGACACTGCGGCAATTCCCTGAGATCCGTCAACCTCAAGACGTGGCCGGGAAATCGGCCAGTAGAAGCCACCTCTAACACCGCGGGTGACGCGAACCCGCGCTACAGTCGGCGCGCATACTGCCTCACGGCGCGAGTTCAACTCGCCGGGCGCCAGGGGATCCCGGGAACCTGCGCGCTTCGACCTAGGGTAAGCCGTGAGCCTCAGCGGGAGGACGGTGAGGACCCGGTGCGACGCCGCGAGCTGCTCGCTGGGGCCGCTGGGCTGGTCGGCGCCGCAACACTCGTCTGCCCTCGCCAATCACCGGTTCACCGCCTTCGGCTCGTCCGGCGTCATCCTCTACCAGGTCAGTGTCGCTCAGGTTCTCGGCGACAGCGGAACCGCCATCTTATACGCCAGTAAACTCCATCCCGCCGTGATCCCCACCGCGGAGCGGCAAGGCCGGTACTGGGTCGACGCCGCCCGGGCCTACCACCCCAGGAAGTAGTCGGCTCGGCTTTCCTGCCGGCCCGCAGGGAACTGGAAGCGCGGCGATATGGCATCGCGATAGCACGGCGAAACTGAAAGGCGGCACTGTGAGCAGCGACGCACGGGACATCACCGGCTTCCTTTATGAAATCGGGCTCCTGAAGCGGTATCCCCGTACCGGATGGTCCCTGGCCGGCTCCCGGTCGCCGAATCGGTCGCCCAGCATTCCAGGCGCCGACCCTCAGCACGCCGCCTTCCTCGCCCTGTGGCACGACACGCAGGAAACCCGCACTACCGACCTGCCCCACCTCGCTAAGCGCTACGTCACGGCCGCGCCAAAAGAGACCGGGGATCGTGGTTCGCTCTCACATAGGTCGTTCTCGGCGACGTCATGCTCTGGATAAACCAGTTCATTTCATCCTTGTCTACCGTGTACTGCTGAGTGCGGCCGTACCGAGGGGCATAGGTGAAGCCCGCCTGCCCGATTTCCTCGGCCTTGAGCGCGGCGGCGAGCTTGACCTTCTCGGCCGGGACGAGCTCAAGTCCTCTGTTCTGGAGAATGCCCTCAAGGAGCAGATCGCGCAGCGCGCCAGCGAAGGCGTCTGGTCGGAGCAGCAGACAGAGCAGATCATCCTGGCCGCGGCGCGGGTCGGGCAGCATGTGTTCGCCGTGAATGTGCTCAGCAACTGCGGCCAGCGGTGCGTGTTCTGCGGGCTGAAACCCTACCTGTACAGGCGGTCTCCCGCCTCACGCCCGTCAACGCCTAGCGGGATCCCAGCCGGCCTCTTCCGCTGCCTGCCGCTTGCGATGACGCCGCGCGTCTTCGATCCCGTGACGGACAGCCAGGCGGATAATCCAGTAGAGGACGAACAGTGCGACCACCGATGACAGGGCAGCTAGTAGCGGAAATAGCAAGTGCCAGGAGATGATGATGCCTCCGATCACCGGCGAGCACGTAAGTTAACGGCCCTCCAGTTTCCGCGTCCGCGACACCTATCCGCAGCCACTGCGACGAAAGTGCTCAAAACCCTGATGACGCTGCCGGACGGCCATGCGCTGCTACCACGCCAGCCTGCGCCCCGTTCAAGGCCCTGAGGAGGTGCGCAACCTCCTCGCAAGTAGCGGCATTCGCACGGAACGGTGCGTAGCATCTAAATAACGGAAAGCGAGAACGCCTGCGCTCCTGCCTCGAACACCTCAGCGCGCTACCGTCAGTCCTGCTGATCAGGCCGCCAGA
>OBLT010001792.1_pt1 | contig 13553 bp, 8 predicted proteins | sample 1518721 | NCBI WGS metagenome assembly OBLT01 (sample SAMEA3539307, study PRJEB22396) | soil metagenome | biome: tundra; feature: field; material: soil | place: USA | collected 2010-05 | depth 0.15 m | reverse complement strand
GGTGGCGAACCAGACGGCCTGGAGCAGCACCGCGCTGGCCAGGACGGGCAGCACGGTCCGTCGGTTGCGGCGCGGGAGCGAGAGCGCCGTCAGGGTGACGATCAGCATCAGCGGGGTGAGCTGGTGCGAGGAGACGAGTACGAGCTCCATCAGCACCACCATGACGAACAGGCCCGGCGACCAGCCGGTGCCCGAACTGCCGCGCGCGGGCGGAGGCGGCTCCACCCAGGCGGGAACGGGATGCTTGCCCGTTGGTCCCGGAGTCGGCAGCTGTTTCAGTACCAGCCCGATCAAGGTGACGAACAGCAGGAAGCCGAAGGTCTGGGGGGAGAAGTAGTCCTGGCCGATCCACGAGCAGGAGAAGTAGATCCAGATGGCGCCCCAGATCAGCTTCCGGTTCTGGGTGATCGTCCGGTACAGCAGCAGCAGCGGGCCGATCATCAGCACGTTGGCAGCCGGCGTGGCCCAGTGCGCGTAGCTCATCGCCGAGTTCAGCCCGGTGAAGCGCAGGACGAGTCCGTTCATCACGAAGAAGCCGGGCCAGTAGTTGTAGATGTTCAGGAAGCCGGGGTGGGGCACCGGCCCGCCGTAGCGGAGCATGGCGTTGACTACGGCGACGTGCTTCCAGGCCCACTGGTAGCGCAGGGTGGGATACAGCACGCTGATGGTCGCGTGGAGGATGGCGATCAGCGCTACGACGTACACCACCGGCAAGACGCGGCTGACCCGCTTGGCCCACAGGGTGACCACGAAGCCGAGGGTGAGCAGGCTCAGCGCGACCCAGAACAGTACGGGCAGCACGTCCAGCAGGCCGAGGTCGCCCATCCCCTTCAGGTGCACCCGGCGCAGCGAGAGGAGCCAAAGCAGGATCGCCACTGGCGGCACGGCGAGGCTCACGATCGTCTGGACGCGGCGTCGGCGCGCTTTGCCGGCCTGCTCCGGTGGCGCCGCATCGCTCTGCGGCGCCAGGTCCATCACCGGGATGGGAACGGTCGGGTCGTCATCTGCCGGCTCCGGCGCCGCGGGATCGATCTGCGCCGTCCGGTCCATCACCGGGATACGAACGGTCGGGTCGTCAGCTTCCTGCTCCGGCGCCGCGGGATCGATCTGCGCCGTCCGGTCCATCACCGGGATACGAACGGTCGGGTCGTCATCTGCCGGCTGCGTGCTCGGCATCCAGGCATGCGGGCTGGTAATCGCCGGGATAGGAATAGTCGGGTCGTCATCTGTTAGCTGCGTGCTCGGCGGACCGCTCTCATGCGCGACAGCTTTCGCCTCGGTCGGCCGCGCAAGCCACCGTGGGGTTACGCCGGACTGCGTACCCCGTTCATTTGGAGCCGATGTCACGATGTGCGGAGGTTCTGGTGGTGATCGAGGACTACGAGTTCCTCGTAGGCTAGGCGCTGGCCGCGCATAGAGTCAACGGCCGCGAGGCCCTGGTCCGACCGCTTCTCCGTATACGCGCAGATCATCACTACCGAGATGCGCGGGACAGTCACTTCACGCCCAACCCCTGGGACTGGCACCGGCGGGTCGCCATCTCCGACAAGTCCGGCCCCAGCCAATCCAGATCCATACGCCCCCCAAGACGGTCTCGCACGTCACCCGTAGCAGTATTATCACGCACGGGTACATACTACGAGACGCACGGAATGCCGTAGCGGTTCACATCGGAGCGGCATCAACCGTCACCAAAGGCGGTAAACCGATCAGGCACCTGTGCCGTCTTTTAGAAAGCGTCTAGAGGGGGAGGCTGGAGTTGAGTTCCGCTACGCCGGTTCTCGTCGGAGATGTCCGCCTTGATATGCCGCTGCCGGAGCTCAACACCGACGGTCGGCACGGGGGAGCACGCCTGTCGGCATGGCTGCATGGCCAGCCCATCGGCGAGGTCCAGCTGCCGTTGACGGCGCGGACGGGCGTGTCACTGTGACCGCGACGGCGTACGTGAGGGCGACGCGGCGGCGTCTGGCTCGGGGGTGGCAGCGGTCCAGATACCTGACGGCCATGCCTCAATTCGTGCGCGCGGACCCGATCCCTATGCGTGCCGAGCTGCCTGACGGGGACTGGCGGTGTGAGCGACTACTGCGGACAGTTTCCGATGTAAGGGTGTACATCATGCGTGCGGGGCATGGTGAAACGGGTGTGCTCAAGGTTGCGGACACCGCGAGTAGCGTGCCCGGGCTGCGCCGGGAGCATGATGTGCTGACTCAGCTGGGCTCGGACGGGCAACTGGGCGATTGGCGGGCTGTGCTTCCAGTTCTGCTGGCGGCCGGGGATGTTGGTGCGAGTGCTTATCTGTTCACTAGCCGGCTGCCGGGCCGGGACGGGCGGCAACTGGCGCCGGAGGAGATGGCCCGCCTAACGTCGGCTGCGATCCAGGCGATTTCCCCCTTGTACCGGCGTACTCGCAGAACCTGCGTGGTCGATGATGCGCTGCTTGGCCAGTTGGTGGACGAGCCCGCAGAACTGATCAAGACGGCGCTGCCTTGCGATGACGTCGTTAATCGCCTGACCCGGGCTCTGCACTCCGATCTTGCTGGTCGCACGGTGACGCTTGGCATGACCCATGGCGATTTCAGTCCGGGAAACATCCTGGTCGGCGATGATGGGCGAGTGACCGGCATCGTCGACTGGGGCGACGCGCGCGAGCACGACCTGCCTGTTCTGGACATCGCGTTCTGGCTGCTGACAGTGCCCGTACATGGACGAACTCCTGAATTCGGCAGGCAGATCGCCGACAGGCTCGACCGCGAGCTGCCCTGGACACCGTCAGAGAGACTTGCGCTCGGCAGCGTGGCCGACGACGACTTGGCCGATGGCAGGACGTTGCTGCTACTGGCATGGCTACGTCATGTCGCAAGCAATCTTGGAAAATCAGACCGGTATGCCGAGAGCCCCGTGTGGTCACGCCGGACTATCGTTCCCGTACTGCGCCAGGTGGCTCGTGGCTGAGCGCGGTCCGGTGCAAGTCACTGACCTGCTGTGCGGCGCGGAGATCCTGGCGGAACGGCTGCGTGATGCGCTCCGGGACGAGCAGTGGCTGGACGCCTACCTGCTGGCCGCCGGACTTGGTCAGATGTTCGACGATCGCCTGCACGCCGATCCGCTGCTGTTCCACCGTGCGGCCAGCTACTTGCGCGGCAAGCCGTCGCGTCCGGCCCGTCTCGCGGCCGCGGCCACGGGCAACGCGGGCAAGCTGTGCGCGGCCGTGCGAGCAGTCGGCAGTCCTGCGGCCTGGCGGCTGACACGGGCGCGGCAGCCTCTGGCCGAGCTGACCTCACGCCTGGCCGATCAGGTTATGGCTCCTTCACGCACCACAGACGCGAACCAGTTCACGGCACTGCTGCGTGCCAGCGTTCCGGCGGTTTCGTCGGTCGCGGGCGACCGCATGCGGATACCTACGGGCTTTCATAGTTTCGACCAGCATCCTGATGACGTGCGGTGGCTCGTGCGCGCGTTCATGGCGCGATACCCGGAACGCCGCGAACCGCTGTGCGTGGTGGGAGTGCGGACCTCGGGCAGCTACCTGGCCCCGCTGCATGCGGCGGCATTCCGCGCCTGCGGGGAGTCCAGCGTCGATGTGCTCACCTACCGACCCGGGCGGCCGTTCCTGGGCTGGGAGCGCGCCGTGCTCAGAGCAGTCGACCAGGCCGGCGGATGGGTTCTCATCGCGGATGACCCGCCGGGAGCGGGCACAGCGCTGGCCAGGACGGCGCGCGCGATTGCCGGGGCTGGCGTTCCCGGTTCACGAATTGTCTTCCTGATCTCCAACTTCGGTTCCGCTGAGCAACTGCCGGCGGTGTTGCGCGACTGGGCGGCTGTCGTGCAGCCTTGGGAGGACTGGAGTGTACATAGCCGACTTGCTTCCGGGCCGGTCCGGCAAGCGCTGGCCGGCCTCGTCGGTCCTGACATGGAGGTCCGCGAGGTTAGACCTATCGGAACTCCATGTCCTGCCGGTGAACGCGGACATCTCCGCGCCCGGTTCACGGTCCGGCTGGCGGATCGTGGTACCGGCGAGGAGACACATAGGAACCTGGTCGTAGAGGGTGCGGGCCTTGGTTACCTCGGCCGACAAGGTGTCGCCGTTGCCAATGCGATCCGGGATCATGTGCCGCATGTCTACGGATTTGCCGACGGACTGCTGTACCGTGACTGGCTGCCGCCAGTGACGCATCCCGGCCCGGATGCCCCCGAGCCCGCTCTGGCCGAGACGGTCGCCTCGTACGTGTACGCTCGCCGACAGGGTTTGCCGGCCCCGTCGGCCTCTGTGGACAGCCTGGGCGGCCGCGATCCCGTCTGGGAGGTCGCAGCCAAGGTGCTGTCCGGCCAGTACGGACGGCTTTCCGTACCCGCAAGGCCGCTTCTGCTCGAGCCGCTCATGCGGCGACTGCTCGTACATGAGCATCCAACCGTTCTGGACAGCAAGACCGACCTCCGGCACTGGCTGCCAGATCTGGCATCCGCCGGAGAGCTGCGAAAAGTTGACTTTTACCAGCGCACGTTCGGCCACTACGATCTGGCATGCTACGACCCTGTCTTCGACCTGGCTGGCGCCGCGGCCGACCCGCCAACTCACGACTTCGAGGAGAAGGTGCGCCAGGCTTATCAGCGGGTAAGCGGAGACAAGGTCGACGGCGAACGCTGGCTCCTATACCGGCTCGCCCAGCTGTGGCGCCTCGGCCGCGCGGGCGACCTCGGCCCCTTTGATGTCCAGCAGCGCTCTGCGGCCGCCGTCCATGACTACCTGGCCGAGCTATACCTCCGCGACCTGCCTCCAGCCACTGGCCCGCTATGTGCGATTGACCTTGACGGTGTACTGGAGTGCAATGCGCTGGGCTTCCCGGCAACCTCACCTACCGGGATGCTTGCCCTGCGCGCGCTTGTCGCGCACGGCTACCGGCCTGTGCTGGCCACTGGCCGCTCGGTGCCAGAAGTTCGCGACCGGTGCCTGGCCTTCGGCCTGGCTGGCGGAGTCGCCGAGTATGGCGCCGCCCTCTATTACGACGGCGAGTCCGTCGATTTGCGTCCTCCGGCGAGCGTTGTCCTCCTCGACCGCGTCCGCCATCAGCTTTCCCGCTGCGCCGCCGTCGTGGTCGACCCGCGATACCGTTACGCGGTGCGCGCAAGATTTGGCACCGGCCCTCTGCAGACGGAGGTCATAAACGAGGTCTGCTCGCTCGGTGGTGATGCGGATGTGCGGATCTTGCATGGTGATGGGCAGACCGACATCATTGCCGCGGGAATAGACAAGGGATCCGGCTTGCGCATGCTGGCTGCGCTGATGTCCGATCCGGGTTGCGCATTTGCTATGGGCGACACGCCGCCCGACATCCCATTGCTCGCCTGCGCGCAACTGGCCCGCGCGCCGCGCAATGCGGACTTCGGCAGCGCCGGGGGCGGCCTTCAACGGACGAGGCACGCGTATCAGGCGGGCCTGTCCGAGGCCTGTGGAGACCTGCTTGGCCACCGTCCCGGCCGATGCCAGATCTGCCGGCCGCCTGCGTTTGCGCCACGCACGAAGGCGGTGCTCGCCATCCTTGATCTGCGGGCGAACGGCCTAGCCTCCATCGGCGCCGGCACAGCGGCACTCGGTGCACTGGCAGTCACCCGACGCCAGTGGTGAAGATCCGGTCAGCTGCGGTTGTCCCTGCGCTGGCGTGCGCCTCTGCTAACACCTGGGCCGCGTTTGCCGACCTCAGGCAAGTCCTTGCCCTGCCATCCAAGACGGCGTTTACTGGGGACAGCAACGCCATGCTGAGGCGCGTACACCAGCGGGACGAAGACCAGGAGCCCACGCTCATTTTCGGGGACAGCTACGCCATGCTGAGGCGCGTACACCAGCGGGACGAAGACCAGGAGCCCACGCTCATTCTTGGGGACGCCGTCTCTGTGCCTGGGAAATCTCGGTCCGAGACCGCGCCGCGCCGGGGCATTCTGCCCAGGAGAGCGCTGCGCTGGTCTGTCCGTCCCTTGGTGCTCGTTCTCCGTGATCCCATGCTGCGTAACGGCTATGCGCTGGTCCTCGGTGCCGGTCTGACCCAACTTATCGGGGTCCTCTACTGGGTTATGGCAGCCCGCAGTTATCCAGCCGCCGTAGTGGGCCGCAACTCTGCGGCCATCTCCATCACATTGTTCCTGTCCGGGTTGGCAGAACTGAACCTGATGAGCACCCTGGTCAGGTTCCTTCCCATCAGCGGAACCCGCAGTGCGCGCCTCATCCTCATCGTGTATGCGGCCAGCGCATCGGTCTCCGCCCTGATCGGCCTTTGCTTCGTCGTCCTCATCTCCCACGTTGAACCGCAGCTCGGGTTCCTGCGGTCCAGCCCCTTCCTCGTCCTGTGGTTCGTGGTATCAGTCATCACCGGCGCCATCTTCGTACTGCAGGACAGCGCCCTCACCGGGGTACGGGCGGCATCCTTCGTACCGGTGGAGAACACCGGCTTCTCGCTCGTCAAGCTGGCGCTGATGTTCCCGCTCATGCGGCTGCTGCCGACGGCCGGGATCTATTTGTCATGGACAGCCGCCTTCGCGATATCCGTGATCCCGACCAACGCCTACCTCTTCTTTCGCGCCATCCCTCGGCATCTGCGCGCGCAGCCGCCCGCCGCCGAGCCGCCCCGCTTCAGCGACATCCGGTCCTTCCTGGTGCCAGACTCCCTGGCCGGCTACTGCATGCTGGCGTGCACCACAGGGCTCCCCCTACTGATCATCGACCGGCTAGGCCCGGCTGCCGCCGGTCACTACGCCCTAGCCTGGATCATCGGCTTCTCGCTTTATCTGGTCAGCCTGAACATGGGATCGTCCCTGACTGTCGAGACGGCTGCCGACCAGTCAGAACTCCGCGACCGCTGCCTCCGGTGCATCACGCACCAGGCCAAGCTCCTCGTCCCAGCCGTGGCCTTGATCATCGCCATCGCTCCCTACGTGCTTATGTTGTTCGGCCCAGGGTATGCCGCGGCCGACGTAGGTGCCCTCCGCCTGCTCGCTCTCGCGGCCCTGCCAGCGCTCATCACCAACACTGCCATCAGCGTGACCAGGTCGCAGCGGCGCATGCGGATTGTGGCCGGGATCCAGGTCAGTATCTGCGTTCTCATGTTGGGACTGAGCCTTGTGCTCATGGACCGGCTGGGGCTCACTGGGGTCGGGGCTGCGTGGCTCATCGCCCAGGGCACGACGGCAGCAGCTTTGGTCGCCTGGCCCCGCTTCTGGCTTCCTGCCGGGCGGAGGCCACGGCATGCTGACCGAGCCAGGAGGAAACGGAGGCGGCCAGGCCATAATGGAACCAGGGAGCGGCCTGCTGGACACCGAAGACTTGCCCAGTGAGCCACAGTGCCGTGTTTTCCCGCGCCCGCTGCTTCTGGCGGGTGCCGACGGGGCGGCGCCGCTTCGTCGCCGGCCTGGCCGGCGTGTTGATTGGCGGCCTCGTTCTCGGTGCCTGCTCGACCCCGAATTCCCCGCCCGTACCGGCGTCCTGCACCACTGCACCTGCGACGGCAGCAACGCCAGGAACCGCGCACGCGTCCGCGGCCGCCCCGCACATCATGGTTCTCGTGATGGAGAACGAGAGCTACGACCAGATCGTCGGCAACAGCGCCGCTCCCTACATCAACTCCTTGGCCAATACGTACCTGCGGGCGACATGCTCGTATGCCAACGCGCACAACAGCTTGCCGAATTACCTGGAGATGATCTCCGGCCACGCCTACGAGGCGAGCGGGACGGAGAACGACTGCACGCCGTCGAGTTGCGGCCCGATCGCGGGCACCGACATCGCCGGCCAGCTCGACGCCGCCGGGATCAGCTGGAAGGCGTTCATGGGCGCAATGCCGTCGGACTGCGACTCGAGCGACGCGGGCGGCAGCGGCGGCTACGGCGTGCGCCACGACCCCTTCGTCTACTTCCCCCCGGGAAGGGCAAGTCCGGAGTGCGGGAACGACGTGCCGTCGACCGGCTTGCTGGCGGCGCTTAACAGCTCGACGCCACCCGTCTTCGTCTTTTACTCGCCGAGCATCTGCGAAGACGGCGGCAACGACGCCCCGTGCTCGACGATCACCAACGGCGACCGCTTCCTCGGGGAACGCATCCCGGCGATCATGGCGACGTCGTGGTACCTCGACGGCGGGACGATCATCCTCACCTGGGATGAGAGCACAGGCGGCGACTCCTCCGGCAGGTACGGCGACAAGGGGGGGCACGTGCTGACGGTGGTCATCTCAGCGAGTACGAAGGGCGACAAGCCTTCTGATCGCTACGTTGACTCCGCCGGCATCCTGCGGACTGTCGAGCACGCCTACGGTCTGAGCTACCTGGGCGCCGCCGCCCAATCCCACTCGGGCAGCCTGCCGCTAGCCACCAGCGGTCACTGAAAGGGTGACGCGGCCAGCTACCGGCTAGTCGGGTGTGCTGGCTCACATGCTCCGTGCCAGTGGCATGCGCCGGCAGTGCCGCTGAGGCGTTACGGCGCCGGCCACAGGCAGTCCGGACCTCACATGAGGCTGATGATCCAAAAGTGGCAGATCCTGCCTTGCGGGGCAAGCAGTACCAAATCTTCCAGTACAGCTACAAAAGATGACGAACGTGTGAACCTGTCCGGTCTCTCAGGCGTCTTCAATGTGAGGCGAGTGCGGCCGGAGGCTGGCCCTTGAGAGGCTAGGGAGCGGAATCGCGGCGTGGCCAATTCGGTGGCGCTGCATGTTGTTACTGGGCGCCAAACGCGGCTAGCCGACACAACCGGGGTATGGGTCTCGTAGAGCGGGACCCCGGGAGGGGCCTTGGGCCCTGGATAGGCGCGGACGTAAATGGTTGCTGCAAACCTGCCAGGTTATCGGGCGGAGAATATATATCGGCTAGTCTCTGCAAATTTCGCTATCGCATCCAGCGTTAGTGTGGTCATTCCCGTCAGGAATGAGGCCCGCAATCTGCCCAAGGTATTCGAAACGATACCGAACTGGATAAGCGAAGTCGTACTTGTTGACGGGCGGTCGGCAGACGATACGGTCGCCGTGGCCAGGGGACTCTGGCCTGGTATCAAGATCGTAAAGCAGTCCGGGACGGGCAAAGGAGATGCGCTGCTTGCCGGGTTCGCCGCGTGCAGCAGCGACATCATCGTCGCCATGGACGGCGACGGCTCCACCGACGGTAACGAGATTATTCATTTTGTCACCGCCCTCATTGCGGGCGCAGATTTCGTTAAGGGATCGCGCTTTGCCAGCGGTGGCGGGAGCGACGACATAACCATCGGCCGCCGCTGGGGCAACTGCCTGCTAAGAAACCTCGTCAACTGGATATACGGAACTCAGTACTCCGACCTTTGCTACGGCTACAATGCCTTCTGGTCCAAGCATCTTGGAGCCCTGGCCATCGACTGCCCTGGATTCGAGATAGAGGCGCTCATGGGCATCCGGGCGGCTAAGGCCAAGCTACGGATACATGAGGTCCCCAGTCACGAGCGCAACAGGCTATACGGTTCCAGTAACCTGCGGGCTGTCAGAGACGGCTTGCGGATTCTCAAGGTAATCCTTCGGGAGAAATTCGGCGCCAGGCGACAGTACCTGCGCGGCAAGCTGGAAGCGCCGCCAATCCACTTGCTGGAATCAGCGATCGTCGACGCAGGGATCGCCCCGCAATCGGAGACGCTATGACGCGGCGGGTGTCCGGGGTGCCCTGAAATTTGGTGGAGCAGCGAATCCCGCCTAGTAAGGCAGCCGTCAATGGCGGCTGCCTTACTAGGCCTTAGCCGAACGCCGGCGAACTCCTGCCGCACTTTTTTCCGACAGATATCCCATTCCGGCAGAAGCTAGCCCGGCTAGTATCGTAGTAAATCTCATGAACGCAGCCATATCACCAGTGAGGCCTTGGCGAAGGTTTCGCAGCAAAGCCGCAGGAATGACTGCGGTGACATATTTCCGTTCACTTTCAAGTCCAGCAGACGCGCCGGCAAGCCGTACGACGCTGGATTTCGAAACGCCCTCATGCCAGCATCGGCGCAGGAAGTAGCTTAGCTTGATGCGCTCTTGCCCAACATGGTGGTCAACCACGGCCTCCGGCAAGTAAAGGATAACCGATTCCGGCCTGGACGCGGTGAGCCGAATGGCCAGTTCAGTTTCTTCGCACCCAGCAGGCCGCGTACCCACTCGGCCGATTACGCTGTCAAATCCTCCTACTTTTAGCGCCAAGGCGGTTCGCAGGCTCATGTTGGCCCCGATCGGATTCCGCACGGGACCTACCGAGGAAGGCAAGCCACGATAACTGCACCCGACGACCCAGTAGAATTCTGGCGGCAGCCAACGGGGCGGAGCACCGGGCCACCAGGGATGCGCGGCGCCTCCGGTGGCCACCACATCAGGCGAGCGGTAGGGGTCGATCAACGACGCCAGCCAGCCTGGGCGCGCCTCTGCGTCATCGTCAAGGAAGGCGGTTACGGGCTGGGTCGCCGCCCGGAGTCCGGTATTGCGAGCGTCCGACAATCCCTGGCTTCCACCGTTCTCGAGGACTGTCACGTCAGCCAGTTCGGTGCGGGCTCTCGCAGCCAGCTTGGCGTTGTAGTCCACCACCAGCAAGACCTCTGCGGGCGGCGGAGATTGGGAAAGCGCAGATTTGACTGCCGCGGACGTCTGCTCCCATCTCCGCTCACTGTAGGCGCAGATGACGACGCTCACGCTAAGACGGTCCGGCCCGGCGATCACCTCGGGCGGCGACTCCAGGGGTGACGTCGCCGCCATCCCCTTGGCTTCCGCAGAACCCACTCTTCCTCCATCGGCCTGGAATCCTACGAGCTGATTCGCCGGTCAGGCCGACCTGGCGAACCGCGCGGCGCGAGTCCGGCACCGCGCAAATGATCATTTGAAGATGCCTCAGCAGCCCGGCACAGGCCTGCGGCATGGCTAGGAGCCGAAAACCCAACCATTCACTGTAGCACGCCGTACATTTTATTGAACTGAGCTGTTCGACAAGTCCTCGAGCTGGCGTCCCGCAAGCTTGAGGTCTGGGCCAGGTATAACTGCCAGCGTACGTGGCTTAGATTCAACTCGATCACGAAAGCGGTAACCCTCGGCCAAGATCGTATGCAGGACGCGCAGGCCATCGCTGAAAGCATTCAGGTTGCTGACGCCGTGGATTCGCGAATATTCGTAACTCGCGACCTCCCTGACGATCAGCCCAGCCCGGGCGACACGAATGTTTATCAGCGTCTCCACTTCGAATCCGTCACCCCAAAGGCGCGTGTCACCGTCAACTTGATCCGACGATTCGGCCCTGAGCCCAAGCACAGGAACATGGCAGCGCCAGAAAGCATTATACCCATAGCAGAGATCTGAATATTGCGTGCGGCACAGTACATTCACCAAGGCGCTGAGCATCCTGTTGCCGATACGCCGGAGACTGGTGATGTCGCTGCTGCCCCCGCCCGCAATAAATCTTGTGCCCTTGGCGAAATCCGCGCCGTCGAGAAGCGCCTGGACGAATTTGGGAATCTCGGCCGGATCGGCGGAGCCGTCGGCGTCGATCATGGCTATGATATCGCCAGTTGCAGCCGCAAATCCACAGGCTAGGGCATTACCCTTGCCTCGACGGTTCTGCATGACGATACGGACGTCGGGCCGTAGCTTACGCGCAGTCTCAAGAGTGTCGTCTGTCGAATAGCCGTCGACCACTATTACTTCGTGCAGCCCCTGCGGTAGGCCAGAAAATACGTGAGGCAGATTACGAGCTTCATTGAGGGTGGGAATTACCACTGTTATTTTCGGTGAAAACGAACCAGAAGCATCGGTTTGCATCATATGTTCCCTGTGTGATCCTGCATCGACCAAGTAAGGGCGTCGCGACGCTTCTCAGCACTGCATAAACCCATTATGCTGTTACGTATCAACGCGCAATCTCAACTTATCAGGAAGATATTACGGGCGGTAAGCTGACGTGAACTCCGACTGCTCGACCCAGGCTGCCCGAATCGCATAAGAGCAGGACGGCCCGGCGAGAGCTAGCGGGATAGTCGAAGTAATGGATCGCGAAAGTAGACGTCTGGCTAGTTTGCGGGATAGCTACCGCGACTCCGATGACACGAATGACTAGATACTGTGTTCGATCCTGGGTCAACAGCGCGAGTAGCCGACTTTAAAGCGCGATCGAACCGGAGGAGAGTGAGGCTCGCTCAAACAGATCCGAGAGGTCGGCCGATACGGCCAGCCCGACTGCCTAGACCGTGATTCCATTGGTCCCCCCAACGGTGGCTCTCACGTCACCATGGCTGCCGAAGGCGACCTGGCGACATGTTGAAATTAGTCGCATTGCTTGCCTGTTGGACACTCCGGGGAGGTCCGTCGTTCACAGGATGTCATGAAAAACTACCATAACAGTGCACAACACGAAAGGGGGTAGTTTGCGGTGCGTGATCGAACTGGTGTGATGTAGAGTCACCGCAGGTCAGCCGGGCAGCTCCGGCACCCGCTAGCTGGCCGGGAGCGGCTCATAGTTCGCTGGACTTGGGCACAGCACTGTCACGCTGACCTTGGGGTCGGTCGTGACTCCCTATCGGCCGAATCCCTAGCTAGGTAGTTAACTCGAATTTAAGTTCTACTAGCGGGAACCCTGGCGGCCGGTCAGCACAACCAAGACGCGGGCGATTAGCCCATGAGCAGAACGGTAGCGAAGGCAGCTCGAGCAGAGCGAGCATTCAGATCCGCTCCGGTAGTGCTGATGCGCGGCGTAAGGATGTCCGCACCGACATGGACGTACGGATCGTGTATCCCAGAGCACAAGTCAGCCATACTACCGGGTCGCATGGTCGGCCATACTACCGGGTCGCATGGTCGGCTGACCATACGGCCCGGTAGTCGCCCCGGAGCGGATGGACGCCCGGCGAGAACCGGTTCCTGGGTCGCACTGGCCACGGCCGATTCCGGATCGCCGAACCCTGCCTCACTCTCCGTGATTATCAGGTGGTAGCTCCCACGCGCGCACCAGCTCGCGGTAGCGGCGGGCAGCGGCCCGGAGTTCCATCTCAGGGTCACGCCCCAGTTCTCGGGCCCGCGCGACCAGTCGAAACAGCTCGGCGCCGATGATTTTACCGGCATCCGCATCCGCGCTTTCCTCCGGGCGCATCAGCTCGGCGGGGACCCCCGCGCGCGCGGCCCGGCGCTGCAGTTGCGCGGCCAGCGAGAGAGCAGGCTGACCGAATGGCACGCCGTCGAGCACGGAAGCGGCCTGCTCATCGAAACCAGCCCCGCGCCGCGAGGCCCGGGCTCGCTTCTCTTCCCGCTTGATCTCGTCCCAGTTGCGCTTGACCTCTTCGGCGCCGGAGACGGTCACGTCTCCAAACACGTGCGGATGGCGCCGCACCAGCTTGGCCACGATCCCGTCCGCCACGTCGTCGACGGTAAACCCGGTGCCGTCGTCGCGCTCGGCCGCGATGCGCGCGTGGAACGCCACCTGCAGCAGCACGTCGCCGAGCTCCTCGCAGAGGGCCTCCTCGTCCCCGGCCTCGAGCGCCTCGAGGGCCTCGTATGGCTCTTCGAGCAGGTGCGGGGCGAGCGACGCGTGGGTCTGCCGGGCGTCCC
>OBLT010001791.1_pt1 | contig 13559 bp, 12 predicted proteins | sample 1518721 | NCBI WGS metagenome assembly OBLT01 (sample SAMEA3539307, study PRJEB22396) | soil metagenome | biome: tundra; feature: field; material: soil | place: USA | collected 2010-05 | depth 0.15 m | reverse complement strand
GGAACGTGGGTGAAGATTGCGCCGTACACCTACAAGCTGAACCATCCGACTTTTCTCTATGACGACGCCGGGGTAAGCGTCATTGGCATTGGCTACATTCGAGCGACGATTACGCTGGCCAAGAGTGGGAAGACCTACAGCGGCGTGTCGACATTCGAGGGCTACGACCTCGCCGGAAACGTTCTGATTCCCCAAAGCAGCGCCGAGGTGGTAGGGCAGCGGCTGACCGTGGACACAACTGTCGGGCCCCTGGCACTCGGTACGAACGGGAATGGCAGTTCCGTGGTTGCGGCGGCGCCGGGAGCTTCAGCACTCAGCGTTCAGCTATCAGCCTGGGTAGGGGGTGGCTGGCATTCCCTGCGAGGCTCTTTGCCGCTTCTGAAACGCCGAACGGCTGATAGCTGATAGCTGTATGCACCCCACCCCGCGTGAGACCCTCCTCCCGCGGCCGGCGCCGGGTATATAGAGGAGGCCCACAACCGCCGAAGTTCAAAGTGTGGACTGGGTGTCCTACTCCTACTGGCCGACGTTCGTCTGGGGGCTGCTCGCCCTAGCCGCCTTTGTGGGCTGGGGCTGCGCGGCGGCGCGCCTGACGCGGGTAGCCTCGGACCATGACTGGGCGCTGTGCGCGGCCTGGGGCATGGCTGTCGTGATCGGCCTCGGGGGCGTGTTAGCGCTCTTCGGGCTGGCCAACAGGCCCGTCCTGGTGGTCATCGTGATTATCGGGTGCGGGCTCGCGATCGCCTGGTTCCGGCCTGGCGGATGGGACTGGGGCGCGGCGCTGATTTTCGCCGTGGTGCTGTTGCTCTGGTACGCGCCCGCCGTCGGATCGCGCGATTCCGAACCTTACGACGACTACCTCGCCTATTTCCCCTACGCGCGGAGATTTCTGGACACTGGAACGCTGCTCGAGCCGTTCGGTTTCCGGCGTCTCACGACCTATGGCGGGCAATCCCTGCTGCATGCGCTCAGCATTGCCGTGGGGTCCGAAAAGAACATGAACCTGCTGGACTCCGGCATCGCGATGCTCATCCTGGGCGGCTTAGCCTATGGCATGATGCGCCGCTTCCTGCGCCCACCCGCGGCGGTGGCGTGCACGCTCGCGGTTTTGCTCGTCCCGATTATGCGGCACAACACGATGAGCCAGGCCACCGGCATCGTGATCTGGCTGGGGCTCTTTCGGGCAGTCCAACTCAGAGCCGCGGTGCTCGCGGGAGTGTTGCTGGCGGCGTTCTGCACGTTGCGGAGCAACTACGTCCTATGCGGCGTCATCCTTATGGCGGCGATGCTGCCGCCGTTTGCCCGCAAGGTGCTGCCAATTCGAGACTGGTGGCGAGCTGCGGCCGTGTCGTTGGGGGCGATCGCTCCGTGGGCGTTGCTCATGTATCAGTCTTCAGGGTCGCTGTTTTATCCTCTCTTTGCCGGTTTTCAGCGCGCCGGGTACGGTTATTCGATCGGAACCGGATGGATGGATCGCGTGCGCACGCTTTTTGGCTTGCTGGCGGACCCCAATGTTCTTTTTCTCCTCGTACCTTTGATCGCCGCCGCATTTCTCTCCAGAAACTTCTTTGCTAGTCGCGAAGACGCCCCGCCCGGTCGAGTTTCAGGCCGCATTGACGCGCCTGCCGCGCGGTTAGCGCCGATTCGAGGCTCCCACGCGCCGTTTACGGCGGCGGCGGTGGCGACGGCCGTTCTGGTTGCCTGGTACATGGCCAGCGCGGACCGTTCCGGCGCCTTCCGGTACCTGCAACCTATCGCCTTCGGTTCCCTGCTGATCGCGGCGCCGGCGCTGGCACGGGCAAAGAGGATCGCGGTACTGCTCGGATGCCTGATGTTTCCGGTTTTTGCTACCTATGCGATTGCCACCGCCAAAGAGCGGGTCTCGGCGTTGGCGTCTCTTCCCACACAGATCGCGGATCGGGCGCCGCCGTTTCCCGCCCGGGTTGACGGCTACCGCCGCCTCGAATCCGCGCTGCCGCGAGGAGCTTCGGTTTACGCGGTTCTCCCTCTACCATCGCTGCTCGACTACCGCACGCACCGGATATTCAACGCCGACTTCATCGGGTGCGCGAGCCCGCCGCCCGGGATGCCGTTCTTCCGAGGTCCCGCGGAGCTAAGGCGCTATCTCTTGTCGCTTGGGATCGAATACATCGCCTACAATCGGTTCGACCGCCCGGCCGTGGAGACGGGCTACTGGCGCTGGTGGTGGCGCGAACGCGCGGCCACCCTCAATCCCGTCATGGGTCCAATGGTCCCCTATGTCCTCGACCTGATGGAAAACGTAGACCGTCTCGCAGCCACGGAAGATGTCATCTTCCAGTCGGGCGATCTCGTCCTCCTGCACCTTCGAACGTTTGCGGCATCCGCTACCCGGACTCCTTGAGTCGACGTCTACAGCCATCCCTTGTTCCAGCCGATAAGCGCTCGGAGGCTGTTCAACCGTCTATATGGGACCCGCGCAAGTGCCGATCGTCACAACCCTCATCGTTTTCGTAGTGGTGCTGGTTGGCGTCGCGGCGATCGGTTTCCGGTTTGTCCAGTCGTCTTCGAAGCGATCCGGGCGGGTACCGGCATCCCCGGGCGGCCCATCTATGCCGGTGAGCGGTGTTGCCCCACCACTCGGGTGGGGAAACTCGACGCCAGTCACTGGACCGCCCACGATGCAACCTGTACACCTTGAAGGCGGCGTGTTTTGCCCCCGCTGCGGTGCGCACGGCGCCTCCGATTACTGCATGGGGTGCGGCTTCGATCTTCGGACTCTGATTCCTCAGACCTTCAATCCTCAGACGTTGAATCCCCATCAGCCCGCGGCTAATCCCTATCAGCCCACGCAAATGGCGCCCGCGGCTCCGGCGAAGAAACGCCGCCAGAATGGCATATGGCCGACCGTTACCGATACCGCCGGTGCGCGGTTTGCCGCGAAACAGGCGATGGGGGCGGCTTTTTTCTGCGCCGGGACGACGCTAGCGTTTGTCTTCCTCGCGCGCCAGGGGGTGGCGATGGTTCAAGGACTCAACGAGACGGCGCTCGTGGACGCCGCCGTTTTCGCCATCCTCGGTTTCGCCATCCTCCGCATGTCGCGCGTGGCCGCGACCGCAGCCCTCGTGCTATACATCATCGAACGGTTTGCCATGTGGCGCAGCGTCACCGGCATGGGGGGCGCTTCGATCCCGATGATGGCCGTAATCCTGCTTTGCTTCATCAGCGGCGTTCGCGGCACGTTCGCCTACCACCGTTACAACGATCCGGCGAAGCTCTGACCCGCGGAGTCCGGACTTCACGCCATCGCTCTCAACCCCTGGGATGCGTGTGGGACCTGGGTCTATTCACACCGTAGCGCTTCGGCTGGATCGACGCGGCTCGCGCGGCGGGCGGGCATCCACACCGACAACAGAGCCACTGCGCTCAAGAGCAGCGGCATCGTCGTGAAGGCCAGCGGGTCCAGAGGTTGGACACCGAACAGAAAGCCGGCGATCAGACGAGTAAGACCGAAAGCAGCGGCGATGCCGATCGCGACGCCGATCAAAACCAGCCGCATACCCTGCAACACCACCATGTTCCGCACATGACTCGATTCGGCTCCCAAGGCCAGCCGGATTCCGATTTCCTGAGTGCGCTGCTGGACCGTGTAGGCCATCAGTCCGTGGATGCCGATCGCCGCGAGCAAAAGCGCCGCGCCGCCGAAGATGCTGAGAAGCAGCATTCTGAAGTCCGCGCTTGCGGTAGATTGCGCCATGAGCTCGTCCATGGAGCGGATGGTGCCGGTGGGCAGGCCGCCGCTCGCCTGCCGCAGCTCGTTTTGGATTGCGGAGCTTAGCGAGTACGGGTCAACGCGAGTGCGGACGATCCACACGATGGGGAGGTTATGCGCGAAGCCAACCGCCAGACCTTCCGGAATTTGTGCCAGCGGAATATACATCGCCGGTTTGGGATCGTGGTTGAGTCCGTCGTCGCGAATGTCTCCCGCGATGCCCACGATCTGCCGGGCCGGCTCGTCGAACGCGCGGTCCCGGCCCTTCGCGACGACGATCTGTTCATGGAGCGGGTCTCCTTGCGGCCAGTACTGGCGCGCCATGGCCTGGTTGACGATCGCCACGCCGGGCGCCCCCGTCCGATCGCGATCGTTGAACGCGCGGCCTCGCAAGATCGGGATCTTGAATACCTCGAAATATTCCGGAGAGACAGTCCGCCAATGTCCTGCACCGTGAGACGCGCCGTCGAGCGGGCGGCCAACAACGATGAAAGGGAGAAAGGGTCCGGCGATCAACGGCAGGTAGTAGCTTGCGGCCGCGGACTGAACACCGGGCACGCCACGAACACGCCGGATACCCTCGCGGGCCAGTTCCGCTACGCCGGAAATCTTCTCAAAACGCGGCTGCATGATAGACATCTTCAGCGTTAGAAGATTATGGCGATCGAACCCCGGGTCCACGCTGTGAAACGCGATGAATGTGCCGATGAACAACTCCGCTCCAATCAACAGGACCAGCGCGAGCGCCACTTCGCCGATCGTGAGAACCGACCGGGCGAGATTCTGGCGGAAGCCGGTGCCCGAGCGGCCGCCGCTTTCTTTGAGAGTGGCGTGGAGGTCGCCACGGGACGCCTGGAGCGCGGGGACGAGACCAAAAAGGATGCCCGCGATCAGCGAAACCAAAACCGTGAACGTCAGAACCCGCCAGTCCATTGTCACCGCGGAGCCGCGTTCCCCGATGCGGGGAAGGTCACCGGGGCTCACGGCAAGAAGCGCGCGGATACCAAAACTGCCCAAGGCGAGTCCTAATGCTCCTCCCGCGAGCGAGAGCACAACGCTTTCGGCAAGCAATTGACGAACGATGCGCCCGCGGCCGGCGCCCATGGCGGCCCGGATGGCGATCTCGCGCTTCCTGGTGGTGGCGCGGACTAACAGGAGATTGGCGACATTGGCGCAAGCGATGAGCAATACACAACCGACCGCGCCGAGAAAGATCCACAGCGACAAACCCACATCGCCGACCATTGCGTCCCGAATCGGCTGGATTGTGAAACCGTCGTTCACTCTCAAGGGGTTGTTTGGGCCCAGTGAGGAAAACTTGCGGCGAAATTCTTCCGCGGCAAGCTGAAGTTGCGCCTTTGCCGCGGCGGGCGTTACTCCGGGTTTGAGCCGGCCGGCAGCAAGGAAAGAGGCGATATGAGAGGTACTGTTAGGGTCGATTGGTAAAGGCAGCCACACATCGGGCAATGTATCCTGCTCGGTTCTGGAGCCTGGAGCCAGTATCCCGATCACCCGATAGGGGCTGCCGCCCAGGGAAATAGTCTCTCCAACCAGCCTGCGATCGCCGGCGTAGCGCCGCTGCCACAGGGCGTCGCTGAGGATGACAACGCGATCGCCGTTAGGGCGTTCTTCATCGCCGGTAAAGGCGCGGCCCCGTGCGATGAGCAGGCCCGCAAGGCGGAAATAATTCACGCTAACGTGCTCCGACGACAATTGCTCCGGGTGATCGCCCTCGGTCAAACTTACGGTCATGGTCTGGTACGCGGAGACATCCTCGAAAGCCTTGGTTTGCTGCCGCCATAGGTTGAATTTCGCCTCCGAAGCGGGGTAAAACGGCGTCCCCGGCTGCGAGATGGTTGCGAACAGAACCACCCGATCGGGGTCCGGGTAGTGCACCGGCCGCAGCAGCACGGTGTTAATCACCGAAAAGATCGCCGTATTCGCGCCGATCCCCAGCGTCAAGGCGGCTAGGGCGGTGATCGTGAAGCCGGGGCTGCGCCGCAATAAACGCAGCGAGTACTTGAGGTCTTTGAGGAAAGACTCCATGGGACCGTTTACGCACCCCCTGCGCGGGCCATTGCGGCGACCCGTGGTGGCTGCTTTCCTTTCGCCGGCAGAATGCGATGACCCTCCGCCCGCAACGTTTCAGCCTGCCGCTCCACGCCGCCCGGAAACTTCGGTTTCAGCGACCCGCCGTCCTTGACCACCCGCCAGTACGGCGTGATTCCGGTCCCGCCCGCTTGCGCTTCTTCCTCGGCTGCTTCCGCCGCGATTCGGACGAAGATGCCCGTCGCCAGAGGGCAGGTCACATCCGCCGCATTCTTCCCCGCCAGGAACTCACGCATCTTCGAAACGGTCACCACGCTGCCCTCCGGGACCGTGCGAATCAGCGCATCCACTTGGCGGGGGCTCGGGATCAGCATGGCGCCGGTCCCGAATCGTTTCTGCATTCTTGGTGGAACTGGGGCCACTTTCGGCAGGTTCGGATTGTCCATCTTTTCCCGCCAGCTTTTCCGCGTGTTCATTGCAGAGAATGATCCATCATATACCACGAAGTCGGTCAAGATGTACCGGTGAGCGCGTACTTTCCCGCGACCCGCAAGTGAATTGGACCGCGACGAGGGCACATGTGTCGTCTGGGATACGATCCGGTCGAAAGTATAAAAACCATTGTCATATCCCTGTACCGCTGTTATACTGCTTGAAACCCATCACGTCAGCGATGGAGCGCCCATTTCGGAGTTGCTCTCCGGAAGATCGACTGGGCGCTAAAGAGGAGGATTTGTGTCTTCGTTCCCAATTCTGGACGTAGCCATCGGCCTGAGCTTCTTTTATCTGCTTTTGGGGCTCATCTGCACCACCGTGAACGAGATGATCGCCAGTTGGTGGAGCACGCGCGCGAAGTTCCTGGACCGCGGCATTACCCGCCTGCTCGGGGGGGATACGCAGATCAAGAAGCTGCTCTACGAACACCCTCTCATCCGCTCGCTGACCCAAAGCGATAGCCAGGCCGTTCCGTCGTATATTCCCGCCGAGAAGTTTGCTACCGCGCTTTTGGATGTTCTGTCCGGCCCCGGCAGTCCTCTCACGGATGTTTCCGCCGTGAGGGCGGGTGTCGCGGGTACGAAAACGGACGCCCTCAAGGGCGCCATGAACGCTCTCATCGACCGCTCTCAAATGGATGGAACGACGCTGCATAAAAACGTCGAGGCTTGGTTCAACGACGGCATGGACCGGGTATCCGGGTGGTACAAGCGCCGCGCGCAAACCAAAACGTGGATCCTCGCCGCCGTAGTTACGCTCGCGCTGAATGCGGACACAATCCACGTAGCGGACATACTCTGGACGAGCCCCACGATTCGGGCCTCGGTCGTTCAAGCGGCGCAGGTGCGTGCCGCGAAGGCGCCTCCCGCGGAGACGCTTCCGATGGTTGAGTATCCCGATCCGAACAATCCGACAGCCAGCAAACCCACGAATGTACCTACCAACCCCGAGGACGCGCTCACCGCCGACGAAAAGCAACTGCTTGGCGAACTGACCGGCTGGGCCCCCGACTGCAAGAAGCTGCACGACAGGCCGTCCGATTCCGCGTGGATGGCAGTTTTCATAGGCCTCTTCTGGAGCCATCTCCTCGGATGGATCGTGACTGCGATCGCGGTGTCTCTTGGCGCGCCTTTCTGGTTCGACACTCTCAACCGGTTCATGAACATTCGTAGTGCCGGACGCGCGCCGAATGAACCGCCCGCCAAGAATGCGCCGGCTCAATCCTAGGAGAAAGACAATGCCAATCCCGATTCGAGCGTTTACGGCTTTGCTGATCGCCTGGGGCTTGTGCCACGCAGGCACCCTCGTATTGAAGCGCGCCTGGATCGAGCAATTCAAGGATCGCGCGACCATCGATGCGAGCTTCACGGTGGATCACGCGCATAAGACACCCAATCCCGGGGCCAAAGACGGCGACATCCATGTTGCGGGGAGAGCGCCCAAGGAGATCGGCCTGCCCATGGTGGCCGAGGTCATGAACGCGTCAAACGACCAGCCCGCGGTCAAGCTGATTCACAGCGACGAGGGTAACGGCAAGTTCATCGCGGTGACGGGGGCGTGGAGGCTCTGGTTCGAGCATCCGCCGTCGTCGGGAGTGCAGACACAGTTCGACGACGTGCCCCCCGCGGCCAACACCAACCCCGATCATTGTTTCGAGATCCACCCACTCACGAACGTCGGAGGCAACGATCTGACGGCCTCGTTTCACGACATCAAGGGATTTACGCCGAAGGATGCACAGGCGGCGTTCGCATCGTATGAAAAACTCTCCGTGACGGTGCGAGCGAACGCGACAGCGGTCACGCTCGACTCCCCCAAGTCGGGGTACAACTACGTTCTCTTCGGGATACGGGCGCTAGGCGGGCCTACCAAACTTCAGGATGGAGGTTTTGCGGTCATGTGCGACGTGGCCGCGGACGCGGGCGATCAGGACGAGGCGATCGCGCAAAACGTCCGCATGATCTTCGTTCCCGGAACGGAGCCATGGAAAGAGGTCCAGAAAGGGTTTTCCGCGGGAGACGAACTGAAGGTGCTCGGAATCCCCCGTGTCAACCTCAACGCCGTTTCGGCGTTTATCAATGCCGCCGGGAAGACCGTCGCCGGAGCTGCCGGTGTAAAGCGGAAGCTGCCTTATGAGATGATCATCGTGGCGGTAGAACCGTAGGCCGGATTTGGGATCGGGCGCTCTGCGCGATCAGCTCGTCGCGGAGGCGGCCGATAACGTCGTGCTGATTTTGGAGAAGATCGTTGAAAGCGAAGCGGCGACGCTCGGAGAGAAGGCTACGTACAACACGGTGATCGCCGCGATAAAGAGTGCGTACTCCAACATGTCCTGACCGCGAGTATCGGTCCAAAGCCGCAACGCTAAGATCCGGCTGATGAGGCGTCTCGCCATAGTCGTGCTCCGTCCTTGAACGATTCTCCCACCGCGCGCAGACTAATCCAACAGCCTATTAGTACTATTTCTGATTGGAAGAGAACAGTAGCACGGCAGTCGAGTGAAGACCTAGCGGATTTCTAATGACGCCTTAGGCCCAGGCGGCAGCATGGGCGCCTTCGCCCAACCGTGAGCCCAACCGGACGCTATACTTTCCATATGTTCTGGCCGATTTTACGTCTTACGGCCCGATTCCAGAGGTATCCCATGTTCCACAAAGTGCTCTCCAGCAAATCGCCCAAAACGCGACACAGCAGGCTCGCCGCGCGCTGTGCGCTCTTGTGTTTCGCCGCCTTCGCGCCCAGCCTGTCCTTCGCCCAGGACGGCGAGACGTCCAAAATCGAGAAATTTGCCAAAAGCCTGCACTACCAGCAAGGCAAGACCACGCTTGGCTCCGGTATCGCAACCCTCGATGTTCCGCAAGGGTTTCGCTTCCTCGATTCGAGCGACGCCAAGCGCGTGCTCACGGAAGCCTGGGGGAATCCTCCCACTGTTGCCGCATCGACATTGGGAATGCTTTTTCCTCCCGGCGCCGACCCGCTTGAACGAAACGGGTGGGGCATCAACATCACGTTCAACGCGGACGGCTATGTCAAGGACGACGAAGCCGCAAAACTGGACTACGGCAAGATGCTACAGCAGCTCAAGGAGGGCGCCGCCCGGGCCAGCAAGAAGCGCCGCGAGCAGGGCTATCCGGGGTTCGACATCGTGGGATGGGCCGCGCCCCCGCACTACGATGCCGCCACGCACAAGCTCTATTGGGCGAAGGAGCTGCGCTTCGACAAGTCTCCCGAGGACACGCTGAACTACGAAATCCGCGTACTCGGCCGGCGTGGTGTTCTGGCGTTCAACGCCATTGCGGCCAAGTCGCGGTTGGCCTCGGTGGAATCCGCCATGCCCCAGGTTCTGAACTTCGTCGACTTCAATCAGGGCCACCGCTATGCGGATTTCAAGCCCAGCGTCGACAAGGTTGCCGCCTATGGCGTGGGCGCGCTGATTGTTGGGGTTGCCGCCAAGGCGGGCCTTCTCAAATGGCTGATCGGATTGCTGGCCGCCAGTTGGAAGTTCCTCATTCTGGGATTTGCGGCGCTCGGCGCGCTCCTCAAGAAGGTGTTCGCGCGGAAGAAGGCGGTTCAACTCCAGATGAACGCGCTGGGCACGCCGCAGCTTCCTACTAACACGCCAATCGAATAGCCCGCATTTCTCACCAGGGCTCGGGGAGAGCGTGGCGTGGACCTGCCGCGTTCGCACTCTTGCGAACACGTTCGGCCGGCTGCAAAGACGCGTTCACATGAGTGTGAACGCTGCACGCACGGGCCCAGAGGGCGCCCCGTGCGCCACAGCGCATCCGAAACACTCTTCCAGGCCGGAGTTGCGAGAAATGAGGGATAGCGGCTCACAAGCAGCCGGAAGCGGCGCCAATCAGAACAACGATAACTGCGCCTCCGCAAACTGCTCCGGGACGTACGACGGGCGCTGGGGAGCAATTCCATGGCGCGCAACGATCGCCTTGACGCGCGCGGCGATCGTTTCCGGATAGAAGCCGCGCAGGTACGCGTTATTGCCGAACATCGCTCGATACTTCCAGACGAGCTGCGGAAAGCGCTCCTCGATGAACGGCATGAACACGGCCTTGGAGCACGGCTTCAGAAACAGCGGGTGCGCGGTGAACGAGGCCGCGCCGGCTTGCTTAGCGGCCGCGCAGAGTGCGTCGAGATTCGCTTCGGAGTCGGTGATGAACGGCATCACGGGATTCCCCAGCACCGTTACAAGGACGCCCGCGTCTGCGAGGGTGCGCACCGCCTTCAGACGCAGCTCGGGCCGGGGCGCCAGCGGCTCTACCAGACGGGCGAGCTTCTCATCGGTGGTCGTGATGGTGAGGTTGACCTGGACGGCGTTTCGCTCCGCGATGGTCCGTAGCAGATCCGCGTCCCGCGCGACGAGATCGGACTTGGTGGTAATTCCGATGGTCAACGCGCGTTCCTTCGCGATGGTTTCCAGAATCTGCCGCGTGACCCCGTACCTGCGCTCCGCGGGCTGATACGGATCGGTTGCCGTGCCGATCCAGACCGCTTCGCCGCGCTTCACCTTGGACAACTCCGCCCGGAACAGCGCAGCGTTGAATTGTTTCGCATAGATCTTGCGTTCGAACTGCAGCGGGTCGCGCAGCTCCATGAACTCGTGGGCATATCTGGCGTAGCAGTACTTGCAGCCGAACTCGCAGCCGCGGTACGGGTTGACGGTCCACACGAAAGGCATCCGCGTGCCGGAGCAGCGTCCGACCAAGCGGCGTGACTCGATCTCGAAATACTCCACGCGCTGCTTCGCTTCGATCAGCGGGCTCTGTGCGGCAAGCTTCGCGATTCCAACGAGCGGCGGCGGCGGAGAGTCTTCGAACAGCATCGGGCTCCGCTGTTATGTTCGCCGTTTGTTCTCCTTCTTGTCAAGGGCGGCAAAACAGTACAACTTAGAATGAAACATGGCTGACGAAAATGAGTCCTGCGGGAAGACGGCGAACGCGCCGGACCCTTTGAAAGACCCAGTGCTCCAGATGCGTGGTCTCGGGAAGGAGATTTGGGCGGATACCAATGCGGACGACTACGTGGCCAACTTAGGGCAGGGATGAAGAGGGAGCCTGACCGCGCAAGGATGTAGCACACGGGACCGCGAACGGATCAGGACGTCAGGGCCGCGTGGCGCGTGATCCACTCGTTGCTGACGAAAATCTTCGGGCCGGTGTCGATCAGGCGGGGCAGCAGATTGAAGACATCCGAGGCAGCCCATTTCTTCCCGGACCGCGTCTTGAACCCTCGGCCGTTCAAGGCGTCGGCGACCTGCGAGATCTTCTGGTCCTGGACGATCAGATCCATCGCCAACATGAGCACCTGTTTTTCGGCGGGGTTCTCGATGAGGTGGTGGCAATCTTCGGAGATCATCAGCCCGTAGGGGATCTCCTCCATCGGTTGCGGTTTGCCGGCCGGTCCGATCTCCCGCTGCCACACCAGGGCGACGAGCTTCCAGCCGTCGACGGCGCGCCGCCGCATCTCCTCGGAACTCGGCAGAATCTCGGCGGATTCGTGAATGCGCTCGATGCTTGCCATGACGCAATCCTCCCGCCGCGACCTATCGCAAACGCAGGGCCAGCATATGATGTTGATTCTGCGTGTCCGGTCGAGATGCAGTCTGTGCGGGCGTGGGACGCCATGTTCGCAGGTGGAATGGAGAGCACAGAGCGGGGTGGTCCGGCTGTGCATCCCTACGCGGTAGAGCGCGAACCTTCCAACAGGAGGAGAACCTGTGAAACGATCGAGATCTGAATTGCACCAGAACTGCATGACGATGCTGCAGTACACCCAACCGCGGCCCACCAGGCAACGATGTGCCGGCAACTTGCGGAAGATTTCCAGGATCTGGGTGATAGCCTTGCTGGTGCTAGCGATGGGGGCTTGTCTCACTTCCCTCGCACAGGCCCAGGACATCGCGCAAAGTGCCGTGGACAAGGCTGGCTCCTTTCTCGGGTCGAAGTCCCGTGGGGAAGCGATCGTTGGATATCTCCATCTTGGTACAACGTACCACGGTCACAAGTTCTTGAAAACCCTGTCCGTCGCGGATAAGAGAGGGCATTTCGACTTGGTTTACCGTTTCCGGTGGTCCGACGACGGAATCACCGATCTCGCCTTCCGTTGTGATGCCAGAGGCTATGTATCCGAGACCTACGTCGTGTATACCAATGCAGAATGGCCATGGAGCCAGCCATTTGCCGCGGCGCGCGCCACGATTAGAGTCTTGGGCAACGTCGTTATCTCGTCGAACAAAGACATGACGCCGGCCGAGCGCGAACTTGCTCAGAGGTTAGTGGACGCCATCAACGTCGAAGGCTTGATGGACCTGGATCTCGTGCTCGCCCAACATTCCGGCAAATGAAGCACTGCGGGACGGCCAGGAAGCAAATACAAGCAAGCACTCTGATCGTTGCGGCCATGTTGGCGCAAAGCGCCGTGGAGAAGGCCGGCGTCTTCCTCGGGCCGAAGTCCGGTGCGGCACAAGCTTCAGAAATGCGACCGCAGATCGCTGAACCTCTCCAGCACCAGAAATTTTCCCGGCCCGGTCTTCAACTCCTCACGCTCCAGGGTCCAAGTGCGGGCGTGGGGAACGAATACCGCGTTGAGGCCGGCTTCGAGCGCCGGGTTGATGTCCGATTTCGGCGAGTTGCCGACCATCCAGGTGCGCTCCGGCGCTAGGCGGCGATCGCGCACAAGGGCCCGGTAGGCTTCGGCATTCTTCTCCTTCACGATCGCGGTGTGGCCAAAGTAAATGCCCAGCCCGGAGCGGTCGACTTTCAGCTTCTGTTCTTCGTGATCGCCCTTTGTAAACAGCGTGAGGTCGTGGCGCACCGCCAGACTCTCCAGCGTTTCCGGCACGCCGTCGATCAGCTCGATCGGCTGTTCGAGAATCTCTTCGGCGAACCGCATCACGCGCGCCAGATCGTCCGCGCGGATCTCGCGCTCCACCATGTGCTGGTAGCACTGCTTGAGGTTGCGTCCGAAATTCTTCGATCCGTACCCGTGCACGCGGGCGTTGGCGATCTCGATCTCGTCCAGGACGGCGCGCACTTCCACCGGTGTCAGGCTGGAGTGGCCGAGAAAGTCGCAGAACGATTCGAAGGCCCGCTCGAAGTAGATGTTGTTCTCCCAGAGCGTGTCGTCCGCGTCGATCAGCAGGTTCTGGCGCTTAGGGCTTGTCATGAAACGAGTGTGCCAGTTGCGTGCATTGGAATGCGCAACCGTGGGGCAGGCCATCGTCTTCCGTGGCCTGCCAGTTTGACCG
>OBLT010001789.1_pt1 | contig 13559 bp, 5 predicted proteins | sample 1518721 | NCBI WGS metagenome assembly OBLT01 (sample SAMEA3539307, study PRJEB22396) | soil metagenome | biome: tundra; feature: field; material: soil | place: USA | collected 2010-05 | depth 0.15 m | reverse complement strand
GAGATTACAAGGTGACTGGAGTTCAGACGTGTGCTCTTCCGATCTCGTTGCTTGCCGGCATGTTTCTGCAAGCGGTGCTGGCCACCGTGCTGCTGGGCTTCGGAATGAACGCGATCTTCTCCGATTCCGAAATGCGCCGCTATCCGCTCGTGGCGCGAGAGCGTCTGCTGGTGCGCCACCTGGTCGGGATCCTCGATCCCTTCTGGTACCTCATCCTGGCGCTCGAACTGGGGCTGGCGTTGGGCATGTACATCTATGGCGCGGGGTCGTTCTGGATGGGGCTGATTGCGGTCCTGCTGCTGTTCGTTTCGAACTACCTGTTTGCCCGGGTGCTGGGCCAACTGGTGGAGCGGCTGGTGAGCAAGAAGGGCGGCTCCACCCTGCTGCTTGGGTTGATCGTCTGCGTGGGAATGCTGCCGGCCGCGATCGGGCCGCAATTGAAGAAAGGCTCCCACACCCTGCAACCCCTCATCGAAGTCCTGCGCTACACACCTCCGGCCGGCGCCGCGCAGGCGATGACGCATGTGGATCTGTCAGGCCTTGGGGGGCTCGCCATCCTGGCCGGGTGGATTCTCGGACTCGCCGCGGCACTGGCGGTATTGGAGCGGCGGCCCATCAAAGTGCGCGTCGCCCAGTCCACCAAGCTCTCCTGGGAGAGCCCCTTTGAACGCATCGGCGCCTGGCTGGGGCCGGACAACGCCATCCTGGTGGGACAGTGGTTGCGCTTTTATTCGCGGAATAACCGCTTCCGCATGATCTACCCGTTGGCCGTGCCGCTAACCGCTTTCCTGGTGGTGGTGTTCCCCAGGCAGGCGGGTCTGGAGGGCCGGTTCATCGTGGCCCTGGGAACCTTCACGATTGTCGGCTTTATGGGAACGGTGCAGTTCGCCGTAAACCAGTTCGGCTACGTAGGCGGCGGATTCCGGCGCTACCTGCTGCTGCCCACCGATCCCGCGGCGGTGCTACGGACCGGGAGCTATACCTTCCTGTTGTTGGGAGCCGCCCTGATCCCCGTGGCCACCGTGGTCTTGCTTCTCTTTCCGCCCGTTCCTATGGATTGGCGCACGCCGGTGATGTTTGTCGGAGCCGCGCTGTCGGCCATGTTCGCCATGAATGGAGTTGCCCTCTGGGTGACCCTGCTGGCGCCACGGCGCGGAGACTACAATGCCAGTTTCGGCAACGACCTGTCTTTCGCCGCGAACGTGGTGGTGATGGGGAGCCTCTTGACCCTGCTCTTTCTGCCTCGCGCCCTGGCCAAGGCGTGGCCCCATGCGGTGGGTCCGGAAAGCTGGTGGCTGGCGATCCCCCTGTTGGCCCTGGCGGTGACCTTCTACTTCGCGTCGCTGCGCCGCGCGGAGCATACTTTTGTGGCGCGGCGCGAACAGTTGCTGGCGATTATGGAAGGACGGGCTTGACCTCATGGAAAACGCGATCCGCCTCACCAATCTGGTGAAGAAGTACGGCACCGTGATGGCTGTCGAAAACCTCTCGTTGGAGGTGCGTCCCGGCACCATGTTCGGCTTTCTCGGGCCCAACGGGTCGGGGAAGAGCACCACCATCGGATGCCTCACCGGTCTGCTGGACCCTACCGCCGGCGAAATCGAAATCCTGGGCTCGCGCTTCACCACGGAAAGCGCGGCTCTGAAACGCCGCATGGGCGTGATGCCCGAAACGCTGGGCCTGTTCGAACCGCTCTACGCTCACGAGTTCCTGGCATTTATCGGGCGGATGTTCGGCCTGGACGAATCCACCACCCGCAAACGGGTTTCGGAGCTGCTGGCGGCCCTGGAACTGACCGACACATCCAAGATGCTGTCGGAGTACAGTACCGGCATGCGCAAGCGCGTGGCCTTCGCCGCGGCCGTGATCCATTCTCCGGAGGTCCTCTTCCTGGACGAGCCTTTCGAAAGCATCGACCCGGCCGGCGTCTCGCTGATGAAGCAGTGGCTCCGCCGCTTCACCGAGCAGGGCCGCACGGTCTTCATCACCAGCCACGTGCTCGAGACCGTGGAGCGGCTTTGCGAAGAGGTGGCCATTATCACCAAGCCTGGCAAGCTGGTGTGGCAAGGCGATATCACCGTGCTGGCCCGCGACGGCGCGATCCATTATGACGGCAAGGATTTCGACGCGCTGGAGCCGCTTTTCCTGCACCTCACCGGGGAGCGCTATACCGATCTAAACTGGCTCTAATGCTCTATTTGAATCCTGCTGTGACTGTTATGACGCTCTATCTGAAACCCACTTGAACCACCTGCCGCAAAGCGAAGAGTTGGCTTCGCGAAAAAGGCGCCGCGTTTGAGGAAGTAGACCTGAACCAGGGCCTGCCGGTGGAGGCACTCGACAGGCTGATTGGAAAGCGCGACTACCGGCTATTCCTGAACTCCCGAAACGAGCTGTACCGCGAGCGCGGCATGAAGGAGAATCCGCCGCCTCGGGAGGAAGCCTTGCGCCTGATGTCCGAGCACCCCAATCTGATCAAGCGCCCGATTCTGGTAAAAGGAAGCGAGATCGCCATGGGGTTTGACGAAGGGGCGCTGGCAGCGCTGGTTTAGAAAAAACGAGTTATAGCCAGTATGGGTTTTTCAGGCTGCAATCGACGAACTACCGCTCATCTGGTTGGCCTCGGAGAAATCGGAGTGGGGGAATCGCCTGATGTGGCTGCCGCTGTGAATCTGGCCGTTCCAGCTCGGCACACATGAAAAAGGGGGCCTATCTTTCGACCGGCCCCCTCAGTGATTTACAAAACAGCGTTTAGAAGCGGATCCGAATACCGAACTCCGTATTCCGCGGAGTATTGGCTTGGCTAGTGATCTGGCCAAACGTCGTCGGGCTGGTCAGGCTGAGGGCCGGATTACTCGGCTGAAAGTGGTTCAGGACGTTGGTGAACTGAACGAAGAACGTGGCGCCCACGCGCTCTTTGTAAATGCCGATGTCCTTCACAACCGACATATCGAGGTTCCAGGTCGGAAGGCCGCGCAGGTTGTAGTAGCCGCCGCAGCTCGTATCGAATCCCAGTACGCAGGGACGGAATTCGCCGTACACCGCGGCCGGATCGCTAAACATATTCAGGCCGTAGGTGCCGGAAGTCTTGGTGCCGACACTTTGGGTGCCTTGCCAAATGTTGCTACCGGTGCCGCCGTATATGTTGTATTTCACCGAATTCGTGCCGGTGTATTTCCCAAAGCCCACGGCGTTTTCCGAAGTCGAGCCGGTGCCGCTCCCCGTACTGACTTCGCCGAACGCCTGGCAACCCGTGCAGTTGCCTTCGCTATAGCTGACCCCCGTGGGGGCGCCGCTCTGCGCGGTGAATAGCGGAGAGATGGTCCATCCTCCCAGGATGTGCCCCAGCACGCCGCGCTGCCCACGGAAAACCGGCGGCTGGTAATACATCGAGAGGTTGTAGAGGAACTTATAGTCGAAATTCTGCGGCCCGTAGCTGGCGCCCAGATCGAAAATCGACAACGGCGTGGTGGCGCTGTTGTATTGCGCCAACTGCGACGTTCCCAGCGACCTCACCCAGGTGAAATTGGAGATGGCGGTGAGCCCGTGGAAGTTGCTGGTGCGCAGGGACACGAACAGCGCGTTGTAGTTGCCATAACCCAAGCTGGCGTTCATGCCAACCGAGGTGGCTTGGCCCGATCCGCCCGGCAAAGCCTGGCTGATCATCGTGCGGCCCAAAGTCCAGCTCGGCGCCTTGTTCATGGCGGTCCACACGTCGGAGACCGCGGCTTCCTTGATCAGAGTCGTGTTCTTGGAAGCCAGCGCGGCCGTGCAACTGCCAAATCCCTGGCAATAAGCCGAGTTCGCCCCGCCCAGAGCCGCTTCCAAAAACGGCTGGCTGGTGAGGTTGGCGGGACTCACACCGTTGAACACCATCTGCTGGTAGATCTGACCGTACGCCTGTGCGAACGACTGGCCACCCAGCGTGGTCATGTACGGCACGGCATCCAGGTTCATCAACATATACTCGTTCTTGATGATCTTCCCGATATAGCCAACTTCGAGATTCATGTGCTGGTTGATCTCGCGCTGGATGGTCAGCGTGAAATTGTCGGTACGATCCGGTTTAAAGTGCGGGTCTAGGGCATCGGGATCCGCAGTTGTCGGATTCGTTCCGACACCGGGATAAAACGGCTGGCCGAGGGTCGGAGCAGCCGCCGCCAAGGGGGCCTTCATGCCATCTGTGCCGATGCGGAATGCACTGGCCGGGTCGGCCACGCCGCTTCCGGCGCATGACCCGTTGCTGAGGGGGTTGACACAGGTGACGCCTTGCAACAGGCCCGGGCCGAGGAGCGGCACCAGAACCAGGTCAACGCCGTTCAGGCGCCCGAAGATGCGGCCGTATCCGCCGCGGATCACGGTCTTGCCGTTGCCGAATACCTTGCCCAGGATGCCGTCGCTGTATTTCGGGTTCCAGGCGAAAGAAGCGCGCGGGCTGAATTCACCATAGTACGGATTGTACGGGTACTTGAGTCCCGACCCTACGTTGCGCACCAGGGTATAACCGATCGTCGGGGTATACGACTGCCCGTTTAACGCGGCAAGTTGCCGCTGTGCGATGAAGTCAGACGTGACGATCGGCTGGTTGCTGGAGTCCACCAGTGCCACCTGATTGCCATTCAACTCGTAGGGCGGCATCTCGAGGTTCCAGCCCAACCCATAGGTAACGGTCAGAGAGGGCTTGGCGTGCCACGTGTCGTAAAAGTAAGTGGCGTAGGTGGGGATGATCGATTTGTCCGTGGCCGAAGTTCCCAACGGCTGCAAGGCCAGGTTGGCTCCGGCGCGGGTATACATCACCTGGGTCGAGCTGAGCATGCCGAGAGCCTCGGCATACAGCGTCTCATAGCTGGAGTACTGGGAAGAAGGCACCGTAGCGGGGATGTAAGGGTTGGCGATGCCATTAGCGGCAGCCGACGAGGCCCAGTTGAATCCCGAACTGGAGTTCAGATAACTGATCTGATTGTTGACGCCGGACCCGTTGTCCGTGCGCGAATGGTAGTCGAAAGCCCGCAGGTAGGAACCGCCGAAACCGAACAGGTGGTTGCCCTTGATCATGGTCAGGTCGTCGCGAAGCTGCTTGTCCTGGCCGTCCCAGAAGCGCTGGCGGACGCTCTGCGTATTCACGTTGTAGGGAATCAAAGCGGTCGAGCTTTCGCCGCCGATTTCCAATGCCCCACCCAACCCCGGAAGCTGTGCCGGGCCGTTATCGCTGCCCCACTGCCAGAAGGTGCGGGTATAGTTGAACACGAAAGTGTTGGTGGTGGTGGGGTTGATCGAGGTGGTCATGCCGGTAGTCCAGACAGAAGGCTGCTGGGGCCGGGGAGCGGTGGGCGTCGGGGTGCCAAACGTGGTGCCCGGCAGCACGCCGCCGATATCCACCTGGTTGTTCGTCAGGCTGACCAGCTTGAAGTCGCGGTAGGTGAGATAAAAATGCCACTTGTCGCTGAAGTCGTGATCGATGCGCCCCACATAGATGTTGGAGGTCAGGGGCGTGCGGATGGTGCCCAGAAATCCCTGCGTGTTGAACGTGTCGCCGCCCAGCGGATTGTTGGGTAGCGGCATCTGTTTACTCCAGATCTGGTTCACGATCGGGTTGAGGCCGATGCCGCGCGGATCGCAGAGGCCCGCCGGGCAGGTCGCCGGTGCGTAGGTCACACCAGCCACCGTCACCGGGCTCGGATTCAAATTGTAGGCGACGTACTGGCCGGCCGCGTTCTGCACCTGGATGACTCCCGCCCTGAAGAGCGCCGAGGGCACGTTCTTCGAGTAGAGGTTCTGATTGGGGAACCGCAGCCCTTCATAGTTGAAGAAGAAATACCACTTCTTGCCCAGGAAGTCTTTGGGTGTGAGGGGGCCGCCGATCGCGGTGCCGAACCGGTTGCGGTGGTTGGATATGATCGGCGTATAGGGCAGCGAAACGCTCCCGAAGCTGAACGGCGTGTGGTTGTTAGTCCACGAATTCGCAGCCCCGACCTTGGTGTCGAAATACCACCAGTAGCCCGAACCGTGGAACTGGTTCGTGCCGCGCTTGGTCACCATCTGGATAGACGCGCCCGAGGAATTGTTGAAGTCGGACGTCTGGTTGCTGACCGACACTCTGAACTCTTCGATGCTCTCGATAGGCGTCGGGATCACACCCGAGGGAATACTGCCGCCCTGGCTTCCGCCGAGACCGGAATAATTCGTCTGGTAACCGACGGTGTTGCCGGCCATATCGTCGGTGATGTTCCCGCCATCCAGCGTGTAGGTGTTGGCATCGTTATAGGAACCTGCCGTGAAGCCGGTCAGCGTGGTTGCCGGCTGCAGCACCGCTAACGCCGTAACGTCGCGGCCCATGTTCGGCAGCAGCATCAACGCCTGGCCGCTCAGAGTGTTGCCCACCGTGGCATTCATGGTCTGCAATTCCGCACCCGTGGTGGCTGTTACCTCCACCGTGGTGGATGTCGAACCAACCTTCAGCTTGGCATTGAGCGTCAGCGACATGCCGACCTCCACCGCCTGCGTGCTCACCTCGTACGTCGAGAATCCCTGCTTGGTGAACGTAACGGTGTAGGTGCCGGGAGGCACCTGGCTGAAGATGTAACGGCCCGCCTCGTTCGACGTAGTGGTCAGTGCGGCGTTGGTCGAAGTGTCCGTGAGCTTGACGGCTGCGCCTGGAACTGCGGCATTGGATTCATCGGTCACTTGCCCCGCGACCGTGCCGGCTGTCGATGATTGCGCCCAAACTGGTGTCGTGCCAAGGCTCAACAGAACGCCGAGGCTCAGGACGCACAGTCCGGAAAGATGTCTAGACGATACAAAACGAATGAGCTTATCGCTCAGCACCATACTCCCCTCCATCACGTAGAAACGCGGTCCAAGCACACAAGACCCGCAGTAGGTTATTGACGGGATTGTATTCCCTCCGGTGGAGGGTGTCAAGCGATTAATTTCTATCCACTACATATGTACCGGAAATCGAGTCTTGGGTGATGGGTTCTAGTACCACAGCGCCAGCCGCATTGGAAGACAGGTCCCCAGTGAGGGTGGGAGGATCTCTCTCACCCCGCCCTCCCGGCCAAATGAAAAGGGGCCGATCTTTCGACCAGCCCCCTCATTAAATTACGAAACAGGGTTTAGAAGTGGAGACGCAGGCCGAACTCCATCTGCCGCGGCGTGCTTACCGTGCCGTTGATGCGGCCGAAGGTCGAGGGAGTCGTGATGGTCAAAGTGGGATTGGCCATCGCCGTGTGATTCAGGACGTTGGTGAACTGGAAGCTGAAATCCGCTCCCACACCCTCGCGCCAGAAGTTGACGCTCTTGTTGACGGAAAGGTCCACGTTCCAGCGCGGCAGGCCGCGCAGGGCGATGGGAGCGCAACTTTGGTCGAAGCCCAGGATGCACTTGCGGAACTCGCCCAAAACCGCCGTGGGGTCGGCGAACATGTTCACGGCCGTGGGGTTGCTGGCCGCGGTGCCGACCGTGGCGCCGACGGTATTGTAGTGTGCCGACGAACCGCCGGTGTAGGGTGACGTGCCCTGGGCGCTGGTGTTGAAGGAGGTGGTGGCGGACGAAGTGGTGCTGACTTCGCCGAACGCCTGGCAACCCGTGCAGCCGCCTTCGCTGTAGCCCGGTACGATGGCTGCGCCGCTCTGTGCGGTGAACAGCGGCGAGAAGGTCCAACCGCCCAATACCTTGCCCACGGGGCCCTTCTGAGCGCGGAAATACTTGGGCGAATAGTACAGTGCGAAGTTGTAAATGAACTTGATATCGAAGCTCTGCGGTCCGTAGTTGTTTTGCATGTTGTAAACGTCCAGCGCAGTGTTCGAACTGGTGGCCTGCGAGGTGGTCCCCGTCCCTAGCGCGCGGCCCCACGTGAAGTTGCTGGTGCCGGTGACTCCGTGGAAGTCGCGAAGGTGATAGGACAGGAACAGGGCGTTGTAGTTGCCAAATCCGTTGGCGGAATTGGAAATGTAGGTATAGCCTTGGCTGACGCTGGTGCCCGGAAGGGGCTGGCTGATCAGGCTGCGGCCCAGCGTCCAGGAGGGCGCCTTGTAGAGGGCGGTCCACAAGTCGGACACCGCCGTACTCTTGATGGCGGTGGCGTTCTTGGAAGCGACCGCCGCGGTGCAGCTCCCAAAGCCGGTGCAGTAGGCGGAGTTGGCGCCGCCGAGCGCGGCTTCAAAGAACGGTTGCACGGCGGGCGTGCCGCCCGCATTGACCGCGAAGTAGGTCTGGGCGAAGGCATTCGCAAACGTCTGGCCGCCCAGGGTCATCATGTACGGAACCGCATCCAGGTTGAGAGCTTCCAACTCGTTGCGGATGATCCGGCCCACATAGCCGACTTCGAAGCTCATCGACTTGGAGACTTGCCGCTGAATGGTAACCGTTACATTGTCGGTACGCTCCGGACGGTACTTCGGGTCGAGGAACGTCACGTCGCTGGCGCCCGCGTTGCCGCCCACGCCCGGGAAGTAGGGCTGCGAAAGGTTCTGCGAAACGGCCGGCAGCGGAACCGTGTTGCCGTCCACCCCGATGCGGAATACCGTGCTGGGGTCAACGCCGTTGTTTCCGAGGCACTGGCCGGTCTTGCTGACGCCAGGGCAGGATACCGCCTGCAACAGCCCCGGGGGCAGCAGTGGCACCAGCAGCAAGTTCACCCCGTTCAGCCGGCCGAAGATGCGCCCGTAGCCGGCGCGGATGACGGTCTTATTGTCACCCAGCAGCGTGCCGAGCACACCGCCGGTGAATTTCGGATTCCACGCCACCGAGACACGCGGGCTGAGCCCGCCATAGAACGGCTCGTACGGGTACTTGGGATGCCCGGCAATATTGGGAGTGAGGGCGAAGCCGAAGGTAGGCTGAAGGGCCTGTCCGGCCAGCGCCGCTGTCTGCCGCTGCGCCAAATAGGTTGCTGCGTCTACCTGTGCCCCATTCTGGTCCACCAGCGACACCTGCTTGCCGTTCAACTCGTAAGGCGGCATCTCCAGTTCGTAGCTGAGCCCGTACGTCAACGTCACGGTGGGCTTCAGGTGCCAGGTATCGGACGCGTACAGGTTGTAAGAAGGAATCACGCTTTGATCGAAGCCCGGCGAGCCGATTGGCCCCAGGCTCAAATTCGAACCGGAGCGCGTGTAAACCACCTGCGACTGGGAAACCAGACCGGTGACATAGGAGTAATAGGTATTCCAGTTGCTCTGCTGGTTCGACGGAACGGTGCTGGGATACGCGAAGCTCCCGAAGTTCGTGTTGGACGAAGTTACCTGGTAAACAATCTGATTGTTGATGCCCTGGCCGTTATCGGTGCGCGCGTGGAAATCGAAGTTGCGCTGATACGAACCGCCAAACTGGATCAGGTGGTTGCCCTTGATCATAGTCAGATCATCCTTCAGGGTTTTGTCCTGTCCGTCCCAGAACCGCTGGCGCACGCTCTGCGAATTGACATTGTAAGGTATGAGGGCGTTGACGCCTCCCGAAGAGCCGGTTGCCGTGGAATTGGTCTCGCCCCCGATCTCTACCATGCCACCGAGCCCGGCAACCTGCGGGGTCGCGCTCGCCGCTCCCCACTGCCAGAAGTTGCGAGTGTAGTTGAAGTTGATATTGTTCGTGATCGTAGGGGTGATCGAACTGGTTACGCCGAACGCCATGAAGGAAGGAAGCTGTGGGCGTCCCGCTACGGGGGTAGCGTTGCCGAACGTCGCTCCCGGCAGGATGCCGCCGATATCCACCTGGTTACTGGTCAGGTTCGTAATCTTGGTGTAGCGATACGTGGCGAAAAAGCGATTCTTGTCCCCGAAGTCGTGATCGATGCGCGCCACGTAGCTGTTCTGATTCAGAGGCAGACGGATCGTGGTTAGAAAACCTTGCGTGTTGGCCAGGTCGCCTTGGTTCAGAAACTCGTTGGCCGACGGCATCTCGTTCCAGATTGCCTTGATCGTGGGGTTCAGACCGATGCCGCGCGGATCGCACAAGCCTGTTCCGCAGGAGGCCGGCTGGTAGGTGACGCCATTGACCGTTACCGGGTTCGGATTCAGATTGTAGGGTTGGAATTTCCCGTTGGCATCCGTGACCTGGATGACGCCCGCCCGCATTAGCGCGGATGGAACGGTACGTTCGTAAGTCCCCACGTTGGGGAACCGGCTGCCTTCATAATTCACAAAAAAATAGGTTTTGCCGCCCAGGAACTTGGGCGTCAAGACGCCGCCGAGAGAGCCACCAAACCTGTTTCGATGGTTCTTGGGCAGCGGCGTGTAGGGCGTGCCAAAAGCTGCGGACGGTGTGTGATTGTTAGTCCAGGAGTTGGCGGCTCCGATGTTGGTGGCGAAGTAGAATCCATAAGCCGAACCGTGATACTGGTTGGTGCCACGCTTGGTGACCATCTGGATTTGGCCGCCGATGGAGCCGGAGAAGTCCGCCGTCTGGTTGAAGGTTGAAACCCGGAACTCCTCAATGCTTTCCACGGGCGTGGGCACGATCCCCGATGGGCTGCCATTGGTCTGCGCACCGCCGGTGCCCGTGAAATTCGTGACGTAGCTGGTGTTGTTGCCGGCCATGTCGTCGGAGTTGTTTCCGCCGTCCAGCATGAAGACGTTCTGATCCGAGAAGGCCCCGGCGGTCATGCCGCTCGGCGTAGTGCCCGGCTGGAGAACCGCCAGCGTAGAAACATCGCGGCCCATGTTGGGCAGCGCCATAAGGGCCTGCTGGTTCAGCGAGCTGCCTACAGTGGCGTTGGTAGTCTGCAGGTCCGCGCCGACCGTGGCTGTGACTTCGACTGTGGTCGAGGTAGAACCCACCTTGAGCGTGGCGTTGATGGTCATCGCGGTTCCAACATCGACCTTCTGCGCGCCGATCTTGAAAACCGTGAACCCCTGCTTACTGACGACGATGCTGTAGGTCCCGGGCGAGATGGTAGCGAATACGTACCGGCCGGCATCGTTACTCAACGTGGTTTGTGAGATGCCAGTGCCCGGGTCGGTGACCTTCACTTCGGCGCCTGGAATGGCGGCGTTCTGTTCGTCCGACACGAGGCCGGCCAGTGAAGCGGATGAGGTTGCTTGTGACCAGGCTGGCGTGGCGCTGAGGCTTATCAAGATCCCCAGACAGACTACCGACAACCCGAAGAAAAACCGAGAATTCCCAAAACGTAAGAGCGCAATGCCCATTTGTATCCCCTCCCTAAGGCGTTATTTGTCCAAAGCGATTCTTTGCGAAGACCACTGACTCTGATTCTGTACGCACATGGGGGAGCCCGAGGAGAATGCAGAACAAACCAACAGGGCGAACCAGGCCCGGCTCGGAACCCCTCTCATTAGTACTAGAGCTAAAGTCCGTTACCCGAAGTTTAACGAGACGAAAATAAACAGGATAATGGGGATTCTATTGGTTAAGGCCGTCGGTTGTCAAGCAAACTGAGGATAATGATCGAATTCGTTGCATTTTACTGCGGAAACCCTCAGTTGTTAACCGGAAACGGGCGATTGTTAATCGTGGGTAAGCGGCTCGATTTGTAAATCGCTCCCCTCCAGATTTGTAAATCGCTCCCTTTAGTTGTGCCCTGCAATAGCCTTCAATAATTCTTGTGCGTTGCCATATTGGGGATCGGAGGGCGGAATGGTCTGAAGGATCTCACGGGCTTCCTGGTACTGGCGCTGTTCAGCGTGGGCATAGGCGAGGAAATACTGGGCCGGCATTTTCGGATCGAGCCTCAAACTGGTCTGGAGCGCCCCGATCGCCGTCACGGGATCGCCCGCCATCAAGTAAAATTTCCCCGCGCCGAGCTGCGATCCGGGGTCGTCGGAATTGAGTTCGGCGCGCGCGCGGTAGGCTTCCTTGGCCCGATCGAAGCGCGCGCCATCTTCGCCGGGAAGCTGCTGGACACCCAGCCGGACGAGCGAGACCCCGGCGCCCAGCCGCACGGTGGCCACCGGATCGCCGAGCGCGCGGACCAGCAGGCCGACCGCGGCCTCCCGGTTTGCCGGGCCAGGATTGATTCGCAGCACTGCGACCGCGCGCACTAGCGCCTCCTGGTCGGCGGTCGCCCGCTCGAGCGCGACGTACAATCTCGGATCGGTGGGAAAGCGGCTCAGATACCCCACGGCATTAGCACGAACCAGAGGACCTTCGGAGGGGGACTCGAGAATTTCGAGGAGCCTCTCGATGGCCGCATGGCCACCCGCCCTCGCCAGGGCAAACGCGTCCGCCCTTTGGATGAGCTTCTGCCGCGACCGGTCTCCGTACCATTGCTTCATTTGTTTCAGCGCCCATGGGGCGTCGCGGTCCGTATGGCAGACATTGCAGGCGTTTGGGATGCCGTGGTTGACCGTGTTTTCGGGAACCGGAATGCTCATCGAATGATCGCGAATCGCCGCCTTGATGCTGAGGACGGTGCGCGGCATGTGGCATTCCACGCACGAACTTCCCGTGCTCTTCTCCGCATGATGGCTGTGCGCTCTCACGGACTTGCCGATGGCGTCATGGCACCGTGTGCAGAGGGCGCTGGCATCCGGGCGAAGCTGCGGGTTCTTCTCGATTTCGGTTTCGTGCGCACTGACGTGACAGTCGACGCAAGTGACTCCGCCTTTCAGATAGCACTCGCTCTGCCACAAACCAAACGCGTCGTTGGAAAAGCGCCGTGTGCGGCCATCCGGCCAGTAAGCGGGGTCTTTGTCAGCCGGCTGGTCGTACTCCAGGACGGGGAGGAAGAAGTCGTAATAGTCGGCGCCGGCAGTGTAGCCTTTCGCGTGGATGTCGCGGAAGGAGTGACACTGCGCGCAGACCATGGTATTGCGCTCCGGAGTCAGACGCGTCTGAAGCACGATGTCGCGGGCCGGCCCGGCCGGCTTGGTAGCGGCGGTGTAGTGGGCCACGTGTTCGCTCGCGGGCCCGTGGCAGCGCTCGCAATTGGTGCCGAAGTCGAGCCACACGGTTTTGTACTCGTTCGTAGCAACGTCGAAGTTTTTCTCCTGCTGGCTCACGTGGCAGGAATAGCAGTTCTTGTTCCACACCTGGACCATGACCTCGCTGGTCTCGTCGGGATCGCCGATCTCGAAGTTATGGAACCACTGCTTGCGGAGCACATCCCAACTGGGCGGCAGCACGATTACCCGGCCGCTGGGAAGGGTAGTGAGGTAATGCTGAATGCGGCGATTGCCCAGGGTATAGTCGACGCGGTGTTCCTGCTCTTTCCCGGAGAGGTAGGATTCGGCGATGTAGTATACGCCGTCCTTTTCGCGCAACCGGTAGTTGCCGCCGCGCAAGGCGATCTGGCCGCGCGTGAAATCGCCCTTGACGCTGGCGGAGGTGGCCGGCTGCACCATCTTGCTGTGCCGCGACTGGGACCACCGGCGCTGCTCATCCGCGTGGCATTTCGCGCAGGCGGCGGCTCCCACATAGGTTGGGCCGCCCGCAGCGAGCGCCGCCCCGGCCACCAGCAGAATCAACCAACCCCCTCGAACAGCCATAGTCGGTCTATACCATAGCAAGACTGTGCCTGGCAAGAAAGTGCGGCAGTCCCGGCAGTCCCGGGTTACCACCGCGTCTCGGCCGTTATGTTGGTCAGCACGCCTTTTCCGGTATTCCTG
>OBLT010001787.1_pt1 | contig 13568 bp, 6 predicted proteins | sample 1518721 | NCBI WGS metagenome assembly OBLT01 (sample SAMEA3539307, study PRJEB22396) | soil metagenome | biome: tundra; feature: field; material: soil | place: USA | collected 2010-05 | depth 0.15 m | reverse complement strand
GTTATTGCAGCGACATGACCCGCATGCTGTTCCTGGGCCAGCCGACCGCCAAGGTGAAGCGCACCTACCGTGCCGTATTGGAAGCGCAACTGGCGGCTACCGATGCCGTCCGCGCGGGCGCGACTACCGTTGGCGTGGACCGCGCCGCCCGCGAAGTGCTGAAGGGCTACGGACTGGACCAAGCTTTCATTCACTCCACGGGCCACGGCCTTGGCCTGGAGATCCACGAACCCCCTCGAATCGGCAAGCGCGACAAGAAGCGGCTACAGACGGGCATGGCGATTACCATCGAGCCCGGCGTTTACCTGGAAGGTTTCGGCGGCATCCGGATTGAAGACACGGTGATCGTGACCGACAAGGGCTGCGAGGTGCTGACCAAGACCTCGAAGGATCTGCGGGTGATTGAGTAGGACAGACGATCGTTTTTCGTCGTCTGTCAGCCGCCCATTACTACCCCCGTCTCGCCTTCGCCGGGGCTTCCACGGCCGGTTCATCACGCTACTTAGTACGCCTGACAGCGTATTTGTCCTTCCCTGAAAGAGCGCGTCCCGATAGGGCCATAGTCCTCCCGGTACCCAAAACCGATTGCTTGAGCCTGGTGGACACTTCAACGGTGTTCTCTCGCGCAGCATCCAGGTCCGTCTTAAGGACCATAAGGTTGTTCATTGCCTTGTCTTGGATCTGCCCGAGTTCCCATCTCTTGACGCTGGAACTGCCGACGCCGAGATAGTCTGCAAATCGCTGCTGGCTCATCCCCAGATCAAGCCGGCAGTCCCTAATCCGACTGCTCGTCAATAGCTGATACTTCTCTCGATATGCATCGGAAATACGTAAGGCGAACTCCCCCATCTTTTCGACGGGAATCGTCTTGAAGCCACAATTCGGGCACACCAATGCATCACTGGCGATCGCAAAGGACTCACCATGAGTTATGCCCGTCAGTTCCGTAATCGCGGGCTGCAAATACCGTCTGTCGCATTCGGGGCACTTCAGTGCTTTTCTCGTCATGTTCAAAAATGAGCGGTGTGGCACGAATACACCCAAAGCACCGGCTTCCTCCTGGTCCCCTTCAGTTTGAACCTGATAATAATCCGCGTGAGCCTCTTCAAATGCTGCGCAGAGAGCTTCCCACATCATCTGATCTCCAGGCCATCCCAATTCGGCTAGTTCGTTAGGTAACTCCGGACGGCCCGGATGAAACAACCGTTGCTTCATCAGGGCGTGGGCTTGAATGAGAGCTTCGGCTGGCGAATGGAACGGGTTTGTTGGTCGAGAGCGATGGACGTTGTGCGACACGCTTCACGTCTTCACGTCTTCACGGCACCATTTGGTACCGGCTTCGTCAACTCCCAATTGGATGGAGGACACCCTTACTGTCCCTGCCCCGCCTTCGCCGGAGCTTCCACCGCCGGAATATTTGCATCGCGCACCAGCTTGTTGAAGGCTGCCAGATCGGTGGTGAGCAGGCCGTTCAAGGCCTTCAGTTCCGCGTTCGCCCTAGTGGCCAGATCCTCGTACACCATGTTGGATTGCGCGGTGGGCTGGTTGTCGGAGCTCTCCACCACGCCCAGCACGTGCGCCAGCTTGTTGTTCAACTTGATGGGGTAATTCAGGGGATCTTCACTGGCCCGGTTCTTGGTCTGGTACAGATTCTCCTCCACCGCCGTCAGCTTTTTGCTCAGCTCCTTGGCCGCGTCGGAAACCCGCTTGTCGTTGCGTTTGGCGTAGTCGTCGAGTTGCTTCCGGAGTTCCCGAATCCGGATCACTCCCTCATTCGTCTCGGACAGCTTGTCGCGAAGCTGCAGCGCCAGCGTCACCTGCCTGGCATATTCCTCCGGCGTCGTGGACAAACGCGGATCCTTTTTCACCTCGAAGCTCTGTGTCTGCGCCTTGCCGTCGACCGTCAGCCGAACCTGGCAGGTCCCCGGCGAGACGCGTGGTCCGGTCACACTTCCGGCCCACATGATGAGGCCCGGGAAGCTGGTGGCGTCCTCATAGCGCAGATTCCACACGAAACGGTTCATGCCCGCCTGGGTGGTGAGACGCGCCGGCGGTCCACCGCGGAACGGATTCTCTTCCTCGTCGGGCGCCGCTCCCAGCGTCGGCTCGACCACTTTGCTCGATAACTTCTTCACCAGTTTCCCGGCGGAATCCAGAAACTCCAGGGTCACTTCGCCCTGGGGCCGGTTTTTCAGGAAGTAGTAGACGGCCGCGCCACCCGGAGGATTCTCGCCCACCGGGGGCCCGCCGCGCGCGCCGCCACCCCCGCGCCCTCCGCCGCCGAATCGGTATGCGTCTTTGGGCTTGAACAGGTGGGCATCTTCGGTCTGGACGCTGTCCTTCAATTGGTACAGCAGCGGCACGTCATCCAGAACATAGAAGGCGCGCCCCTGCGTCGCCACCACCAACTCCTGCTCGCGCTTGTGGAATGCGACATCGGTGACAGGTGTGATTGGGATGTTGAGCTGGAACGGCTTCCAGTTTTCGCCGTCGTCATACGAAATGTAGAGCCCGAACTCGGTGCCGGCCACCAGCAATCCTTTGTGATTGGGGTCCTCGCGAACCACCCGCGTGAACCCGTTGGCGGGGATGCCGTTGACGATCTTCTTCCACGTCTTGCCGTAGTCGCCGGTCTTGTAGAGGTACGGCCGGAAATCGTCCGACTTGTACATGGTTCCGGCGATATAGGCTGTTCCGGCGTCGTGGAACGATGCGTCGATGGAGTTGATCTGGATCCACTCCGGCATGTCCTTGGGGGTGACGTTATCCCACTTCTTGCCACCATCGCGTGTGACGTGGACCAGCCCGTCGTCCGATCCGGTCCAGATGACTCCCTTGGTGACCGGCGATTCCATGAACGTGAAGATGGTGCAGTAGTACTCGATGCTGGTGTTGTCCTGCGTGATGGGGCCTCCCGAGGTGCCCATCTTGGATTTGTCGTTGCGCGTCAAATCGCCGCTGATGGGTTCCCAACTCTGGCCTTCGTTGTTGGTCTTGAGCAGCACGTTGGCCCCAATGTAGAGCGTCTTGGGATCGTGCGGCGAGAAGGCGATCGGGTAGCTCCACTGGAAGCGGTACTTCATGGCCTCCACGCCGTAACCCATGGTGTTGTCCGGCCAGGCGTTGAGGTTGCGGCTCTGCCCGGTGCGGCGATCCTGCCGGGTGATCAGGCCGTCGTAGGAACCGGCGTAGACGATCTGGGAATCGCGCGGATCGGGCGCAATCCAGCCGCTTTCCCCGCCGCCCACATCGTACCAGTCCTGTTCCGTGATCCCGCCGCCCGCGGTGCGGCTGGCGGTGCGCACGGTGGAGTTGTCCTGTTGCGCGCCGTAAACGTTGTAGGGGAAATCGTTATCCAGCGCCACCCGGTAGAACTGCGCGGTGGGCTGGTTCATGATGCTCGACCAGGTGCGGCCGCCGTCGTTCGAGATATTGGCGCCACCGTCATTGCTCTCGATCATGCGCTGCGGGTTATCGGGCGCGATCCACATGTCGTGGTTGTCGCCGTGGGGCGGGCGCAAGGCGGACCAGGTGCGGCCGCCATCGATGGACTTGTGGAATCCCACGTTGAGCGCATACACGGTGTCGGGACTCTGCGGGTCGGCAAAGATGTGCGAGTAATACCAGGCGCGCTGGCGCAGGATGCTCTGGTCGTTCACCTTGGTCCAGGTGCGCCCGGCGTTCTCGGAGCGGAAAACGCCGCCTTCGGTGGCTTCGACGATGGCCCACACGCGTTCCGGATTGGCCGGCGAGACGGTCACGCCGATGCGGCCCAGCACGCCGCGGGGCATGCCGGGAGCGCGCGAAATATCGGTCCAGGTGTCGCCCCCGTCGGTAGACTTCCACAGGCCGCTGCCTGGCCCGCCGCTATCGAAGTGCCAGGGATTGCGGCGCACCTGCCAGAATCCGGCGTAGAGCACGCGCGGATTGTTGGGGTCGAGTGCGATATCCACCGCGCCGGCGTCGGGCCCGCGGGTCAGCACCTGCTTCCACGTCGCGCCGCCATCGGTGGAGCGATAGACCCCGCGCTGCTCGTTGGGCCCGAAGAGGTGGCCGAGCGCAGCCACGTAGACGATGTCCGCATTCTTGGGATGCACGCGGACCGCGCCGATGTGGTAAGTATCCTGCAAGCCGACGTTTCGCCAGGTCTTCCCGCCATCGACCGATTTATAAACGCCATCGCCGTTGGAAGCGTTGCCGCGAACGCAGGCTTCGCCCATTCCCGCGTAGATGACGTTGGGGTCGGAATCGGCCACCGCGATGGCGCCCACGGAGCTGGTCTTGAAAAACCCGTCGGAGATGGGCGCCCAGGATGCGCCGCCGTCGGTGGTTTTCCAGACTCCGCCTCCCACGCCGCCGAAGTAGTAGACGTTGGGCTGCGAGGGCACGCCCGTCACGGCGATCGACCGCCCGCCGCGGAATGGCCCGATGAGGCGGAATTTCAGTTCCTTGAAGAGGTCCGCCTGCTGCGCCACCAGCAGCAGCGGAAACACCAGCAACGACGCAATGCGAACAGGCTTCATAGTCTCGCATCGTAGCACGTGGGACAGGCCTCCCGGCCTGTCAGACAGGCCGGGAGGCCTGTCCCACTGAGGTATAACAATTCTATGAAGCGAATCCTCTGGCTCCTGCTCGTGGCGCTCCCTCTCCTGGCCGCCGACGTCAACACTTTCTCGATCGTGGCCTATGATCCGGTCAACGGAGATTGGGGCGTCACGGTCGCATCCAGATACTTTTCGGTGGGGGCCGTGGTGCCGTGGGCCGAAGCCGGAGTGGGGGCCATCGCCACCCAGGCCAATGTCAATGTTGGCTACGGACCGCGCGGCCTGGAACTCCTGCGTCAGGGCCTCACAGCGAAGCAAGCCCTCGACAAGCTGCTGGCCGAGGATCAGTTTCCCCCCACCGATGGCCGGCAGGTGGCGATTATCGACCGCAACGGGAACATTGCGGCCTACACCGGTCCGGCCGCGCAGAATTGGGCCGGAGACAAACAAGGGAAGAACTGGTCGGCACAAGGCAATATCCTGGCGGGCCCGCAGGTGGTGGAGGCCATGGGAAAGGCATTCGAAGCGACCCAGGGCGAACTCGCCGAGAAGCTATTCGCCGCGTTGAAGGCCGGTGACGCGGCAGGCGGCGATTCGCGCGGAAAGCAGTCGGCTTCGATGCTCATCGTGCGCAAAGGAGGCGGCCGCAACATCAACAACGACCGCTATCTCTACCTCAATGTGGACGACAATCCCGAGCCCATCCCCGAACTCCGTAGGTTGCTGGACCTGAATCTGACCGAGCTATACCGGGGGAAAGTCGGCAGTCTCGGTAGCGCGGGCAAAGATCGGGAGGCGCGCGACGCGGCTGCAAAGGTGGTGCAGTACCACCCCGATGCAGCTTCGCACATGACGCTGGGGCTGATGGATTACAACCTGGGCGATAAGCCTGCCGCACTGGCCGACTTCCGGAAGGCGCTCCAGCTCGATCCCAGCATGCGCCAGCGATTCCAGCCGGCCGCGGCTTCGACAGCGGTGCCGGCGGGCCCCGGCGGGCGCGGACAGGCGTATCGTACCATCCTCGAAGATAAGGATTTCCTGAAGCAACTCTTCCCGGAGAACTGACAAGAAGCAATCGCCGGTCCTGCCGGTGCGCCCGGTGGTGCCGTATAATTCGGTCAGCACAGAGAGGAAGCTATGCGCCCATTCACCTTGGTATCCATCGCGCTTTTGGCCACCACCGCGGCCTTTTCCCAGACCCTTCCCGCCGGGGTTCAGAAGGTGACCTCGGTCGAAGGTATCACGGAGTACTCCTATCCCAACGGGCTCCGCGTCCTACTTTTTCCGGATGACTCCAAGCCCAAGATCACGGTGAATATCACGTACCTGACTGGCTCGCGCCACGAAGGAAATGGCGAAACCGGCATGGCCCACCTGATGGAGCACATGCTCTTCATCCGCAGTAAGAGCGGGCGCGACATCAAGAAAGAGCTCACCGACCACGGCGCCTCCTGGAACGGCACCACCTGGTACGACCGCACCAATTACTTCGAAACCATCACCGCGTCCGATGACAACCTGCGCTGGGCGATCGGCCTCGAAGCCGAGCGCATGGTCAACATGCGGATTGAAAAGGAACTGCTCGATAAGGAAATGACTGTCGTGCGCAACGAGTTCGAAATGGGCGAGAACAGCCCGATCAACGTACTCTACCAACGCACCCTGGAAGCATCCTATATTTTTCACAGCTACGGCAAGCCCACGATTGGCAGCCGCTCCGATATCGAGCACGTGCCGATTCAGCGCCTGGACGCCTTCTATCACAAGTTCTACCAACCGGACAACGCCATCCTGACCATCGCCGGCAATTTCGACGAAACCAAGGCGCTGGCGCTGGTGACGGAATCGTTTAAGGCTCTTCCCAGACCGCAGCGCGCGCTCGAACAGACCTACACCGTGGAGCCCACGCAGGATGGCGAACGCCAGGTGACCCTGCGCCGCGTGGGCGACAATCAGGCCATCTTCTTGATCTTTCACACGCCCTCCGCCGCGCACCCCGATACAGCGGCCCTCGAAGTGCTGTCCACCGTCCTCGGCGATACCCCCAGCGGCCGCCTCTACAAAGCCCTGGTGGAGAACAAGAAAGCCGTCAACGTTGGCGCCGACCAACAGGAAATGCACGATCCCGGATTCTTCCTCGCCGATGCCATTCTCCGGCAGGACCAATCCATCGACGACGCGCGCGAGACCATGCTGAAGACCATCTCCAGCGCGGTCACCGAACCGCCCACCAAGGAAGAGGTGCAGCGCGCCAAGAATAAAATCCTCAAGCAGATCGATCTCGAACTCACGGATTCGGAGAGCATCGGCGTGACGATGAGCGAGTTCGCGGCTTCCGGCGACTGGCGCATGCTGTTCCTCCTCCGCGACCGCATCAAGGAGGTGGCCGCCGATGACGTCGCGCGCGTCGCCAAGGCCTACCTGAAAGACACCAACCGCACGCTTGGCATGTTCATTCCCACCAAGACTCCCGATCGCGCCGAAATCCCCGCGTCTCCCGATCTGGCCGCCGCGCTGAAAGAGTACAAGGGCGGCGCAGCCATGTCCAAAGGCGAGACGTTTTCGCCCACCCCCGCCAACATCGAAGGCCGCGTAATCCGCGCCAAACTGCCCGGCGGAGCGCGAATCGTGCTGCTGCCGAAGAAGAACCGCGGCGGCGAGGTCATGGCCAGCGTGCGGCTGGATTTCGCCGATGAGCAATCCATTCAGGGCCGGACCTTTGTCGGCAACGTGACCGGAAGCCTGCTCATTCGCGGCACGAAGAACAAAACCCGCGAGCAGATTCAGGATGAGTTCGACCGGCTCAAGACCCGCGCCAACGTGACCGGCAATTCCATCAGTGCCACCGCAACTCTGGAGACCACCGAAGAGAACCTTTCCGGCGCCTTGCGCCTGGTTGCCGAGATCCTGCGCGAGCCCGCGTTCCCGCAACGCGAGTTCGAACAGCTCATCCAGCAGCAGATCGCGGCCGTGGAAGCTACCCGGAGCGAGCCCCAGTTCCTGGCGTCGAACGAGTTGAACCGGCGCCTCAATCCCTTCCCGCGCGGCCACTTCCGGTACGTCAGCACGCCCGACGAGCGCCTCGAAGACCTCAAGAAGGTGACGCTCGATCAGGTCCGCCAGTTCTACCGGGACTTTTACGGGGCATCGGACGCCAAGATCGCGATCTCCGGCCAGTTCGACCCGGCACCGCTCCAGAGAGTTGTGACGGAGTTGTTCGGGGATTGGAAGAGCCCGGCGAAGTTCACGCGTCTGCCGCAGTCCTATCGCAAGGTGGATCCTACGGTTCAGAAAATCGAAACGCCCGACAAGACAAACGCGCTCTTCACCGCCGGCATGCCGGCCAGGATGTCCGATAGCGACCCAGACTACGCCGCCATTCAGGTTGCCAATTACATCTTTGGCGCATCCGGTTCATCCCGCCTCTTCAAACGCATCCGCGACCAGGAAGGCTTGAGCTACGGCGTCTTCTCCTTCTTCACCGCCCCCGAGATCGACGATGGCGGGCGCTTCGTCGTGTCGGCGATCAGCGCTCCGCAGAACGTCTCCAAAGTGGAGGCCACCTTCAAGGAAGAGCTGGCGCGCGCGTTGAAAGACGGCTTCACCTCCGAGGAGGTTGCCGACGCCAAAAAAGCCTGGCTGGAGGAACGCAATGTTGGCCGGACGGAAGAATCGTCGCTGCTCGGCACCTTGACGCAGCGCGAACGCTTCGACCGCACCTTGAAATGGGACGAGGCACTGGAAGCTAAAGTCGCCGCGCTGACGCCCGACCAGGTGACCCAAGCTTTCCGCCGCCATGTCGACCCCTCGGCCCTGACGGTCGTCCGCGCCGGAGACTTCAAGAAGGCGGGAGCGTACCAGTAGGTGGGACAGGCCTCTGGCCTGTCTGCGGCGGCAGCGCCGCCCGCCAGCCCCACCCGTCCCCGTGGAGTATAATCGACCGTGATGTGCAATGCGGTCTCCCTAAGACTCGCGCTGCTGGGAGCGGTCGCTCTCGCACTGTCGCCAGGGACAGCGTTCCCCCAAGCCGGCGCTCAGCCCAATTCGCAACCCAATCCGTACCGCACAGTGGAGCACTGGTTCTCTCTCCCCGAAGGCAGGACCATGGGATCCACGAGTTCCGTCTTTGTCGCTCCCGGCGGTCACGTGTGGGTAGCCGAGAGGTGCGGCGTCAATTCCTGCGCGGGTTCGACGCTGGCCCCCGTGCTGGAATTCGATCCGTCCGGCAAGCTTCTGAAGAGCTGGGGGGCGGGCATGTTCGTGTTTCCCCACAGCATCCTGATGGACAAAGAGGGCAACCTGTGGATCTCCGACGGCCAGGGAAGAGATGGAAAGGGTCACCAGGTTTTTAAATTCAGTCCGGATGGCAAGGTCCTGATGACCCTCGGCAAGGCTGGCGTCGCAGGTAACGGCCCGGACACCTTCGATCAGCCTAACGCCGTCGCCATCGCTCCGAATGGCGACATCTTCGTTTCGGACGGCCATAATCCGGAGAGAGGGAATGCCCGAGTCGTGAAGTTCTCCCAGGATGGAAAATTCATTAAACAATGGGGAGGCCATGGATCGGAACACGGCCAGTTCGAGGTTCCCCATACGCTCACGTTCGATTCCAAAGGACGGCTGTTCGTCGGCGACCGCGCCAACAACCGGATCCAGATCTTCGACCAGGACGGTAAGTTTCTCGACGAATGGAAGCAGTTCAGCCGCCCGAGCGGAATCTTCATCGACAAGAACGACGTGATGTATGTGACCGATTCCGAATCCACCGGCAAGGAGGGCTACGGTCATAACCCCGGCTGGAAAAGAGGCATCCGGGTGGGGAGCGCGAAAGACGGCACAGTGACCGCCTTCATCCCGGATCCTTCTCCCGGAACGACCGTTACGAGCGCGGCGGAAGGTGTGGCGGCGGATGCGGAGGGCAACATCTACGGTGCGGAAGTCGGCCCCAAGGACGTGAAAAAGTACGTCAAGAAGTGATGGCTGATTCCGCTGTGGCGGAGACCGTCGTTTCTTGCCGGTTGTTGCCGAGGGTCTCCGGCGCCGGTTGCCTGCTCGATGGGCGACAATGACAACTGGACAGGCCACCAAGGCTCGTCCTAGCTTGAACGTACAGGAGCCTGGCACATTGAGAGGACTTCGTCTTTGCATGATCCTGGTGTTGGCGCCGAGTCTTCGGGCGCAGGACCTCAAGGAATTCGAAAAGAAAGTCACTGAGTTTACGCTGGCGAACGGGCTGCACTTCATCGTGGCAGAGCGGCACGAGGCGCCGGTGGTCTCGTTTCACACCTACGTAAACGCCGGGTCGGTAGACGACCCGGCGGGCGAAACCGGTCTCGCCCATATGTTCGAACACATGGCCTTTAAAGGCACCGAGACCATCGGCACCAAGGACTGGCCGCAAGAGAAGGCGGCGCTGGACGCCATCGAGGAAGTGTACGACCGCCTGGAGGCGGAGCGCAACCGCGGACCGAAGGCCGACCGGGACACACTCGGCTCGCTCGAACTGCGGCTCAAGTTGGCGATCGACCAGGCGCAAGCCTTCGTGGAGCCGAACGAATATACGCGCGTTATCGAGGAGAACGGCGGCGTAGGCCTGAATGCGGGAACCGCGCTCGATTCGACGGAGTACTACTACAGTCTGCCCTCCAATCGCGTCGAACTCTGGTTCCTGATGGAAGCGCAGCGCTTCCTCCACCCCGTCTTCCGGGAATTCTATAAGGAGCGGGATGTAGTGATGGAAGAGCACCGGATGCGCGTGGAATCCAACCCGCAGGGCATGCTGCAGCAGGTTTTTTTTACGACGGCCTTCGCGGCGCATCCCTATCACAATCCACCAGGTGGATGGCCGAGCGACATTGCCCACCTGCGGCGTTCCGAGGCCAAAGCCTTCTTCGATAAGTACTACGTTCCTTCGAATATCACGATGGCGATAGTGGGAGACGTGAATCCTACCGAGGCGAAGCGCATGGCGGAACGTTACTTCGGGTCCTGGCAAGCGCGGCCCCTTCCGCCGCTGTTGCATACCCAGGAGCCGCCGCAACCGGGTCCTAAGGTGGCGATCGTAGATTCGGCCAGTCAGCCCATCGAACTGGTGGGTTATAAGCGGCCGGACCAGTACGATCAGGACGATGCGGTGTTCGACATCATTCAACTGATTCTCTCCAACGGACGGACGGGCTTGATGTATAAGGATCTGGTACAAGATAAGAAGATTGCGCTGGCGGCACAGGCGATTGGCAACCTCCCCGGTTCACGCTACCCGAACCTGTTCACGTTTGTGCTGGTGCCGTCGCTGGGCCACAACGTGGAGGAGAATGAGAAGGCTCTGGACGACCTGCTGGTGCGCTTCGAGGCGCACCCGGTGGATGCGGCCGCACTCGCGCGCGCCAAGACCCAGGCTCGCGCCGGGGTGATCCGACGGCTGGCAAACAACGCCGGGCTGGCTTCGCTGCTGACCACCTATGCCGTCAATTACGGCGATTGGAAGAAGCTGTTCACCGCCATCGACGACTTGAATAAGGTGACGGCCGCCGATGTCCAACGGGTGGCGCTGCACTGTTTTGTGGCTGCCAGCCGAACGGTCGCGTATACGGCGCAGCCTCGCCAAGGAGTGGCCGCGCCCGCCCGAGGAGGCCGCCAATGAGGACGTCGATCTCGTGCCAAGGTGGGACAGACGATCGTTTTTTGTCGTCTGTCGGGCTGGGCCTTCGGCCCGCGAAATCTCATGAAAAACTACCGGCCGTCGTGGCGCGGGCACTCGTGCCTGCCGCGGCACTCGTGCCGGCGCTTGGCGCGTTTGCCTCCTCCTTTACGCGCAGGTGGTTTTTCGACCCTGTCATCCGGACGCTTGTGCAGTCCGAGACAGACCACGAAAAACGATGGTCTGTTCCACTGGGCCCCCGCCCCACCAGCACCAGGCACTGGGCAAGATGGATGCCGCTCATGCTTCTCGCGGCGCCCCTTCTCGGGCAAGTCCCGCCCACGGCGCCCCCACGCTCCGAACCCAAACCGGCGGCCAAGCCCCCCGCGCGACCCTCGGTTCCTTCGTATCGGGACCTCAAGTATCCTGCACTGCGGCCGATCCAGATCCCCACAGTGGACGCCTTCACGCTGCCCAACGGCATGAAGCTCTTTCTGCTCGAGGACCACGAACTGCCGGTGGTCAACGGCACGGCCCTGGTCCGCACGGGAAACCTATTCGACCCTCCGGGCAAGATCGGACTCGCGACGTTGACCGGCATGGTGATGCGGACGGGCGGCACCAAGACCAAGACCGGCGAACAATTGGACGAACAACTGGAGAATCTCGCCGCCAGCGTCGAGAGCAGCATTGGCGAATCTTCGGGGTCGGTTGGGTTCTCCGCTTTGAAGGAGAATACCGACGAAGTGCTCGCGGCGCTTAAAGACGTTCTCGCCAACCCCGAGTTCCGCCAGGAGAAAGTCGACCTCGCGAAGGCTCAGGTTCGCAGCAGCATCTCGCGCCGCAACGACAACGCGAACGGGATCGCGCAGCGCGAATTCACCAACACGGTTTACGGCAAGGATACGCCGTACGGATGGGACGAAGAGTATGCCACCATCGACCGTATCAGCCGCGGCGATCTGCGGGATTTTTACAAACGTTACTTTTTCCCGGCCAACGTAATGCTCTCCATAAGGGGCGACTTCGACGCAGCCGGGATGAAAGCCAAGATCGAGAAACTCTTCGCCGATTGGACCGTGGAGCAGCAGCCCGTACCGCAGTTCCCGAAGGTTGGTCCGGCCCCGCCGGGAGGAACCTACCTGGCGGTGAAGAAAGATGTCACACAAACTTTCTTCGCCATCGGCCAGCGGGGCGGCGAACTCCGCGACAAGGACTATCCCGCATTGGAGATCATGGGGGATATTCTGGGAGGAGGATTTCAGAGCCGGCTGGTCCACCGGATCCGCACCAAGATGGGGAATGCCTATGACATCTCGGCGGATTGGGGCGCGGGCTACGATCACCCTGGCCTGTTCGAGATTTCGGGCAGCACCAAATCGATTTCCACCATGGAGACCCTCAAGGCGGTTCGCGAAGAGGTGGACCGCATCCGCACTACGGAAGTCACGGAAGAGGAATTGAGAACCGCGAAGGATACGGCCCTCAACAGCCTGGTTTTCGCCTTCGATACCAGGGCCAAAACGTTAGGACGGGTCCTGACGTACGAGTATTATGGATACCCGAAGGATTTCATCCAGCAGTATCAGAAGGCTCTGGCGGCGGTGACACGGGCGGACATCCTGCGGGTGGCGAAGGAGCATTTGGACCCGGCCAAATTCACCATCGTGGCGGTCGGCAATCCACAGGATTTCGAGCAATCCCTCGACAGCCTCGGAAGCCCGGCCGTCGCCATCGACCTGACCATCGCACCGCCGAAGCCGGAAGCGGGCAAGTCGGATGCCTCCACGATGGAGAGGGGAAAGCAACTGCTGCAGGCTATGCAGCAGGCCGTGGGAGGGGCCGATAAACTAGCCGCCGTGAAGGATTACACCGAGGTAGCGGACTTCCTGCTGGGCCCCGCGGCCGGGAACCTGCACATCAAACAGACGGAGCGCTGGATGGCGCCCACCATCTTCCGGCAGGACAGCGAAACGCCTGCCGGAAAGATCTCGGCCTATTGGGACGGCAAAAGCGGCTGGATCGCGACCCCTCAAGGGACCGGCATATTGGCAGGAGCACAATTGAAGCAGGTGCAGGGCGATCTGTTCCGGCTGTATTTCCGGCTCTTGTTGAGCGATCGGATGGAAGGGCGGACCGTGAACGCAACTGCTGACGATATCGTCGAGATCTCCGATGCCTCGGGCGAGATTGCCCGCGTAGTAGTGAATGCGGACGGGCTGCCGTTAAGCGTACTCTACGACGCCGTCCACCTGTCCGGGCCCCCGGTTTCGGTAGAGGAGGACTTTTCCGACTTTCGCGAGGTTGCGGGCATCAAAATACCGCACGCGGTGAGGATCGTACAGGGCGGGCAAAAGTTTGCCGACGTGACGGTAACCGATTTC
>OBLT010001784.1_pt1 | contig 13578 bp, 11 predicted proteins | sample 1518721 | NCBI WGS metagenome assembly OBLT01 (sample SAMEA3539307, study PRJEB22396) | soil metagenome | biome: tundra; feature: field; material: soil | place: USA | collected 2010-05 | depth 0.15 m | reverse complement strand
GCCGCCATCGCGGCCCAGTAACGCGCCCCGGGCCCATCGTGGCCCGGAAGAAGCAACGCGGGAGTATCGAAAGGTACCCCCCGGGCTACCCCTTAGGTGGCAGCCGGGGGTTATATCGGCTGACCGCCGGATAACTGACACGTAATTGGGTGCTTTGCGGGCGCGCGGCAGCTGGACCCTGGCCGGTGATAGGGCGAGGGCCTGTGCGGTGCCCGGCTAGTGCCTGGCGGCGGCTCCCGGGCCAGCCCGTCCGTCCGTCCGTCCCGGCCGGCCCTCCGGCCGCCGCCGCCGGTCAGGGCCATCCACGTCCAGCCGGGGCCGGGTGCGGGGACGCGCGGTGCTCCCCGGCTGGCCTGGCCGATGATTTCCGCCAAGCTGGCCAGCGATCCGTCCCTGCGGTACACCGAAGGCGGCCGCGCCTTCCTGCGCTGGATGGCCGGGCACTGCCTGGGCGCCGACGAGTGGCGCCAATTCGCCGAGCGGCTCGAAACCAAACTGGAAGCGGCCAGCTGATGTCCGTTCGGGATTTAATCGCCGCGGATCACGAGAACGGGGCAGCGCGCGTGATGCACGCAGTGCTGGCTGACCGAGCCGAGCAGCGCTTCGGCGAACCCGCCGTGCCCGCGGCTGCCCAGCACGAGCAGGTCGGCGCCGTCGGAGGCATCGAGCAGCACCTGGGCGGCATTGCCCTCGATGACGTGGCCGCGTACCCGGACGCCGCTGCCCGGGTCGACGGTGCTGCTGATCGCGTCGGCGAGAGCCTTCTCGGTGATCTCCTTGAAGTCGTAATCCTCGCCGGTGCCCATCGGGACATATCCGAAGCCGCCTGCCGCGACCGGATAATGCCACGCGGCGACGGCATCGACGGCCGCGCCGGTCAGCCCGGCCTGCCGGACGGCCCAGCGCAGCGCGCTCAAGGACGAATCCGAACCGTCGACGCCCGCCACGATGCGGGGCTGGCTGCCGTATTCCTGTACTGACATCTGTTACTCCTGTTTACGCTCTATCCACACCTGGTGTCTTATGCAAAAGTCGCGTTATGCAAAGAACCTGCTGAGGCCGCGGCACGGCCGGACGCTAGCTGCCATCGGCGAATCCAGCCGTGTCAATTTCGTTAGCCGTGTCAGTTCCGTTAGGCGTGTCGATGGCATTGACAGCGGCGATTCCGTTGACCGCGACTACTGGCGGAAGTTTGCTGCTGCCGGGTGGCGGCGCGGGGGCCGCGGCGGCTTTTTCGCGGGCGATGAAGGAGCCGAGTTCGGCGATGGTGGTCATGAGGGGGGCGGGGAACACGACGGTGGTGTTCTTGTCCACGCCGATCTCGACCAGGCTCTGCAGGTTGCGCAGCTGCAGCGCGAGCGGGTGAGCCATCATCGTGTCGGAGGCCTCGCCCAGCGCGGCGGCGGCCAGGGACTCGCCCTCGGCGTTGATGATCTTGGCGCGCTTCTCCCGCTCGGCCTCGGCCTGCCTGGCCATCGCCCGCTTCATGGTGTCGGGCAGCTGGATGTCCTTCAGCTCCACCAGGGTGACCTCGACGCCCCACTCGACGGTGGTGACGTCGAGGATCTTGCGGATGTCCAGGTTGATCTGGTCGGTCTCGGACAGGGTCTGGTCCAGGGTGTGCTGGCCGACGACCTTGCGCAGGGTGGTCTGGGCGATCTGGTCGATGGCGGAGTAGACGTTCTCGATAGCGACGACGGATTTGACGGCGTCGACGACGCGGAAGTAGGCGACGGCGGAGACGTCGACGCTGACGTTGTCGCGGGTGATGATGCCCTGAGACTGGATGGGCATGGTGACGATCCGCAGCGACACCCGGTGCAGCACGTCGGCGAACGGGATGATGAGCCGGAAGCCGGGGTCGCGGGGGCCGCGGACCCGGCCCAGCCGGAACAGCACGCCCTGCTCGTACTGCTTGATGATCCGCGCGGACAGGGCCGCGCCGAGCAGCAGCAGCACGATGACGACGACGACGACGACGACGATCAGGACTTTCATGGTGATCCTTCTGATATATCCAAGCGGCCCGTGATCTTTTGCCGGGGAGTATCCTGGCCGACGGCTGCTTATAACAAAAAATCCGGGCCCCGCGTGCAGCCGCGAATTTTACGCAGGTGCAGCTGCCGGGGTCCGGAGCAACATTTTCAATAATACTACACTTTCCCTGATTCCCGCATTTTCGAATTTCCCTTATGCGGGCGGATAATTCTGCCGCGTATAGGGTCAGCGGCGGGTAGTCCAGCTGGGCCCGGTCCGGTCCCATGCGGACTCCCAGGTGGCCAGCCGCCGCCGGTCCAGGGCCAGGCGGCACAGCCGATAGAGGATAAGCAGCGCTATCGCGGCCAGCGCGGCCACCGCGGCGCCCGCGACTAGCCCGTAAAGGACCATGACGGCCTGGTCGCCGGGCGGCGGGACCGGCTGACCCGAGGGAGTCAGCCAGATGGGGATCCGGGCGCCCGCGGCGGCACCGGTGATGCCTGGCGCGGTCGCGGTGGTCAGCACCCCGGTGTGCTCGCCGCCCGCCGGGCTGGACCAGCGTGCTTCGGCCTGCCCGATGTGGCCCAGGCCGCCGCCGAGCGGCCCGGCCTGAATCAGCCAGGCCGCCGACGGGCGCAGGCCCGTCGTAGCCGCCCGCTGCGCCTGATACGTGTGCGCGCCGAAGACGGACGCCATGGCCACGGCCACGCAGAAGGCGGCGATCAACGCCACCATGACCGCGCCTTCGATCCTGTCCACGGGCCGCCGGAGCGAGTTCCGCCCGGCCAGCCAGCGCGCCAGCCGGGGCATCCGGCGCGTCGCCTGACGGACCTTAACGTTCACGGGCACGGCCGCGACGGCTTTCGCGCGGCGGCCCCGGTCTGGTTGGGAGAATGGCATGACGGGACTCCTGGAAGGCACATCGCGGCCGGGCTGGTGATGTGCCGCCGGGGTCCGGAGCGGCGGCGTGTTCCTCCTACGGTAACCCCTTAAGCGCCGTGTGTCAGACCCCGTTTTTGCCGCCTGGTCTACTACAGTCATGATCGTGACCTCCGACGCCGGACGGCTTAAGTCCGGCCAGCTCGGCACCTGGGACCTGACCGTCTCCACGGTGGCGAATATCGGGCCGGGGATCGATTTCTACTTCGCGTTCGGGGTGATCGCGGTGACCGCGGGCGTCGCCGCCCCGCTCACCATCATCGCCGCCGGGATCGCCGTGGCCTTCCTGGCCACGACCGTGGCCGAGTTCACCCGGGCCGAGCCGTCGGCCGGGAGCTTCATCACCTACGTGGAGACCGGTCTGGGGCCCAGGGCGGGCGTGGTGACGGCGCTGCTGGTCACGATCGGCTACACGGTCGCCATGGCCGGCGTGTTCACCATGTCGGGCGGCCTGCTGGCGATGACCCTGGCCCACTACACCTCGTGGCACGTGCCCTGGGGACCGCTGAGCCTGGTGCTGACCGTCGCGGCCATCTGGGTCACCGCCCGGGGGGTCAAGCTTTCCACCGCCGCGGTCGGCGTCGCCCTCGTTGCTCAGGTCGCGGTCATGCTGGCCGTATGCGTGGCGGCGCTGGTGGGCCAGCGCAGCCACCTCTCGGCGGCACCGTTCTCCTGGGCCCATCTCAACGGCGGCCTGACCGGTCTGTCCCGCGGCTTCCCGCTGGCGCTTTACATGTTTATCGGCTGGGAGAACGGGCCGGCCCTCGCGGAGGAGTGCCGCGACCCGGTCCGCACGGTCCCCAGAGCGCTCTACATCTCGATCGCGATCGGCGCGGTGCTGTTCGTCCTGTTCGCGTACGCCACGGTCACCGGGTTCGGCTACAACGTGTCGTCCATCGGCCGGTCCTCGGTGCCGTTCCTCACGGTGGCCGACCATGACCTGGGCGGCGCGGCCGTTCTGGCCTGGGTCGCGGGCATCTTGTCCGTGCTGGCCGCGCTGGTGTCCGGTGCGAGTTCCCAGGCGCGGATGCTCTTCGACGGGGGCCGCTCGGGCCTGCTGCCGGCCCGGCTCGGGCGCCTGCGCCAGCCCAGCGAGACTCCGGTCAACGCGCTCATCGTCATGGCCGTGGCCGGTTTCGGCCTCATCGTCGTCTGGTGGATCATCCATCTGGTCACCGGACACACCGGATTGATGAATCCCGTCGGCCTCTACGCCGAGTGCTCCACCATGGGCACGATCGTGATCCTGGTCGTGTACCTGCTGACTAACCTGTCGCTGCCCGTTTTCATGTGGCGCCGGCACCGCTCGATGTTCTCCCCGGTCCGCCACCTGGTCGTGCCAGCGCTTGGCTCGGCCGTCTTGATCGTGCCGTTCGTCGAGCTGTGCCAGCCCGGTCAGCCGTCGCCCTACAGCACTTTCCCGTTCATCGCCCTCGGACTGGTCGCCGTCGCGGCCGTGATCGCGGGGCTCGCCGTGCATCGGCACCCTTCTGCCGGCTCGAGCGAAGCCGCCCCGGTCCCCAGCCGCTGAGCGGTTTGCCCGTGCCGGAATGCCTTATCCGCCGGAAAAGGGAGTAGCGTATAAGTGTTGCTCCGGACCCCGGCAGCTGCATCCGCAATTTCTGCGGATGCAGCGGCAGGACCGGAGTTTTTTTTACTCGTACACGGCACGGTGCCGGCCAGACGCCACGACTAAAGAGGGTGAGAACTCCCGGGAGAACTCTCTTCTCCCCATCGCGATCTACCCAGCATGACCGACCACCGCGTACATCACCTGGTCACTGACTTAAGGAGTCGGTTATGGGCATCATCGCATGGATCGTTCTCGGCCTGGGTGCAGGCTTGCTCGCCAATATGCTGATCCCCGGCAGAAGATCACAGGGCCTGCTCCTGACCTGTGTGATCGGCATCCTCGGGGCGCTGGCTGGCGGCTGGGCCGCCACCCGCCTGTTCCACGTTCACACCCTGAACGGGTTCTTCAACCTGTCCACCTGGCTCACGGCCATCGTCGGCGCGGCCGTCCTGCTGCTCATCTTCCACCTGATCAACGAGCGGTCCGGCGCTTCCCGCCGACCCGCCCGCTCCCGGCGGTCCACCCGTTCCCGCCGGTACGCGCGCCGCTAACTCAGGTCATCGGAGTACGTCATGATCATCATCATCGGGCTCGTCATCCTGATCGCGGCGGTGGTCGCCGGTGTGGCCGGCGTGCTGTCGAATAGCGGCAGCGGGCATCCGCTCACCCACCACTTCGCGGTCCTCGGCTACCACGTGACCGGCTCGACCGGCACGCTCTTCCTCTACGGCATCGTGGTCGGCGCGCTGGCCCTGTTCGGGCTGAGCCTGCTGCTGGCCGGCGCGCGCCGGACCTCCCGCCGCGGCCGCGAGGCCCGCCGCGGACTCAACCAGTCCCGCCGGGAGACCGCCGCCGTCAGCCACGACCGTGACGACCTGCTCGACCAGCGCGAGACCGCCCGCGCCTACACCGCCAGCACCATGGGTAACGGCCTGGCCGGCGACGGCGGCGATCCCGGCACAGATGCCAGCGGCAGCCAGCGCGTCAAGTGGCACCTGTTCGGGCCCCGGTCCGCCTCGACGCAGGCCGCCACCCCGCCCGGGCCAGCGGTAAACGGGCATGCCCCCGATATCCCAGCTGACGCGTCCACCGCCCCCGACTAGCCGCCGCCCCGATGGCACATCGGGCCGGTTATAACCGGCCCGCTGGCACATCGGGCCGGTTGGATCTGACGGTCAGATGCGTCGATCGCATGAGGGTAAGCCCCGCTGAACGCGGCCTATGCCGCGTTCCACCGCCTCGATGAGATAGCTGCGCAGCTCGCCCGGTGAAATGATGCGGTCGACCGAGCCGACCCGCTTGGCCCGCTCGATGCTGTGGATCCGGTCGAACTCGCCGGCCACCTCGGCCTGCTTTTCGGCCCGTACGGCGGGCCGCAGCTGTTCGAGCTCGGCCCGCAGCCGGGCTTCGTCCTCGTCACCTTGCGCGATCCGCGCGCCCAGGTCGAGCAGGCGCCGGTCCGCCTCGGTCCGCTTCCTCACCTCACCGCCGAAGACCACCGCGGCGGCGGGGCCGCCGCCGATCACCGATGCGTAGGACCCGTCGACCGCCGCCACCTCGAGGCCGTCGTTGAGCGCGCTGGAAAACACGACGAAGGCGCCGCCGTGGTACCGGGAGACCACGCAGAACACGATCGGCCCGGCGAAGTTGACCATGGCCCCGCCGATCTCGGCGCCGTATTCGAGCTGCCGCTGGCGCAGCGACTCGGGGGATCCGTCGAAACCAGAAAGGTTGGCCAGCACCACCACCGGCCGGCTGCCGCTGGCCGCGTTGATCGCCCGGGCCACCTTCTTGGACGACATGGGGAAGAGCGTGCCGCCGGACCACGATTTCGGGCCGTCGGTGGGTGGCAGGCCGAGACGGGGCAGCGGGCGCGACTCGATCCCGATGAGGGTGACGGGGTAGCCGCCCAGGAAGGCGTCGAAGACCACCGAGGTATCGGCGCCGGCCATCCCCGCCCACCGCTCGAGAGGAGCACAGTCGCTATCGATGACGGCTCTCATCAGGGCCCGGATGTCGAAGGCCTTCTTGCGTCCGGCGTTGGTCTGCGCCGAGAAGATCTCGCCGATCGTGGTGAAGTCGATGCCCTCGACATGGTGCGGGCTGGGTCGCACATCGCGTTTGACAGGATCATCGGTGAACGCGCGGCGCCCGAACCGTTCACCAGGAGCCACGTAAGCGAACTCGTAGTGGGCCATCAGGATCCGGCATGCTCCGGCCAGGTCCGGAGCCCAGTACTGGGCCTGGCCGTTGGGACCCATGATGCGGTCGTAGCCGCCGATGCCGAAATTGTCCTCGGCGGCCACGCCGCCGGAGTACTCAAGCGATTGCTTGCCGGTCAGGACCATCGCGCTGTCGGGCGTCATGACCAGGATGCCCTTGGTGCGCATCAGCATCGTCGCCTCGGCGTTCCAGTACGACTGGGCTCCGACGTTGATACCCGTCACGACCACGTTGACCTCTCCGCCGGCCTGGGTAAACGTGATCAGGCGCCGCAACACCCGGGCCACCCAGTCCATGTTCTCCGTGCCGCTGTCCATGGCGATCTTGGCGCCGGAGGACACGGCCAGCCATTCCACCGGTACCCCGAGTGAGGAGGCCAGGTCGATCGCCGCCACGATACGCCGGCACTCGGGTTCGGAGACCGAGCCGAGGGCCTTGGTAGGATCACCGAGGATCACCACGCGGATCATCCCCTCGGGGTACCGGGTGGTGGGAGTGGTGACGGTGCCGAAGACGATGGCCGACTTGTTCTCCCCGTAGGGCCGGTCGACCACCCGGGCGTGGCCGTCGTCGGCGAGGTCGTACTCACGAAACTCGGCCTGGGCCAGCGGTCGCCGCCCAGCTGGCGCGCCGGGCCGGCTGGCGGGCCGCAACAGCAAGGGGATCAGCTCATAGGGGTAAACCGCGCCGTGCCGCCGCGCCCGTAGCACCAGCTGGGTATACGCGTCGAGGGGCTGCAGCGGCTCGGTCGGGGACGGGGTCACCTCCAAGGTCAGGCCCGTGCCCGCCGAGCGGGTCAGCCGCAGCCGGAGCTCGCGGGGTCCGTCGGCCCCCCGGATCTGCCCCTGGATGCCCAGCTGCTCGAGCCCGATGCCGCCGGTACGGGGGGCCAGGCCCCGCAGGACCGACAGCAGTTCATCTGGGTCGAGCTCGATATCCGGCCAGGCGTACAGGATGATCCGGTTCCATTGCGGCGGGTCGGGCGAGGCCAGGCTGGCCATGGCGGTGCGTATCCCGTCCAGGCAGCTGTCGAGCACCTGCTCGAGCGCGGGAATGGCCGTCACCGACCCGGTGGCGTTGCGCAGTGGCGTGAGGTCGTGCACCTCGGCCAGCGCGACCAGGCGACGATCATCGGCGTTGGCCGGGGCGATGGCCTCGAAGAGGTAGACGTCGTCGGGGGCAGCGAGCCGCCGCAGGCCGAACTTGGCCAGCCGCCACAGGTGAAGGCGCTCGGCGACCATCGGGTGCAGATCGCGCAGGACCAGGTTCTCGGCCCAGCCGGTGCCGTCGCGTTCGAAGGTGCCGCGTGCCACTTGCCTGGCTGCGGTCGGGACCAAGACGGTCACCCGCCGCAACCCATCCGGCAAAGCCACGGTGGCCAGGGCGGCTGCGATGCGCGCGCCGAGGTCGTGGCCGCCGGCCGGAGCGGCGTCTCCGGTCTGCACGTACACATCGGCCACTGCGGCTATCCCGGCGGCCGAGCCGATCTCCGCTCCGATCGCGGCGAGGGCAGCGGCCAGGTCGGCTGGCTCCGCGGTGGATGCCTCGGCGGCCACGATGACGACCTGCCCGGCGGCCTGCTCGAAGGTCCCGGTCACCATCCGCCGTCCCTGCCGATCGACGCAGCGGACGTCGGCCAGATCCCGGATCTGGTAGTAGCGGCGTGTCTGCACCTCGATCAGCTCTCGCCGTTCCGCATCGTCTTGGCCCAGCGCGGCCATCATCCGGATCAGCGGCAGCGGGCAGGAGACGAGGGCGGCCATGCACGCGGCCCGCTGCCGCGGGCTGCTGGCCACGGTCATGACCGAGAGCTGCTCGCGCATCACCCTGAGGGTCTCATCGTGGCCGGCCTGGATGAGCGGACCGTCGAAGAGACGGAACCGGACGCTGCGGGCCAGCGTGCCGGCCACCGGGTGGCGGAGCTGAGTGGCCAGGATCACCCGGTCGAGCGTCTCGAGCAGTTCGTGGCGCAACTCGGCCGGAACATCAGGGTGATCAAGGCGGAACCCGAGGATGGCCAGGACCGCCGGCAGCAGCGTGGCGTTTCGCTGCTGGGCGAGGAACATCCACAACAGCGCCTCCTCCAGCTCCCTCGTGCGTTCGAGCCCGGCCACCCCGTAACCGGCCACCGCGTCGCGGAGCTTGCGGGTAAAGCCCGGCGACAGGCCAGCTCGGGTGGTGTCGGTGGTTTCCAGGAAGGCGTGGAAGAACTCACGGGGACTGTGCACGTCCTCGGTCGGCTCGTCCGCCCCGGTGCGGCGGTTCCGGCTGATCAGGACGACGTCGACGAAGGCGTCGAGCACGGCCAGCTCCAGCCGCAGGGTATCGGCGTCGCCTGGCGCCAGTTCGCGCCGATGCCGGGAGTAGGTGGTGACGATACGGCGGCATTCGCGGTCACCGTAGTCGTAGCCGAGAACCTGGGACCGCATCTCGGCCAGGGCCCGGGCGACGCTGATGCGCGGATCGCCGGGATCAGAGGTGACCAGGGCGGAGAAGCCGGCCCGGTCAGACGGCCCCGCGGGGACGGCGTCCTCCGGTTTTGCTTCCAGCCGGAACAGCGGGCTCCCGATGTTGACCGGCGCGCCGAGGGTGGCCATGACCGCGCGCACCCACCCGCCGGCCGGGGCGCGCAGGGCGACCTCCATCTTCATGCTCTCCAGCGTGGCCAGGCGATCGCCCGCTCTCACCTCGTCACCGGCGCGGACGGCGATGTGGACAAGCACGCCGGGCGACGGAGCGCGGACCAGACCGCCGTCGTCGACGCAGACCCGGTGGGGGAGTCCGTCGACCTCGACCAGCGTCTCAGCGTCCTGGCGGATCGACACCACCCGGAAGGAACGCCCGGCGGCGGCCAGGCGCCGTTCGAACGGCCCGGCTCGCTCCGCGTCGGCCTCGATCTGGCTGCCATCGACCAGCAGCCGGTACCGGTGGGCCCCGATCTGGTACACCTCGAAGGGGTAAGACGCGCCGCCGAGGAGCAGGTCGACGCGGTGGCCGAGGGCCATGCCGGTTTGCGGTCGGCCTCTGGCCGCGGAGACAAAGAAACGTTCCCGCTCGGCCTCGCGATGACGGTCGTAGGCGTCGATGGCGGCGGAGATGAGCGCGACCGCCGGCTGCCCCGGCGGCACGTGGCGGTCCTCGCGTATCAGCCGTTCCAGCCAGGTGGTATCGCATCGGCCGGCCACCATGTCCGGATGCTCGAGGAGCCCGGCCAGGAACGCCTTGTTGGTCGTCCCTCCCCTGATGACCACCGTCGTCTCACGCAGCGCCCGGACGACCCGGGCGCGCGCCTCAGACCGGTTACGCCCGTAGCCGATGATCTTGGCGATCATCGAGTCGAACTCGGCCGGGATGACGTCGCCCTGGGCCAGGCCGGTCTCGATCCGCACGCCCGGTCCCGACGCCCACGCCAGGTACTCGATGGTGCCCGGGGCCGGCCCGAAGTCACGCTCGGGATCCTCGGCGTTCAGGCGCACCTCGATGGCATGGCCCCGCGAGGCCGGCGGTTCCCCCTGCAGCCGGCCGCCGCCCGCCAGGTAGAGCTGAAGCTTGACCAGATCGGCCCCCGTGGTGATCTCGGTGACCGCGTGTTCGACCTGGAGGCGGGTGTTCACCTCTAGGAACACCAGGAGATCCTGGTCGGGCTGGTAGAGGAACCCGACGCTGGCCGCGCCGCGGTACCCGCTGACCTCGGCCAGGCTGACCGCCGCCGCCTTGGCCCGCTGCTCGCCCCGGGCGTCCAGCGCGGTAGAGGCCGACTCCTCGATCACTTTGTGGTGCCGGCGCTGGATGGAGCAGTCCCGCACCCCGAGGGCCCATACTCCACCCTGCCCGTCGGCGACGATCTGGACCTCGACGTGGCGGTGGGCCTCCGCCAGGCTGGTGACCGGGCCGCCGCTCCACGGGGCGACCGGTAGGCCGGCTTGCTCGGCCAGGTGCCTGGCGCCGATCTTGTCGCCCAGCCGGCGCATCACCTGCCCGCTCGGGCCGATGAAGACGAGGCCCATCTTTTCCACCCGGTCGGCGAACTCGGGATCCTCCGACACGAACCCCCAGCCCACCCACACAGCATCCGCGCCGCTATCCCGCAGGGCCCGTTCGAGTACGTCGTAGTCGAGGTAGGGGTCCCGCTCGGCGCTGTAGATCCGCACCGCCTCGTCGGCCTCGCGGACGAACATGGCGTTGCGCTCGACGTCGGTGTACAGGGCGATGGTCGTCAGCGGCGACCCCTGCTCCACTTCGACCTCGCGAGCGGCCCGGATAAGTCGCATCGCGGCCTCGCCGCGATTGACGATGGCGATCCGGCTGAACGCGGTCAGCCACTTGCGTGAACCCGAGGACCCTTTTTCCTGTGTCACGTCGCGGGGCATCACAACTGCGCCAGGGACAACAGCTTGTCCAGGTGCGGGGTCGGTACCATTCCGGCGACCATCTTCTGGACGTCACGGTAGAGAACGGGCAGCTCGGTGTCCTTCGATATCCTCGAATGCGGGGCCAGAGCCACGGTGCCCAACGTTCCCCGCAGCTGCCCTTGCCAGTAGCGGACCGCGATCATCCGGGGCACGATGGTGAAGATCATCTTCAGCGGCCGCGGCTGGACCGCCACCCGCTGGCTGGCCAGGGCCCGGAATCCCTCACCCGCGGCGGAGACCATCGTGGCCACGCGCTGCCGGTCCGCCGCGAGCTTGACGGCATCGCCGCCGCAGGCGTTGATCGACGCGCACATCGCCGCGATAAAGACAGCGTGGGTCTTGAGCCACCCGTCCATATCGGCGGTCGTGTCCACCGCGAAGCCCGCGGACCGCAACGCCGCCGCGGCTATGTCTTCCCGGCCCTGCTGCCGTCCCAGGGTGGTCGGCTGCTGCGGGATCTCGATGTACTCGATGGCCCCGTCGTCCCGGCGGTACCCGCCGACGCCGGGAAAACCGAAAAGCGTCCGGTCGCGGCCGACGACGTCGCTGACGTTGGCCAGGTCCAGCGAGTTGTTCTGCATCATGACCACCTGGCGGGCCTGCAGGCCCGCCAGCGCAGGCAGTATCTCCTCCACCTGATCACGCCGCACCGTCACCAGGGCCAGCTCGAACGAGCGGTCCGGGCCGACCTCGCCGGTCACGTCCACCCGGCTTGGGCCGGCCCCGTTGGTCCCGGCCCCGTTGACCCCAGCCCGGTTGACCAGGCTAATGCCGTCCCGGGGCAGGGTCTGCAGGGTCTGGTGGCGTGCGAGCACGGTCACCTCGTGCCCGGCTTCGTGCAGGCGGCCCGCGTAGATCTGGCCGATCACGCCGGCTCCAACGATGAGAATCTTCATAGCTGGTCCCGTTCGCCGGTCATGTTTGCTCCTGATCAGGGGGGCGGGCCCGTGCCAGCGCCTCATCAGCCGGAAACCAGGCTGGAGCGCACCGGCCCGCGGCAGCGTCTCCGCACATCCCCCAAGCGCAGCCGCCGGGGAAGCGGCCGAACATCCCGGCGATAGCGGCATCCGCCTGGACATCGATTCGGCTGCCACACGCTCCGCCGTCAACGAGATGAGTGGCGACAAGCGCAAGATCCGGACCGGCCGGCCACGCTCCCCAGTTAACGGCATTAACGAGTCCGGCACAAGCCCGCGGACCCCGGCACCGGTGCCCCGATGACGTGGGTCGACTCCGGCTGGCTGATGTAGATCGTCGTCCCCTGCCAGCCGCACTTCCCGGGCATGCCCGAGGATACCTGCACGCTGTGGGGTTACGGGCTGCTCGTCGATGACGACGGGGACTACGTCAAGAAGAAGATGTCGCAGGCGGCCGGTGAGGAGATCCTCACCGAGCTCATCGGCCAGCTCGGCTTCGACGACATTGCTGATGAGGTGCACCGTCGAGTACTCCGTCCACGGAGCGATGCACGCCGTCTACCACCTCTTCGGCGTCGGCAAGGACATACCGCCGATCTACCACGGGTTCCTCGACCCGAAGGTCGGACTGAAGGCACTGAGTCCGCGTTCAGGTAGACAGCCACATGGCTGGCAGAACCCGCATCACGCGGTGTTGTCACGCCGTGAAGCGCGGGGCGCGGTCTGCTGACCGCGGGCGGTAAATGCGGTCTCGCGGACCTCGCAGATGGTCTCGTCGAGGTAGGCGACGGCTGCTGCGATGTGCTCCCTGGCCGCGTCCGCGGGCAGGTCCATGGCCACGTGCAGGCTGAGCCCGGCGTGGAAGAGACTGGTCACGACGGTGTCGAACAGCTCCAGGCTGCGGTGCGCCTGCTCAGCCGGGGGGATGGCTGTCCCGTTCCCTTCCGGTGACCCGGCGGCCACGGCCGCTTCCAGGGACGGGTAGATGGAGACCACCCCGTCGAGGCCGCCGAGGCCGGGCCTTCGCCACGCGGACCGGGCGGCGACCACCAGCCGCAGGTCGGCGCCGCTGATGACGGCCCGTTGGCAGGCGCGGACCACGGCATCCGTGCCCGCCTGATCACACGAGATCGTCGTGGTCATGTCCGCGATCACCGTCTTGGCGCCGCGGTTGATGACCGACAGCAGTTCCCCGCGAATCTGCCTGGCGTTAGCCGCGCCGATATGGTCGGGTAGCGTCACGACCGCCTGCCGGCCGGCCCACTGCACCGGGTAAATGTCCGTCAGCACGGCAGTACTATCAGGCGCGCTGCGAATGGTGACGCAGCTGCTCCGGTCGCGCAACGCGCAGTTGATGGCTGATGCATCACTGAGGCACTTTTGATCCGATCCGGCCATGATCGTTCGAGCCGCCGAGGTCCGCAGCGACGCGGCTGCCTGCACCTTCGCTCTGGCCTGGTGCAGGATGCTTGTTTATAATGATCTATTACTCACAGTACGCCCCCGCTGCGTCCTTAGATAGTCGCAGCCGCATTAT
>OBLT010001782.1_pt1 | contig 13589 bp, 8 predicted proteins | sample 1518721 | NCBI WGS metagenome assembly OBLT01 (sample SAMEA3539307, study PRJEB22396) | soil metagenome | biome: tundra; feature: field; material: soil | place: USA | collected 2010-05 | depth 0.15 m | reverse complement strand
CCGCCCCGTTCGACCGCCGCAACCATCCGCGCCCTCCAAAACCAATCCAGCGGGATTCCCGCGCCTACGCCGAAGTGTGCCTTGCCCGTGGTAAACATTCTCCCGCGGGCCCAAAGGAGCTTATGAAACTCGGCTTGTCTCCGACAGGCTCGGAAATCTATCCTTTCAGCAGTTCCTCCCGGATCACCAGAACATCGAGGGAATTCATGACGGTCGAGGCTGGTCGCAGAATCCGGACGGAACTTATGAATGGGTTGATTCAACGGAAGTCTCCGTTCTGCGCGACCACGACTTCCCAATGATGGCCATCGATTTAACCAGGCGCTTCCATGATTTCAAAACGATTGGCCGTGTGCGGTACGAAGGTCAACCCGCGGTTCAAGTGGGCGTGACCGATGACCTTGGTCACCCCACAACCATCTACTTCTCGCCCGATTCCCACTTGCTCCTTGCACTTACGAAAACAAATCCCCGCGCGGCAACCCCTCCGATGGTTACGAGTCGATTCGACGCCTGGAGATCCGTAAACGGGGCAAAACTTGTGAGCCACGTCACAATTCTGTATGGTTCTGATTCCTTTGTCTTCGACTTCAAAACTTTGACCTTAAATACGGCGGACAATCAGATATTCAAAATTCCAAAGGCACTGATGAAATAAAGGAATACTCGACGTTGTGAAGAATCCTTAAAGCGGCGGAGTTTGCCCTTGCTAGTACTCGAACTTTCTTCCATCCCGTGCCTCGCGGGATGCATTCTCGATCATACGGTTAACATACCTGAAAAACTTTGCGTTCAGGTCTCTGTCGTCGTGCGTGAACTTCGCCCGAAGAGGCTCTACATGGACCGCCTTCTGCATTTCCTCCACCGTCACCATGCCCTTTTGCACCGCCTGGCGCACCTGGCTGACCACAGACTCAAGTAGTTCCGCCTCCAAGTTCAGGAAGTCCTTGTCCCGCCACGCCGGGCCGTGTCCAGGAATGATCACATCGGCATCGAGCCGGCTCAGCGTCCTCAGACTCTTGGCGTGCTGGCTTAACGCGGGATTCACATAGGGTACGGGGTAGGAAAGCACGTCTCCGGTTACCAGTATCTTCTCGTTGGGAAGATAAAGGACGGTGGTGCCATCGGCGTCCCCAACCATGCTCATAAAGCGAAACTCACGCCCGCCATGGTGCAGCGTGAGCTTGTCGCTGTACGTGAGTGTCGGGTAAGTGCGCTTAACTTTCGTAGCTTCGGCGACGAACTCCCGCTCGAGGCGCACGTCGTCCTCATCTTTGCGTCGTTGCTCAGCGGTTAGCGCCGTTCCGTCCGACTGTTTACCGGTGTTCACCTCTTTCTCGAGATCGGCCTGGTCCTTGCGGAGGTTGTTCGCGAACACCGGCGGCCATGCATTTGCGATGTTCAGCATGAATTGCCGCGCTTCCTCGGTCGCGATGATCTCGAGATTGGGGAACTCCTGGGCATAGACCTCGTTGCCGGACCAGTGATCCGGGTGGTGGTGCGAATTCACCACGTAACGCACCGGCTTGTCCGTAATCTTGCGGATCTCCGCAAGGACAGTGCGCGCGGTGGAAGACCGGCTAAAGGTATCGAAAACCAGAACGTCTTCCTTGTTCACAATCACGACCGAGTTGCCGTTGGGCACGTATCCGTCGGGCGGGAAGCGAAGGGACGCGCTGGCTGAAAATCAATTCCCCCAATTTCGAGTTGTTCACCACTGCGGGCGAGTGCGACGGACGAAGACGTGGCGCGGCATTTCGAGCAGGTCCGCTCCTTTTTCATAGAGGCGATGGGGCTGGGCTCGAAAATCCGGTCCGCCCGTGCGCATTGTGGTCTTCCACTCGGATAAGGCAGGATTTCCATTTGGCTTCCTGATTCTCCATACCAGACATCTAAACCCGGTCGCTGGGGCTATTTATTAATATATTTTAACCTTGGCCAGGCCGCCATCCGCGTTGAGAGACCATCCCAGCCCGTCCGGCTCCGTGGTCTCCTTGACCTTCCGCGTCGACACCCCGTGCAGATACATCTCTGCCAGCGTACCCACCAGCGCTTTCTCGCTCCGCTGATACTGTTCGAATACTTCCGTCCGGAACCGTCCCTGCCGGTCCCTGCGGCATACGCAGCTCCAGCTTCCCAACGCGCTTTATCGGCGTCCGCGGGTAATGGCCACTCCGGTATCCCAGCCGATTGGTGCCGGCTCAGTAAACTGGCGTGCGCGGCTCAACAGCTAGGCCCCTATTTGCCATATAATTCCTGCACAACTGCAAGCCCAACAGCGGCTCGCCCGCCTTTAGTTTTCATTCCTGCCGCAGCGAGATTGCGGGATCCACTGTCGACGCGCGGCGCAGCGGCGCCAGCGATGCCACCACCGTGACCGCCAGCAACGTGAGCAACACCGCGCCGAGCAGGGCCGGATCGTCCGGGCTCGCATTGTACAACTGGCTGCGCACGAGGCGGGACAGTCCCGCCGCGCCCGCGATGCCGGCGGCCGTGCCCACCAGCGCCGCCCGCAGCGTATCCCGGAAGACCAACCGCGCCACATTCGAGCGGGACGCTCCCAGCGCCATCCGGATCCCGATCTCGCGGGTTCTCTGCGCCACGCTGTACGATGCAACCCCGTAAACCCCCAGACACGCCAGCAGCGTCGCCAACAGCGCGAATACTAGCAGCAGGCCGCGTGTGAATCGTTCCACCACCGTCCGCGCCGCTTCGCGGCTGACCATGGTGCGCACCGTCGACACGCGCAACCCCGGCTCCGCGTTCTTCACCCTCTCGCGCAGCGCCGCGGCCGCATTCTCCGGCCTGCCCTGCACCCGCACCAGCAACGTCGGACCCCACCCGGCGTTCACCCCGGACAAATAGACTTCGGGCTTCACCTCCGGCAAATCGCCTTGCAGCCTGGAGTTGCCCACCACCCCCACGATCTCCACCGGAGTCCACACGCACGCTCACGCGTCTCCCCAACGGATTCTCACCGGGCAGGAAACGGCGCACGAACTCCTCATTCACCACCACTTCGGGGAACTTGCCTTGCACCCGTGAAAGCGTTCGCCCCATCCGCAACGGGATGCGCATCGTCTGGAAAAACTCCGGCGTCACGCTCATGGCCGGAACTAGCGGCGGCGTTGACGGATTTGTCCGGCCGGGAATCACCACCGGACCCAGCGCTCCGTTGCCTCCAACGGAGAACGGCTGGGCCAGCGCCGCCGATTGATAACCCGGCACCGATCGCGCCGCGTCCTCCACGTGATTGAGCAACGCGTTCGCCGATTCGTCCGTGTACTGCTTGCCCGCCGGCGGCACGAAGGACAGCGAAAGCAGCCCATTGGGATCGTAACCCACATCCACCCGCGACAAATTGCGCAGCGCCTGGATGGTCAGACCCGCGCCCGCCAGCAGCACCGACGCCATGGCGATCTCGCCCGCGATCATCATCCATCCCAACCGCTGCCGCCGCCCATCGCCGCTACCCCGCCCGGCCGCCTTCAACGCGTCCAGCACGCTGGTCCTCGATACGCGCCACACTGGGATCACCGCCAATAGCAGCGCCGTGAACAGTGTCGCCGCTACCGCGTACAGCACGGCCTGTGAGTCCAGCGCCACCTTCCGCGTTCCTGGCAACAATCCGGGCTGCCAGGCGATTGCGCCCGTCACCACCCATTGCGCCGCCAGCACGCCGAACAACCCTCCTGCCACCGACAACATCAGCCCTTCGGACAGCAGTAGACGCACCAGCCGCAGCCTGTTCGCCCCCAGCGCCAGCCGCACCGCCATCTCCCGCCCGCGCGACAGCGTCCGCGTCAGTACCAGGTGAACCACATTCCCGCAGGCGATCAGCATCACCAGCGCCACCGCCCAAAACAGGATCATCAGCGGGGTCTTTACGCGGCCCGCATAGTAGTCGGACATGGACTGCACCACCGCCCGCACACCTTTGTTGGACTCCGGGTACTCCTTCTCCAGCGCCGCCGAAATCGCCACTAACTCATTCCGGGCGCGCGGCATACTCACTCCCGGATTCAACCGCCCCACGCCCGCGAACCAATGGTTGCCGCGCATCGTATCGGGCGGCATCGGGAAGCGTCCCAGGGGCAGCCAGAACTCCACCGTGTCGTAATCGAATCCCGGCGGCATCACACCCACAATCACCAGCGAGTCCGCCATTCCGTTGGCCACTCGCACCGCCCTGCCGACGATGGACGGGTTCTTCCCAAAGTACTTTTCCCATGCCGCATTCGTGATCACCGCCACGGGTTGGGCGCCCGGCCGGTCCTCCGCCTCGGTGAATGCCCGCCCGACGGCGGGTTGCGTGCCGAGAACATGAAACAGGTTCGCATGCGTGTAGGCGGCCACCACCGATTGGTCCCGATCCGGCAAGCGCAGCGTGACGACCGGGAAGAAGCGGTACAACGCCACGTCCTCCAAAACGTTCGAACGCGCCTTCCAATCCGCCGCATTCGGCGCCGAATTATTCAACCCGCCCGACAGCGAATCCTCATTGAGCCGCACCAACCGTTCCGCGTTCGGATACGGAAACGGTTTCCACAACACCCCGTTCACAATCGTGAACATGGCCGTGCTGACCGCGATCCCCAAGGCGACGGTCAGCACCGCGAGCAGTGTGAACCCCGGTCGCTTCATCAACGCACGAATGGAGTACATAAGGTCTTGCGGCATGGAACCTCCCTTCAGTTCATTACGATCCCCGCGGCCAAAGGTTAGCCCGAGCTTCCCAATTCTTCTCCTCGCACCCAGGACCGGCGTCATCGAGCCGGGCGGGTCCTGAAGGGTCCGCGCAAACTGGAAGTCTGCCCCACTGCCGCCGCTACTCGACCACGCTGATCGGAACCGGCGGTGAGAAGGCATCCGGCATAGTCACCACTACCGGAACAGCCGCCAGATTTGTGGCCGCCGGCAGGCTCGCGGGCAGTTGCGCGTTGATCTGCGTCGCGCCCGCGATCAGTCCGGGCGCGGCGCCCGCCCACACCACGTTTGCCATGAGCCCTGCGACCGTCACCATGGGGGTCCCGGAGAGCAGGAAGTATGACGGAGGCAGAGGCGTGATCTCCCCATCCGGAATGGGAGTCTCGAGACCGCCCGTACCGGTTGCGTAAATCGACACGATGGTGCCTAGCTTCGCTGGATTCGTGGGCGTGTTGACGGTCCCGTCCTGATTCAGTACGGCCCCCTGCCCATTGATCGCGAAGATTCCCGGGTTGTACGCGCCGGGTGCGTCGAGGGGCGGCGCGCTTTGCCCCATGTATTGAACCTGGGTGGTCGCCACAGCCCCGGAAATGCCAAACGGGACCACGCCCTGAATCTCGCCGGCTTGGACCTTGAGCAGAGGCGCGGCCGTCCCATTAATCAACACCTGCACACCGGAAAGCGATGTCGGGAATCGGCCGGATTCATCCGGCGCTCCGGCGACTGCTTGCGCGGGCCCCAGTTTCGAACCATAGAGCACGAAGATCTCGCCCTCAGCGACTCCCGGACCAACTTGCCCCGATGCCAGATTCTCCAGACAGCCAAAATTCATCGCCGGAACGGTCAGCAGATCCACCGGCGCCATGTCCACCATGGTCTGGGATGAAGGGGTGTACAGCGAAAGCTGCCCGGGGGCGTTAACCACAACCGCGCAGCCGTTTGCCGAGGCGCACCCCGAAAAGTATGTCGCAATCGGCCCGGGGTCGTAGATCACAGCCACGTTGCTGCTTCCCTGCCGCAGGTAGGTAGCGGCGGCCACGCCGCCCGCGGCGTCGGATTCAAGTACGAACTCCCCGCCCGCCAAAGAGCACGGCGATGCCAGCAGCGGCGCCGATGACGCCGGCGGAAGCGCGGCCGAGCCGTGGCCGAAGGCATACACGTTTCCCGCGGCATCCAGCAACACCCGGTCGAACTGCGTATGGTCGATATCGGTCTCCGCCAGGATGCTGCCGCCGCCGGCCGCCAGTCTCAGCAGAAACGACGGCCCCGGCGGAAACACGGGCGGCGCGGGGATTCCTAGATTGTTGGCGGGCACCGGCGGAGGACTTATGCCCACCAGCGCTTCGCCCGCGCCGCTCACCGCGATCGCCGCGCCCGCTCCCGCAAACTTGGAATCCAGGTCCGGCAGAAACGTCGTGTACAACACCCGCCCGTCCGCCGTATCGACTTCCGTCACGTAGGGTCCGGCGTTGCCGCCTGCTGGTTGGGAATACCCCGTAAGGAACGCATTCCCCTGCCCATCGATGTCGAAGGACTGGATGGTCGCATCGGAGTAGGTCGAATAAACCAGCGAAGCGGCTTGCGGGTCCAATCGCACAAAGAAGTTCCCGCTCTGGGATTGATGAGCCATCCCATCGGACGTGACTGGGAAATTGGTGGATGAAGTTGTACCCGCCACGTAAGCCGCGCCGGATGCGTCCACGCCAATCAACGCCGGAACGTCCGAGCCCGATCCTCCCAGCAACGTGGAATAAAGCAGCGTCCCGTCCGGCGCAAACTTAGCTACGAAGATGTCGCCGCCGGGCAATATCCCCACCGGCCCGAACGGGCCCAGGCTCTCCAGAACCACCGTCGGGGTGAGAGGTCCCGCATTCTGCCGCTGCACCACGCCCGCCGTCACCGGGAAATCCGCCGAATATGTGAAGCCCGTGACATATGCGTTCCCCTGCGCATCCGTGGTGATGGCGATGCCCCCATCTTGGCTGCTCCCGCCCAGAAACGTCGCGTACAGAACGTTGCCGTTTGGGTCCAGTTTCATCACGAAGGCGTGAGAGCAGTAAACGGTAGTCGGCTGATCGAACGGCGACAGTTGCTGTGTGGCGCACATGCTCTGCGCCTCGGTCTTCTGAAATGCGTTGGCGGTAAACGGAACCGGCAGACCCTGCCCCGTCCACCAGATGTTGCCTTGCCCGTCAACGGCAATCTTGCTGCCGGTCGCCGCCCCGGCCGGCAAGGAGAAAACCATACACGCAAGAATCCGGACAATCTTCAATAAAACCTTTTGCATCTCAACTCCTCCATTTCTTCGCAGCCCGCGCGGATTTCTAGTTGGATTGTTGATCATGAGCCTGGGTTGCTAGTGTTTATTGCCGTTACGCCGTTTCACCTGGGGCGTGTCCTGATCGTTTCGAGGACTGCGTCCATCACAGGATCCCGGTTGGCGAAGTAATCTTCGGACGAGAGCGCCACCGGGATCTTTGGCGCGATCCAGGTGCGCCGGTCCTGGTCGTCGGTCTGGTGGTAACGGGTCGAGATGGTCATGGTCAGGCCGCTGTAGGGGAGCTTGGTGGGTGCGCTTTCGCCGATAAAGTTGGGCTTGGATCCGGCCGGCTCGCCGGCGAAAATGGCAGACGTGTAGTGGTCGAGCTCGTTAACAAACACCTGCGCGGCGGAAAAGGTCTGACGCCCGGTGATTACGTAGATTCCCGGATTGTCGCGCGACGCCTCGAACGCGATGATCGCCCGAAGCACCGGTGAAAAGAGAGTGAGGTTGCCGCCCGAATTGTGGCGCACATCGACGATCAGGTTGCGGATCTTTGGGGAAACCAGTGCCTCGCGGAGGCGAGGAGCAAACTGCTCGATCGTTTCTTGCGGCTTGTTCAGGACTTGGTTGAACTGAAAATATACGGTCCCACCGTCCGGTAGAGTCTCCAGCCAATAGTCGTCATCGACCTGTTTGAGGTAGCGCGGAACCGCTCCAGCGGAAGCGAGCTTGGAAGGGAACAGTTTGCGCCGCGGGTTAGGATTGTCCGTGGATTTGGCGGAGTACGTGTGCTTGGAGCCGTCTCGGCCTTCCAATGTCAGGGCGACTTCACTGTCGCTGGACGCGATCCCGGCTGCTCGAAGGTATTCCGGGTCCCGTAAGTAGACGGGGGCTTGCAGACGAACGCCCATGGCGTTGTCCACGCTAAGGAAGGGCGTGATCTTTTGCACGGCGGTCCGGATCGGAGTGGGCCCCACCGCGACGACGCGGTCGCCGATGCACCGGCAATCGTCAGGCGCGTCGATCATGAAGAATCCGTCCGAGAACTCATAGAATATACATGGAATCCGGTGGTGTGGCGCGCCGCCGAGAGAGGTATGGCCGTCGCCGAGACGCGCCAACAACCTCTGGATCTCGGGCCGCATCGCGGCGTCGGAGAGCTCGGGGATTCGCTTGCGCAAGCCGCGCACATCCTCCTCGAAGCCAGTGGGCAGTGGACCGCTATGGTACGCGTAGTGCATGCGCCGGATTTCGGATACAAAAAAGTCGAGGTCGTAGTTCCACCCCTCTTCCCGGCTCAGGGTTCGTTTCGGCAACAGGCCCGCCAGCTTGCGGAAGCGGTCGTCGTCCCGCCACTGTGCGAACGCGTCGTCGTCGGCAATTTGCAGCCGGTTTTCCAGCGGCAGGGCTAGCGCTTTTTCAATCCAAGCCAGCGATAGATTCTTTTCGCCCGCCTGGGCGTAAAGTCTGGCGATTCTGGCGGCGACGAAGCTGTCGTACTCACCGCCCCGTGCCACAGCCTGCTCGAATGCCTCGGCCCCAGCACGGTACTGCTTAGACCCGGCGCGGGCATCTCCCAGTGCGATCCACACTTCCACATCGTCCGGATACGCTCGAGTGAGCTGCTCGTACACAGCCGCCGCTTGCGCAAGATCGTTTCTTCCCGCAAGGTCCTGCGCCTTCGTAAACTGGCGATAGTACTCGGCGCCAAGGGCCTGCATTTGCGTTGGCTGCGCCCTCGCGCAACCCGAAAGCGCAATGAACAGGCACAACACTCGACAAAAGGACACGCTCGATGTGACAGTCATGGATCCGTTCCCCTTCTCACTCCAGTAAAAGACGCGCCTGAAACCCATTTGTGACGATTCGGTTGTTGAAAGTTTTTGCTTCCGCGGGTCGTCAAAACGTCACCGTGAGCTTTGCAACAGCGCTCAAAGGGACGACTTTGTCGAATGGACGCTCCCAAAAACCGTTAGCGCTCTGGCTCGTATCGGCGCTGCTGTCATTTTGCCGAGGATCATAACCGGCGAGCATTGATCAGCGGCGCGGCATTTTGCCGTTCCACCGCTCAAGCCCCGCATAAACGAAACCCGTCCCTGGCTCGCCGCTATATTTCCTTACCCAGGCGTGCGCAACTCTACTTTTTTTGCTCGTTTCTTGAAACTCAACTCTCGTCGTGCTCTGGACTCCACTCTTGCACCGGGCCGTCCATGCCCCACACGACCTCCCACGAACCGTTGGCGGCTTTGCGCGCGACCTCGATATATCGCAGTTCGGTCGGTCCCCCTTTTTCATCTGCGGCCTGTGGGTCGCGCAGTTCAATCCGGCCGCGGATGAAGGCGATACTACCCTCGACCATAATCTCGTCGGTGTGGACTGCAACACGCAGGCCACGCTTCATTATTTGCTCATAGTACTGCCGGCGTTGCGCGTGAGACTGCACCGGGTTGCGGAGGTTCACGTCAACATACGTTTCGCCGTAGTACTGCATCAGGCGATCCACGTCGGCGTGATTGAAGGCCTCGGTGAACTCGCGGGCAATCGCGAGCAGCTTCATGTGGTCAGAATCGGGGTCGGCTTGGGTCATGGTTTTTCTTCGATCGAAGATGTGCTGATTTATAGATTCTCTCCTCCGCGGCGCCGCAACGCCTACCGAAGGTGGCCGCTAGCGTTTTTACACGAGGGAGAGCAGCAATTTGAAGGGACGGCAAACCTGCAAGAACGTTAGCGGCTGAGTTCCTGTGACCGGCAGTTCCTGCTCAGTGACCGGCCCGGGTGAGACTGTCCAAAGTTCCCCCTGGCCCGTAGCCTTCCCTCCGCCGCCTCTTGCGACCTCGCAGAACCTTCGTTCGGCTGCCTCCGGCACTATGCCGCGGTGCGACTCCCCGCCGTGGTCCATCGGGGCTCCTACAGCTCATCGCCTTCTCCCAGCGGTCTGTGTCCTGCCGCCATCGGACGGAAACGAGGTCCCGGTTCTCTCGCGCCAGCCTCTATGCGGACTTGGCTCCAGACGGCCAGCGATTGCGCTTACGTGAACGCACGTGGCTGTGTTGTCTTTCTTGGTGCGTGAGGCCGCGCCGCTGGATTCGCGTTTTGCGGAGCCCATAACGAGATACTTGGCTCCTGTATGTGCTGTGCAACGCCGCAGAGGCGGCCTTGTGGCAGCCCTCGTCGGGCTCGGGGCCAGGATGGTTCACTACTCCAAGCCGGTTTACCCCGACGCTATGCACGCAAGATTTCGTACCCCTCGCCGCTGGCTGTCCGGGTGCGAACACCTGATCCCACGAACGGTCAGCACCTACCCGCGTTCTAACGACTTTACGCATCGCGACTCCGGCAAGCCGGTTGCTAGAGGCTTCCGGAGGGGTCCATGCTAAACAGCTTGCAAGTCTTGCGTCAGGACGTTCAATTCGCCTTACGGCAGCTCCGGCACCGGCCAGGCTTCGCCATCGTCGCGATCATGGTGCTGGCGCTCGGACTGGGCGGCAACGCGGCCATGTTCAGCGTGGTGAACGCGGTGCTGCTGCAGCCCCTGCCATACGCCGATCCGGAGCGTCTGGTGGCGTTGTTCGAGCGCGACATAGTGGGGGAGGAGCCGTTCAACGTCGTAGCGCCGGGCAATTTCCTGGACTGGCAGAAACAGGCCCGGAGCTTCGAACAGATGGCGGCCAGCGGCGAGGCGGATTTCAACCTGGCCAGCGTTACCGGATCATTCACCCCCGAACGAATAGACGGCTCGTTCTGTTCCGCCAACCTGTTTGCCACGCTGGGCGTGACGCCGGTTCTGGGACGATCGTTTCAGAACGAGGAAGATCGGCCGGGTGCCGCGCGCGTGGCGGTAATCAGCTACGATCTCTGGCAACATCGCTTCGGCGGGGCGCGGGATGTCATACACCGGCAAATCCGCCTGGATAGCGAACAGTACGACATCGTCGGCGTGATGCCGCGGAACTTCGCATACCCTTACAGCACTGTCAAGGCCTGGGTCCCGTTGCAGCGGCACCTGGATCCGCAGACTCTGCAGAGCCACGGCAACCACCAGCTCATGGTCATTGGCCGCCTGCGGCCGGGAGTGAGCGTCGAGCAGGGCCGCGCCGAGATCGACGGCATCGCGCGGCGCTACAAACAGCAGCATCCACAAGCGATCACGGGCAAGGGCGGCAATGCCGTGCCGCTTTACGACTACAGCGTGAAAGAAGTGCGCGCCTCGCTCCTGATATTGTTCGGGGCCGTGAGCTGCGTCTTGATCATCGCTTGCGTGAACGTGGCGAACCTGCTGCTCACCCGCGCGTTGGGCCGCCAGCGCGAAGTGGCCATTCGCTCGGCAGTGGGCGCCACGCGCGCCCGTATCGTGCGTCAATTATTGACGGAGAGCGTGATCCTGTCCATGCTGGGCGGCGCGGGCGGCCTGCTGCTGGCCTCGGTGGTGACAGACGCACTGGCCGCGCACGCGCCTAACGCCGCTCACCTGCCCGGTCTCGACCGCATCGGTGTAGACCACCGGGTATTTCTGTTCACGTTTGCCGTGGCGCTTCTCACCGGCATAGCCGCAGGACTGTTCCCGGCTTTCCAAGGATCGCGTTCGGACATTGTGGAGAGCCTGAAGAGGCGGTCCGTGAGCACCGGCCGGTCGCACGCCTGGTTCCGCGACGTGCTGGTGGCCGCCGAGGTGGCGCTGTCCCTGGTTTTGCTGGCGGGCGCCGGACTGCTGTTGCGCAGCTTCAGCCGGTTGCAGAACGTGCATACCGGAGTGCGCACGGATCATACCCTGACAATGGCCATGGCGCTTCCGGAAACGAGCTACAAAACCCGCGCCCAGGTTTCCAGTTTCTACCGTCAGGTGATCGAGCGTGTGCAGGCGGTTCCGGACCTAAGATCGGTGGGGTTGATTAACTGCGCACCGGTGTCCGGTCATTGCAGCGACAGCGTGTTCTATATCGAGGGCCACCCGCTGCCACCGGGCGAACTCATGGATGCACTCACTCGCGGCGCCGACCCGGGCTACTTCAAGACCGCCGGCATCCCGCTGCTCAAGGGCCGCGCGTTCACACCGCGCGACGGCGTCGGCTTCGACGATCTGCATCCGCCGCCGGGAACGGTGGTGGTCAGCGAGTCCTGGGCCAAGAGGTACCTTCCCGGCGAAAACGCCCTCGGCAAGCGGATCACTTTCTCGGAGGATTCGCCCACAGAAAGATATCCGCGCTACGAGATTATCGGAGTGGTGGGCGATGTGGTGAAGCGGTTGGACGCGCCGGTGCAGCCCACGATGTATTTTCCGATATTGGATGGCCAGTGGCACCAAGCATATCTGGTACTGCACACCTCCGGCGATCCGCATAGAGTGGCCGCCGCGGCGCGGCGCCAAATCAATGCCCTCGATCGCGACCTGCCGGTCTTCGCAATCCGCACCATGGACGAGATCATCGACCGCTCGGCGCAGAACCGGGAATTCAGCGTGCTTCTGCTGGGATCGTTCGCCGCGCTGGCGCTCCTGCTGGCGGCGGTTGGCCTGTATGGCGTTCTTTCCTACGTCGTTTCGCAGCGCACCGGAGAGATCGGGATCCGCATGGCGCTGGGCGCGCAGTCGCGCGAGGTGCGCCGCCTGATCCTGGTACAAGGGATGAAACCGGCGCTGGCGGGCATTGCGGCCGGACTGATCGGCGCGGCGTTCAGCACAAAGCTGCTTAGGGGCATGCTGTTCGGCGTGGGCGCCGGCGATCCGCTGACGTTCGTAACGGTCCCACTGGTGCTACTGAGTGTCGCCGCGATCGCGTGCCTGATCCCGGCTATGCGCGCCACACGGATCGATCCCACACTCGCACTGCGGCGGGAATAGTTCCAGCGTCGGGGACATACTATAAATGATGGGGTGGGGAGAGAAACGGAACGGCCAATGTCGCGGATCAAGGGCCACCGCGTTGACCTCGGCCTCCCCGTAGCCACCCAGATCGTCTTCCGGACCAGCGAACCATTTGAAAGAAGCCTGGCCTGCGGGTTTGAACGTCGCTCGGCCGCCACGGTTACGCCAGCCCGGTACTCATATTGCAATGCCACCCTATCGTTGCGCCACTACCGCCGCAGGACAAAAATGAGGACGCTATTTCTCACTCATACCGCAAAGCAATCATGGGATCCGTGCGCATGGCGCGTCTGGCAGGAATGTAACACGCCGCAGTGGCCACCAACGTCACGAGGAGAGCGACGCCAGCGAAGGTCAGTGGATCTACGGCGCTGACACCAAAAAACAGGCTGCGCATGAGTTGCGTCAGTGCCAGCGCGGCGAACACGCCAACTCCGACGCCAATGGTGGTCAGGCGCCCTCCCTCCCCCAAAACCAGGCGCACCACGTCGCCCGGTTGCGCGCCGAGGGCCATCCGAATGCCTAACTCGCGTGTGCGCTGCGAAACCGAATAAGAAATCAGTCCATACAGCCCGACCATCGCCAGAATCAACGCCAGCCCGGCGAAGCTCCCGATCAGAAAGGACGGGTAGCGGCGGAGAAACACGGAGGGCGACTGCGCGATGATCTGGTCCATGGTGATGGGAAGGATCGTAATCAGTTGCGGATCGGCATTCCGTAAGGCGGCGCGGGCGGCGCCGATCGCGCGGCCTGGATCTC
>OBLT010001781.1_pt1 | contig 13592 bp, 13 predicted proteins | sample 1518721 | NCBI WGS metagenome assembly OBLT01 (sample SAMEA3539307, study PRJEB22396) | soil metagenome | biome: tundra; feature: field; material: soil | place: USA | collected 2010-05 | depth 0.15 m | reverse complement strand
GCTCCCCGGGCGGCGTTCCGGGCTGGTGCCAGGTTTTGCCGCCGTCGTCGGAGCGTTGAATCAGCTGTCCGAACCATCCGCTGGTCTGCGAAGCGTAGATGCGATTGGGATCGGCGGGCGATCCTTTCAGGTGATACATCTCCCAGCCCGCGAAGTGGGGGCCGCTAACATTCCATTTTTTGCGCTTGCCGTCCGACTCTAGTACGAATGCGCCTTTGCGTGTGCCAACCAAAACTCGCACTTTGCTCATACCGCGCTCCTTTCTTATTTCATTCACCCCGTTTCATTCACCGCGATAGGCTCGCTTCAGGCCTTCAATGTCAATCTTGGTCATTTGCAGCATGGCTTTGAAGACCCTTTGCGATTTCACAGGGTCTTTGTCCTGCATCAGTTCGAGCAGAGCCCTCGGAACGATCTGCCACGATACGCCAAATTTGTCTTTCAGCCAGGCGCATTGCAGGTCTGACCCGCCCGCGGAGAGCTTCTCCCACAACTCATCTACTTCGGCCTGCTTCTCGCAGTCTACAAAGAACGATATGGCTGGTGAAAAGGTGAATTGCGGACCACCGTTCAGCGCCATGAATTTTTGTCCTTCGAGTTGGAAAGTCACCGTCATCACGGTTCCTTTCGGCCCCGGGCCCGCGTCTCCGTAACGGGCAGTGTTCAGGATTTTCGAGTTCTTGAAAATGGAAGTGTAAAAGTTTGCTGCCTCTTCGGCCTTGCCGTCGAACCACAAGAATGGAGTGATTTTTTGCATGTAGTTCTCCTCTGCCGTACTACATTTTTGTCATAGCGATACGGATTTCACCATGCGGCTTCCGATCGCGGATTGGGCGGAGCTTCACAACCCAGCATTTGCTTCGTAAACTAAATGTGAGCCTGCGCCGCGGATGCGCGATGGCACGCCCGGGGTCGCAGGCTCGCTCGTTGTTTACTCGCTCGTTGTTTACTCTCGCGTTGTTTACTTTCGTTGTTTACTCTCGCGTCGTTTTACTCTCGCGTCCGAATCGGGCTTTAAGCGGCTTTTGCAAGTTGACCGCGCATCTGGGTCATAAACTGGCGCATGGCGGCGATATTACCTGGAGAGCGGCTTTCGATCCAGGCTTCGTAGCGCTGCGCAGCTTTTTCCAAGTGCGCGAGGAACTGTTGGTTCACAAACCGCTCCCGAGCCTGCGGAACGACGGGCTTGATGCGTTCCCAGACCCCGAAAAATTCGCCACTGGTCTCAAAGAATAGATTTTCGTGGAGCAGACCGTAGTTGAGCATGGCGCAGGCTTGATCCCAATAGCTGAGCACCATCATCGCGAACGCGCCTGTTTCCGTTCCGGGCGCCGCGAGCCGCATCCAGTCGTCGAGATTGTCCACGAAGTAGTTCTTGAAGAACCAATCGCGGGCTTGGCGCAGGCGGGCCTCGCGGCGCATGTCATAGATCTGCAGGTGGAGTTGCGCTTGTTCGTGCGTGGGTTTCGTGTCCATAGTTGTCTCCTCTTCTTTCTATTGTTTTTTGTGAATCGGGTTGAGCTTCGACCTCATCTTTATTCTCTGCATTGTCTTCTTTGCATTGTCAGCGGCCTCGGTGAGCGGTCATGATTCAGATGTTCGGCAGCACGCCACCGAGGCTGCATAGGATAAAGAATATCCCCACGGCCAGAGATTATGGATCATATTACTTGTGAAATGCAAGTTAAAAATGTATGCTCAAAATATGCCCCAGAAGCGCAGTGCCAAGCGCCGGTCGGAGTGTCCACTGAACGTTTCGGTGGAGATGTTGGGGGATCGCTGGTCGCTGTTGATCATCCGCGACATGATGCTCGGAGGGTTCCGGACGTACAAGCAATTTATGGAGTGTTACGAGGGGATCGCGACGAACATCCTGGCCGATCGCTTGCGCCGGCTGACTGCGAATGGAATCGTCACCGCGGCGCCAGACCCGCGGGACGGACGGAAGCTGATTTACCAGCTGACCGGGAAAGGGATTGACCTGGCGCCGGTGCTCACGGAAATGGTCCTCTGGGCGGCCGCGCACGAAGATACGGGTAATCAAGCGCTCGTCCAACTCATGCGAGCGGACAAGAAGGGGTTTCTTGCGGGAGTGCGGGAACGCTGGGAAGAGCGCAAGTCCGAAGAGCGCAAGTGCATAGATCGAAAGTCCATAGAGCGAAAGTCCACGGGGAGCTAGTCAATGTTGACTGGACAATGTTAACTAAACAATGTTCAAGCCTTGTTCAAGCCTCCCGGTAAGTTCAAGCCTTCTTCCTGGTGGGCTTGGATTTTAGCGTTTTAACATATTCGTAGCTGAGTTCGAGGTACTTCCGCAGTTCTCTGGTATTTTTCAATAATGCGTCTGGAACGGCTACATATTCCTTCATGACGGCGCCGTAGGCCTTGAACAGCGTGGTGTTGTGTTTCTTCAGAAATTCATCTCGCTTATCCTCGGGAAGCCGTATAGCCAATGAGCGCGATCCCTGCAATAAGGTAAACATGTGACCATTCAGGGAAGTGTAAGGGTTGGCGTCTCCCTTGCGTTCGATTTCGGGATGGGTGGCGATGAGCTTGTCGTACAGATCTACGTAGAGATCTACTTTGAGGTCAATTTTATTGGCAGGTTTATTGGCAGGGATCGGGCTCTTTTTGGATGAGGTCATAGTTGTTCCTCAATTGCGAAAGTGAGAACGCAGGGGTAGCAGAATACACCATATAGAGGGGCGCAGCGGGATCTGGTTGCGCTAGGCTTCCATTTTTGGAAGCGGGAAGCGCTGGTTTTCCGGAACCGGACGTACACTCCCTTTTGGTAACCCCGGTAATCGTCGGTAACCATCGAACTGAGGGTGCGCGGCCTTACAATCAGCTTATTCCGCGATCCCGTTTGCGCGGTTTGCGGGGTTTCGCCTGGGAATCTCCCGGCGAGGTTCGGACCCGTTGGGCAACGCTAGCGGAAATCGTGGGCGTTCGACGGGAAAAAGGCTGGAGTCCGCACCCTATGGCGTTTGGTTTTGGTTTTAACAAGCAGAAGGTTCTCAGCGCCGCGGAAAAGTTTGTCCAGCAGGGCAAGCTGCAGAGCGCCATTGCTGAGTATGAAAAGGTCCTGAAGCACGATGTCAAGGATCTTACCGTCAACAACACCATCGGCGATCTCTACTCGCGTCTGGGCGACAACGCCAAAGCCATCGAGTGCTTCAAGACGGTGGGCGATGCCTACGCTGCGCAGGGCTTCACCGTCAAGGGCATCGCCATGTACAAGAAGATCACCAAGCTGCAGCCGAGCGTGGATGGATCTTTGAAACTGGCGGAACTGTACACCCAACAGGGGCTGTTCAACGACGCCCGCGCCCAGTACCTGCAAGTCGCCGAAGACTTCATGAAGGTCGGCGACCTGGAACAAGCGGTGCGGCTTTTCCAGAAGATCCTGGAGATGGACTCGGAAAATGTGCCCATGCGGGTCAAGCTCGCCGAGGTTTACGTCAAGCTGGGAAAAAAGAAAGAGGCGTGGGAGATTTTCAGCGCGGTGGCGGAATCGTTGCGCTCGCGCGGTTCACTCGCCGCCGCCGAAGACATTCTGAAGCGGATGCTGACGCTCGACCCGGGCAACAGTTACGTTCTGCTGCTGCGGGGCAAGGCCGCCCTGGAGAGCGACGATCCCAAACATGCCATCGAGTACCTGGAAGGGGCTTCCGACCTCGATTCTCATCCCGAAGGCTTACGCGACCTGCTGAAGGCGTACCTGCAAATCGGAACCTTGACCGAGGCTGTCCCGATCTCCGAGAAGCTGCTGACCGTGCACAACGATCCCGAGGGGGTGTTTTTGCTGGCGGAGGGTTGCGCCCGCCTCGGTCAATATCACCAGGCACTTGACGTTTACAGCCGCCACGCCGATCGCCTGCTGGCGACCGACTCGACCAAGCTGCTGGGCAGCCTGCACACCATGATCGCCCATGTGCGCGACGATTCGGGCGCACTGGACACGCTGATGCAGTTGCTGAACAAAGCCGGCGAGAGCACGCACATCAACGAAGTCACCGAGCTGCTGGCTCACGCCTCGGTCAAGGACGGAAACCTGTCCCGGGCCCGCGACCTGTACCAGATGCTGGCCACCACCGAGCCCCAGAACGCGCTGCACATGCAGAACTATCAGCAGGTGGTGGGGCGCATGACAGGAGCGTCGCCCGCCATCGGGATCACCGCCGAAGAAGGGGCGGTCATCGTGGAGGAACTGGAAGCAACCGCTCCGGTCATCGATCAATCTTATCCCGACCACATCGCCATCGCAGTGCGCTCCGCGGTCACCGATGCCGACCTATTTCTTTCTTACAATCTGCCGGACAAGGCGGTCGTGCCTTTGCTGAGCGTTCTGCCCCAGGCACCGTGCGACGTGCGCCTGAACCAGCGCCTAGCCGCGCTCCACACCCGCTTCCAGCGCTTTACCGAAGCCGCCGTCTGCTGCCGCACACTGGAAAGCGTGTACCACGATGCCGGCTGCCCGGATGAAGCCGTGCGCTATGGAGAATTGGCCGCGCGCTACGAGCGAAGCGCGGACGCCGCTGCATCGACTTCGGCATCATCGACGCTTGCATCATCGGCGGCTGCTCCGTCGGCGAGCGCTTCGCCCGCCATGGGTTCATCGGCCGCCGCTCCGCCCTCGGCCCGCGCCGCCGCTGCGGCTTCACCCGCGCCCTGGCCGATGGCCGCGCCCGCGGCTCCCGATCACGAAATTGCCGCTGCCGCGCATCCGGAATTCGCTATCCAGGGAATGGGGGTGTACGCGCCCGCAGAGGGGCAGGAACCTTCCTCCGAGCCCTCTTCCGAACTCGCCTCCGACCTCGCCTCCGAGTGGGAGCATTCGCTTCCGGTCGACGAGCAGGCTCCGGCCGCAGCACTATCGGCCACGGTCGAAGACGATGCCTCCAGCAATCCTGAGATCGCCGAGACGGTCGAAGAAGTCCGTTTCTATATCGAGCACTTCATGACCGATCAGGCACGAACCGGGATCCAGAAGCTGGAAACGCTGACCAGCGATGCCCGCATTCTCGATCCGTTGCGCTCTGCCTTCGAATCGGCCGGCCAGCCGCCGGCCGAGCCCGAGCCGGAAATCACTGAGATCGAAGCCGACGAACCGGCGGGATTCGAAGTTGAAATGGAGAGCCAGCACAAGTCCGAGATCGAGGCCTCGCCGGATATAGTGGCACGCGCCGAATCCGCTCCAGCCGAAGCCGTGCCTGCGGAGGCAAGTGAATTAACCGCGCTGGTCGCGGATCTGGAAGCTTCGCTCGGCGATTCTTTCCCGCAAGCGCCGGCGTCCGGTGATCAGCTTGCCGCAACCCAGCCACCGGTAGTCGAGCCATCCGACGCCCAGCCACCCGACACCCAGCCGTCCGACACCCAGCCGTCGCCGGGTTGGCCGGCGGCGGCTGCACCCAAAACGCCCGAACCGGAAACGGAGCCCGTGGCGAACGAGCCAGCGGCACATATTGAAATTGAGATTCCGGCTGCTCCGGCGGACATGCCTTCGATAGCAGCGGCGGCGGGAGGCGCGGCAACGGCCGCCGCTCCTGCGATGAACGTTCCTGCGATGAACGTTCCTGCGATGAGCTATAGCCCGGCTGCCGTGCGTCCACTGGGAGCCGGAGCGCAAGCCATGCATCCCTCCGATAGCGTCGATCTTTCGGAGATGTTCGGCGCGTTGAAACAGGAACTCGAAGAAGAGGTTATTGCGGGCGATGACGATCCGGAAACGCATTACAACCTGGGCGTTGCCTTCCGCGAAATGGGCCTGCTCGACGAGGCGATCGCCGAATTGCAGAAGGTTTGCACCTCGATCGAACGCGGCCATGCTTTTTCGCAGCCCGTTCAGACCTACACCTGGCTGGCCCAGTGCTTCCTCGACAAAGGGGTCCCTCAAGCCGCCATCCGCTGGTATGAAAAGGCGCTTAGCATCCCCGGACTCGATGATGACGCGCGCTTGGCCATCAACTATGAGCTGGGGTCGGCCTGCGAAAACGCCATGGACAAGCCCTCCGCGCTGCGTCATTTCACCGACGTGTACGGTTCGAATATCGATTATCGCGACGTGGCCGAGCGCATTCAGGCTCTGAAGTCGTAGAATGCACCCAGTGGGTTGGAAACTTGCGCTGGGGATCGGACCCGATCCCGGGCCCGCCCCACGGCCTTACTAACGACGACGCGTGCAATGATTTCCGATCCCAAGCTACCCCTTGCCAGCGACTCCACCAGTGTCGGGGAACTCAGATCCCCGGCCGAAACGGCAGTTCCACTGGGTCGAGTTACCGTTTCCAGGCCCTCGCCTTCGGTCGCGCGTCTGTGGCTCCGCCGCATCGGAGTGCTTCTGTTCGTATTTTTGTGCGCGACGCTTGGGGTGATGCTGATGATTCTACCCTGGCGTCCGGAGTGGTCCGACAACCCTCTACTCTTCTCTTATCCCACGTTTCGCGCCGTAGTAGCCAGCGGCTTCGTGCGCGGCGTCGCAACCGGCTTGGGCGTGCTCAATGTGTGGATCGGATTCTGGGAGGCGATTCAATATCGGGAAGAGGAATGAAGAACTGAGACATTGAGTCATTGAGTCATTGCGTCATTGAATCATTAACCCAGTGCCCCAATGATTCAATGCCACAATGACTCAATGACTCAATGATTCAATGTCTCAATGATTCAATGTCTCAATGATTCAATTTATGACTGATCACAGACTCAAGCCCGCTCCGCTCGCCTATCGGAACGAACCATTTCTCAACAGTCCCGACGGCAGAATTCTGCGGCTGTTGTCCGAGTATAGCGAGCCGCTCTCGCGCTTTCGCCGCGAACAGATCCAGGACACGGTCGTATTCTTCGGCTCCGCCCGCGTCGACAGCCACAAGAACGCCGCGCACCGGCTGACCGAAGTCCGCGGCAACGGCGCTCAGTTCTCCGACGCGCAACAAGCCAAGGATATGAAGCGCGCGGAGGCGGCGGTTGACATGGCTCGCTACTACGAGGACGCGCGCCGGCTGGCCCGTCTGCTGACCGAATGGTCCACCCATATCCCGGCTAAGCGCCACCGCTTTGTGGTCACCACCGGCGGCGGCCCGGGCATCATGGAAGCGGCGAATCTCGGCGCCCACGAAGCGGGAGGAAAAACCATCGGCCTCAACATCAACCTGCCCTTCGAGCAGAATCCGAATCCCTACATCACGCCTTCGCTCAACTTCGAGTTCCATTACTTTTTCATGCGCAAGTTCTGGTTCGCGTACCTGGCTAAGGCGCTGGTGATCTTTCCCGGAGGCTTCGGTACGCTCGACGAATTTTTTGAAATCGTCACCCTCGCCCAGACGGAGAAGCTGGCCAAGAAAATTGTCATCGTCATCTATGGCAGCGAGTACTGGAAGAAGGTCGTCAATTTCGAAGCCATGGTCGACGCCGGCGTGATTTCACCCGAAGACCTGGAACTGTTCAAGATGTCGGATTCGCCAGAAGAAAGTTTCGAGTTCTTGAAAGAAGGATTGACCAGGTACCATCTTGGCCCCCAACAACCCAAGCGCACCGGCGAGGCGGCCGTCCCCGAAATCGCCAAGACGCGGCCGTAGCTCGTGTGGCGCGGGCGCCCTCGCCCGCGTGCCCGCAGCAATAGTCCTAGGGTGTCGGGATCTTCGCGCCTGTCTAGAATCGAACTCCCGGCAGCCCGGTCCCCGTATACACTCCTACGTGTCAGTACTTCAGGAGACAAGTTAAGATGCCCTCACGAACATTCTTGGCGACAACCTTCTGTTGCTTAATTTCTTTCTCCGCAGCTTTTTACGCACAGCCCGCGTTCGCTCAACCGCCGGCGGCGAACGAGATGCCATCCGTGATCCAGGTTCCCGCGGAGGCGCAGGCCTCGCCGCACTTCGATGCCACCGTCGCCACCAATGCCTACCTCGCGCAGATTCCTGCCGACAAGACCGCCCGTTCCGATGCCTATTTCGAGGGCGGATACTGGATGATTCTTTGGGATTTTCTCTATGGAGCCGTAGTCGCGCTGCTGTTGCTGCATCTGCGGTGGTCCGCCCGCATGCGGGATCTGGCGGAGCGGGTCACTCGCTTTAAACCGGTGCACACCTTCGTCTACTGGCTGGAATATCTCGTGCTCACCACCATCCTTGTTTTCCCGCTCACGGTTTACGAAGATTATTTCCGCGAACACAAATACGGGCTCGCCACCCAAACCTTTGGCCCCTGGATGGGAGATCAGATGAAGGGTCTCGGGGTGGGCGTGGTGCTGGGCGGCCTCCTGGTGATGCTGCTCTTCGGCGTGGTTCGCCGCCTCCCAAGGACTTGGTGGATATGGGGTGCGGTCGTGACCACTCTATTCTTGATCTTCGGGGCGCTGATCGCGCCGGTTTACATCGTGCCCATCTTCAATAAGGTCACGCGCCTCGACGATCCGAAGATTGTCGATCCTATCCTGAGCATGGCGCGTGCCAACGGAATCCCCGCTAAAGACGTGTACGAGATCGACGCGTCGCGGCAAACGACGCGGATAAGCGCCAACGTTAGCGGATTCGCCAATACGATGCGCATTACCCTGAATGACAACCTCCTGCGTCGCGGCTCACCGGAAGAAATTCAGGCCGTCATGGGACACGAAATGGGGCACTACGTTCTGAACCACGTTTACAAGGGCATTATGTTTTTCCTGATCACGACGGTAGTGGCCTTCGCCTACTTGCGCTGGGGACTCGACTGGACGCTCCAGCGGTGGGGCGAGAAGTGGCAGATTCGGGGCGTGGGCGACACGGCTGTGCTTCCGCTCGTGGTGCTGCTTGCCACCATCTTTGGTTTCGTCACCACTCCGATCTCGAACACCTTTACCCGAACTCAGGAATACGAAGCCGACATGTACGGTCTGAACACGAGCCGGCAGCCCGACGGCGAGGTCCAGGCGGACATCCATCTCGGCGAATACCGCAAGATGAACCCCGGACCCATCGAGGAGTGGATCTTTTTCGATCACCCTAGCGGACGCAATCGCATTTATGCCGCGATGCGCTGGAAAGCCGAGAATTTGAAGTTGTTCACCGGCCAGTAAGCCCCGTGTAGAGCGGACACTCTTGTCCGCTGCCGTTGCCTTTGCCGTTGTCCAGCGCCACCATTTTCACGGGCAAGAGTGTCCGCGCCACGCAAGAAATGAGCTGTCTACTCTATTACGTCACCGACCGAAGCCAGTTTCTGGGTGACGAACGTACGCGCCGCCGGACGCTGCTCGCCAAAGTCGTCGAAGCTGCGCGCGCCTGCGTCGACTACATCCAGCTCCGCGAAAAAGATCTGAGCGCCCGGGAGCTAGAAGCGTTGGCCCAGAACGTGGTTGCGATCGTACGCGAGAATTCAACCACGACACGCGTTTTAGTTAACTCCCGCACTGATGTCGCGCTGGCCGCTGGAGCCGACGGCGTCCATCTCCGCGCCGACGACGTTGCACCCCATGAAGTGCGCCAGGTGTTGAAAGCTTCTGCCCACCGTTCCACCACTGACCATTTTCTCGTGGCCTTCTCCTGCCACTCGAACCAGGACGTGGTTCGCGCCGAGGCTGAGGCCGCCGACTTCGCCGTCTTTGCTCCGGTATTCGGAAAACAGAATGCTCCTGGAATCCAACCGACGGGCCTCGCCGCCTTGCGGGAAGCTTGCCAGGCGAAGATCCCTGTTTTCGCTCTCGGCGGCGTCACGATGGAGAACGCCGCATCGTGCTTGCAAGCTGGAGCGGCTGGCATCGCCGCCATCCGCTTGTTCCAGGAGAATAGTATTGAAGACGTCGTCAGCGCGCTGCGGGCGCTCTAACGCCATGGAACCGACGACACCGGCGATACGGCTCTCCCAAGCCCGCGCCGAAGAATACGTTGAAGGAAATGTTCCCGCTCTAGTCCGCATCCCCGCAGGATGGTTCCTCATGGGCTGCGACAGCGGACAGGACAACGAGAAGCCGGTGCATCGCGTCTGGGTTGACGAATTTCTGCTCGCCGCCCGCCAAGTCACCAACGCCGACTACGGTCGCCTGCTGCGCGACACGGCGTCTTTATCCCTGCCGCCGCCGTTCTGGAGCGACCCTGCGTTCAACCATCCCGAGCAGCCCGTTGTCGGAGTGTCGTGGCATGAAGCCGTTCGCTACTGCGAGTGGCTAGGCACGAATACCGGCAGAAAGTTCCGCTTGCCAACCGAGGCCGAATGGGAACGTGCCGCTCGCGGGGGCCGTGAGGCCGCAGACGCAGGCGCACTCTTTCCCTGGGGCGATGCTCCTCCGCAGTCACTTCCCGATTACGGCGATCGTTGTGCCGGTCATTGGAAGACGGGCCCCGAGCCGGTTGGCCGCGCCGACCCGAATGCATACGGCCTCTACAACATGAGCGACAACGTGCACGAGTGGTGCAGCGACTGGTACGCGCCTGCCTACTATGTGGTGTCTCCCGAGCGCAACCCACGCGGCCCTGAAACCGGCGAGCGGAGAGCCTCTCGCGGCGGCTCCTGGCGTCACCACATCAAGATGTCGCGCTGCGCCGCCCGCTCCAGCATTCCTCCTGAGTTCAAGTATGCGGATTATGGCTTTCGCATCGCCTGCGATGTTATCGGCGCGCCGCTACAATCTCCAGGCCCCCCGGAGTGATAGGATTTTTTATGACTGACTTTGCCACGCACTACCTCGAAGAAATCAAGCGCCAGTTCCGCGGCCACAAGCGCATGGGCGAGGCGGCCATGGCTCAGCTCAAAGATGAGGATTTCTTCGTCGCGCTCGATCCCGAGTCGAATTCCGTCGCTGCGCTGGTCAAGCACATCGCCGGCAATGCGCGCTCGCGTTTTACCGATTTCCTCACCAGCGACGGCGAGAAGCCGGACCGTTTTCGCGATCAGGAATTTGAGGTTTCGGCGAAAACCACGCGCGACAATGTGATGCGCTGGTGGGAGCAGGCGTGGTCACACGTATTTTCACAACTCGACTCGCTGCGCCCCGAAGATGTGCACCGCACCGTGACCATCCGCACGGAGCCGCACACCGTCGTGCGGGCACTCAACCGCGCGCTCGCTCACTACGCGCAACACATCGGACAAATCGTCTTCCTCGCCAAGCACCTGTGCTTCGCGAAGTGGAAGACGCTGAGCATTCCGCGCGGCAAGTCGGAAGACTACAAGACCGGCAATCCCAAGGGATTCAGTCGCGGCACCTACGATCCCAAAGCCTAACTCGCACCAGACAGCAAGGGACTCCCTGGGAATCCGGGCATCACAGCCATCTTTTCGCGGGCCAGAAATCCAATATTCCTCTCCGCTGTCGACGTCATAGGAGTTAGCCTTGAATCCAGCTCCCTTGAGGCTTCTGAATTCCTTGCCGCCGCAGTAGAGGGTCGCGCCCGTCTTAGAATATGTCACGCGTCCGACGCTGGTGGGGCCGGTGAGATCGCCAGCCTGCGTTCGATATGCATGACGCGTGTCTTGTGCCCATACAAACGACCATTCATTCTATAAACACCCGTCGTCAGGCGGCGCCACGCCAGTCGAGAATGACTTTCGCTGCGTTGCCTGTTTCCATGGCCGCGAGGCCTTGCTCGTAATCTCGCCACGAGAGGCGGTGAGTAATGACGGGCGAGATGTCGAGGCCCGACTCCAACATGACCGTCATCTTGTACCAGGTTTCGTACATCTCGCGTCCGTAAATGCCTTTGATCGTCAGCATGTTGAAGATCACGCTGTGCCAGTCGATCGACATCTCGGAGGCTGGGATCCCGAGCATAGCAATCTTCGCGCCATGGCTCATGTTGGCGAGCATTTCGCGGAAAGCAGCGGGAGAACCTGACATTTCGAGGCCCACGTCGAATCCCTCTTGCATGCCAAGCTGCTTCTGGACCTCTTTGAGAGGCGTCTTTCGCGGGTCGACCGCCATCGTCACACCCATCTTTTCCGCGAGCGCCAGGCGATAAGGATTGAGATCGCTGATCACGACATGCCGTGCTCCCGCGTGTCGCACGACCGGCGCTGCCATCAGCCCAATCGGGCCCGCTCCGGTGATCAGGACATCCTCGCCGAGGACCGGGAAGGACAACGCCGTGTGAACAGCGTTACCAAACGGATCAAAGATCGCGGCGACCTCTGGATTGATTTTGGGATTGTGTCTCCAGATGTTGCTCATTGGGAGAACGATGTATTCCGCAAAGCATCCTGGCCGATTGACCCCGACTCCCTTTGTGTGCGCGCACAAGTGGCGGCGGCCAGCCAGGCAATTCCGGCAGCGGCCGCAAGTTACATGCCCTTCCCCGCTGACCAACTCCCCGACTTGATAATCGGCAACGTTCGACCCGACCGCAACGATTTCGCCAACGAATTCGTGCCCGATAACAAGAGGCACGGGTATCGTTTTCTTTGCCCAATCGTCCCATTGATAGATATGGAGATCCGTGCCACAGATCCCGGTGAGAAGCACGCGAATCTTCACATCGTTGATGCCGAATTCCGGTTCCGGCACGTCATCGAGCCATAGACCGCGCTCCGATCGGCTCTTCACTAAGGCCTTCATAGGGGGACTCTGTCCTTTCGAGCGAACATTCAGCTTTTCCGCGCGCGAGTCAATCTTAATCTGCTGCGGACACGGTGCGGGGTCTCCTGTATCGTTTTAACACCAACGCGGCATCGCAGTGAAGAGCAAGAGACATTCGCGCTGTTCGGGGATGTATCCCCAACAAATGAGGCTGAGAGACAATGACTAGGTATGATTCCAATACCGCCGCCATTGTTTTGTGAAAATCTTCCCGATAACCTTCACTGTTGCCAATGCTGCGTTCGAATGGTTCTCGCCGCATTTGGACAGGATACGACGCTGGAGGATATAGACAGTGCCTTGCAGTTTCAGCCCGGTCTGTTTACCTGGACAATCAGCGCAGCAGCCCTACTTGCAGAGCGCATTAACGGAGTTGCGATCTACAGTCAGTTGAACTACCGGCGCTTTGCTGAGGAGGGCGAAGCTTACCTCGCCGAGTATTGGGCACCCGATTGGTATTCCAATCAAAAGCAACACGCATCCCCCAACTTTGAGAGAGAACGCAAGCAAGCAGTCGAAGTCCTGCAAACAGCAAAGTTCGAAAAATCGTCGACTCTCTAGCGACGAAATTTATCAAATCCTGTCTCGTGGCGATTTGGTAATCACCAGTCTGGATCATGGAATTCTGAACAGCACTCCGATCACTTTCGGCCATTCTGTGCTTGCTTACGGTGTCCGCGGTCCTGACGTTCGACTCCACGATCCCGGGCCACCCCCCACAAAATCAAGGCGCGTGAAGTGGCTGACTTTCATCAAGGCACTCCGGACAGCAGCAGAACTGATCGTGATTTCAAGAAACAAAACAGAATAACTAGGGATCTTGGCCCCGTCTCGCACTCTTCGAGACCTGAGTGCGGTAGCGGCTCATCTTCGTGCGGTTCCTGCCGTAAAATCAAGTCTGTAGTAAAACAATAAAGAGCTGCGGAGAGGTGGCCGAGTGGTTGATGGCTCCGGTCTTGAAAACCGGCGTACCCGAAAGGGTACCGAGGGTTCGAATCCCTCCCTCTCCGCCATTACCTTTGTAATATTGCACTTGCAAGCCGGTGAT
>OBLT010001778.1_pt1 | contig 13606 bp, 8 predicted proteins | sample 1518721 | NCBI WGS metagenome assembly OBLT01 (sample SAMEA3539307, study PRJEB22396) | soil metagenome | biome: tundra; feature: field; material: soil | place: USA | collected 2010-05 | depth 0.15 m | reverse complement strand
GAGTAGGAAGTCGCCCGGTTTATCTTTAAAGCCCTCCCCACCAGGAGGGCTTTTCTGCGTGGATAGGGCAGGTCCTCGACCTGCCCCATTTCAAAAGTAGACGTCCGGCTTGCGGTGCGCACGTCGGTGACCTGCCCAACAAAAATTCAGTTTTGACTGGGCAGGCCGAGGACCTGCCCTACCAGTTACTTCTTCTTAATCTCCTCCAAGCGCTTGGCCAGGTAGTCCTGATACTCTTTCAGCAACGCCGGGTCGCGAGGCGTGCTGTAGATTTCGCTGGACTTGTACTTGCCCTCGTCGAACTTCTTGCGCGTCCATTCGTCATGGACATGGGTGGTATCCGCAGTATCCATCACCTGCTGCGCGAGTTGCGGCGGGATGAACGCCACGCCTTCATGGTCGCCCACCACTAAATCGCCGGGTAGCACGGTCACATTTCCGATGCGCACCGGGACGTTGACGCCCACCAGGGTCGCGCCGCTGATGGCCGTCGGGTGCGCGTGCCGGAAATACGCCGGCATGGACATCTCCGAGATCCCTTCCAGATCGCGAATGGCACCGTCCACCACCAGGCCGCCGCCCTTCGTGGCCGTCTGGATGTAATAGAACAGGTTGTCGCCCACGAGCGTGCCGCCTTCCTTCTTGCCGAACAGGTCCACCACCAGGACGTCGCCAGGCTGCAGTTGATCGAGGCAGTACTGGTTGCTGATCGATTGGATACCCCTCTCCCGCGTCTTGGCCATGACCACCGCGTCCAGGTCGGGACGCGCCGGCATGAAGACGCACGTCACGGCCCGGCCCACCATCTTCTTCTCGGGATGCAGGACGAACCAGCCGTCCTCGTATTGGCTGTAGGGGGTCCCCCGGCCGCCGCCGCCGCCCGCACCTCCACGGCCGCCACCACCTGCGGGTGCACCAGCCGCCGGCGACGCCCAGTTGATGGTGATTTCTTCCTGGGAAATCCCGCGAGCCCTGGCGATGATGTTATCCGGGACCTTGGGCCTTCCGTCCGGAAACCGTTCGCCGGTCCACGCCTTGGTGTACTCGGTGAGCTGCTCCTTGGTCCAGGTCCACAACTGCGCTTGGGAGGGCGCGGGCGCAAACAGCGCCACCGCCAATGCTCCTACTGCCAGATTCGATTTACGAAACATCGTGATCCTCTTCTTTCGGGAAATTGATAACCGCTCCCTCACGGCCGCGGCTCGGATAGGAGCCGCACGCGTAAGCAAGGTGTACATGGGACGGCGAACTAGCTCCACAACCGGTCGTTAGTCCGATCCACGTCCCATTGCGGCGTGGGCTCGAAATAGCCTGGCTCGGCAAGATGCTGCTTCACCACCGCTTCGTTCAGCGTTACACCCAGGCCAGGCTTGTCGGGCACCGTGATAAAGCCCTTGTTGACGATGGGCTTCTCGACGCCTTCCACCAGGTCGCCCCACCAGGGCACGTCCACCGAGTGGTTCTCCATCACCAGGAAATTCTCGGTAGCGGCCGCGCAATGCACGTTCGCCATGCAGGATACCGGCGTCCCGGCGAAGTGCATCGCCATCGGCACGCCCAACTCCTGGGCGCCGTCCCCAATCTTCTTGGTTTCCAGGATCCCCCCCGAGGTCGCCAGGTCCGGATGGATGATGTCCACCGCGTGAGCGCGGCACAACTCCATGAACGGCTCCTTCAGGTAGATGTCTTCGCCCGTCAGGATCGGGATGTCCACCGCGTCCGAGATCTTCTTCAACAGGTCGGTGTACTGCCAGGGGATCATGTCCTCGAGCCAAGCCATGTTGTACTTCTCGAGCGCCTTCCCCAGCCGGATGCAACTGTTGACGCCGATATGGCCGAAATGGTCCGCGGATAGAGGAACCTCCATGCCCACCTGCTCGCGGACCTGCGCCACATAATCCGCCATCGCTTCCACGCCCTTCTGTGTCAGCTCGATGCCGGTGAACATGTGCTGGGTCCGGTCGCCGCCCCCCAGCGATACGCCCTCCGGGCGGGTCACCGCGCCGGGAATGTTGGCCACCAGGTCGACCCCCAGATCCATCTTTAGCCACGTGAACCCCTGCTCATGGCGAGCTTTGAGCCGTTGGCCGAATACCTTGGGATCGGGCGATTCGGTGGTGTCGGCGTAGCATCGGATCTTGTCCCGGAACTTGCCGCCCAGCATCTGGTAGACGGGAACGTTGTAGGCCTTTCCAGCCAGGTCCCAAAGCGCCATCTCGACGGCGCAGACGCCGCCGCCCTGGCGCGACTGGCCGCCGAACTGCTTGATCTTGCGAAAAAGTTTGTCGACGTTGCAGGGGTTCTCGCGCAACAGCCGGCTCTTGAGCAGGAGCGCGTAATTCTTGCTGGCGCCATCCCGCACCTCGCCCAGGCCGTAGATGCCCTGGTTGGTATCGATGCGGATCAGCGGACAGGTCATGGGCGCGCGTGCCACTGTCAGCACGCGCATGTCGGTGATTCTCAGATCGGAAGGCTTGGAGTTGGTGTTGACATTTTGAGGCAACGCCTCCAGCTCATGATCCGCCCAGAAGCCGGCGCCCAGCGCAACGGCTGCACCCCTCAGGAAGGACCGCCGCCCTCCATTACGATTCGATCTCATCGTCAAACCTCCTTGTTGAGCCGGCTAAACCGACAAAGCGGCCTGCATCATGGCCCTTGCATATCCTACATTAAACGCGTACGCGGCGTACCCGCCACCGCCCGGATAGCCCCCGATGCGGCCGCGATCGCGATCATAGTCCAGCGCGCGAGGGTGCTCGGGATAAACCAGGCGCGTGTACTTCGCTTTGACCAGTTCCCGCATCACCGCGAACAGATTGTTTTCGCCTTCATCGATGAACACTTCGCTGTACCGCTCGTACGCCTTCTTGACCTTCACATTCCGAAAGTGTACGTGGTTGATGCGGTCGCGCGATGCGAAATAGTGGCACACGTCCACCGGGTCCTGTCCCATTTCCCGGGTTACGCCGCAATCGAACGTGATGCCGTTGGCTGGGCTCTTCACGATTTCGATGAGCTTCTTCCAGCCCTCCACGCTGCCCATGATCTGCTGCGAGCCCCGGCTGATGGGAGCGGGTGGATCGTTGGGGTGCAGTGCCAGCCTGACCCCAGCCTTTTCAGCCTCCGGAATTACTTTCTTCAAGAAGTAGGTGATGGTGGCCCACATCTCGTCCAAAGTGTGGGCGCCCTCATTCGGCAGTGCGGGCAAGTCTTTGAACTTCTTCCCTTTTTCATCCTGCCTGGTCTGGTATTGCTGAGCGGCGGTCTGCTCCAGTTCATAATCGAAGCCCGTCCACCCCGCGCCGGCGCGGCCGGTCTCCTCGAAGTAGCCTTCCATGGCCCGGTGCGCATACCAGTTGTACTCCACCACCGGCAGGCCCACCTTTCCAGCCGCCTGAATGGAGGCGATCACCTTCTCGATCTCCTCGTCGCGCCCCTCCCGGCCGTAGATGGCGTTGTCGAACCCCGAGATCATCAGATTGCCCAAGGTGAGGCCGAGGGCCTTCAGTCCGTCCACCTGGGTCCTGAGGCGGCTCTCTTCCCAGGGAATCCGCCCGCCGCCCGAGAGCACATAGTCGACGCCAAGCTGCTTGATCCGGCGGGCCGAGGCCTCGTTCACGCCACCCTGGCCTCTGCCAGGGCCCCCGGCAGCCGGCGCTGCACCTGGCGCTCCCGTAGCAGCCGTTCCGCCCGGCGCGATGGCCGCGGGCGCTCCAGGAGTTCCTCCCGGCGCCGCGCCGCCCGGGGTTGCACCCGGTGCTCCACCCGGTCCGGCCGGTGCTCCACCACGGCCTCCGCCGCCGAAGCCGCCATCGCCCACGCCCAGACAGATCTTGGGCGTGTCTTTTCCTTCGTAGTGCGGCCCGGGCATAGTCAACCCGTGCGCGGCCGGAGTTGCCAAGGCCGCGACACCGGCGGTCTGCATCAGCCTTCTGCGAGATATATTGTTCATCGATCGGTCCTCTCTTTTTGACTGGGGCAGGTCGAGGACCTGCCTTACGCTCTTGCCTCGCTATTCGCTCGATTCAACAGTGCCTTCATATAGGCGAAACCATAGGCCGTTTGCGCATTGCCGCCGCCCACGAGGCTGGGCGTATGGTCCAGGATCACAATGCCGTCATAGGCCACATCGCGCAATGCCTTCATGATCTTATACATGTCGTAGTAGCCGTTATCCATGAAGGTCTCGACAAAATGGGGCAGCGGCGCGCTCACGTTGCGAAAGTGGATCTTCCAGACCTTCTGCGCGCCGAAATAGCGGATCATCTCTTCGGGATCCTTGCCGGTGAGTTGCTTGCCGCCCTCCAGCCAGGTACCGCAACACAGGCAGAGCCCCACGTTGGGGCTGTTAGCGATCTCCATGGCGCGCCGGTAGCCATCGAAATTCGCGAAGATGCAGCGCGGCACGCCCGCCAGCAGGGGCACCGGAGGATCGTCCGGATGGATGCCGATTCGAACCCCCGCCTCTTCTGCCACGGGCGCTACCTGCCGGATGAAGTAGGTGTAGTTCTCCCAGATCTCTTCCTTGGTGAATTCGCGGCCGTGGGAGAGCGGCTCCTTGAATATCACCCCGTCCCAAACGCCCTGTTTGTTGGGGCTGGCCAAATCGAATTCCCTGGCGTTAGCCCCACGAATCGTCGCCCGGCCGCTCGACCAGATGCCGTTGCCCATGTGGGCGTAGGTGGTGTAGTAGATCCCGGCCGTCCCCAGATTGCGCAAATACTGTTTGTACTCTTCGATCTTCTTGTCGCGCCCCGGGAGGTTTAGCGTCACCTCGGGCATATTGTGCACGCTGGTGTTGCCGATGTTCCAAACCGCGATCCCGGCGTCGGCATAGCGTTTCTTGATTTGCTGGAAACCCTCGGCGGTGCGCAGGTCCGGCGTCGACGCGACGCTCACATACTCCGCGCCAAGCTGTTGCAGAAAGAGCAGGTCGTTGTCCGTCGGTTTGGCCCCGGTTTGCGCGCACAGCTTGATGCCCGGTTGGATCGTGTGAGTGGCTGCCTCGCTCTCGGACCCAGAGGCCACGAGCGCCGCTCCCAGCGCCCCGCCCAGCGCCACCTTGGCAAATTCTCTTCGATCGGCGTTCGCCATATTCTATCCCCGGATTCCCATCGGCGGCGGCGCCGCGCTGCGCCGTTGCTTGCGGATGGCTGCGAAATCGAAGATCGCTTGCGCAACCGGCGTCCCGATCACCTCGATGCGCTTGAGGTCCCGCGTACCCAGCCCCACATCTTCGGCCAGCCTCAGCGTGCTGTCGCATCTCTCGAATGGCGGCGTCCCACGGTCGGCCATGGGGTCGAATCCCATAAGCGCCATCGAAACCGCGTCGGTTGTGACGGGATTCATTCCAGCCACAATCACTCCCGGCGCCACACCTTTGACCTCCTCGCGCATCCAGGGGCCTTCTCCGCCGGTCATCGTCTTGATGCCTTCGACGATGGCCAGGTGGATCGGCCGCGCCGACACCAGATCCACCACCGTGCGCGGCACCCGCCAAGTGTCTTCCCGTGGAGTGCTGGGGTCTTTTTCCGGCGGCGCGCTCTTGGATGGCTGGCGGTTTCCCGCGTGGATCAGGTTGCGCCCGCCCTTGGGAATCAACGTCGGCTCATCCACGCCGGCGCCGGTCCCATAGATCGTGCACGGCGTGAGTCCGAAGCAGTTCTTCATGGAGAGCGTCACGCCCGCCGTGGCATGCTCCTTCATCTTGGCGATACTCACGAAGACGTCGCAGTCCTCGTACGAGTGGTTCAGGTCGAAGGCCGGGAACATATAGCCGCCGTAGGGCACCACCATGCGCGAGTACTTCTTCGCCCGGCCCAGGTAGTTGGTATTCTCGAACTCCACGTTGGCCGCCGCGCTCAGGATGTCGCGCGGCTCCCAGTTGGCCTGCAGCACATATTCCTCCACGGGCATGGCCGTGGACCAAGGGCTTTCCAGCACCCGGATGCGGCGCGCGCCGGCCTTGCCCATCAGATGGACTGCCGCGGCAATCACGTGGGGATGGGTATAGTGGGTATCCTCCAGGGACAGGTATCCCAACCGATAGGTCGGCGCACCAGTCAGATTAATCTTGATCGCGACGGTCTTATTTCGGACCAGCCGCTCGAGCCCACCCAACTGATCGAACATCTTCTGCATGGTTGGCACCAGTTCGCTCGCGTCGTAGGTCTTGCATCGAGCGACCGCGACCGGCGCGGTGGGAGCGATGGCTGCCCGGCCCAGTTTAGAACCGGCCAGGTAAGCGCCGGAAACGGCGGCCCCAGCGTTGATCATCCATTGCCGCCGGCTATAGTTACAGTGCATCTTAGTCTCCTAAAGTCCGTCGTGCCTAAGTGGCGCGCATTTCTTACGTCTCCAACTCCAGAGCAACGTACTGGGATACCTGCGGCAGATGAACCTCCACCGCATCCTTTTGTGATTCCATCTTCACACTCGGTACCGCTGGCTGGTCGATCGTCGACGCCGTCACCGCGCGATATCGACCCGCAATCCGCACACTGGCCGAGTCCGGGCCGCGATTGGCGTAATACAGCAGGTGCACCACCGCCTGTTTCCGGTCCGGCGCCATCGTATAAAAGGATGCCGTGGCGCCTCCGTTCCAAAAGCGCACCAAATCGTAGCGGTGGCTCACCAGCATCACCGAATCGTTGGCCCACAGGTAAGGATCGTCGGGATCCGCGTTGGCCTGCGCGACTCTTCCTCTTCCCACGGTCCGCACCGAGTATCGCGGATCCTCGTCCGCCTTCGCAGGCGTACCCGGCACCTCGCCCCACTGGGGCGCGGCAATCAACATGCCGCCAGCCTGCACAAACCCCAGAATCTGTTTTCGTAGACCGGGCGGCGGCGGGTCCGCGTCAATGTAGATCACGGCACGGAGAGAATCGAACGACTGATCGGAGACGCCTTCCTTGGGCAGGACGCGATAGTGCTGTCCCGCGCGCCCCAGCAAGTTCAACAACTCGCGGCTGAAGAACTCATTCTTACCGGCGAAGTCCGATACGACCCCCACTACGGCTGCCGGAGCATATCCCGACCAGTTCTTGTGCGCTGCAAAAAACCCGGCCGCGGCGGCGACTCTCTTCCATGCCGCCACTGCGTCTGGCCGCTGGCCGGCCAATCCCGCCGCGAGTTGCTGATCCAGGGAGAGAACCCACCGCCCACCGTGCGCCGCGCTGTCCGCAATGGCGATCAGGTAGGAGTCCGCGGAAATCCGGGCATTCTCGGCCGGAGGAGCATCCACCCAAACGGAAGTTTCAGGGTGCAGAGCCATCGCCAGTCGGATGTTCCAGCCATTGGAATCCACCCAGGGGACGCCTGTGGGTCCCGCCCCCATCTGGGCCGCACCCCCGCGCGCCATCTTCACTCCGGGCCATTCCCCCTTGAGCATGGTGATCCCCGCCGGAAGGGCCTCGGGATCGGCTACGTGGAGCCCGTCCTGCCGGGCGCGGTCTCGCACCGCCCCCAGGTCGTCACCCTTCCCAATCAGCAGATAATCGATCGCTGTGCCTTTCAACAGGCTCAGGGTGGCAGGATCCTTCCAGGCATTCGGCCATCGCATCGGCGTCCATAGCGCAACCATTAGGCCCTCCCGGCCATGTACCCCAGTAGGACAGACGATCGCTTTCCGTCGTCTGTCAGCCGGCTCCAGCCGGCCGTCCACCAGTGAGCGGCGCAGCCGACCCTGCACCGCCGTAACCAAACCGGCTATCGCCGGTTGACAGACGACCAAAAACGATCGTCTGTCCCACGTTACCAGAGAATCTTGATCGTAACGTTCATCATCGGAACGCCGCCGTCGGCTACCGAAGTCGCCTCGTTGCCCGACGGTATCTTGCCGAAGAGGTTCGCCGAGGTCGGCGTGGTCGAGCCCGTCACCACGTTCTTCAAATCGACGGTGGTGTTCATGTTGCCCCAGTTGTACCACTTGAAGGGGTTCTGGAAGTCGAAGCGGACCTGCATCTTCAGCCGTTCCTTGATCGGAATCTCCTTCCGAACCGACATGCTGAATCCGATTCCGCGCTGCGTGGTGAAAGTATCCTTTCCCGCATTGCCAAATGTGTAGGCAGCGGGATAGGCGAAGTCGGCCAGGCTGTTGATGGTGGAGTTCTGGTTGCCTTGGTTGAAGCGATCGCCGCCCAAATCCTGCCAGTTGTTGCGTAGGGTCGCGAATCCCAGAAGGTTGGGGCGTCCCTGAATGCCGATGAAGGCGGGCAAATAATTGTACGGGCTGTTGGTCATGCCCAGGCTGACTGGGTTACCGGAGTAGATGTCATACGTTGTGACCAGAGTGTAGCCTCCGAACAGCACGTTCAGCACTCCGCCCCGATTCATGAACTGACGGCCCTTGCCCAGCGGGAGGTCGTAATTGAAATTGCCGACAAACCGGTTCCGCCGGTCCCACGAGGAAAGTCCCTTGTACAAATCGGATGCCACCAGCACGTTGCCTACGCCCGAACCATCGATGCTCTTCGCATAGGTGTAGAACGTGTTGAGCGTCAGCCCCTGCGAGAATCGTTTCGACAGTTGAATCGTGCCGCCGTGATAGGTCGAATGGCTGATGTTGCCACGGTAGGTAATCGTCCCGTAGTTCGGGTAGGGCCGGTAAATCTGGGTGTTGGCGAGAAACGCATTCAACGCCGTCGGGTTGTTGGCGTCGTAGTCCCACGGGAGGGCGTTGTATTGCGGCGTCTCCAGGTTCCCTACGCTTCCCGAGCCGTCGTAAGTCAGTTGCAGCAGGTAGTTGTTGGTCAACTGGTACTGCAGATTCAGGTTCCAGGTCATCGTGTATGGGTTGTGCAGATCCCTGACCGTCATCGTGGTGTTGCGCGAGGAGTAGTTGGTTCCCAGAAATGGCTGGGTGCCATTTGGCAGGAGAGTCGGATAGACGATGGCGTTCGGTCCGTGGCTGATCTGGTAGATCGGCGTCGGATTGCCCGAGACCTGGGACTGAGTCGTCGAGATGCTGTATTCGTCAAGCTGGCTGGGCGCAAGTCCCAGGTCCACATGGCTCAAGGCGAAACCGCTGCGGACCACCAGTTTGTTCACCGGGTGCCACGCCAGCCCCACCCGCGGCTCGAAGTTGGCATTGTTCCGATTGGTGATGTTCCCGCCGGGATGCGTGATCTGGCCCATCGAGCCCGCGACGAGAGTATCCGGCAAGGTGGGGTCGAACTGGGAGAATTGCCCGTACTTGGTATGCCAGGGGCTCTCGTTCATGTACCGTACACCCAGGTTCAGCGTGAGGGTGGGGCTGACTTTCCAATCGTCCTGGAAATAGACGCTTTGGATATTGTCGCGGGGGAGCCAGCTCGCCGTCGGAATCGAGAACGTGGCGGAGCTGACCGATCCCAGCAGGAACGACGCCAGGCTGATCCCGCCCGTGTTGGGCGTGGTTTGCGTTCCGCTACCGGTTAGTCCGGAGGCGCCATCGAACGAGAAGCTGCCGCTCGGGCTGCCCAGGTTGTAGTTGTTCTGGCGCTCGTGAATCAGATCGTAGCCGAACTTGAAGCTATGCTGTCCCTTCACCCAGGTCATGTCGTCTTTCAAGCTAAAATTCTCGAGGATGTTCGTGGTAGGCCCGCCCACAGTGAGCGGCAGACCGCCGGGCAGCAGCGTAGCTGCGACATTGGGAATCCCCAGGAGTTGCGCCAGGCCCTTGTTGGTATCCGGCGCCTGGATGCGAGGCTCGAATCGATAATAGCCGACCCGGAACTCGTTGATCAGGTTGCTGCGGAGGATCTTTGTGGCTCCCAGTGTAGACGTAGTCTGAAAATCGTTCTCCAGGACGTAGCTGGAGTCCAGGAGCGGCTGGGCGAGCTGTGGATTAGGCTGGCGCTGGTAGCGCGAATTGTAAGTCCAATTGCCGAAGATCTTGAAGCTCGGGTCAAACTGGTGATCCAGGCGGCCGGTGTAGTTCTCCCAGAACACCTTCTTCAGGTACGTGCCCTGGAAGTTATTGGAAGGGCCCGTGTTGCTGTAGGTTCCTGGCGCATTGGGAAGGCCCCACGGATCCAGGGCTAAGAATTTGACGGCCACCGGGTCGATGCGCGATTGCGGGATGATATTGCCCGGAATGGGATTGCGGGTCCAGGTTCCGGTGGCAAGCTGGGTGGTCGTCAGGGGGTCGTAGAGCGGATTGGCCGTCACTCCGTGCCCCGCAAAACTAAAGTTGCCCGCCAGCATGCTGGCATCGGGCACCGTATACGCCTGCTGTTTGGCCTGCTTCTCGATCAGCCGCTCCACGGCAAACACGAAGAACGTCCGATTCTTGCCGTTGTACAGCTTGGGGATGTAAACGGGACCATGCAGCGTCGCGTTGGGCTGCTGGAAAAGCTCCGACGGCGTCGCCACCTGCCCCGGCTGGACCTGCCCGAAATGATAAAGATCGAAATACTTCCGGTGCTGCATCGCGCTAACCCGCCCAAATTCCGAAATCTCACCGTGCAGCGTGTTGGTCCCCGTTCGCTGAACCGAGGTCATCGCACCGCCGGCGGAATGCCCATACTCCGCGGGAAGCGTGCTGCTCAAGACCTTTACCTCTTCGACAGTGCTCTGGATCGGGTCGGTGGTATAGATGGTGCCGTTGTTGTTGCCCACCGCAAACGTGCCGTCCTGGAAGTATCCGATGTTGCTGTCCTTCAAACCGTCAATGTGGAATCCCTGCAGATTGCCGGAGTACCCAAAGCCCTGGATATCCAGGTTCGGCATCAAATAAAACGTAGCCTTCACATTGCGCTGGTACAGCGGCATATCCTGAAGGTATTTGCCTTCCAAAACCGCGCCGCTCGACGACGTCTCGGTTTGCAGTTGCGGAGCTTCGCCGGTCACCTTGACGGTTTCGGACGTGCCGCCTACCTCCAGCGCGGCGTTGATCGCCAGATTGTCGCCGACGCGCAACTCCAGGCTATCCCGGACATAGGCCTTAAAGCCAGTCAACTTCACCTCGATGCGATACGGGCCGGGACGGAGCGTGGGTACCCGGTAGAGCCCGTCGGCGTTCGAGAGCGTCACGTTCTCGAAGTTGGTCTCGGTGTTGACCACCGTCACTTGCGCCCCAGGGACCACCGCGCCCGATGCGTCCGTGACCCGGCCCGAAATGGTGGCCGTATCCAGTTGGGAGAACAAGGGGGTGTTGGGGATTAAACCCAGCAGCATCGTGAGCAGAATCGTCGTGGATCTGGTTCGCATCGAATCAGCACTCCTCTTCCTCGGTTGCGACCTTGCGGCACTACCCCGGATGGGTCTGGACATTGCTGATCCGACAATAAAAAGGAGTCAGGTTCTAACTCCCCTCCGAGACTAGGCCTGGGTTCAACGCAACGATTGGGCTGATGTTATGCCTAATGGTCAGCGAAGTCAAGGGGGTAACCGCTATGGATAACGGCGCACAGGGGTGAGTTATAGCGCCAGAGCCCAATAGATTCAAGGTGCTATGGCGGGCGCCGTTGCAGTACGTGTATCACGGTGAATTGCACGTGCGGAGCGCCGGTCTGTGGGGTCGAACCAAAAAGGCCGCTAGCCCGATCCCCTGGGGATTTCCATATCTTCAGGCCTTGTTGTGGGACAGGTTGACAACTGTTGACAACCTGCCCCACAAGGCCTCACCAAAGGTGCGACGCCACCATCTCCGGCTGTGCCGGCGTATTCCCGATCACTCTCGCATGCAGGACGAATTGCAGATTCCGGGTTTCCCATCCCGTGGGTAACTTTCGCAAGATGACGCCCAACTGCTCGGGGTCGGTCAGCAATCGCCCGGCCGCTTCGGTGCCGAACTGCTTCAGCCCGGCCGCGACCATCAATGTCCCTCCGGTGAAAGAATTGCGGATGCGGCAAACCAGGATATAATCCTCCGGGGCCGACCCATCCTCCCTCGCCGGGATAGACCACTGCTGGCCCTTCCCCTGCGTATCCGCGATTACCGTCTTCATCTCCGGCGTCCACTGGAACCGGAACCGCCAGGATTGCTGCAACTCCATGGTCCAACGATTGGTGACGGCGCCGATCAGAAGCGTCGGTGTTTTTCTCAAGTCCTCGAAGACCACCCCGCTGGCCAGACGCAGCCGGGCGACCTTCGACTTGCGCGCCAGCATCGACGATACTTCGTTGGCCGCCACCATGTCTCCAAACCCTACATACTGGTTGAACACCGGGATCATGTCGGAGCCATCCAGTTCTTTCGGGGGCACCTGGATCGCCCGTTGGGCTTGAGTTTCCCGCGGCGGCTGGTTCGCTTCGCTCAACTTCATGGCCCGCCAGGAAGGGTGGTAGACAATGGGATGCGCTACGGCCAGGAGCATGGGTTCCGGTGCCCGGAACACCGGATCCCAGAAACGCTGGAAGGCTTCGTTGTTCGGATTCGGCCCCGAAACCTTGATCAACGCGTATACCGCCATGGCTGCCACGGCCGTTAACCCCAGTGCGATGATCGCACCCCGTCGCCACCGGCGTGCGGAACGCTCCGCGACGGCCGGTGCGGCCGGTGCCACCGGTGTGACCGGCGCCACAACCTCCTCGTGAGTAGTGGCCCCGTAGTGGAATTCCGGCGCATACGCCCCAGGGTGCAGGTCGATGCGAATCTCCGAAGCCACCCCCTCCGATGTAACGTAGAACTGCGCCAGCCGTTTCCGGACCTCGCGCGCACCCACCCGCACGATGGTGTCCTCGCCCAGATCGGATTGCGGCTGCCTGCCGAAGACCTCTATGGCGATGGTGCGTTCCTTGAGAGCGCCGGACTCTCCGGAAAGTGATTTTTCGCACACGTAGTCCAGGAATTGCTGGCAGCGTTTACTTCCGTGGAATGCCGGGCTGTTCAGGACGATCTGAAGTTGGCGGCGAATCTCCTCCGGACTGGGTGCGTTCCGGTCTTGTACGCCCGCCATCTCACGACCACCCGTCGCGATTTTCGACATGGAAACCTGGACCCCCTCAGGCAACTCCCATGATTCTGCTACTTCCGAGCCCGGAAAGCAAGGCAATTGCTGCCTGCACCGTGAGACACCGTGTAACCCGTTGACCGCTTGGGGATTCAGGCATAGAATCAACGCTGTTTGGGCGGGGGCAACCGCCACCGAGGTACCCAACCAGGGGTCCGGAGCGGTTGCCAGGTGAAGTGTTTGCGAGGGGAGAATAGCTTCAACCATGCTTCGGGGGCTGCCGATTCACTGCCGTCCCCAGTTCACAGATGAGCACTCAGAGGTGATCCACACTAAGGAGGGGAAACCCATGTATCGGTTTTTGAGAGTTGCGACAGCCGCTTTGCTTATGACAGGTTGGGCCTTTGCCCAGAACGCCACCGGCACGATTGACGGGCGGGTTACCGACGCCACCAGCGGCTCCGTTCCGGGCGCAAAGGTGACCATTGAGAATCAGGCGACCAACGTCCACTGGTCGATGGAGACCAACTCGGAGGGACGATTTTATCAACGGTATCTTCAGCCGGGCTCGTACCGGATAACGGCCGAGAAGGCCGGTTTTCAGAGGTATGTCCAGAACGACATCCTGCTGGACGTTGAGCAGACCGTCTCGCTCACCGTAGCCATGCGCGTGGGAGATATCACCACCACCGTGCAAGTGGAGGCAGCCGCGGCCCAATTGTCCACCGAAT
>OBLT010001777.1_pt1 | contig 13607 bp, 5 predicted proteins | sample 1518721 | NCBI WGS metagenome assembly OBLT01 (sample SAMEA3539307, study PRJEB22396) | soil metagenome | biome: tundra; feature: field; material: soil | place: USA | collected 2010-05 | depth 0.15 m | reverse complement strand
CACCCAGTCAATGGCCTTATTAACCGGGGCTTGTGCTTTATCGATCGTCTTCTTTACCGTTCCGCTGATATCGCCGAGCCCGAGCAAGCTGGCCAGAAAGCCAATTGCGACGGGGATCGCCTTGGCCAATGCGTTCTCGACAAATGTCGCAGCTACATCAATCGCTCCCTTCGCGATCGCTGCCATTGAATCGATGACAGCGTTGACAAGGTCCAGGATCTCCGACCCGTGGTTGATGAAGAACATGACAATGTCATAGATTGCCTTGCAGGCTTTAAAGAACGCCGACGCCGGGTTGAGCAGGCCGACGATCCAGGTAACACCAGCGATGATCACGCGCTCCTTGATGAAGTCGAAGATGGCGTCCAAGACCATCGACTTCAGGTCCGCTACCTTGTCCTTAATGAACCGCCACAGGCCGCCGACGCCTTGGGTCATGACGATCTTGAAGATCTCCGCGCCTTGCTCGAGCTTGGCTACGACCGGCTCACCAACGATCGCCACTGCCCTGGCGCGGAAGTTAGCGTAAGTGAGCCCGAGTATTTGCAGAACGATGCTGACGATGCCCTCCAGGTCGAAATTATCCGGCAACTTCAAGCCCGCGCCAGCCAGCGCACCGAGGAGCCATGTCATCAGGCCTTTCATCAGGTGCGTGCCGATGTTGGACTTGAAGTTCTTCAAGCCCAGCATCACGCCCGAGACCAGATTGCCGAGAAAACCGATGGGATCGGAAATAATGTCGATGATGACGTCGGCAGCCTTCGAAAGAATGCTGAGCAGCATGTCCTTGAAAGCGATAATCTTCTTGATAAGGCCGACGGTTGCGTCATAGACACGCTGCCAGAGGGATTTGTTCTCCTCGCGCAGTTTCTCCTCCATTGCCGACATCCGGTCATAGGAGGCCTTATATTGTTTTGCGAGCTTGTCGATGAGGCCATCGCGGCGCTGGTCGATCTCGCTGCTCATGGCATCGAAATCCGCGGACACCGTTTGCAGTGCGTCTTCGCCGAAGTGCTTCAGGCTGCCGTCAAGGCCGTTGACGAAAGTTTCAACCTTCTTGCGCCCGTCGGAGACTCCCTGCTTGGCAGCCTGGAGCTTCGCATCCACGAAATTCGCGACTTCGTCAATGGCCACATCGACCTGTCGCAAGTATTCCACGCGCGCTTTGGTCAGCGAGTTCTCGATTAGTTCCTCCCAGTCGCTGCCCCAGGTCGTGAGCCAGGTTCCGATTCCGCCTTTAGCGTCTTCGAAGGTGTCCTCGTAGGCCTTTTCCGCCCGAGCCAGCCCATCTTCAAAAATAGTTCCTGCACCTGTCACCATGGATTGGAGAATGCCTTCGACCTCTCCACGGGTCTGGTTCCGGATGCCATCGATCGTGTCGGTGACGCGCTGGTGCTCGAGCTCGGTCTTGGTAGCAGTGCTAGCCTGTTTACCCACGACCTTCCCGATGTGAAGTCCGCGCACCCCATGCATCGCGGCGAGGCCATGCGTGATCTGCGCCTGTGCCGCGTTGTGGCCCTGGTCCTGGACGGTGGCTTCGGATTTTCGGTACCGCGCTTCTACCGTCTCCTCATGCTTTTCGGCGTCCGATCGGGCCGATAGAGTCGATCCAAACTGGGGCTCATTGCCTTTTTCCAGCTGCTGCTTGGTTACGCCACTTTCCGCCATCGCGCCATCGGTGGGCGCACGGTCAGACGAGTAGTCGAGTTGCTCTGCCGGCAACGGGGCGGGGACAATCGGCGCAGCCGACACCGGGGCCGGTGGCGCGCCAAGCTTCTCCGACTGCAGATCGGTCTCTGGCGGCGCGGATTGGCTTTCTGCCGGCACATCCGTCGTGGCGGATTCAAGCGGCCCAGCCGCCGCGTCACGTTCAATCGACAACTGACCGCGCAACGTGCTGCTGGCTTCCGTCGCACCGGTTTTCATTACCCTGTCTGCTTGAGCCTCGGTCTTCGGCTGGGGCGTCGCCGCGGCGATCGCCTCCTTGAGTTTCCTCTTGAACTCATCGCGCTTGACTGTTTCCGCTTTGGCTTGGTCTAGATTTGCAACCGTCTGCACGGCCGCGGAACGTCTCTGCTCAGTTCGGGGTCTGATACCCGCAGCTTGGGCCGACGCTACTGCCACGGCCGCACCAGGCGAGGAATGGTTGCGCGCGCGCGAGGCACGGTGGTTGATGGCGCCGATTGCGGGACCGATTGCCTCCCGCGGTGACGATCCAGCCGCCTGTTCGGTTGCGCCGTCTGCCCGCAGCTTGGGTGGGCCTGCAGCTCTTGCTGCTGCTGTTACCTCGGATTTCCCGCCTTCGGTTCGTTTCGCACCGGCGGGCGCTTCGGGCATCTTCGACTTGTCTTCCCGGCCGGCTCCTCCCGGCGTCCTCTTCGCTCCAGTGCCCTCGGAGACGGTCGGTATTCCAGGTTCACGTACTGGATGAGCGGAAGCGTCCCCCGCCTTCGCAACAGCGTGAGGTTCTATGGCCGGTTGGGGCGGCACTGGCCTCCCTGGTTCCTGGGCATGCTCGAGTGCCACTTGCAGTCGCGCTTGAGTAGGTGGAAGCAGTGGAGACCCGGGCGCCACCGGAGGGGTCATATGAGCGGGTTTGGGCGCTAGCGGCGCAGGAGGCGCGGCGAACGGTACCAGAATCTTCGCCTCACTCGGCTGTCGTTCCGCAGACGGAGCCAGCAAGGCCTCCATCCTGGCGTTTCCGACGCTCCGTTGCAGTCCCAAACTCATCTGCGCCCGCGCCACCACATCTGGAGAAGTCGCGGAGATTCCGACGAAATTGCCGGCGCGAGCCACTGACGGCAGGCCGTTGGCGGGCGGCAGCTTGGCAACTGAAGGAGCGGGCGCATGGTCCACGCGCGGCGGGGCCACGGCGCGCGGACGGGGGAGTACCTCGTGTGCCAGTTCCTTCGTCGGCATGGTCAACCAGTGGGGGCGGGCGCCAGGATATCGGCCAGAGCCCAGCCATAAAACTCCACGCCGAATTCGCCTTGCGTGATCGGCTTGGCGACTTTTTGGTACTCGCGCGCGATGGCGTCCACCAGGTCGCGAATGCCGATCTTTTCCCTGCCCGCCGCCAGCGCGCGGAAGGCGGCATCGATGGACGCGTTACGCATGTTGCCGCCGGTGAGGGCGAAGCGACTGGCGATGTCCTGCAACTCGACGTCCGTGATGGCGGTGGAGGCGGCCGGCAAAGTGCGCTTCCAGATCTGGAAACGCATGGCGGCATCCGGGGTGGGGAAGTCGATGATCACCTGGATGCGGCGGATGAATGCCTCGTCGATATTCTTGCGGAGGTTGGTGGCCAGCACCACTACGCCCGAGTATTCCTCGATGCGCGTGAGAAGATAATTCACCTGGAGGTTGGCCCAACGGCCGCTGGCTTCGGAGCCCGTTTCGCCGCGCTGCCCGAAGAGGGAGTCGCATTCGTCGAAGAACAACAGGGCGTCGGAATCTTCGGCCTCGGCGAAGACGCGGCTGAGATTCTTTTCCGTCTGGCCCACCCATTTACTCACAACCGCCGAGGCGTCCACCTTGTACAGATCGATGCCCTGCTGGTTGGCAATCAATTCGGCGCACAACGTTTTGCCGGTGCCTGGCGCGCCGGCGAGCAGCACTACCAGGCCTTTGCCCAGGGCAATCTTGCGCTCGAAATGCATTTCGCGTTCCACGCGGCTGCGCAGGCGGACGCGGTTCAGCAACTCGCGCACCTGCGTCTTGTTCGGCTCGCTCAGGATCACGTCGTCGAGCGTCAACTGGCGGGTGGGTTCGATCCGCCGGGCGAAACCGAGGAGCCGGCGGCCGGCCTGTTTGCGGCAGGCAGCCTGCAGATCGTCGGCGGTGATCTGGGGATTGGAGAACGATCGCAAGCGGGCCGCGGCGCGCGCGGCGGCCACGGCATCGCGCACCTGGCCTTCGGTGATCTGGAAAGCGGCGGCCAGGCGAGGAGCCATGGCCTCGCTACTCTCGATTAAGGATTCGAATTGCAATGCCACCATCCAGATGCGGCGGCGCAGGTCGAAGGGCGGCACCGGGAACTCGAAGCGCACCAGGCCCGAATCCTGGAATCGCCGGGAAGGGTCGGGGTGCGCCGAGCCGGCGAGAAAAGCGATTCCGGGGAAGGCATGCGCCGCTCGCAGCAGGTACTGGCCGAGATGCGCGGGCCGCTCGTCTTCCTGCAGATGGTCGATACCGTCGGCGTAGATGGCCGCGCCCAGCAGGCGGGCCTCGCGAAAGGCCAACTCCACCGTCTCCTCCCACTTCGCGGGTTCGCGCAGGGCCGCTTCCACGTCGAACGCGAGGAGGAGCCGATCGTGTTGTGTCGCGATGGCACGCGCGGCACTCTCTTTGCCGCTGCCATAAGGGCCGTAAAAGACCACGGCCGGCTGGTCTTTTATGTGACTCGCGAAATCGCGCAACTCGGTGAGGAGGTCGGCCGGCAGGAGGAGCGACTCCCACCGGCCGGGCGGGAGCAAACGGACCATCCCCCGGCAACGCGCGTCCGGCTCGTCCGACGCCAGCAGAAAGGCCGCGATCCGGTCGTCCAGCCGGACGAAGCGGCTGGAGTGTCCCTCTTCCTGCCCGCTGGAGACAAGAATGCGATTGCGAAATAGCGGGCCGGCAGGCGACAGAAGGGCGCGCGCGCCCTCGAGCGATCCGATCTTGTGGAGCACGATCTGCGCGATCAGCTCGATCGTGGGATGGGAGCGGGAGGCGTCGTCTTGCAGATAACCGTAGATGCGCCGGTAGCGGATGTCCAGTTCCGGCAGCAGACACAGGAGCGCGATGTCCCGCTCCACCACACCGAGCCCGAACGCTTGTGCCAGGCGGTTCACTCGCAGATCGACGTCCGGTGCAGTCCGTTCTTCGGCTCGCGCGATGCGTTCGGCGGCTTCGTCCTCCGCGGTATGGAAGGGGCGCAGGATCTCGAAAACTTCATCGGGCAGGTAATCCGGCGGTCCGATATCGGTGTCGAGGTAGTGCTCGATTTCGGCCTCGGTGACGTGCACCATCCCCCAGAGGTTTTCGGGCTTATGGGCGCCGATGGTCATGCGCCAGCGCAGGGTCTGAGCGCGAATCAGCAGGTCGACGCGCGCCAGTTCGTCGCGCAGATGTTCGCCCGAGTTCCGATAGGCGCTCCCGAGAAGATGCACAGCCGGTTTATGCTCTTTCATGACGGAGCCCTTTCGATGCGGAAGGAAACGCGGCGGTCGCCCAGCCAGGAGATCGCCGGCGTGGGGGCGAGGTAGCCCGACATTTCCAGAATTGCGTCGAGCGGCGCAGGCCGCATCTTGACGTGGATTTCATCCGCCCGAATGTCGATACGGCCGGAGCGGCGGACGAGGTTGCGTAGCAGGTAGGGCACCGAGGAGTGTGCGATGCCGCGTAGCCAGCGGGCCCACAGGCGGAGCAGATGAATTCCCGCGATTTGCAGGGCGGGAAGCGGTGGTGCGCCCGCCGGCCACGATTCGGTAAGCATCGCGGTCCACTCAGCCGGCACGTCGCCGGCGATTTGAATAGCGGGATCGAGCGACGAGCGATCGGCGATCAGTTTCGCGATTTGTGCCAGGAGCGATTCGCAGAGCGCGGGGTCGAGCGTTTCGAGAAGCGTGGCCACGGGTTCGGGCTCGGCGAGGCCGCACCATAAGGCCAGGCCCGGGTCGGGCAGGCCGGCGCGCACGGCGGGACCGCCGCCCCACTGCATGCCCAGGGCGAGCAAGATGCCGGTCAAGTCTGCGGCCTCCGGCTCTTTCCGGCTGCGGGCCACCATCGAGGCGAGCCGTGTTTCCGTGATCGCGCGGACCAGCAGGAAGAGGCCGGCGCAGCCCGTCTCGATGCTGTTTTCGGCGGCACGGTGGAGCGCGATGGGATGGCGCACCAGCAGTTCCTGCAGAACATTCGCGGCGGGTTCGCCCAGCGACGACGCGGCTGCGAGTGCTTCGGACGATTCGCGCGGAAGCCCGCTCCCTGGCGCCGCCACGCGCCCGGAGCGGATTTGCTGTAAGGCCGAGAGCGGATCTTCCAGCAGCAGGAGTGCCTTCCACGCCGCCAACAGCAAAGCCAGCATGGAGGCGGTGGCGGGGTGCGCGGCGAGTTCCGGTTCGGCTGCGGCGAGTGTGGCATAGAGCCGCATGGCGTTGCTCTCAGAATCTGCGTGCCCCCGGTCGAGTGCTACTACGGCGGCGGAAAGGATCTGGCGCAGTCGCTCCAGCAGGCGCCGTTGATTCGGCGTGGGTGCGCCGGCTGGAGAACCGATTCGCGGCTGCGGCGAGAGATTGCCCGCGTCCTCGCGCGGCCAGGCCGCCAGCATCTGTTCGAGCCACGCGTAATCCAGCCAGTCCAGCGCGGCGGCAAGGCGCGCCCGATGCGCGGTCCAGCGCTCTTCGGTCAGGCTGCTCGCGGGAACCGCAAGGTATCCCCTTCGCCGGGCGAATCGGAGTATGCTCCAAACCACTCCCGCCAGGGCGCGGCGGTCTGTCCAATCGGCCGGACGCGGGCCGGTCGCAATGTAGGCATCCAGCAGCCCGCTCTCGTCCACCGTCTGCGCGGACCCCAGTCCTAGCGCCGCGGCAATCTCCAGCGCGGCGCGCACGAACATGCGGAATTCACCGCTCGCCGGCTCCCGCACTTCTGGACGAACGGCCTCGCGCCACAGCTTCGACGCGGCTTCATCGTCGAGCAGACCGAGCACGGCTTTCAGGCAGCCTAGCCCTGCCAGGTAGCGAAAGATGGCGGCTAGCTCCCTGGGGTGCTCGATCAGGATCGCCAGAATCGCTTCCTTCGCCGGGGCCAGCCGGTATTTCGCGAACGCGCCGTAGCACCAACGCTGCCAGGCCAGCCCACGCAGGAGGTCGGCGATGAAGTGAGCGGCGTAATCGGCCTGATCTTCGAATCGGAGGACATTCGCGGCGTCGGCATTGCCGCCGATGGCACGTACGATTTCAGCGCCCATCCGGGCGCCCCAGCCATAAGCCAGGGCCGTCTCATTGGGCGCTGGCCCGACGTGCAGCGCAATCGAGATTTGGGCGCGCCGCACCACATAGACCGCGGGGTCGTTCTCAAAGGCTGCTTCGAGGGTCGCTTCATAGGCATCCAAGACGCGGCGGCGCACACCGCGTTCCAGCGCTTCTACGGCGAGCGCGGTCTGCGGTCCGGCGTCCATCACGCGATACCTGCAATTCCAACGGCCTATATGAAACGACATCGACAACCTCGCCTACGGACTGGTACTGGCCGCCGACACGCCCGACTGGAAGCTGCCCAGCAGCGCCGCCAGCGCGGCCTGGCTTACCGTGGGGGGAACATAAGTGCCCGTCAACTTCCCGCCGATGTTCAGGTCGCCGAAAACGGTGACCAGCGGCGCGGGCTGTCCCGCTCCGGTGGCGTCGGTAAACTCGAGCTTCAAACAGGGAGTGAAGCTGCCATCGTCAGCGGAGAAGCCGATTACCAGTTGCTTCTGCAGAATGCCGCCGGAACCCAGGTCTATGCGAAGCTCGTCGTTGCCGCCATCCTGAAAGCGGTACATGGAGGGCACAGCCGGCGCGCTATCGGCGGTGAAATCGGCCGCATCGACAAACTGCAAGGCTCCACCGGCGATGCGCAGGCTTCCGTTGACTACGGTTTCCCCCCGCATTCGTATGGTGCCGTCCTGGAGAATCTCCAGCCGCGGCGACAGGTTCACCGGAGATTGAGGATCGCCGCTGTTCAAGTCCTCCGGCACGAACACGGCGAAGCGGCGCGACTGGTTCTGGGCCGGATCTTCTCCCTTCTGATAAACGTAGGTGGTGCCGTCCACCACGCGCGAGACATCGGCGCTGGACTGCTTGCCCACCTCCACGCGGGTGCCGTTCGCGGGATGATCGATGGTTTCGCCGGCCACGCCGATGTAAGTGCGCGCCGAGCCGTCGATGCTGTATTGGCCCACGGCGGTTTGGATGATGCGGCCGAGATAAACACGCCAGACATCCTGCGGATCGTCGGACATCGGCGGCACCGGCGCGCTCAGCACGCTCGCCGGCACGCCGGGCGGATTGCGCGCGTCCACGGTGCTCGACACCGGCAGTTCGACGAGGATCTGGGGCGTCTCGTTGGCCCGGTACGCGCTCCCCGTCGAGCCCGGAACGCAACTGCCGTAGCCATCGGGAGTGTTGCCGGCAGCCACGCGGCCGTAGACGATCCAGACATCCAGCTTGTCGGTTGCCAGGTCGTCGAAGGTTGTCGCGGTGAACGTCTGTTTGCCCGCCAGCAGTACTTCGCGGCCGTAGCCATCGATAGCGAGGCCCGGACTGACCGAGAATCCGCCGGTTTCCTGGGAGATGTCGAGCCCGGAAACAATGCCCCAGGAATGGAGCGTCACGTTATGGCGCCGCCGCAGAGCGAGCTGATAGAGCTGCTCGTCGGTGAACTCGTTCACACGCAGGAATTGTTTGTCGAAATAATTGACGCGGGCAAAGGTTTGGCTGGTCATGGGAGGTTGATGTCCTCGGTTTTGGTTTGCGGGATCCAGGGGCGGCCTTCCCGCTGATACTTCGGCTGGATTTCGAGCGTGATGGCCGCGGCCGCCTGCGGTACCTGGGTAGCGGCAATGTTGGCTTCGGTATGGTTCTGGCCGGCATTCAGGGTAATGGGATGGGCAAGTGGAATATTGGCGTAGGGCGTGGTAAACGCGGCGTTCGTCAATCTCTGCTGGAGGCCATCGGGCGGGGCGATGGTGAGCGGCTGATTTCCGGTGTTGGTGAGCAACAGGGAATAAGTCCACGGCTGATTCACATCGATGGGGTGCGTGATGGCCTGAACTTGCACATCCAGGTCTTTTAACGAGGCTATAGTCTTGCTGCCACTCACGCTGGACGCCGGCCCATTCGCCCAGGTAAACGCGATTTGGATTTTCACGGGTAGGTCCGCGTTGATACCGGCGGGATGATTGACCGTGAATTGCCCTTGATCGCCCTGCTGGAGGCCGGCAACTCCGATCGGCAACTGCGTGGCGGGACCGTTGCCTTCGGTTACCGTCACGGAATCGAGGTGAATGGCGACGCTCGCGGTGTTGGTAATCGTGAAGGTGTAGTCGAAGGGGGCTCCAGGAGGCGCCGAGGTTGGCAAACCCGAGAGATCGAGCGTCGGCGACGGCACCACGGGAATCGGCCCGGCGGTGACTTTGTTCCACCACGCGAAACTGCCACTCTCCCCGCTCAGATGAACTTCCAGCGAGAGGTTTCCGGTGGTACCCATGTCGCCCGCCTGGTGTCCGAACGTAAAGGTCTGGCTCGCACCGGGGAAAATTGCGGCGACGAAGCCCAGAGTGACTTTGGACAGCGTCTGCCCGGCAATGGTGCGAAGCTCCAGAAGCTTATTCATCACGATAGCCCCGCCACCGTTGTTCTTGGCGGTCACCTGATACTGCCACGGCTGCGCGGTCTCGATCACTCCAGGCATTTGAGAGATCGTGAGCGCCACGCTGGTACTGGCCGGCAACGCGCTCTCCAGGCCATGCAGCCAGGCCAGCACGAGCAGGGAAGTGAAACGCGGATCGGTAGGATCGGCCTGGATCGGTCCTTGTGAGATCCTGCCCGTGGCATTCAGACTGATGGAAGGCGTCGCGGCCGTGCCACCGCCGATGAGCGCCATGTTGCCTGTGCCGTCGGCCGTGAGCCAGGCGGAAAAATCGCCGCCCGAACCCGGCGCGCCGATGGCCAGGCGGGTGAACGGATCGTTGTCTTTCTTCTTGCCCAGATCGAGGCGGAATTGCACCACCGAATTGCCATTCACCTGGACGGTGGCGGCGCTCGCGCCGGGCAGCGGCGTTCCGGTCCGGGGTTTCGCCGGCGGCGTGAACGAGATGCCATTCGGTTCCTGGCTGGTGGGATCCTGGGCCGTCTGGGCGGAGCACCCTCGAATCTGCGTGGACGGCGGCACGGCAGGTTCCAGCCATTTCCGAAGTTCCAATCCGCCACCGGTGGCGGTGAGCGGCATATCCTGCGGGGTGAGGAGCGGCCCGGCGGAGGATTGCAGGTCTTGATCCTGATCCTGGTCCGGGTCGTCGGATACCAGACTGAGGCTCACCGGGCTGGACGTATTGTTGAAGTCGTCGAGCAACCTCCGGATGTCATCGCTGTCTCCAACGAGTGGCGGGGGCGCGCCAATGGTCTTGCCACCGGCCAGAAAAGCCAGTCCCATCGCCCCGCCGGGCAGGGGAGTAAGCCGCGCGCTGATCTGCTCACCGGCCGTGCCAGGCGTCTTCGACTCGGCCAGCACCAGGAAACCGGCGGCAGGCGATGGAAGCAGGACCGACGCCCGGTAGGCGAGCAAGTTGACGTCGCCCCAGAACGTGTTTTGGCCCAGGCGATCGATGGCCAGCCGCGGCGTCGAGACGCCGAAGCTATTGGTGGCGCTCACCAAAAAGCCGTTGCGATCGCGCCCGCCTGCCGGACCCACCTGCATCAGGGTGCGGGCACCGGGATCGGCCACGTTCTGGCCGATCAGAGCGACATAATCGACGTCTGGCGAGGCTTTGCAATCGATGCGTCCCAGATACACCGCGCCGTCGTAGGGAGGAACGGGGGCGCTTGCGGCATCGCTCACGCTGGCGGCGATCTGGCCGAATTCGCGCCAGCGCTGGAACGCGCCTGGCGAGCAGTCGTAGCGTCCGGGCTGTCGCACGCGCACCGGCACCAGGCAGTAGACGATCCACAAATCCACGCACGTAGCGGCGGGGTCGGCCGGGTTGGGCACATCGCTGGCGGATAACAGTTCCCGGCCCTGTGGGTCGATCGCAACGCCGGCGGCGACAGTGGCGGCGCCGGTCACATCGCTTGCAGGAATAAGCCCGAGGGCCACGCCCGGAACATGTTCGTAGAGATTGTGCCGCGCGTCCAGGCCGAGCAGATAGGATTGCTCGGCTTCCAGATCGGCGGCGGTGATCCGCTGGCCCTCGGCATAACTGACGCGCTGGCTGTCGGTGGCCATCGATTCTAGCCGCCTTTCTTGAGTTGTTCGAGCACCGCCTGCGCGTCGGCGATGAACTTAGCGGAACGGGCCTCATCAGGCTGCTGGATCGGCATGGTGGATAGCGCTTCCTTCACGGTCTGAGGGGTGGCATTCGCCAGGTCGATCAGGTTGAGAATTCCCCTTGCCTGCAGGCGTTTGGAAATGCCGTCGGCGATGCCATCCACTTTGCGCAAGTCGAGTTCCGGCGAGTTCGCGGGAAGCTGGGCGGTATCGACGGCTTGCCTTTTCGCTTGCTGCGCCGTGCCGAAATAGACTACCCGGCTTTGGCCGCAGTGATCCTGCTTGTAGTAACCGATCAGGCTGCCCACCTCTTCGCGGTCCGCGCAGCAGACGAAGATGTTCTCGCGGCGCAACTGTCCGCCGAAGTCCGCCAGGTCGGAGTATTCGAGCGGTTGGAAAGTGACATCGGAGATGCCGAGCTGGCGCAGGGGGCCGCAGGAGGAATCGGCGGTCTGCCAGATGAAAGGCGCGAGCGACACGGAATCGGCGGGCGCCGGCCAGCACTCGCGCTTCACGGGACGTCGGAATGGCGGATATTCGTTGATGTAAACCACCTTCAACTGTTGCTTCCCCTGGCTGTCGGTGCGGCGCCAGAGCCACACGCGCGCCAGGCGAACGCCGGTCTCCGGTCCACAGCCGTCGCAGAGGCAATGCAGGTAAGAAATGCGCCAGTCCTGCACGATCCAGAAGGCCAGCTCGTTGAACCAGTTCTCGGGAAACTTGCCGGTGGTTTGAAGATCGCAAAGATAATCGCAAAGAAAACAAAACGAACGCGGCGGGTTCTGGCGAAGCCATTGCAGCAGGCGGCCCACGGTGTGGAGCGGATCCGCGTCGGAGCGTAATCGGTCGAGCATTTCCAGGAGCTTCGCCAGGCCCTCTTCGTACGCGTTGTACCAGTCGTATGCGTGCTTGTCGGTGGGATCGTCGCAGTCCTCCACGGGGTTGCAGTAGAGCTCGTAATCCTCGTGGGTACGGGTGTATTCGCAGGCGGTGGCGCCGCTGCATCCTCCGCGCGACAGGCCCGATTTCGCGTCGGATTGCGTCTCCTTGTAGCGGATCAGGACGTCCACTGCCTGCACCTGGGCCCTGGGCAGCGTGAATGGTCCGAAGGACTGCAGATCGTTGCCGCCTTGCGCGGGTGGCGCGGCGGGAGTTTTGCCATTGCAGGGAGCGGCGGGCGGGCTGCAACAGGTGGACAAGTCGAGCGTGGCGTCGGCGCAGACGATGACGTCGTTTCCGCAGCAATCGATAGCGTAGCCCGGGCTGACGCCGATCACGGGGCCGCTGCCGGGAGTGGAGGCGCAGCGCACGTCTAGGCCGCAGACCACGCCCCAGCCGTGACGATAGCGAGTTAGAGCGGATTTCCCCTTGACCCAATCGAGGAGGGCCGTGAGGTCCTGGTCGGTGAGCATTTGGCCGCAAAAGAATCGAGGCTGGACCAGGCAATCGAGTTCACAGCACTCCTCTTTGCACTTCGAACATCCGCAATTGCACGGATGGCTGGTGGTCGCCGTTCCCGTAGTGTTCATGGCCGTTCCTCCTGATGCCCTTGCTGCGGCTGTTGGCGCTGGTGTTCCAGGCGCTCCCATTCGTGGTCGGGCACCACGTGGAACCAGCTTTCGAACGTGCCTCCCGGCACGCCGTCGCCGGAGGGCAGGATGCCTCCCAGATGATTGCCGTCCACTGCGATGTCGTGGCAATCGAGAATGAAGTCGCACTTCAGCGAGATGAATACCATCTGATTTTCGAGGTAGGCGAAGGGCAGATCGTGGTGGTGGCGCTCGGCTCGAGGGTCGAGCGGGTAGACCGCCACGCACTCATGTTCCACGTGGGGCGGCTCGGTGTAGGTGACGAAATCGAGATCTTCGTACTCACCGCCGAACTGCACCACGAAGGTGGCCGGGTTCACTCCGCGCGCGCCGGACACGCCCAGTTCGGCGTGAGATTTCCGCAGCCGGCGATCGAAGCGGATTTCCAGCCGGCGCAGATGCTGCTCCATCTGGTGGCGCGAAACGATGCCTCCGTGCGGCCAGTTGATGGAGCAGATGTGCGTCAGCGAGGCAGCGGGCGGCCGTAGCGAGGGCCGCCCGAGGGTAACGATCTGCGCGGCGGTGATCGCGCTGGTTCCATCGGCGCGAATCCAGGCGATCGGCAGGCAATGATCGGGCGGGCAATCCGGTTCCAGGCAGCAGCGCGTCGCTTCCTGCTGCCCTTCGTAGCAGTCGTCGGATGGGCAGGGATCCGGGGTGCCGTCGGCCCTCATTTTGTGCTCGGGACAGCCCCCGCCGCGGAACTTCCAGTGGTACTTGACGAGATCGGACTGGCGTACCCAGTGCCAGCAGAACTGGTAGCCTTCCTCCACGCGGCTGAACTCGCGCCGTTCCTTATCGCAATTACGCTCGCTGTAGAGCACGGGGACGCATTCGATCTCCGTCGCGCAGTATTCCAGGCAGAGTAGCGGGTACCACTGATCGTCGGCGGGCGGCGGCGGGGCTGGATTGGGATGGGCGGCCGCGGGCGCCGGCGCGGCAGCGACAGGAGGTGGCGGCGCGGCAGCAGATCGGAAGAGCGTCGTGTAGGGAAAGAGTGTAGATCTCGGT
>OBLT010001776.1_pt1 | contig 13607 bp, 13 predicted proteins | sample 1518721 | NCBI WGS metagenome assembly OBLT01 (sample SAMEA3539307, study PRJEB22396) | soil metagenome | biome: tundra; feature: field; material: soil | place: USA | collected 2010-05 | depth 0.15 m | reverse complement strand
CTCAGAATGATCACCGGTATTTCCGGGGCCTGGGAGCGGACCGCGGTGAACGTGGAGGCGCCCTCGCTATCCGGAAGATTCAGGTCGAGAAGGATCACCGAGACGTTGCCACTAGCCAGGCGGCGGCGGCTCTCGGCCAGGGAATCGGTCCAGTTCAGGACGAACTGGACATCGGTGCAGGGTTGCGACAACCACTGCTGCACGATCTTGGCGTAATCGGGGTTGTCTTCAATGAGCAGAACGGTCAATGTCTGCGGGGCCAAGTCTATCTCCTGCTTCCAGCCTTACGGGAAGGCGGCCTTCCACTGCGGCGCCCCCACGATGCTATATAGATATCGGTCGATTCGCGGAAAGTCTTTAGCCTGTGCGATGATCGTGGCGCAAGGCACTCTTGCCCGTGACTCACAAAGAAGTTTCTCGCCAAGTACGCCAAGTACCGCCAAGAACGCCAAGAAAACCAAGAAGAGCCCCGGCACCAGGCTTCCCGCTTGCCGTTCTTTTCTTCTTGGCGTACTTGGCGGTACTTGGCGTACTTGGCGAGAACTCTTGTTTCTGGTGTTCGTGGCGCTGGCGAGCAGGCAAGAATGCCTGCGCCACAGATTCATGAGACTTCGACGGAGCGGGGCGCGAGCTCGACGGACTCGAGGTAGGCATCCATGGAGTTCAGGGCGCATTGCATTCGTGCGAGGTCGTGCGCCATGGCAGCCTGCTCCAACGAACGCGCCACATTGGTCAGGGGAGCGAACCCGTAACTGGCGCCGGTGCCCTTGACATCGTGGGCCATGCGGCGGACGCTGTCGTAATCCTCACGGTCCAACAAGCCGCGCAACGAACTCATGGCTTCCTTGCGCCGCGCGAGGTAGTCGCGCGAAAGGACTTCAAATCCTTCGGGAGCCGTAACCGTAATCCGCGCGGGATGCTGGGAGCCGGAATATTGAGCCAGGGCAGACAACAACGTCTGGCGCTGAAGGGGCTTGGTCAGGTGCGCCGTGCATCCCGCCTGCCTACTCTTTTCGACTTCGCTTTGAAGGGCATGCGCCGTGAGCGCCAGAATGGGCACTTCCGGCAGGTGATTGTCCAACTCCCACTCACGAATGAACCGTGTAGCGGTATGTCCATCCATAATGGGCATCTGGACGTCCATCAGGATCAGCTCGTAATTGCCGGCGTTGAACTTCGCCAATGCGTCCACGCCGTTCTCCGCGACATCCACCGAGTATCGAGAGCCTTTCAGGAACTCTTTGACCAGGAAGACGTTGTCGCTGCTGTCGTCGACCAGCAGGATCGGGTGCAGGCTTTCTCCTGGGCCCAGGGGAATCGACGGGCCGGGCGCGACCCCGCTGCCGGTTCGGTCCGCCGATTTCCGTGGTGTGGCCGGTGCTTCCCCTTCCAGCACCTGGAGAGTGACCGTGAACGAAAACGTGCTGCCATGACCTGGTTGGCTCTCGACCCATATGCGCCCCTGCATCAGATCCACCAGCCGCCGGCTGATGGTCAAGCCCAGACCAGTCCCGCCGTACTGGCGCGTGATGGACGAATCGGCCTGTGTGAAAGGCTCGAAGATCAGGTTTTGCTTTTCCAACGGAATGCCGATGCCGGTGTCCATTACGGCAAAGGTCAGTTCGGCCGATCCATTAGTGACGGCGCCGCTGACACGCAACTGGACCGCCCCTTTTTCAGTGAATTTGATGGCGTTCCCGGTGAGATTGAGGAGGATCTGGTGCAGGCGATCCGGGTCGCCCATCAAACGCCTTGGTACGCCTCCGGCCAGGTCGCACACCAGCTCCAAACCGCGCGCACGGGCCCGGGACTCCATGATGGAGGCGACGCTCTTGAGGACGGCATCCAGATCGAACGGAATCTGCTGAATCCGCAAGTCGCGGGACTCCACGGCCGAGAGGTCCAGAATGTCGTTGATCACGGTCAGCAGCGTGGCGCTTGCCCGGCGCAGCATGACTACGTACTCGCGCTGGTCTTCGGGCAAGGCCGACTCCTGAATGAGATCTGCGAGCCCCACGATCACATTCATCGGCGTCCGGATCTCATGGCTCATCATCGCCAGGAATTCGCTTTTCGCCAGGTTGGCCTGCTCGGCCCGCCGCGTCTGCTCCCGAGCCTCCGCCGTCTGTTCGAGCACCTTGCGCTCCAGTTCAGCCGTACTGGCCGCGATGGTTTTTAATTCATTCTGGTAGCGGATCGATTCCTCGCGGAAACGGCCTCCTCCCACAAAGGGTCTGAGGACCAGCCTCCTCAACATGGTCAGCCAGCCGCCCGGACGGCCCAACTTTCGCCGAAACGCAGTCGGATGGTCTGCCGTTCGCATGTTCGCGTTCTCCCGAGAAGTCTCTCCCTCTATTTATCGGCAGAACGGCAGAAACCAGCACGACCGGAGACTGATCTCTTGTATTTACGGCTATTTACGATGTCTTGCCGGGGCCGCCTCGCTGCATCGCGCTCACTAACTGGACGAGATCCAGCAAATTGTCCTTAGTCGCAGCGCCCCCCCGGGCGGAGGGTCCTCGTCAGAGGGGAAGTGCCGCAGTCGCAGAAGGCTTCCGGGATTTATTTTGGGCAGTAAAATAAATCGGTCGTTTCCGTTTTGATGGCCGCCAAGAAACCTTAACAAGGACTATATTTTCGAAAAAACTTTTCCGTACTTTAGTTAGGAGGCCACCCGCTCGGACCTGCGGTTTAGTTTGAACACTGCAGTACCGGCCAAGAGTCCGGCAAACAGGAGCAATCCCCACTGGGACAGCGTGGGTATTGGGGTTATTGGGGTTGCCGGCGCCATGGTGACGTTGAAAACCACATTCTGGCCGCCAACGGCGTTGTAGATACCATTCGGGGTGCCGGTGAAGACGGCATCCGTGCCATTCCATGACACGCTCGTGAAACTGCCACCCGCCAGATTACCCGAACCGTAAGTCACGCCCGTGATGTGGCCACCACCGGGAAGCACGAAGTTGCCCAGATCGATGGAAAACGAACCGGTCGCGGCGTTCGTACTACCGGAAAAGTGAAAGGTGATGGTCGCCGTGGTCGCAGTAGTATCGGCAAACGTATACGAACCGAACATGCCAGAAGCGGCGCAGTTGTCGGCGTTCGGGCCAACGCAGAAAGTCCCCCCGGTCGGATCGGTGTACGTCCCGGCGGCGGACGACGTAATCGTGGTGGTGCCAGTCTGCGATGTACTGAAATGATAGGTGCTACCCTGTATCGCCGCCATCGAAGTCGGAGCGAGAACGACGGCCAGAGCCGCCGCGAGATGTAAAGCGCGAATGTTCACAGGCGTTCCTCTTGGCTTGAGCCGGAATTTCCATTTCGTTCTCTCAACACCAGGAATTATACACCGGAACACACCGGCTTTCCGGAAACTGGACCGAATCAGAGACGCTTCCGCCGCTGCTCAAAATAACTGAAATGGGCAGTAAGGGCTGCCCGAATGCGTTGGCTCGAGCGGAAAAATGTGCCAGAGATCTGAAGATCAACCGTTACTGCTCGCTGGATGGACCGATCTTGCGGATCCAAATGTTTCGGAACCGCACGGGTTGGGAGTGGTCCTGTAGACTCAGCGGCTGTTCCGCCGGGTGCGCGGTGTAGGTGCCGACCCGTCGCCAGATGGTGGTCCCGAGGAAGTCCTTATGGTTCTGCACCAGCACGCCGTTGAAGAGCACCGTGATGTAGGCGGGCTTCAGCAGCTTCTCGCCATCGAACCGCGGCGCTTCAAAAAAGATGTCGTAGACGTTCCATTCGCCCATGGGACGCGACGGGTTGACCAGGGGAGGCCAGACTCCATAGATGGCCCCCGCCTGTCCATCGGCGTAGGTCTGATGCTCGTTCGACTCAAGCACCTGGATTTCGTATCGGGTCATGAGTTCCACGCCGCTGTTGCCGATGCCCTGGCCGTTGCCAGTCGAAGTCTTGGGGATGAGCCACTCGATGTGGAGTTGGCAATCGCCGAATTTCTCCTTCGTCACCAGCCGGCCGGTGCGTGGCACGATCGCCAGGTAACCGTCTTCGACTTTCCACTTGGGCTCTTGCGGTGCTCCGCCGCGGGCCTGTCCGGTCCACTGTGAGAGGTCTTTGCCGTCGAATAACACGATCGCATCGGCGGGCGGAGCCTCGTTGACGTAGGGGGCGGGCGTGACAGCCACGGGGCGGGGTCTCGTCATGTCGTGCACTTTCCACTTTTGTCCCGGCAGTTGCGGGGTGTCATTGTAGCCGCGGACATCGTCGCCGGCTTCGGGAGGTGGTGTATTGGGTGAGCCCTTTTTGGGAGGCGCCGCCGGTGGATTCTGTGCCGATAGCGAAAGTGCCGCAAGAAGGATGACCGGGAGCAGTTTCATACTTGGATCTCTCCAATAGTCTACAGCCTTGCGAAGGCGCCGCGCGATCTGGGACCTCTCGGGCGTTTGGCGGCGGGCTTTTCGGAGCATCCACTGCGCCGTTGCCCGGGAGCGGGTCGCCGGCTCAGTAATATGACGGACGGGACACGTCTTTCAGAGCACCTTCGCGAGTTCGGCCAGCGCCAAGTCTCCAAAGCGGGGATCCTTCATTGAGAATTGCCCTTTTTTGATGCTGGCGTTGATATGCAGGAAGATTTCCGATTCGCGGTCCCCGTCTCCGAAGATCAGTTTCATCGTCGTCCAATTGCCCGGTGGGTTTGCGTGGAACCCGCCGCCACTGGTTTGTGACAGATTATCCCCTACATTTACATACGTAAATGGGATTCTGCGATACCGGCCCGCCCACGCCGTTGCCGGCAAAGATCGTCACCACGTGCATTCCCACATCGGCCGTAGACGGCGTCCCGCCGATGATGAGCGTAGGCGTGCCGCCCAACTCGGGCGGTCGGAAACCATCCGCGACTCACCCGAATCGTAGCCGGTATTAACCCGCAGCCTCCGCGAAAGTAGCGGCCCGAGCAGACCCGCTCCTCCGCGATGGTGCTATAGTGTACAGCTATCCGTGGATTCCGCCGAGTGCCTCGTCAGCATCGTTACGCCTTCCTACAATATGGCGCGGTATCTGCCCCTCGCCATCGAGAGCGTACTGTCGCAGGACTATCCCGCGATCGAGTACATCGTCGTGGATGGCGGATCCACCGATGGCACCCTCGACATCCTGAACGGCTATAGGCCCCTGCTCCGTTACTCTACCGGCAAGGACAAAGGGCCTGCGGATGCAGCCCACCACGGTTTTCTCGAAGCCAAAGGCGCAATCTTCGCCTGGCTGAATGCCGACGACACGTACCTTCCGGGCGCCGTGCGGATGGGGGTGGAATACCTGCGCGAACACCCCGACGTCGATGTGGTTTACGGCGAGGGCTATTGGATCGACGAACACGGCGCGGTGATGAGCCGCTATCCTACACGGCCCTTCGATCCCAAACTCCTGGAACGCGATTGCTTCATTTGCCAGCCGACGGCCTTCATCCGGGCCTCGGCCTACCAACGTTGCAGCCTGAACCCGGACGTGAACCAGCCGTTCGATTACGACCTCTGGATCCGCATGGCGAAGCTTGGCTTCCGCTTCGCCTCGATTCCGGAATATCTGGCCAATTCGCGCGTGCATGCCGGATCCAAGACCATCTGCGAACGCGACGCCGTCTTTCACTCTTCCATGTGCCTGCTCAAGCAACACTACGGTTACATCCCGTTCCCCTGGGTGTTCGGCTACACCGCGTACCGCATGGATGGGCGCGATCAGTTCTTTGAGCCGTTGCGCCCCTCTCTGCCGAAATACGTGGCCAGCCTGCCGATGGGGTTGCGGTTGAATCCGACCAGGCCATTCCGTTTCCTGGGGGAATGGTTTCGAGCTCCCTTCGGCCCCATCCGCCGCCGCGTGACACGGCGTCACGCCGCAGCATCCTTGCCTGTGTTGGTTGGTAGTAGCGCCGGCGGTCTTGCCGCCGGCGATCGTACTGGCGGCAAGACCGCCGGCGCTACAAAACCAACGTCACGATAAGCGCAATGTCACCAGAGCGCCTTCCAAAACATTTTGTCACCAAAATGGTTTCATGCTATCATCCCAACCAGTGGCGATAGTCCCAAATTCGGTCGCCAGGGATCGATTGACGGACGCGGCAGTGGCGCGCCTGCTTTCGGTCAGTAAACGGACTCTCCTGCGTTGGCTTAAGAGCGGCGTCGTGGATCCTCCCGCCCTGGTGACAGGCAAGCAAGGGCGGCGCTGGTGGGCCGAGCATGAGGTGGCACAGATCCTCGAGACCGGGAAAAGAGGTGATCCAGTTGATTCGACTCGTGATTTCCAATCAGCGGGGCGGCGTGGCGAAGACCACCACCGCCGTTATTTTGGCAAGGTCCTTCGCCGGCAAAGGCAAGAGGGTCCTGCTGATTGACACCGATTCCCAAGGCTCCATTCGCACCATCCTCGGCCTGAAGCCGGAGTTCCACCTGGCCGACTTCCTGATCCGCAACATGGCCTTTCGGGAGTGTGTCGTCCACGCCTGCGAGAACGTGGACGTGGTGTGCAGCAATCGCGACACCACCGAAGCCGAGGTCACCTTATCTAACAGCCCGTTTCGGGAACTCACCTTCGAACGCCTGTTTTCCGAGCACGAAGCCGCCTACGACGTAATCCTGATCGATGTGGCGCCCTCCATCACCCTCTCCCAGCAGTGCGCCATGGTTTACGCCCAGCAGGTGCTCGTACCGGTCGGGATGGAAACTCTGAGTCTGCAGGGCGCCGTCGCCGCGGTCAATGCGGCCGCGGCTCTCAATCGCTTCTTCAAGAAGGGCCTCAACGTCCGCACCATCGGACTCCTTCCGGTGATGGTGGACCGGCGGTTGGCGTTGACCGCCATGGTGTTGGACTCGCTGAAACAACTCTCCGCCGACACCGGGGTTCCCGTGCTGCCCGTGATCCGCACCGATTCGGCCGTGCCCAAAGCGGCCAGGGTCAGGAAGTTTCTGGCCGATTTCGAGCCGGGCTCCAAGGCTCTGGCCGACTACAATGATGTGGCTTCCCTTCTCCTGAAGAGTCTGGATTCCGAACATGAGCGATCCGAGGCCGATGAACCCGCCCAAGCCAAATCGGCGTAACAAACTCGAGCCCATCGATTGGCACGAGTATGCCAACGATGCCGTGCTCAATGGCAACATGAGCACGCTGTTCCACCGCCCGCCCACCGAGGATCCGTCGGCCTACGCCAGTCCCGAGGCCCTCGTCGAAATCGAGAGGCGCACCCGTGTGGGGCAGGCGCTTTCGCCTGCCAACCCCTGCCCAACACCCACAGTCGATGTCGAACCCGTAGAGGGCGCTCGACCCGCGGAGGGCGCAAGCCCCACCGTGGGCACGGAGCCCGCAGCCGTCCCGGAGCCCGGCAGCCGCCCTGCGAGCCTCCACGTCCTCATGCCAGACACGAGCCGGCTGACAGACGACAAAAAACGATCGTCTGTCCCACTGGACCATGAACCCACTGTGGGTATGGAGAAAAGCAGGAAGGTCAAACCCATTCGGGACGTTCACGACGCCCTCACCTTAGCCGGCCGGATTCTCTACAAAGCCATGTACGGCCCGCCGGAAGGAACCGACGCCCGGGAGTGCGCCAAAGGCTACCGCCAGCTCGCCGCGGAAACCCATTTGGACAAAGATACGGTCCGCGATCTGATCGCCGAGTTCAAAGATAAGGGAATCGTGCGCGAAATCGCCTCCTATAACCCCGATACGCGCTCCTCGAAGACCTACGAAGTTCAGTCCCCCCAGGCCATTCTCGAGCGGTGGCGGGAAGCCGGCCTCTTCTTTGTCACTGCCGGAAGACAACGCCCCGAGTTTTGTACCGCGCAAGGCCAGCCGCACCGCTCCCTGTAGCGCCGGCTGCCTTATGCCGCCCCGGTGATCGTACCGGCGGCAAGACCCCCAGCGCTATACCTTCCGGAGGCGTCCGGCACGCACCCATCGAAACCCTCCGGAAAATACCTGTTCCCGGTTCCAAAATAAAGTAGGCCCAGTACTTTCTGAATCGCACTAGTACTTTATTCCGGATATTAAATTCCGCCCGCAAAGGCCTAAAAGAAGAGCCGAAAACGCTAGCTTTTACCTCCGGCACTTAGATAATACAAGCTTTTTAGGACTTCCCATATCCATTTTCCCATTGCAATTTACTGTGGCCTTGTTTACACTTGCTGGTACTAGTGATCAAAATCACACTATATCGGAGGATAAAATGAAAACCCAAATCTCGGGGATTGTGTTGTTGCTGGGAGTGGCCCTCCTGGCTGGTCAGGCCCGCGCGTCCATCGTTAACATTAATTTCGATGATCTTACGCCCGGGTGTAACCCCCCCGGCAGCACGGCGGCGTGCGCAACCCCGGCCGGCATCGCGCCGCCGCTGCCGGGCTCGCACGTAATTATCGTCACCAATCAATACTTCGTCAGCGACGGCGTGACTTTTGCGAGCAGCGGCCAATTTGTGGTTCTGGTTGAATCCGGCACCGGGTACAATACCACCTCGACACCAAACGTCATCAGCACAGGTAATGCCGCGGGGGCGGTTCTCGGGGCCCCCAGCATCAATTTGATCTTGACCTTCGCAAACCCGGCCTACAACCTGATGTTCGACGCATTTGGAAATGACACCACCCCCAACGGAAGCACGTTCGCGATGGCGGATGTTTACCAGGGCGGTGTTGTCACCACCATCCCCCTCTTAGTCAGCCAGGGCGGCACCCCTGTAAACGGGAATACGGGTGTCAATGCGGATCATCAGGATCTCAGCGCCTTCGCGGGAATCACCCAGTTGGTAATCCATGACGACACCGACACCAATGGGTCGGCTTACGACAACTTCAGCTTCGATACGGGAGGCGGTACGGATACCTCGGTTCCGGAGCCTTCGACACTGCTTCTGACGGGATTGTGTGGAATCGTCTGGACTGGCCGCCGCTTCCGGGCGCGCAAGAGTATATAGCCGCTGAGAACCCACCCGCGGAACCCCCCGGTACCGGGTCCGAAAGCACCCTCGAAAAAGTGTCCGCAGTGCCTTCCCACCGTGGTGCGCGCCCCGAGCCCCTGGCGGTCACCGGGTATTTCCCTGTACGATGCTGGTACCCCCTTGCCAACCGACCCCACAAAGAGAAGCAAAACCGCTGTATTTCGCCACAGGAAACAACCTAGAAAGGCGTCCGGCTCCAATCCCGGACACCCGGGGGAAAAGAAAGTATATACGTAACTGGGGAAAGTCCGGTAGAATAATCTGGCGGGTGGGCAGTTGTGCGCACCGGGGATAGGCGTTTCCTCCTGATCCTGGTCCTCCGCGTCCAGTGCATGAAGTGCTCGCCCGCAATCGGTAACCCGGCCGGACCCCCCGGCGCACTGGAATTTCAGGCCACGGGCTTAGGCCCTGGACGCCCCAAGGCGATGGTGGCCTGCGAGAGCAGTTCCACCCCACGCGTTCTCCGGACCCACTCCAGACCGGCTTGTTTCCGGCGTTCCAGGATGGAAGAACGGGAGTATACCAGGTAACATTTACCCTCCCTGGTGGCCGAATTCTCGCTGCCGGTTACCTCAATCGCCAGTTTCCTTTCCAAAGTCCGCAGATTGGCTTTCACGCTCACCCAGCTTAACCTGGTCATTTGCGCCAGCCGATGGTACCCGATCCGAATGGTCCGATCCGCATCGGCCAGATCGCCGACTGGAGACGCCGCCTGCCACAAAACCTCATACACGGCCTGCTCCGCCAGCGAGTGCCCATCCTCCGCCATGGTGGCTTTCCGGATCCGCCCCTGCCTGCCCGGTAGCGCCGGCGGTCTTGCCGCCGGTGACCGCTTCTCATCGTCGGCCGGCCGCCTCGGGTATGGTTGTGGAATAGCCGTTGTTGCGCTTACAGTGCCCGCCAGGGCGCCCGCTTCCACTTCGAGGGTCTGCGTGGCCTGGGCCGGGGAAGGATGCTCCAGAAACGACACGAAGCCCGACATGCCGGCATTGCTCATGAGCTCGTCATACGAGATCGGCTCCATGGGATGGCGCCTTTTTTGAGTCACCGCGGGTGGCAATTTCCGTCTCCTAACAGGTCCATCAACGTCCCCAATGCGCTCTGATAGTCTTCTAAAGCCTTGGCTCGTGGATCGAAATCCACCAGAAACCGCTTGGCCCGGCTGCACTTGGTCACCGTCGTGTCGGTGCGGATGCCGGGCAGTAACGGAATATTGGTGCGGGCCGATAATTCCTCGAGCGACGCGGACACCACTTCGGTGATCTGCAATCGCCGGTCCACCATCACCGGCAGGATCGCCACCGGCTGAATGGTCATCCGGATCAGGGAACTCAAGGTCCGGGCCGTTTCAATGCTGGCCGCCGCGCCTTGCAGGCTCAGCGGATCCATGCTGACCGGAATCAGCAGGTACCGGGCATACGTCATCGCGCAGGTCTGCAACAGGTTGATGGAGGGGGCCACATCGATCAAAACCGTGTCGTAATCCGTTTCCACCTGGGAAAACAGGTTGGTAAACACGAACTCCCGCGCCACCTGGCCCATCAGGTAGCCTTCGGTCTTTACCGTTTCGCGGTTGCTGCACAGCACGTCCACTCCCGGGCAGGCATGCACGGCGCAATCTTTAAACAGGTTGTTGTAGATGACGAAGTCGTGCAGGTACTTGGTCGGCTTGAGGCCTAATACCGTCCCCATCGACCCCTGCGGATCGGTATCGATGATCAGCACGCGCTTGCCGCGATCCGCCAGGAAACGCGCCAATGTATGCACCGTGGTTGTCTTTGCTACGCCGCCGCGTTGGTTCAAAATGACCAGCCTGGTCATCTCGCCCCTTGTCTGTCACTCAAAATCCGCCGGATCGACTCGATATCCTGCAGCGTCCAGCGCCGGTACCGGTTCACCGGATGCCGCACCGGCTCGGGAATGAACTGGGCCTTCAGCCAGTTCTTCAGGGTCTTCTTGGTGATACCTAGGATTTCCGCCACCTGTCCCGTCCGCAAGTAGGATATTTCGTGGCGGTCTTCGGTTTGAAGCATCGGGCTCACCGATCTGAGCCTCTGATGTTATTCTGACGTCACGGCTCTAGTCAAGCCTCGAAAGTGGGGAAAGTGGGGAAAATGTGAAAAACTACGCCGATTTCTCCGCGAGCCGCGATTCGCGCGGCCACACTAGTTCTGTCCCTCCTCGGTGATTGAGATTGTCACTGTGCGCTTCCCTTCTGTATCTTCTACCTGCACCGTGGTCGCCAGGATCCGGATCACGCGGTACCGCCGCTTTACCATCTCCCCTTCCGCCGCGATCACGATTTCGTCGCCATCCATCAAATAAGCTGTCTTTTTCCCGTTGCGGACCACCGTCGAAAAACCGTAGAACTTAAGCGCGATCGGCGGCGCCGGAGCTGGAGGCGGGGCCTGGGGTTCCACCTTGTCCGGCGGCCGCACCGGCCCGATCGGTTTCACAATCGGCTCCTTCCCCGTCAGCAGTTCCGCCGGCTTGGGCGCCGCCCCAAATTGAAACAGGTTCCGCGTGCCGCCCGCCAGTTCCACCGCCTGCACTTTAGCCAGCAGGTCCAGCCGCAATGTCGGGTCCACTTTGCTCGTCGTGTCGATCCGGTCTTCCGGCCGCTTGGTGTGCAGCGGCGGGTTAAACTCCTCGTTGTTGCGTCTTTGCGTGGAGGCTGGCCGCCGCTGCGGCGCCTCCGCCCCGGGCAGCGAGCCCGGCATCGCAACCGCGGGAGCCCCCGTACTCTTTCCCGCATCCGGCGGCGCAGACACGCCGGGCGGCCCTGCCAGCACGTTGCTATAGAACGCGTACAGGACCACCGCCCCGAGCACGCACAGAAACCCGATCCCCACATTGTAGGGCAAGCCGAACACGGTCCTCTTGTTGTTGGTCCCCGAAGTCATAATGCCGCGCTGGCGGATCTTTAAGAGAAGACGGCGATTTCGAGCATGGCGTTTAGATTCAATCTCCAGGTTTGATCCCACCGCCTCTCCGGCGGCCGGCTTCCAGCAGGTAGCACCTTTGTGGGGCGGACCCCCTGGTCCGCGCGGGTCCCCCTGGACCCGCTGCTGGGGCCGCCGGGAATCGAGCGCGGGCGCAAGGCCAACACCAGGCCGACGGGGGCGTCGGGCCGCGGACCGCCCCACAAGTGCGCGTGCCGTATCACACCTCGGTGCACTTCGTGAGCGCTCCGAACTCCGCGCTGATGTCGCGGGCTCGCGCGGTCCAGCTTTCCCGCAGCGCGATTTCCCGGCGCCGGGCACGCTGCCGCGGGTCGTCCTCTGCCAATGCCTGGCCCACCTGCCGTGCGAAATCGGCGGGGCTGGCGCCCACATAAACCAGGCCGCCCATGGCTTGGGCCTCCGGAAGCGGGGTGCTCACCACCGGCAATCCGCAACTGAAATACTCGTACAACTTAATCGGATTGGTCATCAACGTCAGCGGATTGATGCGAAAGGGGATCAGAGCGATCCGAAACCGGGCCAGCAGCTCGGGAACCCGGGTATGCGGTATCTCTCCCGTAAACTCCACGTTGGGCAGGGCCCTGAGACGTTGAATCGGATCGAATTCAATACGCCCAGCGAGGATGAACCGGCACTGTGGGTGGAGCGCGGCGGATCGCTCGATGGCTTCCACGTCAAACCAGGACTCCAGCGCTCCCACGTAGCCCGCCACCAGCGGCTCCACCGGTCTCGACACCGCCGCCGTCTGAAACAGGGTGGCGCTCGCGGCGTTCCGGACCAGCATCCCTCTCTTCACCGAGCGGTACCGGTCCATCAGCCCCTGGGAGGAGAAAAGCACCAGGTCGGCCGCCTCCAGGAGGTCCGTCTCGGCCCGGATCAGGCCGCTATCGATATTCTGAAATCCGGACAACAAATCGTGGCAGTCGTAGACCATCGGAAAAGCCGCCTCATCCCGGAACCTCCGCGCCACTCCCAGCCATAGCGGGAAGCTCAGAATCTGGATCGCCCGCGTGGGGACAGGCCTCCCGGCCTGCCCAGACAGGCCGGGAGGCCTGTCCCACTTCGGCAGAACCCTCCCGATCGCTTCCGCGACAATCTCCTCTTCCCCGCCGCTCAGCAGGCGATCGTGAAAGACCGGCTCCCGGGGAAGCCGGATGTGCAGCTCGAAAATGTTCTTTTCGAGCTGCGCCAGGCGGTGCGCCTTATCCCAAAGCGGCGTGGTCTCAAACTCCCGGCCCAGGTGCGGATTGATGTAGATCGAGCGAAACCCCAAGGCGGCAAGAGCGCGAGCCAGGTGCTGCGTCCTTTGGATCCGCTCATGCCAATCGGTCATGGGGTAGAACAAAAGGTCGGGCAGGTTGGAAGTGGACTCGGGCAACCGGACCGAATCGCTGAGTTTATCGAAAGGGTACTGCCAGCAATCCTGGAAGGCCTGTGGACGCCGCTGGGGACGCAGTGGGAAGTAAATCCAACGCAGGTAATAAGGGCGGACGGTCTCTTTCAGCCATCTCAACGGTGACAGGCCTCGGTTCAATCAACCCACCTGGAAGGCCCTGCCACTCTCCCAGGATAACGGTTTTGTAGCGCCGCTACAGCAAAAAACGGCGTTACAAACAAAAAGAGGGGTCCGGCCATGATGACCGGACCCCATTTCCCTCTTCAGGTTCGACTTACAGGAAGAACGCTCTAAC